>Ga0210123_1000239_pt1 | contig 36439 bp, 31 predicted proteins | sample Muzzi_PWB_D2_FD_185535 | JGI IMG/M metagenome (GOLD analysis project Ga0210123, IMG submission 185535) | Wetland microbial communities from San Francisco Bay, California, USA, that impact long-term carbon sequestration - Muzzi_PWB_D2 (SPAdes) | ecosystem: Environmental > Aquatic > Marine >... | reverse complement strand
GGGGTGACCTTCGACACCGGCGGCATCTCGCTCAAGCCCCCGGCGCGGCTCGACGAGATGAAGTACGACAAGTCCGGCGCCTGTACGGTGCTCGGCATCGGCCGCGCGGTGGCGGATCTCGCGCTCCCGATCCGGCTGCGGATCTACCTACCGCTCGCCGAGAACATGCCCGACGGCGCCGCCTACCGGCCGGGCGACATCATCCGTTGTTACGGCGGCAAGTCGATCGAGATCATGAACACCGACGCCGAGGGCCGCCTGCTGCTGGCCGACGCCATGGCTCTGGCGGCCGAGGAGCAGCCGGATGCGCTGCTCGAGCTCTCGACCCTGACCGGGGCGTGCGTGGTCGCCCTCGGGCACCATGGCGCCGGGCTCTATAGCCCGGACGACGAGCTGGCCGACGGGCTCCTGGCGGCGGCCTCCGACGGCGGCGAGCGCCTCTGGCGTCTGCCGCTGTGGAAGGAGTTCGTCGAGGAGATGCAGGGGACGCACGCCGACCTCAAGAACACCGGCGGACGCTGGGGCGGAGCGAACCTGGCGGCGGCCTTCCTGTCGCAGTTCGTCGGCGAGCTCGACCGCTGGGCCCATCTGGACATCGCCGGACCCGCCCAGATCCCGAAGGAGAACAACGGTTCGCAGGGGGCCACGGGCTACGGCGTGGCCCTGATCGTGCACTGGCTGCGCAGCCTGGTCTCCTGAGCATGGACGAGGCGTGGGGCGGCGCCCGTTCCGCCCATGGCGAGCGGGGAGGCTCGATGGCACCGCTGCTCGAGATCGACCATCTCACCATCACCGTACCGACCCCCGGCGGCCCGCGGCCGGTGGTCCGGGAGCTCACCTGCCACCTCGACGCGGGCGAGATCGTCGGCCTCGTGGGTGTCTCGGGAGCCGGCAAGAGCCTCACCGCCCTCGCCGTGACCGGGCTCCTGCCGGACGGCGTCGAGGTGGCGGCAGGGCGGGTGCTGCTCGAAGGGCGCGACCTGCTGACGCTCTCGGAGCCGGAGATTCGGCGAATCCGGGGCCGGCGGATCGCCATGGTGTTTCAAGACCCCTCGACCGCCCTCAACCCGACCTTCACCGTCGGCTTCCAGGTGATCGAGGCGATCCGGACCCACGACCGGTCGATCGGCCGGGCCGAGGCCCGGCGCCAGGCGGTGGAGCTGTTGCGCCGGGTGGCCCTTCCCGATGCCGACCGGCGGCTCTCCTCCTATCCCCACGAGCTCTCCGGCGGGCAGCGTCAGCGGGTGGTCCTCGCCGGCGCCCTCGCCTGTCGCCCGGACGTCCTGCTGGCCGACGAGCCGACCACCGCCCTCGACGTCACGACCCAGGCGCAGATCCTCGATCTCCTGGAGAGTCTGCGCCGGGACCTGGGGCTGGCGGTCCTGCTGATCACCCACGACCTGCCGGTGGTGGCCGAGACCTGCGACCGGGTGCTGGTGCTCGAGGAGGGGAAGATCGTCGAGGAGGGCCCGGTGGCCGAGGTCTTCCTGCACCCGGCCAGGCGGCACACCCGGGAGCTTCTGGCGGCGGCGGCGGCCCTGTCGATCGACCGCCTGCCGCCCGCCGCCGGGGCACCCGAGGGGGCGGCGCCGTGACGGGACCGGAGCCGCTGCTCGAGGCGCGGGGGCTGGTCAAGAGCTTCCCGCTGCCCGGAGCCCCGGTGCTCGACCGGCTGCGGGGCAGGACCGAGCTGGTCCGGGCGGTGGACGGCGTCGACCTCCGGCTGGAGGCGGGGGAGTGTCTGGCGGTGGTGGGGGAGTCGGGGAGCGGCAAGACGACGCTGGGCCGGTGCCTGCTCCGCCTGGTGGAGCCGGATGCGGGCAGCGTGCGGTTCCAGGGCGAGGAGCTCCGCGGGCTGTCGAGCTCGGCGTTGCGCCGCCGCCGCCGCCGGTTCCAGATGGTCTTCCAGGATCCCCAAGAGAGCCTCAACCCACGCATGCGCCTGGGGCAGATCATCGCCGAGCCGCTGGCGGCGCACGGCATCGTGCCTCCCGGCGATCGGCGCCACCGGCTGCTCGAGCTGCTGGAGCTGGTCGGGCTCGACGCGGACGCGGTCGACCGGTATCCGCACCAGTTCTCCGGCGGCCAGCGACAGAGGATCGGCATCGCCCGGGCCCTGGCGACCGAGCCCGAGCTGCTGGTGGCGGACGAGCCGGTCTCGGCCCTCGACCTCCTGTCCCAGGCCCAGGTGATCCGGCTGATGCGCGATCTCCAGCGCCGGCTGGGGCTCGGTGTCCTGTTCATCGCCCACGATCTCGCCGCCGTCGCCAAGCTCGCGGACCGGGTCGCGGTCATGCACCGCGGGCGGATCGTGGAGGAGGCGCCGACCGAGGAGATCTTCGTCCGCCCCTCCCATCCGTACACGACCGAGCTGCTGCGGGCGATTCCCCGGCTGCACCCGGGCAACCGCCGCCGGCCGACCGGCACTGGGGCTCCGGGGGGGGCTCCGGGGACTCCGTCGGGTGGCCCGGAGAGGTCGAGTTCCTGAAATGCTCGGCAATCGCGGATGGTCGCGCCCTTTGCGGAGCGTTCGGGAGCGGACGGCTCTGTCTCGAAACCGGACGCCAATGCACCGCGATTGGGGGCCCGGGGGCGCCGGATTCGCCGGTTCCGCACGGAGCGGGCGCACTCTTTCGATGGAGCGCGGTTTGCACGAGAGAGTGGAAACCTTCGGGGGTCCGCGACGTAGAGCGATACAGCGCGTACCTCGACGACTAGCCTACGATCGACCGAGCGGGTCGAGCCGGTCACGAGGATCGGCCGCGATCCCTACCGATACCAATTCGAGTCCAACGACAAGGGTGAGACACGGCATGACACCGATTCGACGTTCTCTGCTTCCGCGCCCGGCCCTGGCCGGCCGCGTTCTCTTGATCGCGCTGATGACGGCCGCCGGTCTGGCGGCTCTGGCGCCCGCCCTGCCGGCTGCCCAGGTGGACCTGCGGCCGACGAGCGCCGCCAACCTCCCGGAGCCCGACCTGGAGATCCAGGAGAACGGCCTCCACCTGTCGCTCGACCAGGCGATCGCCATCGCCCTCAAGCGCAACCTGGGCCTGGTCATCGAGCGCTACAACTGGATCCAGTCCCACCACGGGGTGCTTCAGAGCCTGGGGATCTACGACCTCTCGCTCTTCGGCGGCGGCAGCTACCGGGAGACCACCCAGCCGACGGTCGAGGTGACCGAAGGCGTGCCGATCATCCAGTCGACCGTCGAGAGCTACCAGTTGGGGCTCAGACAACTGGTGCCCTCCGGCGGTCTCGCCGAGCTGACCACGTCGGCGTCGACCATCGAGACGAACAGTGAGAACGTGTTCGTCAACCCCCAGTATCGGGCGAGCACCGATCTCACTTTCACCCAGCCGTTGCTGCGGAACTTCGGCCTGCAGGCTACCGAGCGCAGCATCCTCGTCTCCCGCGCGCGGGCCACGGAGTCGAGGGAGCTGGTCGAGCAGCGGCTGTCGGCGACGATCGAGGATGTCGAGCGGGCGTACTGGAGCCTCGTCGAAGCGCAGAATCAGCTCGTGGTCGCCCAGGAGGCCCTAAGCCTCGCAAAGACCCTCCACCAGCAGAACCAGATTCGCGTCGAGGTGGGAACCCTCGCCCCGCTCGAGCTGGTCCAGAGCGAGGCGGGCATCGCCGGCCGCGAGGAAGAGATCATCCGCGCCGAAGGGGCCATCGGTGACGCGGCGGACCGGCTGCGCCAGCTCCTGAACCTCGATCAGGGCCCGCTCTGGGACATGGCGATCGTGCCGACGACCGATCCCGCCTCGGAGCGGATCAGCGTCGATCTCGGGGAAGCGATCCAGACCGCCCTCGACGAGCGTCCGGAGATCGCCGCCGAGCTGGCCTCGCTCGACGCGCTGAAGATCGACAAGGAGTACTTCCAGGCGCAGGTCCGGCCGGTGCTCGACCTGGTGCTCAACTACAACCTGGCGGGTCTGGCCGGCGACACCGCCCCGGTCGTCGACCCGAGGACGGGTGAGACGATTCCCGGGATGGACAGCAGCCTGGGCGACGCCTTCCAGCAGATCTACAACGCGGACTTCGACGAGTGGCGCATCCAGCTCCAGTTCTCCTACGCGCTCCAAAACCGCGAGCGCCGGGAGCAGAAGATCATCGCCGATCTCGCGGTGGAGCAGGGTGTGGCGCGGCTCGAAGAGCTCCGCACGCAGATCATCACCGAAGTGCGCACGGCGGCGCGGGCAGTGGAGACCGCGGCCAAGCAGATCGAGTCGGCCCGTGTCTCGCGGGAGTTGGAAGAAAAGAACCTCGACGCCGAACGCAAGCGCTACGAGAACGGCATGTCCTCGAGCTTCCGGGTGCTCCAGATCCAGGAGGATCTGACTCAGGCCCGGAGCCGCGAGGTATCCGCCATCACCACCTACAGGACGGCGTTGGCCGGCTACTACCGGTCGATCGGCCTTCTGCTCGAGCAAAAGGGCGTGGAGATCGACAGCGATTCGATTCCCCGAGGGAGCCGATTCGGCTTCTCGTCGTGGCGGAAATCGAAGGAATAGCCAGTCCGGCCGGCGCGTACCAGGAAGAGCCATGACGTCAATTCAACGTGTGTTCTCCGTGCTCTTCTCTCCCGGGAAGACCTTCCAGGCAATCGCCGAACGACCCACCTGGGCCGTGGCCCTCATCGTGCTGCTGATCGTCGGTGCGGTCGGCAGCGCCGTGGTCCTATCCAAGATCGACCCTGCCGCCCAGGAGCGGATGATCCGCGACCAGGTGGAGCATCGTCTCGAGGGCCGCGGCGCGAGTCGCGCCGAGATCGACGCAGCGACCGAACAGGCAGTGAAGGTATCCGAAAAGATCCGGCCCATCCAGCCCGTGATCGCGTTGGTTTTCATGACCATCTTCTACCCCCTCGTCGCGCTGCTTTTCTGGGGCGGTGTGACGCTCGCGGGCGGCCGGGCAGGCTTTGTACAGATGTTTTCGACCACTCTTCACGGCCTCATGCCGCTGGGCCTCCAGGGGTTGATCTCGATTCCGATTGCGCTTTCTCAGGGGAGCCTCGACCCTAAGGTGGCAGAGTCCGGATCGTTGCTGGCGTCGAACCTCGCCGTCTTCGCGCCAGAAGGCGGCTCTGCCGTCGTCACCGCGCTGTTGTCGAGCGTCGACTTCTTCAGCATCTGGTCGATCGTGCTCCTGATCGTAGGGTTCAGCGTGACGACCCGGATCTCGAAGAGCGCCTCGGCCGCCGTGGTCATCGGGTGCTGGATGATCGGGATCGCGCTCAAGGTAGGGCTCGCCGCCCTCGGAAGCTGAGCGGACGGAACCGGTGTCAGAACGTCCGAAGGGAGGGGTGCGGTGAAGCGTGTCCTGATTCCTGTGGTGGTGGTTCTCGGGCTGGCCGGAGTGATCGCGGCCAGCCTGCTCAAGAGTCGTGAGCAACGGGGTGTGGAGGTCTACGCGGAGCAGGTGGCTCGGCGTGCGATCACCCGGACGGTCAAGGCGAGCGGGCGGATCGACGCGCGGGTGAGCGTCGACATCTCGGCCCACGTGGTGGCGAAGATCGAAAAGCTCTACGTGGAGGAGGGCGACCACGTGACCGCCGGGCAACCCTTTCTCGAGCTCGAGAAGGACGTCTTCACCGCCGCGGTCGACAGTTGGCGCGCCCAGCTTCGCCAGGCCGACGTGCGCGTGCGGCAGGCCGAGGTGGATCTCGCCGACGCCGAAACCCGCCTGCGCCGGCAGCGGCGGCTGGCGGAGGAGGGGATCGCGAGCGAAGAGGAGCTCGAGTCGGCCGAGCTGCGGAAGCGCTCGGCCGAGCTCCAGTTGGAGCAGAGCCACGACCAGGTCGAGTACGCCCAGGCCAATCTCACCAAGGCCCTCGACGACTACGGCAAGACGACGATCTACGCGCCGGTCGCCGGCCGCGTGGTGCAGCTCGACGCCGAGGAGGGCGAGGTGGTGGTCTCGGGCGTGATGAACAACCCGGCGACCAAGATCGCCACCGTCGCCGATCTCTCGGAGCTGCTGGCCGAGATCGACGTGGACGAGAACGAGATCGTCGCGGTCGAGCTCGGTCAGCCGGTGACCGTCAAGGTGGATGCGGTGCCGGATGAGAGCTTCACCGGCAAGGTGGTCGAAGTGGGGAGCTCCGGGTTCAACCGGGCGGGCCAGGGCGACGTGACCTTCTTCGCGGTCGAGGTTCTGCTCGACCATCCGGACGAGACCCTGCGGCCCGGCATGTCGGTGCGGGCCGAGATCGAGGTCGCCACCCACGACGACGCGCTGGTGATCCCGATCCAGGCGGTGGTCGAGCGTTCGCCCAAGGCTGAGGAAGAGACCGAGGGCGAAGGCGACGCAGAGGGAGGGGACGGCGACGCGGTCGCGGAGGTGCAAACGGGCGCGCAGGACGAGCCCGAGATGGAGCAGGTAGTCTACGTGATCGAGGATGGCACCGCCGTCCGGCATCGGGTCGAGACCGGGCTGTCGACGGTCACCGAGGTGGAGATCGTCTCCGGCGTGGACGAGGGCGCGCAGGTGATCACCGGGCCGTTCCGTACCTTGCGCGACCTGGCCGACGGTGACGCCGTCGAGGTCACCGACGAAACATCCAAAGAGGACGAATAGGAGCGCACTCCGTGAGCCTGATCGAGCTGACCGACGTTCATAAGGTCTACCAGATGGGCGCCGAGGAGGTGCGGGCCCTCGACGGCATCGACCTGGCGATCGAGGAAGGGGAGTACCTGGCGATCATGGGTGCCTCGGGGAGCGGCAAGTCGACCCTGATGAACCTCATCGGTTGCCTCGACACCCCGAGCGCGGGTCACTACATCCTCCGGGGCACGGCGGTCGAGAGCCTGGACGACTCCCAGCTCGCCGAGATCCGCAACCGGGAGATCGGGTTCGTCTTTCAGACGTTCAACCTGCTCGCGCGGACGACGGCGCTACGCAACGTCGAGCTGCCGCTCGTCTACGCCGGGGTTCCCCGGCGGGAGCGGCGAGATCTCGCCCTCGGAGCGCTCGAGAAGGTCGGCCTGGGGGACCGGATCGACCATCAGCCGAACGAGCTCTCCGGTGGCCAGCGCCAGCGCGTGGCGATCGCCCGGGCGCTGGTCAACCGCCCGTCGATTCTGCTCGCCGACGAGCCGACCGGAAACCTCGACAGCGCCACCTCGGTCGAGATCCTGGAGCTCTTCGATCGCCTTCACGAGACCGGCAACACGGTGATCATGGTGACCCACGAGACGGACATCGCCGCCCACTGCCACCGCCAGGTGACATTGCGGGACGGCCGGGTGCTGGCCGACCAGAGCCTGGTCGCGGCGGCATCCGGCTGAGGCCCCGGGAAAGAGAGCGAGCACCTTGGTCGTCATCGAGAACTTCCGGATCGCCCTCGGAGCGTTGCGCGCCAACGCCCTGAGGTCGTCGCTCACCACGCTGGGCATCATCATCGGCGTCGGCGCGGTGGTGGCGGTGGTGTCGATCGTCCAGGGGCTCCAGTACATGATCACGAGCCAGCTCCAGGGCGTGGGCGCCACCTACGTGCGTATCCTGCCGAGGGTCCAGTTCACCCAGCCGGGTCAGATCACCAAGCCGGTGGAGCTGACCTGGGAGGACGGGCTGGCCATCCGCAGCCAGGTTCCGGAGGTCGGGGAGATCACGCCGCTCATCTTCGGCCAGTCGATGCTCAAGTACCGCGACCACTCCTACCGGCCCTTCGCGGTGATCGGCGCCAACGAGGCCTACCAGGAGATCTCCCAGCAACTGGTCGAGCACGGGCGCTACGTCAACGCCATCGACCTCGAGACACGGCGCAAGGTGGCGGTGATCGGCCAGACCGTGGCGGACGAGCTGGGGATGGGCTCGGACCCGGTGGGCAAGGAGATCTACGTGGGCGGGCTGCCGATGACGGTGATCGGCGTGCTCGAGGAGAAGGGTAGGAACCTGGGCTTCGATCAGGACGACCTGGTGCACGTTCCCTTCGACACCGCGCTCTCGCTGTTCGGGCGGGAGGCGGGGGACCAGGTGCAACTCCACCTCCAGCTCCGCTCGACCGAGGACATCGAGGGGTCGAAGGACCGCCTGCGCCGGCTGCTGCGCCGGCGCCACAACTTGGCCGAGGAGCAGCCCAACGACTTCATCATCCAGACCCAGGACGAGATCCTGGACGCGACCGAGAACGTTCTGCGCGCCGTAACCGGTGTCGTCGGGGGGATCGTCAGCGTCGCTCTCCTTGTCGGCGGCATCGGCATCATGAACATCATGCTCGTGTCGGTCACCGAGCGCACCCGTGAGATCGGGCTCCGGAAGGCGGTGGGTGCCCGCAAGCGGGACGTCCTGGTCCAGTTTCTGATCGAAGCGGTGACCCTGGCGCTCGCCGGCGGCGCGGTGGGAATCGTCTTCGGGTACGGTCTGGGGGCCGTCGCGGTGCGCCTGATTCCCGGCGATCTGCCACCGGCCCACGTCCCCTTGTGGGCGATTCTCCTCGCGGCGGGGTTCTCCGCCGTGGTCGGGATCGTTTCCGGGGTCTACCCGGCGGCCAAGGCCGCGACCCTCGACCCGATCGAAGCACTGCGCTACGAGTAGTCGCCCTCCGCGCGGGGAGGGCTCGAGCGCGGGGGACCGAAGGCTCGCCTTCAGGCCCGGTTCCGATCCCGGGCGCGTCGTGTGGGCCGGCGTTGCAATCGGGATCGTGGTCGGCATACCATCTGCGGGCTGCCGGAGTGGCGGAATGGGAGACGCAGGGGACTCAAAATCCCCCGAGGGCGACCTCGTGTGGGTTCGAATCCCACCTCCGGCACCACACCTCCCCCCACGCATCCCCTCGGTCGTGGCTCGCTCACGGCGCCGGCCCGGTTGTGGCTCGTTCGCTCCATCGGTGCGCAATCCCGGCGCGCGGACGGAGCGCCAGGCGACGTGATGCACACCGCGTGCCATATTGACACAGCCCCTGTGGGTGGTGTATAAATAGGTACCCTGTGGGGCATTATGTCTCTGCTTTATCTCATCTTCATCCAACGATCACCAATTCGGACCAAGTCAAGGGAGTCGGCAACGTGTCATTCGATGTAGGCCAGAAGGTCGTGTACCCGAACCACGGCGTCAGCGTGATCGAGAAGATCGAAGACGGTGAGATCGACGGTCACGAGCAGACCTATTACCACTTGCGTCTGCTGTCGAACAACTCCAAGGTCATGATCCCCGAGGGGAACTTGGAGCTGGTTGGGCTGCGACCCCTGTGCACGAAGAAACAGGTCGACGAGCTCATCGCACTGCTCGAGGACGGAAAAGTCGATACCTACAAGGATTGGAAGGGTCGATACAAGCAGAACCTCGACAAGATGAAGACCGGCGATCTCATGGAGGTCGCCAAGGTTCTCAAGAACCTGCGGCTCGTCAGTGAGAAGAAGAGCCTTTCGTTCCGCGAGAAGAAGATGTACGAGCGGGCGAAGTACTTCATCGTCAGCGAGGTCGCGCACGTCAAGGACATCCGCGAGAGCAAGGCCGAGGACCTGGTGGAGAGGGCTCTCGACACCAGCATCGAGAAGGTCCAGAAGGCCAAGGTCAAGGCGAGCTGAAGCTCGCGACCTGTTCGATCGCCAGGGGTTTCGGCCTCGACCACGAAGGGCCGTTCGCCATCGCGCGAGCGGCCCTTTCGTGTGCCTGGGCCCAGGGCCCGGCCGGCTTCCCGAGAGCCGGTCCGGCCACCGAGCCCGGGCTGCTAGAATCCCATGCATGCACCGTTTGCCGACCGGCCCGATCCGGTCCCTGTCTCTTTTTGTCGCCCTGCTGGCACTCCTGGTAGTGGCAACGCCACGGGTCTTCGCCCAGAGCGTGATCCGCTTCCTCGAGGCAGACGAACAGCTCGTGGAGCGGCAGCTCGCGGCGGAGGTCCAGGCATATCTGCGGGCACGGATCGTGGAGGACGGCGCGCTCGGTGATCTCGCCGAAGCGGCCCAGTCTCTCGACCGCGCGCTTCAGGACCCTGCGCTCGGGGACAACACGCCGTTCGATCGGCTGCTCGACCTGACCGGTGCGGTGCGTCAGGCCCGTGCGCGCCTCGACGCCGCGCGACACGAGGTGGAGGCTATGACCGAAGCCATCGTCGCAACGCGGCGCCGGCTGGCGATTGTCCGCGAGGAGCTCAGGCGGAGGAGGAGCGCTCCGGCGGATCTGCCCGATCCGATCACGGGCGCCTGGAACCTGTCGATGGAGGACACGGGTCCTCAACAGGACGCGGCGCGGACCGGCCTGTTGGACCTGGAGCTGGACGGCACCGCGGTCACCGGGACCCTCGGTCTCGTGGACGGCACGTTCGGCTCGGTGCGCGGGACCTTCGTCCGCGGTGCCCTGGAGCTCGAGCGCGTGAGCGCCGACTCCGGCCTCGACCTGATCCTCGAAGGCCGATACGATCCCGCCTCCGGGACCCTCGCGGGGAACTGGAGGCTGGTGGTCGCCGGCCTCGGCAACCCGGGCGGCGGAACCTGGACGGCAGTCCGGGCCGAGCCGCCACCCGCGCAGTAAGGCGCGGCGAGCCGCAGGGGCGGAGCCGCGGGAACCGCGAAGCATCGAGAGCTGTTCGAGAGCCACTCGAAAACCACTGAAATCTATCGAGCCCCCACCGGAGGCCTTAGGTGACCCGAGACAACATCCTGTTCGCCCTGATCGGAATCCTCGTCGGCTTTATCGCCGGCTACCTCATGCAAGAGACCATGGCCACGCGGCAGCCTCCGCGGCTGGTGCACGGTCAGCAGGCGATGGCCGCGCCGGGCGCCGGAGGCCCGGGAGGGCCCGGTCAGCCCACCGGCATGAGCCCCCAGGCCCAGGCTCAGGCCCAGGCCGAAGAGATTGCCCAGCTCGAGGCGTACCTCGAGACCAACCCCGAGGACCCGCGCGTCGCCGTGCTGCGCCTGGCCAACCTCACCTACGACACCGGCGACTGGCCCGGTTGCGTCAAGTACTACGAGAAGTTCCTGGAGCTCGAGCCGGGGCAGCCGGACGTGTTCTCGGACCTGGGCGTGTGCTACCGCGAGCTGGGTGAGCCGGACAAGGCGATCGCCAGCTTCCACAAGGCCCAGGACATCGCCCCGGACCATTGGCAGTCGATGTTCAACGAGGTGGTGATCCTCGCGTTCGACCTCCAGGACTACGACCGCGCCGAGCAGGTGCTCGAAGAGCTCCGGGCGCTCCAGCCGGACAACGCCACGGTCCAGAGCCTGGCCGACGAGGTCGCCCGGCGCCAGGCCGCCTCCTAAAGCCTGCGCGGCTTCACGTCTTGACGAAGGCGCTCACCAGGGTTCCGGCACCGCTCCTCATGCAGGGCTGATCCGGTGCTGCGCTTTCTCGTCCTCGTCCTGCTCGCGGTCGCCTTCTGGTACCTGCTCGAATGGCTCTACCGGAAGGCGGTCCGCGCGCTCGGGCTCGAGCCAGATCCCCGGCGCGGCGGCCGACAGGCCGGCGCCCGGGAACGATCGGCTCGCCAGGACCAGCCGGAGGTCCTGGTGCGCTGTGAAGCCTGCGGGAGCTACGTCCCCACCTCCCGCGCCTTGCCGGTGGGGCGGGGGAGCGAGCTCCTGGTCTGCTCCGAGGTTTGCCGCCAGAGACTGCGCTCCGGCGCCCGGCGGTGATGCTGAAGCCCCCCCCTGAGGCACCGAACCCTCCGTCCCACAGTCCGGAGCTCGCGCTCGCTCGCGTCGCGGTGCCGGTGCCCCTGCCGAAGCCGTTGACCTATCAGGTCCCCGCCGGTCTTGTGCCGCGGGCGGTGCCGGGTGTGCGCGTTCGCGTGCGGGTGGGCCGCCGCCGGGAGATAGGGGTGATCCTCGAGCGGACGGCCGAGGCGCCGGAGGGCGTGACGCTCCGGCCGATCGACGAGGTCCTCGACCGGGAGCCGGTCCTTCCCCCCGACCTGATCGCGCTCGGCGATTTCATCGCCGGGTACTACCGGGCGCCGATCGGAGAGGTTTTGAGGAGCATGGTGCCCGGCGATCTGCCGCCCTGGGGGCACCAGCGGGTCCGCCTCACCTCGGCAGGTGCGATCGCCCCACCCCGGGGCGAGACCGAGGCTCGGGTCGTCGAGCTGCTGCGGGACGAGGGCCGGCTCACCGCCTCCGAGCTCCAGGCGCGGACCGGCACGTCGGACCTGGCCGACGTCCTCGACCACATGGCCGAGGACGGCCGGCTGATCGTGGAGAGCCGGCGCCTGCGGAGTGGTTCCCGATACCTGACCGCGGTGGAGCTCGCGCCCGGAGAGCTGGCGGAGCTCCTGGTGCAGGCCGGGCGGTCGGCCCCGGGCCGGCAGGTGGTCGAGCTCCTCGACGCCCTCGGCCGGCCGGCGACGGTCGAGGAGCTGACCTCCGAGGTGGGGTGCACGCCGCCGGTGGTCCGGCGTCTGGTCAAGCTGGGGGTGCTCCGCCAGTTCACCCAGATTGAGCGTCTGGGCCTCGGCCACCAAGCCCTGGAGAGCCCCGGCGGGGGAGCCGAGCAGGCGCCGATCGTGCTGCGACCCGATCAAGCACGGGCCGTGGCGGCGATCGGCGAGGGTATTGCGGCCGGCGCCTACCGGCCGTTCCTCCTCGTCGGCATGACCGGTTCCGGCAAGACAGAGGTCTACCTGCGGGCGGTCGAGGAGGCGCTCGGCCGCGGCCGGTCGTCGATCCTCCTGGTGCCGGAGATCGCCCTGGTGCCCGCTCTGGTGCGCGACGTCGTGGCCCGCTTCGGCCGGCGGGTGGCGATCCTCCACTCGTCGCTCGGGGCGACCGAGCGGCACCAGGAGTGGGAACGCATCCGGACCGGCGAGGCCCGGGTGGTGGTCGGCCCGCGCTCGGCCCTCTTCGCCCCGGTCCGCGATCTCGGCCTGGTGGTGGTCGACGAGGAGCAGGACCCGGCCTACAAGCAGGACTCGACGCCCCGGTACCACGGGCGGGACCTGGGGCTCGTGCGGGCTCAGCGGGCCGCCGCGGTCGCCGTCCTGGTCTCGGCCACGCCGAGCCTCGAGAGCCGGTTGAACGCCGAGCGGGGCAAGCTCGAGCCGTTGCACCTGACGGCCAGGGCGGGGCAGGGGAGCCTGCCGGAAGGAATCCTGGTCGATCTCAGGCAGGCAGCGACGAGGCCGAAGCACCCGGGGGAAATCGTCTTTTCGGAGACCCTGCGCGAGGAGATCCTGCGGTGTGCCGAGGCCGGTGACCAGATGATCCTGCTCCGAAACCGTCGGGGCTACGCTCCGGTGCTCCTGTGCCGCGCCTGTGGCGAGGACCAGCGGTGCGACGCCTGCGGCCTGCCGCGCACCCTGCACCGGCGCAGACGGGTGCTGCTCTGCCACTACTGCGGCTCGGCCTTGCCGGTACCGGTGCGTTGCCCGAGCTGCTCGGAAGAGGCTCTGGAGCCCATCGGCGCCGGCACCGAGCGGGTGGAGGAGACCTTCCGGGAGCTGTTTCCCGACATCCCGGTCGACGTCCTCGACCGGGACGCCGTCCGGCGCAAGGGAGGAGCCGCCGCGGTGCTGGCGCGCTTCGGCCGGGGCGAGACGCGCGCCCTGATCGGCACCCAGATGGTGTCGAAGGGGCACCACTTCCCGGGGGTCGCCCTGACCGCGGTGCTCTCGGCGGACACCTACCTCGGCTTCGCCGACTTCCGGGCCGTCGAGCGCACCTACACCCTGCTCACCCAGCTCGCCGGCCGTGCCGGGCGCGGCGAGCGCCCGGGGCGCGTCGTCATCCAGAGCTACCACCCGGAGCACTACGCCATCCAGGCGGCCCTGACCAACGACGACGCGCGCTTCGCCGAAGAAGAGATGCGCTTCCGGCGCGCGTTCCACTACCCGCCCTACACCCGGCTGGTCCAGATCCTCGTGCGCCACGAAGACCGGGACCAGGCCGAACGCCATGCCGCCGACCTCGCCCGCACCATCGAACGCCACCCACGAGTGCGCGAGACCAGAATCGCCGGCCCCGCCCCCGCCCCCTTCGAACGCCTGAGAAACCAATGGCGCTTCCAGATCCTCCTGCGCCACCCCTCCATCCGCCTCCTCCAAGAGATCCTCGACGCCTCCCTCCCGGAAAAGCTCCCCCCCGAGATCGTCGTCGACGTCGACCCGTACCAGTTGCTCTGACCGAAACGACCGCCTCAGGTGTGGAGCGTCCCACCCCCACCACCGTCTTGCCCTCCTCGCCACCCCTCTGCTACCGTGCGCCCCTGTCATGTGCGCAACCGAAGCCTCCTTCGAAGAGCCCCTGGTCGAGCTCCGCCGACGCATCCAGGAACTGGAGGCCTACCCGGAAGACCCGGCCAAGGTCAAAGAGGTCGAGCGGCTGAAGAAGAGCCTCGACAAGACCACCCAGGACGTCTACTCCAAGCTCACCCGCTGGCAAAAGACCCTCGTCGCACGCCACGGGGAACGCCCCTACACCCTCGACTACATCCGCCTCCTGACGACCGACTGGGTCGAGGTCCACGGCGACCGTGCGTTCGCCGACGACCCGGCGATCGTCGCCGGCTTCGCCACCTTCCGGGGTCGCGACGTCGCGGTGATCGGCCACGAAAAGGGCAGAGACACCAAGGAGCGGATCCACCGGAACTTCGGCCAGGCCCGGCCCGAGGGCTACCGCAAGGCGCTCCGCGTCATGCGCCTGGCCGAGCGCTTCGGCCTGCCGGTGGTCACCTTCGTCGACACCGCCGGCGCCCACCCGGGCATCGGCGCCGAGGAGCGGGGCCAGGCCGAGGCCATCGCCCGCAACCTGATCGAGATGGCCGGCCTGCGGGTGCCCATCGTGGTCACCGTGACCGGAGAAGGGGGGAGCGGGGGAGCGCTCGCCCTGGGCGTGGGCAACCGGGTGTTCATGCTCGAGTACTCGACCTACTCGGTGATCTCCCCCGAAGGATGCGCCGCCATCCTCTGGAAGGACCAGGCGAAGAAGACCGAGGCCGCCGAGGCCATGCGCATCACCGCCCCCGACCTGCTCGAGCTGGGGATCGTGGACGCCGTCATCCCCGAGCCGGTCGGCGGTGCCCACACCGACCACCGAGCCACGGCCCAGCGTGTCGGCGACACGATCGAGGAGGCCTTGCTCGATCTCGATGAGCTCGCGCCGGACGAGCTCATCCGCCAGCGCTCCGAGCGTTTCCGCGATCTCGGCGTCTACGTCGAGTCCTGAGCTGGGCCCTCCCGTGGTGCGTTCGTCCGAGGCGCTCTGGGTCGCGGCGCCGGTTCCGGAGTCGGCGTCCTCCCTCGTGCGCGGAGGCGTGCCCGAGCCCCTTGCCTCGCTCCTCGCCCGGCGCGGCGTCACCTCTGCAGCCGAAGCGTCGGCCTTCCTCGAGCCCTCCCTCGACCAGCTCCACGATCCGTTCGATCTGGCCGGGGTGACCACCGCCGCCGACCGCATCGCCGTCGCCCTCGAGCGCCGGGAGCGGGTCGCCGTCGTCGGTGACTACGACGTCGACGGCGTGAGCGGCACGGCTCTGCTGACCGCGGTGCTGCGCCACTGCGGCCTCGACGTCGAAGCGATCCTGCCGCACCGGCTGAAGGAGGGATACGGCTTCCAGAGCGTCCACGCCGAGCGCGCCCACGGGCAGGGCTGCCGGCTGATCGTCACCGTCGACTGCGGCACCACCTCCGTGGCCGCGGCCCGCACGGCGCTCGATCTCGGGCTGGATGTCATCGTCACAGATCACCATCTCCCGGGGCCCGATCTCCCCGAGGCCGTCACGCAGATCAACCCCAGGCAGGAGATTTGCGACTATCCATTCCCCGACCTGGCGGGAGCGGGGATCGCGTTGAAGCTGGCCCAGGCGGCCTCCCGCCGGCTCGACAAGGAGTCGGATCCCACCGCGCTCCTGCGCGTGGCCTGTCTCGGCACCATCGCCGACCTGGTGCCGCTTCGCGGTGAGAACCGGGCGATCGCGGCCCTGGGGCTCCGTGCCCTGCCGGGCTCGCCGTCGCCCGGGCTCCAGGCGTTGATGCACCAGGCCGGCGTCAAGGCGCCCCTGAGCGCGGCGGACGTGGGATTTCGCATCGGTCCCCGGATCAACGCCGCCGGACGGCTGGACGACGCCCAGGCGGCCCTCGACCTCCTGCTGTGCCGCGACCCCGGGACCGCCCGCCGCCTGGCCGCGGACCTCGACCGCTGGAACCGCGAGCGCCAGCAGGAGGAGAGCCAGGTGGTGGAGGAGGCGCGGGAGATGGTCCAGGCCGAGGCGGCGCCGGACGGCGGAATGCCCCCGATCCTGGTGGCCTGGAGCGAGGGCTGGCACCGCGGGGTGGTTGGCATCGCCGCCGGCCGCCTGGTGCGCGAGTTCAACCGCCCGTCTCTGCTCCTGGCGATCGAGGAGGGGGAGGCGGTGGGCTCCGGCCGGAGCGTTCCGGGGATCGAGCTCCACGGCTTCCTCGAACGGTGGCGGGACCGGCTGACACGTTTCGGTGGTCACTCCCAGGCGGTGGGCCTGTCGGTTCCGGCGGACCGGTTGGAAGACCTCCGTGTGGACTGGGTGGAGGCGGCCGCGGAGTGGCCGTCCGAGCATCTGCGGCGCCGCTTCGAGTACGAAGCGGATCTGCCGGTGGGCGGGCTGACGCCGGAGCTTCTCGCCGAGCTCGATCGTCTCGAGCCGCACGGCCAGGGCAACCCCCGGCCGTTGATCCGGATCGGCCCGCTCGAGCTCTCCGGACCGCCGCGCCTGTTCGGCCGCACGAAGCGCCGGCACCTGTCCGGCTTCGCCACCGGGGCGGAGGGCGGCGGGGTCCAGATCCTGGGCTGGGGCTGGGCCGATCGGCAGGATCTCCTGGCGCGGCCGTTCGAGGCCCTGGGTCATCTGGAGCTCGATCACTACAGCTCCCGGCCGGTGTTCCGCCTGGTCGACGCCCGCCCGGTCGACAGGGGCGCCCCGAACGGCCGATAATGGCGCTCCGGCACAGGGGCTTACCGACCGTCGACCCGCCGATGCGAGAGCTTCGGCACCCTGTCCGGAGCGTCTGACGCCCGAACCGTTCTGACCATGGCAACCACCTCCCGCGAAGCTCGCAAGAGCCGGATGATCCGCCACCTCCGGATCGTCCTGTTGCTGGTGCTGATCGCCAGCGTGGTCACGGTCGTGGCCCTCATCCTGCGGGGCCGCGCGCTGCAGGAGCCCACGGCGCCCCCGGAGGAGATCGCCGCCGGGGAGCTCGACAAGGCCGAGGGGATGATCACGGTCGGCGAGGGCTTCGAGCGGACGGTGAGCGAGGGCGACCGCTCGCTGTTCACCGTCCGAGGCGACCGCTTCGCCGTCGACCGGGATCAGAAGGTCTACCTCGAAGGCGTGGCGATCACCATCTACTCGGACGACGCCGCCACCTACGAGCTCACCGCGCCCGAGGGTGTGTTCGACCCGGAGAAGCGGGAAGCGCAGCTCTCCGGCGGCATCGAGCTGATGGGTCCGGAGGGCTTCTTCCTGCAGACCCAGGGGCTCCAGGTCATTCAGCGCGGTCGCCAGATGCTGAGCACCTCGGACGTCTACTTCCGGTTCGGCGAACGGTTCCACGGCCGCGCCGACCGGCTCCGGGTGCTGCTCCGTGCGCGCCGGTACCACCTGATCGGCCATGCCCGGATCGAGACCCTAGAAGGGGCGGCGGACCCCTTCCGGCTGACCACCAGGCTCCTGACCATCGATCGCTCCCGCCACCTCATCGAGGGCGACGACGGGCCGGTCGAGCTGATTCGCGGCAAGGACTGGCTCTCGGCGATCAAGATGGTCGTCTTCCTCGACGACGAGGATGAGGCGATCCAGTACCTGCGCGCCCGCGAGCGGGTCGTCGCCGAGCTGCGCTCGGACCAGGCACTCGGACAGGTCAACCAGTCCGTTCCTCTGGAGGCCCTGGAAGAAGTGACGGAGGCCGGATCCGAGCCGGAAGGGACGAACGAACCGGCCGAGCCCGATGCGCCGGAGGAGGACGTTTCGGCCGACGAGGAGCCCGGGCTGGCCGCCGACGAGGCGGAACCGTCGGACCGGATCGGGCGCATCCGCGTGCACACGGAGAGCCTGGACCTCGAGTTCGCCGGCGAGACCAATCAGCCGAAGGAGATTTACCTCGAAGGGGGCCCGAGCCAGGGGCGGGCGGTGCTCCGCTCGTTCGTCGTCCATCGCGGTCCCGTCCACCGGCTCCGCGCGCCGCGCATTCACGGCGTCTTCGAGGACGGGCTGCCGAAGCGCTTCGAGGCCGAGGAGAACGTCGACCTGGTGCTCATCGAGCGCGCGCCCCTGTCGGTCAGCGAGGAAATGGCGGAGGAGGCCGCTGACACGGGCACCGCTGGGAGCGAAGGGAAGGAGACGACGCTGCGCTCGGTTTCGCGGACGGCGAAGGGGCGCCGCGCCGAGGCGACCTTCGACGAGACCGGCCAGCTCGCCGCGGTGACCCTCATCGACCGGGTGACCGTGGTCGACTCCGGCACGCGCGCCCGGGGCGACACCGGCGTCTTCCAGGCGGCCGACGACAGCGCCACGCTGACCGGCTCGCCCGCCACCCTGGTCTCGGAGCGGGGCGAGATGGAAGCGCCGACACTCGTCTACTCGCGCGGTGACGGAATCCTCCACGGCACCGGCGGCGTCCGGGCGCGCCTGGCCGACGCGGAGCAAACCTCCCTCGCCGGCAGTCCCCTCGCCCAGGGGGACGAGCCGGTCTGGGTCGAGGCCGAGGAGGGGTTCTTCCGCGAAGCCCCCCGGAGCTTCCTGTTCAAGGGGGCGGTGCGTGCCTGGCGCGGCGAGAACCTCCTGACGGCCGAGCAACTGCGGGGCGACGACGCCGAGCAGCGCCTCCACGCCACGGGCGACGTGCGGAGCCTGTGGATCCCGGAGCAGGCCCCCGAAGAGGCGGCGACCGCTCCGGCCGAGGCCGAGGAGCCGGCGGCGCCCGCGCCTGCCGCCGGGGACGACGCCATCCGCCAGGGCGGGCCGATCGAGGTGACCGCCGACGAGATGGTCTACCTCCAGGGGAGCCGGCTGCTCGAGTACAGCGGCCATGTGGTCGCGGAGCAGGAGAAGCGGGTCCTGGCCTGCCAGGAGATGGAGCTCCTCATGGCCCCCGAGGGGAGCGAGGGGGGCATGCTCGAGCAGATGGTTTGCACCGGGAACGTGCGCATCACCGACCCGGGCTCCGACGAGGGCCGGGGACGGACCCTCCAGGGGCACCGCGCGGTCTACGACCCGGCGGAGCGGACCGTCGACGTGACCGCGGGGCCCAAGGGGCAGGTGACGATGAAGGACAGCGAGGGCAACGTCCTCGAAGGCCCAAGGATGGTCTTCGAGATCGACGCCGACCGGGTGCGGGTGCTGGCCCGCGAAGAGGGGGACGGCACGCCCGCGGCCGAGGAGGGTGCCGAGGCAGAGGAGGAGGAAGGCGCCGAGGCAGCGGCTGTCCAGGAAGGCGCTGAGGCGCCGGCTGGGTCGCCCCCCGGCGAGAGCGACGGCGCGCCGGACACGGAGCGAGCCCCGGAAGGGGAGGGGAGGAGACGGTGAGCGAAGACCGCCGCCTGTGGGCGCGGGATCTGCGCAAGGTCTACCGGGGCCGCGCGGTGGTCCAGGACGTCGACCTGGAGGTCGGGCCCGGCGAGATCGTCGGCCTGCTCGGCCCCAACGGCGCCGGCAAGACGACCACCTTCTACATGGTCGTCGGGGTCATCCCCCCGGACCAGGGAGAGGTCTTCCTGGGGGACGAGGAGATCACCGACCTGCCCATGTATCTCCGGGCCCAGCGGGGCATCAGCTACCTGCCCCAGGAGCCGTCCGTCTTCCGCAAGCTCTCGGTGGAGGACAATCTGCGCTCGATCTTCGAGACCCTGGATCTTCCCCACGGCGAGCAGGAGCGGCGCATCTCCCAGCTCCTCTCCGAGTTCGGCCTGGAGCGGGTGTCGAAGAGCCCCGGATACGCCCTGTCCGGCGGCGAACGGCGCCGCGTGGAGATCGCCCGCGCCCTCGTGATCAGCCCGTGGTATATCCTTCTAGACGAGCCCTTCGCGGGCATCGACCCGATCGCGGTGCTCGACATCCAGCGGATTGTCCGGCACCTGAAATCGATGGGGATCGGAGTGCTGATCACGGACCATAACGTACGGGAAACATTGAAAATAACCGACCGCGCCTATATCATCAACAACGGTGAGATCCTCCGTACCGGCACCCCTGAAGAGCTCTCCCAAGACCCCGAGGTGAAGAAGGTCTACCTCGGGGAAGAGTTCACTCTCTAGAAGGATCTGATGGCACTCGAACAAAAGCTCTCGCTCAAGCTCACGCAGAGGCTGGTGATGACGCCGTCACTCCAGCAGGCGATCAAGCTTCTGCAGATGACCCGGACCGAGCTCGAGGGGGTGATCACGCAGGAGATGACGGAGAATCCGACCCTCGAGGAGGCGCGCCTCGAGACGCCGGAGGAGCCGCCAGCACCCGAGGAGAGAGAGAAGGAGCAGAAGGAGGACGAGCTCGACCACGAGGAGTCGCTGGAGAACATCGACCTCGACGAGTTCTTCGGCGACTACATGGAGGGCTCCGGGTACGCCTCGATCCGCGAGTACCGGGAGGCGCCGCCGCTCGAGAACACGCTCTCCCGGGAGCCGGACCTCTACGACCACCTCCTCTGGCAGCTCCACATGACCGACGTGCCGGCGCGCAAGAGAGAGCTCGCCGAGCTGATCATCGGCAACCTCGATCCCCAGGGCTTCCTGGTCGCCGATCTCGAGGAGATTCGCGCCCTGGATGACGCCCCGCCGGAGGCCGAGGGGGTGACGAACGGCGACGCGTGGTGCCCCTACAGCATCGAGGAGGTGGAGGAGGCCCTGGCCCTGGTCCAGAGCCTCGATCCACCCGGCGTCGGCTATCCGACGCTCCGCGAGAGCCTGATCGCCCAGCTCGACGCCGCCGACGCCCTGAGCGAGGTGGACGAGCTCGCCCGGCTCATGCTCGTCGAGCACTGGGACCTCTTCCTCAAGCGCCAGTACCCGGTGGTCGCCAAGAAGCTCGGGGTTCCTCTCCACGACCTGGAGCCGGCAGTCGAACGGATCAAGCAACTGGAGACCCGCCCCGGCCGCGCGTTCAACACCGAGCGCGCCCACTACATCGAGCCGGATGTCTACGTGCGCAGGGTCGGAGACGAGTGGGTCATCCAGATCAACGACGACGGCATGCCCCGGCTCCGCGTCAGCCGGTCCTACCGGAAGATGCTCGCCACCATGCGCAGGGAGAACCGGCAGGCCGAGGCGCAGCAGTTCATCAAAGACAAGATCCGCTCGGCGGTCTGGCTGATCAAGAGCATCGACCAGCGCCAGCGCACAATCTACAAGGTCGCCAACTCGATCGTGCACCAGCAGCAGGAGTTTCTGGAGCACGGCATCGACCGGCTGCGTCCCATGGTGCTTCGGGACGTCGCCGAGGACATCGGCATGCACGAGTCCACGGTCAGCCGTGTAGTGTCGAACAAGTACATCCACACTCCCCGTGGAGTGCTGCCGATGAAGTACTTCTTCCACAGTGGCATCGACCGCGAGTATGGCGAGGAGATCTCCTCGCTGACGGTCAAGCGCAAGATCCAGCAGATGATCGACAACGAGGATCCGAAGCGGCCGCTGTCGGACAGTGAGCTCATGAGAATGTTGAACCGTGAGGGGATCCAGATCGCCCGACGCACCGTTGCCAAGTACCGAGACGAGCTGAACATCCCCTCGTCGACGGACCGCAAGCAGATCTTCTAGGACGGTGGATCTCGTGTTCGATTCACTGAACGGGCGATACTCGACTCGCAGGTCTCCCAGCCGGGAGACCGTTCCCGTCACCTCGACAAGTGGTCCCGTCCGCGGCGCAGCGATCGTCGGCGGCGGGATCCGAAGGGAGCGCGCATGAACATCGAATTCGTGGGTAGGAACTACTCGGTGGATGACAGGCTTCGCGGATACGTGGAGGGCAAGCTCGGCAAGGTGACCAAGTTCGTTCGCGAGCCGGTCGAAGTGCGGGTCATCCTGGAGACGGAGAAGCACCGCAACATTGCTGATCTCCACATCGCTCACGGGAGCGGTGTGCTCCAGGCGACCGAAGAGACGGTCGACATGTACGAGGCGGTCAACATGGCCGTCGACAAGGTCGAGAAGCAGGCACGCCGCTCCAGGAAGAAGATGATCGACCAACGTCGGCGCGCCGACCGAGTGACCACGAACGGTATGCGCTGGCCCCTCGAGGTCCTCGCGCGCGAGAGCCTCGCGGCCGGCGGTGAGCGCCAGATCGTCAAGACCACCCACCTGCCCATCAAGCCGATGTCGATCGAAGAAGCCGCCTTGCAGCTCGAGGGGGCCAAGAACGAGTTCGTCGTCTTCCGCGACTCGGGCACCGACCGGGTCAGCGTGCTGTACAAGCGCCGGGACGACAATTACGGTCTGATCGCACCAGAGTTCTAGACCATTCGAGATTCGATGGATTCAACCGACCACTACTTCGCCCGCGGCGGCGTTCCGAGCGCCGCCGCGGCGCGCTGAGCCCGAGGCGTTCGACCATGCGTCTCGATACCCTGACCCAGCCCGAGCTGATCTTCCCCGAGCTCCCCGCGTCGACGCGCGAGGAGATCCTCCGGCTCTTCGCCGCTCGCCTCGCCGAGATGGAGGTGGTCGAGGATGCCGACAAGCTCTACGACAAGCTCCTGGAGCGCGAGCAGCTCGGCTCGACCGGCATCGGTGCCGGCGTCGCCATCCCTCACTGCAAGCTCGACAACCTGACGGACGCCGTGCTGGCCATCGGCATCAGCCGCGGCGGAGTCGAGTTCGGAGCCATGGACTCCGAGCCGGTGCGGCTCTTCTTCCTCCTGGTCTCGCCGACCGATGCGCCCGCGGTGCACTTGCAGGTCCTGGCCACGATCTCGAAGTGGATCAAGGCCGACAGCCACGTGCCGCGGATGCTCAAGCTCCACGAGCCGGGAGCGATCTACTCCATGCTGGAGGAGGAGGGTTGATCGGGGCCGCCGGCCGAGGCCGGGCCGGAGCCCGGCCGCCGGTCCCCTGATTCACCGTGCCGACCAGCCAGACCTACGTCACCGTCGAGGACCTGCTGGGCGAGGATCTCTCCGATCTGCGCCTCACCATCCTTTCGGGCGACCAGCACCTGGACAACCGGATCACCAACCCCCGGGTCCAGAAACCGGGTCTGGCGTTTGCCGGGTACTACGCGTACATCAAGCCGGGCCGGGTCCAGATCGTCGGCGAGAGCGAGACCGAGTACCTCAAGACGCTGCCGGCGGACGAGCGTGCCGAGCGGTTCGATACCATCACCGCTCTGCCGGTCCCGGTGTTCGTGATCACCAAGGCCCTGGCGCCCCTCGAGGGGTTTCTCAAGCGCTGCCAGGAGCGGGAGGTCCCGGTGCTCTCCTCGCCGGAGCTGTCGTCGACGGTGATCAAGCGGATCAGCTACTTCTTGGAAGACTACCTCGTGCCCCGAACCCACATTCACGGCGTGCTGCTGGACATCTACGGTCTCGGGGTTCTGCTGATCGGTGGCAGCGGCGTGGGCAAGAGCGAGTGCGCCCTCGACCTGATCGCGAGGGGCCACAGCCTCGTGGCCGACGACCGCGTCACCGTCAAGCGGTACCCCAACGGCGACCTGGTCGGATTCTCCGAGGGGCCGCTGCGCCATCACATGGAGCTCCGTGGCCTGGGCATCGTCAACGTCCAGGACCTCTTCGGCCTCGCCGCCGTGCGCGAGCGCAAGTCGATCGACCTGGTGATCGAGCTCGAGCACTGGCGGGAGGGCGAGGCCTACGACCGCCTCGGCCTGGACGAGACCCTGTACGACATCCTCGAGACACCCTGCCCGTACATCAAGATGCCGATCGCCCTCGGGCGCAACGTCTCCATCCTGGTGGAGATCGCCGCGCGCAACCACGTGCTCAAGCTCCAGGGGCACCACTCGGCCCAGGAGTTCGCGCGCAAGCTCGAGGAGGAGCTCGAGCGCAAGACCGGCGAGGACCGGGAGTCGTGAAGGTGTCCGCGCGGCTCGTCCTGATCACCGGCATGTCGGGCTCCGGCAAGAGCTCGGTCGCCAAGTGCTTCGAGGACCTCGGGTACCACACCGTCGACAACCTGCCGCTGCCGTTGCTGCGCGAGTTCGTCGCCCGGCCGTTCGAGCTGGTGGAGGGCAACGATCGGATCGCCGTGGTCACGGACATCCGGGCCCCGGGCTTCGCCGAGGCGCTGCCGCGGTTGATCGATGAGATCGACTCCGACTCCGTCCAGCCCGTTTTGCTCTTCCTCGAGGCCTCGGACGAGGCGCTGGTACGGCGCTTCTCCGAGACCCGCAGGCCCCACCCGCTGGCCGGGAACCGCCCGGTGACCGAAGGCATCCGGAAGGAGCGGGACCTCCTGCGCGAGATCCGCGGTAACGCGGACATGGTGCTCGACACCAGCGAGTGGACGATCCACGAGACGCGCACCCAGATCTTCCGCCACTTCGCCGAGCGCCCCGAGGGGCCGGAGATGGTCGTCTCGCTGATGAGCTTCGGCTTCAAGCACGGCATCCCCCACGGCGCGGACCTGCTGCTCGACGTGCGGTTTCTCCAGAACCCGCACTTCGTCCCCGGCCTGCGCGAGCAGACGGGGCTCGACGCCCCGGTGCGCGACTTCCTGGAGGCCCAGGAGGAGTACCTGGAGCTCGGGGAGCGCTTCGCCGACCTCCTCCGGTACCTGCTGCCGCGCTTCCGGCGCGAGCACCGGGCGTACCTGACCGTCGCCATCGGCTGCACCGGCGGCCGGCACCGCTCCGTCGCCATGGCCGAGCGGCTCGGCGGGCAGGTCGGGGGCGAGGGGTGGTCGACCCGCGTGATCCACCGGGATATCGAAGAGTAGGCTCCGGCGCCCCGCCGACTGGGCGGGGGGGCGGAGGGGGGGACTTTCCCACTGGAAGCTTTTCCGCCGCGCGGGCGTTTGCTTCGATGGACCGCCGCGGGTCTGGTATCGTGCGAGGTCGGCCGAGGCCACGCCGCGCCCCGCGCCATCCGATACCGCAAGGCGATCGAACCATCTACGAGACTGCAACGGGCGGATCCCCATGGTTGGAACCTTGATCTTGAGCCACGGCGGGCTGGCGGACGAGCTCCTCAAGGCGGGCGGCACCATCGCCGGAGGGTTGGAGGGCTTCGAAGCGGTCTCCCTCGATTGGGGCGAGAGCTTCGAGCAGGCCCAGAAGAAGATCCGCTCCTCCCTCGGTCGCCTCGACGAGGGGGACGGGGTGTTGATCCTGACCGACATGTTCGGCGGCACGCCCTGCAACATCGCGTTGACCTTCCTGGAGCCCGGGAAGGTGGAGATCGTCACCGGCGTCAACCTCCCCATGGTGGTGCGCCTCGGGTGCTTGGGGTGTCGTGAAAAGCCCCTCGCCGAGGTCGCGCGCTGGCTGCGAGACAAGACGCGGGGGAGCATCTGCGTCGCCACCGACGTTCATGCCGGAAAGGCCGGCTCGTGCGCCGACGAGGTGCCCGAGGCCGGTGATACCGTGGGTGCCGGACCCGAGGGCTGCGGGTGATCGAACGCGACGTCGAAATCGTCAACCGCCTCGGGCTCCACGCACGCGCCGCCGCCAAGCTGGTTCACCTGGCTGGCCGGTATCAGTGCGACGTCAACCTGGTCCAGAATGGTGAGGTGGTCGATGCCAAGAGCATCCTCGGCATCCTGCTCCTCGCTGCCGGCCAGGGGACACGGCTGACCGTGCGCTGCTCGGGTGACGACGAGCAGGATGCGCTAGAGTCGATCAGCGAGCTCTTCCAGGACGGCTTCGGCGAGAAGACCTGAGCCGTAGACGGCGCCAGGTCCCGAGCCGCCGGACACACCAACCGAAGACGAGGAGAGCGGTGTCGGAACGGGCCGAAATGCAGACTCTGACGGGCCTTGGCGTATCCGGAGGGATCGCCATCGGTCGCGCGGTGGTCATCGAGACTCGCGCCATGGAGGTGTTCCGCCTCCCGCTGCCCGAAGAAGAGATCGAGAGCGAGGTCGCCCGGTTCTTCGAAGCCGTCGAGCAGGCTCGCCAGGAGGTTTCGCGTACGCGGGACCGGGCGTCCGAGGACATCGGTGAGCACCTGGGGGCGATCTTCGACGCCCACCTGCTGGTGCTCTGCGACACCGGCTTCCTCGACCGGGTCGCCGAGCGCATCCGTGAGGAGCGGGTCAACGCCGAGTGGGCTGTCTACCGCTCGTCGGAGGAGTACGCCGAGCGCTTCGCCGCGGTCGAGGACGAGTACATCCGCGAGCGGCAGATCGACCTCCAGGACGTGGTCCACCATCTGCTGCGCCGCCTCAAAGGCATATCGCACCACGAGATCTCCGAGGTGGAAGGGCCGGTGGTGATCGTCGCCGACGACCTGACCCCCTCGGAGGCCGTCCGTCTCGGCCGTGGCCGGGCGGTCGGCTTCGCCCTCGAAGGGGGAGGCCGCACGTCCCACACCACGATCATCGCCCGCTCTCTCAAGCTCCCCGCGGTCGCCGGTCTCGGCTCGATCACCGACCTGGTCACGGACGAGGATCCGGTGATCATCGACGGGGAGCAGGGGGTCGTGATCTTGCATCCCACACCGGAAGTCCTCGCCTGGTACGGAGACCGCATCCGCGTCATCGAAGACCGGGAAGCGACGTTCCTCGAAACCCGGGAGCTCGCCGCGCGCACCCGCGACGGCCTCGACATCCAGCTCATGGCCAACATCGACTTGCTGGAGGAGCTCGACGACGTGCTGCACTTCGGCGCCCGCGGCATCGGGCTCTACCGGAGCGAGTTCCTCTACATCGAGAAGAGCCCGGACCTGCCGAGCGAGGACGAGCACGTCGAGCTCTACCGGACCCTGGCCGAGGCGGCGGCGCCCGCTCCGGTCATCATCCGCACCTACGACCTCGGCGGGCGCAAGCTCGCCGCCGAGCTGCTCGACATGCACGAGGACAACCCTGTGCTCGGCCTTCGGGGCATCCGCCTCACCCTCGCCCGGCCGCAGGTGTTCAAGACCCAGATCCGGGCTCTCATGCGGGCGGCGCTCTACGGCAACATCCAGGTCATGCTGCCCCTCATCTCCGGTATCGAGGAGGTGCGGGCCTACCGGGCGTTCGCCGACGCGGTGATGGAGGAGCTCGAGGAGGAGAAGCTCGCGTTCCGGCGGGACGTTCCCCTGGGCATCATGATCGAGGTGCCTTCGGCCGCCCTCACGGCGGACATCCTGGCCAAGGAGGTCGACTTCTTCTCGATCGGCACCAACGACCTGATCCAGTACTCCCTCGCGGTCGACCGCAACAACGAGCACGTGGCCGACCTCTATCAGCCACTTCACCCGGCGATCCTGCGCATGCTGCGTTTCGTCATCTCTAGCGCAAACGAGGCGGAAATACCGATCGGGCTCTGCGGCGAGATGGCATCGGACCTGCGGTACGCGCCGCTCCTGGTCGGGCTCGGTTTGCGCCGCCTGTCGGTGACTCCACGGGCGGTTCCGGTGCTCAAGACCCGCTTGCGGGAGCTCGATGTCTCGGACCTCGAGGAGCTCGTCGGCAAGTGCCTCACCCTGGAGACCGCTACCGAGGTGGAGGAGCTTCTCGGCACCGCGCTCCGGGACCTGCTCTCTTCGACTTCGGACAGGACCTGACCCATGCATCCACTCCGCGGCGCGAGGCCCCAAGCCATCCTTCCACGGAGGACGCGCACGGCGCCCAGGGCGCAGACGGCGCGGAGCACAGAGCCTGGTCACTGGGCAGGTCTCCGGGAGCGGAGGCCCGCGTCTCGGTCGCTCTCCGGCCTGGCACTCGCCATGATCCTGGGGCTGCTGGCCACCACCGGATGCACCCAGGCCCCACCGCCTCAGCTCCTTCCGGAAGCGTCCGCGAGCACTCCCGAAAGCCCCCCGGAGCAGGCCGTTTCCTCGGAGGAAGCGCCGGACGAGGCGGGTGACGGGCAGGCGGAGCAGCCGGAGCAGGCGGAGGACGGAGTCGAGGCGGAGAAGGAGAGCGATTCCTCTGTCATCGTCATCGAGACCGGCACCGCCCGAGGCAGCAAGAGGACGTTGTGGGAGGCCGCGGTCGCCGCCCGGGAGGCCCGGAAGACCGCACGGCCACCGGTCGCCTCGGTCACCAACGAGAACCTCCACGAGTACCAGGACGCGGAGCTGACCTTCGCCGAGCCCTCCACGGCGCCCGAAGGGGACCAGGAAGACGACGGGGCGGCCGGCGAGGCGGCAGACGGGGAGGAGAGCGAGGCCGAGGAGCCCGCTCCCGAGCGACAGGACGAGCAGTACTGGCGGAGCCTGGTCCTCGACATCCGCCTCCGCATGCGGGCCGCGTTCGACGAGATCGAGAAGCTCGACGCCGAGGTCGCCTCGCTACGGACGAGCTTCTACGCCGAGGACGACCCCTACATCCGGGACGGGCAGATCAAGCCCGCCTGGGACCGGGCGATCGGCCGCCTGGCCTCGACCCGGCGGCGGGTGACGAGCCTGCGCCAGGAGCTCGAGGAGGCCCTGGAGGACGGGCGCCGCGCCGGGGCACTGGCCGGCTGGCTCCGGGAAGGAATCGAGCTCGAGCCGAGTTTCGGAGAGGAGCGCTCCGTCACGGGTGAGACCGACGGCGGTGGCCTGTCGATCCACGAATCCCAGGAGCTCGACACCGTCGAGCCCGAAGAACCATCGAACACGACCCCCGAAGATCCTCCACCATGACCCGACCACCCCGACGCTTCTTCATCGAGACCTGGGGCTGCCAGATGAACGAGCTGGATACCCAGCGGATGGCTGGCCAGCTCATGCAGCAGGGCCTGCTCCCGACCCGCGAGCCGGAGGAGGCGGACGTGCTCCTCCTCAACTCGTGCAGCGTGCGGGAGAACGCCCAGAACAAGGTCTACTCCCGGATCGGCGAGTATCGCCGGCTGAAGCGCCGGGGAGACGTGTGGATCGGTCTGTGCGGCTGTGTGGCCCAGCAGGAAGGGGAGGCGGCGCTCGACCGGGCACCGGAGCTCGACTTCGTCCTCGGGCCGGCACGGGTGGGCGAGCTCCGCGAGATCCTCGACCGGCGGCGGAGCGGCGAGCGGGTGGTGGCCACCGGATTCCCCGAGGAGCGCTCCTTCGACATCGACTCGATCTCCCGGGACGGCGTCTACAAGGGGATGGTCACCTGCATCGAAGGGTGCGACAAGCGGTGCACCTTCTGCATCGTGCCGAGCACCCGGGGGCCCGAGCGCTGCCGGCCGATGGCCGAGATCCTTCAGGAGGTCCGCCACCTGGTCGACTACGGTTTCGGGGAGATCGAGCTCCTCGGTCAGACGATCAACCACTGGCGTGAGCCCGACCATGGCGAGGCCACCGGCGCCGACTTCGCCGACCTCCTCGACGCCGTGGCGGCGGTCCCCGGGATCGAGCGCCTGCGCTTCATCACCTCCTACCCACGGGACTTCACAGAGCGGATGATCGACGCCTTCGCGCGCCACGAGATCATCTCCCCGTACCTCCACCTGCCGGTCCAGTCCGGGTCGAACCCGGTGCTCCGGCGCATGGGTCGGGGATACACCGTCGAGTCCTACCTGGAGCTCGTCGATCGCATCCGCGCCGCGCGCCCCGACGTCGTCTTCTCGACCGACATCATCGTCGGCTTCCCCGGGGAGACCGAGGAGCAGTACGGGGAGACCGTCCGCCTTCTCGAGCGGGTCCGGTTCGGCACCGTCTACGCTTTCAAGTACTCCCCGCGTCCCGGCACCGCCGCACCCCGCCTCGGAGGCACCGTCGATCCCGACGTCGCCAACCGCCGGCTCAACGAGCTCTTCGCCGTCCAGACGGAGATCCAGCGCGAGCTCAACCGGGCGCTGGTGGGGGAGACCTTCCAGGTCATCGTCACCGGCTGGGGCAAGGAGCCCGGCTTCCAGACCGGGCGGACCCCCTGCCACCGGATGGTCAACTTCGAGGCCGGCTCGGCTCCGGCCGACCTCGGCACCATGGTCGAGGTGGCGATCGATCGCGCCTTCCCCCACAGCCTCGTGGGCCGCCGGGTGGGGGAGGAGGGCAGGCCCTCCGGCGCCTCCTCTCCCCTGACCGTCCTCTCGACCGGGTAGCCACCGGTTCCCCACGCGGTCACACACTACTGCCGCGCAGACTCGTCCTGAACAAGCTCCGCCTCATCCCCACGAGGCCTCCTCGAAGTAAAAGGGCGAGGGCATCCCCTTCCCACCTCGAGGGGGGAAGGGGATCGAGGGGTTGGGGGGTGATCTAGAGCTGAGCTCGCTTGACCTCCGTTGGTGGCGCGCGCACAATAGGCCCATGTCAGAGACCCCTGAAGAGCTACGCATGGAGATCAAGGGGCTGATGCTCGACCCGGCCTCCAACGTGCCGATCGTCATCCTGCGGGACGAGACGAGCGACGTGTTCCTGCCCATCTGGATCGGCGTCTTCGAGGCGAACGCCATCGCCTTGCGCATCGAGGGTGTGGAGCCTCCCCGGCCCATGACCCACGATCTCCTCCTGTCGAGCCTCCGGAGCCTCGGCGCCTCCGTCGACCGGATCGTCATCTCGGATCTGCGCGATAGCACCTTCTTCGCCATCATCCACGTGCTCCAGGACGGGCGCGAGCTATCCCTCGATTCGCGCCCGAGCGACGCGATCGCTCTCGCCCTGCGCGCGGAAGTCCCGATCTACGTGATGCGCTCCGTGCTCGAGAAGGCCAACGCGGTCGACCAGGACCAGGAGGCCTCGGAGGAGGAGAAGATCCGCAAGATGCTCGAGGAGCTCGGTCCGGAGGACCTCGGCAAGTACACCATGTGAGGCCTGGCCGCGGGCGACCTCACCCTCCCTCCATCCCACCAGGGCTCGATGTCGGCGCGCCGACATCGCCACCAAACGCCTGGCTGCGCACCCGAAACCCCTTTCCCTTCAGGCACTTTCGCCGCATGTCGGCGCGCCGACAAGGGCACGGCCAGGCGTACGCGAAGCGGCTGCCACGACGCGCGAAGCCCCTTCCGTGACCCCGTGGAACCGGGTCTCCGGAGAGCGCCACGCCGCGGGGTCCCGAGATGTCGGCGCGCCGACACTGTCGCTCCGTTCCCTGACCCGCCGCTCCCGGAATGCATCCGGAGCGCGGGACGACAACCGTGCGAACTCGGGCGTCCGCGCTCCGGAGGGTTGACCGATCCGGGTCCATTTTGTACATTCCCGCCGACCTATGATCATCGCGATCACCAACCAAAAGGGCGGCGTCGGTAAGACGACCACCGCAATCAATCTCTCTGCTGCGCTCGCCAACAAGGGCCTCAAGACCCTGTTGGTAGACCTGGACCCCCAGGCAAACAGCTCGATGTCCTTCATGGACGTCCACGACCTCGGGCATTCCATCTACGAGGCGTTGACCGAACCGGACGTCGACGTGCGCAGCATCGCCCGGCCCGTGGGCCAGATCCCCAACCTGGACCTGGCCCCGGCCACCATTGCCCTCGCCAAGATCGAGTCGAAGCTCCTCGGGGAGCTCGACAGTCACTTCCGTCTCAAGGACGAGCTCGCGGCGGCTCGCGAAGAGTACGACAACATCATCATCGACACGCCGCCGACCCTCGGCATCATCACGGTCAACGCTCTCGTGGCCGCGACCCACGTGCTCATCCCGATCCAGTCCAGCTACTTTGCGCTGGAGGGCACCGATGACCTGCTCGAGACGATCGACAAGATCAAGCAAAGAGCGAACCCGGAGCTCCAGATCCTGGGCGCTCTGATCACGCTCTACGACAAGCGGACCCTGCTCTCACGGGACATCCAGGACCAGATCAACGAGGTGTTCGGAGACAAGGTCTTCACCACCTTGATCTCCAAGAGCGTCCGCCTGGAGGAGAGCCCCGCGTACCACGAGTCGATCTTCACTTTCGCGCCGACCTCGAGCGGCGCCGCCGAGTACTACCAGCTTTCCGAGGAGGTTCTGAGCCGCGTCTGACCGGCCCGGCTTCGTGCCGGCCGGAGGGTGAGCCAAGCGAGCGACCCCGAGTGCGACCTTGACGTCATGACAGAGGAGATTCGCGAATGGCAGCGAAGAGGCGCGGTCTACCGGTTCGCGTAAAGATGCGACACGACAACCACTTCGTGGAGGAGCTCACCACGCGCCACGAAGTCACGGTCGGCCGCATGGTCGCCCTGTCGGCGGTCGAGCCGGACCCGAACCAGCCCAGGACGATGATGGGCGACCTGGACGATCTCGTCGGCTCCATCAGGGAGCGGGGCGTCCTGGAGCCGATCCTGGTCCGGCGTCTGCCGTCGGACGATGCCGACGACCCGGAGCGCGCCGAGGCGTTCCGCATCATCTCCGGCGAGCGCCGCTACCGCGCCGCCCAGCAGGCCGGGCTCTACGAGATCCCGGTCATCGAGATGGACGTGACCGAGCAGGAAGCGCTCGAGATCGCCCTGATCGAGAATCTCCAGCGCAAGGACCTGACGCCGTTCGAGGAGGCGGAGGGGTACCACTCCCTCGCCGAAACCCACGGCTACACCCACGAGGAGATCGCGGACGCGGTGGGGAAGTCCCGCACCGTGATCACCGAGAGCCTCGCCCTGCTGCAGATGCCGGCCCGGGTTCGCGACGCCGTCCAGGCCCTCGGCATCACGACCAAGTCGCTCCTGCTCGAGGTGCTCAAGGCTGGCACCGAGGAGGAGATGATCCGCCTCCTCGAAGAGGTGGCGAGCCACGGCCTCAACCGGGACGACCTGCGCCAGCGACTGCGCCGCCGAGACAGCAGCGCGAGCAACAAGCGTCGCAAGCCCTACGCCTTCAAGTTCCGGGCCCCCGACAAGAGCTACACTCTCAACCTCACCTTCCGCCAGAGTGAGGTCGACCGCGACGACCTCATCGCGGCCCTCGAGCAGATCCTCTCCGAGCTGCGCCAGAAGGCCGCGGCTTCTTGAAGCACATCCCAGCCTGAGCTGATCCAGAGACCCCGCGCCGCGAGCTGGCCGCACGGGCTCCTCGCCGGCTACCCGAGGGTGTCAGCGCCCTGCCCTTCGTTGGCGTGCCTCCTTTCCCGTTTCGAGTGGGGGAGGGGCACCCATCGCCAGACAGCAGGCGCACCAGGAGCGCCGTCAGCGGACCCGCTGTCCGCGCAACCGGGAGAGGCATGCGGCAGGCGCTAGCCTGGAGCATCGGAGCTGGTGGCCATCCAGGCGAGTGCCTTTCGAGTGTCGTGTCTCCAGAGCGTCGATGCGGCGAGTCGCCAGCGGAAGCTTGCCAGGAACATGACCGGCATCGATCGAGGAAGCCGGCCGGCAGGTTTCTCTTGGATGAAACAACACCGGCGCCCAAAGCTGAATATGGGGCAATCACATTGTCTGCGCAGGAATGGGGTGCCGGCATATGGCTCCGGCACATTTCCGCAGGCGGTCCACAGGGCGTCGACAGCGCTGTCGCCCGTGCGCGCTGGTCGTCAACCTCTGGTCCGGCTCGAGATGCGCCCTTGCATCGGCGCATCGGCGCGTCGGCGCATCGGCGGTTGCCCGCTCGGAAATGGCCCGGACGGCGAGAGGATGCGGGCGATGGGCGCGACAGCGAGAGATGGCCGGAGAGCGCTCTGGGCGCGGCGGCGAAGGTCCCGGGAGGCAGAGGGCCCGCGAAGTGGATCTCGGGCCCGCGCCTGAGCGCTGAGAGCCCATGCTGGGTGGCGCAGCGGACGTCAGAGGAGCGGTGTAGCGAGGAGCCCATTCAGGGCGAGCCCTGGACCCGTGGCGTCCGCTGATCCGGTTGCCGCCCGCTCACGAACTTTACATAATGTATCTTATCGGACGCTGATTCGGGCCAGGAACCGCCGTAGATCGTCGCCGTCACCGGCCGTCCCGCGCCCTTTCAGGATGTTCCCGAGCCCCGCCCTGTCTCTTGCGGTCCGCCTGGCCGTCAGTCCGCGGCCGTCCACTCGGCGGCCAGGTCCTCGTCCTCCTCGAGCCGGAGCCGCACCAGCTCGGCGCCCTCCGGCAGCGCGCCGGTCAACCGATCCCGGATCCACAGGACGAGGTTCTCGCTCGACGGGATGCGACGCCCAGGACCGAACTCCGGGATCGCCTCGTTGATGTGCTGGTGGTCGAGCGGTTCGAGGACCTGTCGCTCCACCGCACGGTCGAGGGCCGGCAGGTCGACGGCGAAGCCCGTCTCCGGATCCGGCGAGCCGAGGACCGTGACGTAAAGCCGGTAGTTGTGGCCGTGGCCCGGGAGGTTCGCGCACTTGCCGAACCGTTGGCGGTTCGTCTCCTCCGACCACTCCGGCCGGTGATACAGGTGGCTCGCGCTGAAGCGGTAACGGCGCTCGAGTCGGACGGTCATGATGGATGAAGGCACCCTCTGGAACCCCAGGAACGGAGGGCCAGGACGAGGCCTTCGGCACGGCCCGGAACGGGGTCGGCGTCGGCGAGATCGTTCGGAGCCCCACCGGGCCCTCGGGTGGGTCTATAATCGGGCCCCGTGCGCTTACTCGACCGGTATCTTCTGCGAGAGATCACGGGCCCCCTGGGACTGGGTTTCCTAGTCTATACGTTCATCCTGCTGCTCCAGGCCCTGTTCCGGTCGGCGGAGATGATCATCCGACGGGGCCTGCCGGTCTCGACGGTCGGCGAGCTGCTGGCCCTGTCGCTCCCGAACATCGTGGTGTTGACCATCCCGATGTCGCTGCTCTTCGGGGTGCTGATCGCCATCGGCCGGCTCTCCTCGGACAGCGAGCTCGTGGCTCTGCGTGCGACCGGCGTCAGCCTGCTCAGCCTCTACCGGCCGATCCTCCTCCTCTCCACCGTCCTCTTCCTGATCAACACGGCGCTGATGGTCTGGGTGCTTCCCTGGGGCAACCATCGCCTCCAGCTCAAACGCCTGGAGGTCCTGACCCAGAGCATCTCCACCCAAGTTCAGCCCAGGATCTTCTGGGACGAATGGGAGGACCAGGTTCTGTACGTGTTCGACGTCGGAGACCGGGGCGAGGCGTGGCACGGCGTGTTCCTGGCGGAGTCGATCCCCTCTACCAGGCAGAACAAGGTGACGGTCGCCGATCGGGGACGCGTGCGGGTCGACCGGGACGGCGAGCGGGTGGTCCTCGAGCTGGCCGACGCCGAGGTCCACGAGATGGATCTGTCGAACCCGGACGCCTACCAGATCAGCAAACACTCGAAGCTGGAGGTGGTCCTGGAGGATCACTTCGCCAGCGAGCAGCGAGCGCAGATCTCGGCGTCGAAGAGCGTGCGCGAGCTCGGTCTCGACGAGCTCCGGAGCTGGACCCGTGATCCCGCACGCTCTCCGGACCTGCGCCGCCTGGCATGGGTGGAGATCCACAAGAAGTTCTCCATTCCGTTCGCCTGCGTCGTGTTCGGGATCTTCGCCCTTCCCTTCGGGTTCAACACCCGCCGTGGCGGAAAGGCCTCCGGGTTCGCGCTCTCGATCCTCGTGATCGTCGTCTACTGGCTGGCTCTCGACGCCGGCGAGAAGTCGGCCGAGGCCGGCAACTTGCCCCCCTGGCTCGCCATGTGGGCCCCGAACATCGCGCTCTCGGTCATCGGCCTCTTCCTCCTCGCCCGGCGAAACCGGGACAAGAGCCTGTTGCTCACCAAGATCGACCGATGGATCCGGAGGGACGTCTGGGGACGCCTGCGCTTCATCCAGACCCAGCGAGCGGAGCGGGCCGCGGCACGCCGGAGGCAGCGCCAGGAGCGTGAACGGGAGCGGGAGCGGGCCGGCGCCCATGTGGTCATCCGCCTGCCCCGGGTGCGGCTCGGCTTCCCCACCCTGATCGATCGCTACGTCCTCCGAGTGTTCACGGGGGTGTTCGGTCTCGTGCTCCTGTCGAGCCTCTCCATCTACCTGGTGGGCGATCTCACCGGTAAGGCGGACGAGATCATGAAGAACCACGTCGGCGGCTCGACGGTGATCTCCTACTACCTCTACGCTCTGCCGCAGATGTTCTACGAGATCTCCCCGATCCTCGTGCTCGTCGCCTGCCTGATCACCTTCAGCCTGCTCTCGAAGTCGAACGAGGTCATGGCCTTCAAGGCACTCGGCATCAGCCTGTTCCGCCTGGCGGTGCCGGCGGTCGCGGCCGCGCTGCTGATCACCGCGATGACGGCCTTCTTCGAGTCCGAGGTGCTCCCCGCCTCGAACGAGAAAGCGGCACGGCTGGAGGATGCCATCCGGGGCCGGGACCGTGTGCGCACCTATCGCCGGGCCGACCGTCAGTGGTTGTTCGGTCAGGATCGCTACATCTACAACTACATCCGCTACGACCCGGAGGACGAGTCGCTCCAGCGGCTCCAGGTGTTCGAGTTCGATCCGGGGACCAGGCGCCTCACCGGCCGACTGGTGGCACAACGGGCCACCTACCAGCGGGAGGGCTGGTGGAGGTTCGAGGACGGCTGGTCGCGGGCCTTCTCGGGGGCGCGAGTGTCCGAGTTCCGCCGCTTCCCGGACGACGTCCTCGGCCGTTTCCCCGAGGAACCGGAGTACTTCGATGCCGAGATTCGCCCGCCCGAGCAGTTGAGCTTCGGCGAGCTGAG
>Ga0210123_1000235_pt1 | contig 36641 bp, 36 predicted proteins | sample Muzzi_PWB_D2_FD_185535 | JGI IMG/M metagenome (GOLD analysis project Ga0210123, IMG submission 185535) | Wetland microbial communities from San Francisco Bay, California, USA, that impact long-term carbon sequestration - Muzzi_PWB_D2 (SPAdes) | ecosystem: Environmental > Aquatic > Marine >... | reverse complement strand
CATTGAATGCAACAGGCATCCGGCAAGCATATGCATGGCGTGAATTTTTCCACCACAAGAAGTGGGATGCGATTTATTGCAGCGACCTGCGCCGTTCGATCCAAACCGCACAGATTATTGCCGGAAATCAGTCGGAACGGATCGACCCTCTGGCGGATATACGAGAAATCAATTTGGGCGAATGGGACGGCCGCTTGATGGAGGAGATTCGAAACGCATTTCCCGAAGAATGGGCCCGCCGGGGTTCGGAAATTACAACCTACCGTCCCCCTGGCGGCGAAAGTTTTCTGGATCTTGAAAAAAGAGTATGGCCGGCATTTAAAAAAATTTCAGGCCGCCGCCAGTCCAATGTGCTGATGGTTGCCCATGCAGGCGTCAACCGTGTCACCCTTTGCCGCGTACTGGGTATGCCGCTAGAAAACCTGTTTCGCATCGCCCAGGATTACGGTGCCTTGATTACCATCGATCAGAACCGCACGCCGTTTGTTTTGACTGCGCTGAATCGATCACACGCAGAATGGATTGAAGAAGAAGTGAAAGAGAATTTTAATTGAAAATTAAACCATTTTAATCATGCCGGGTTACCCGGTTTTAAAGAGGACATCCAAATTTAAACCTTTTTAATTCAGAGGAGTGTGGAAGAATGTTGCTGCCCAAATTTGATTTTCATCAACCTGCCGGTTTGTCCGAAGCATGCCAGATGATGTCGGAATACGGCCCTAAGGCAAAACTGCTTGCAGGTGGGACAGACCTCTTGGTTAACATGAAACACAAGCGTGTTTCACCCGCGCATCTGGTTTCAATATCGAGAATCGGAGAGCTCAAGAAACTGGGCAAGGAAAACGGCGTCGTGCACATCGGCGCCGGTTTCACGGTGGCGGATCTCATCGACACGGAATTGATCAAAAATGATCTGAGCGCCCTTTCGGCCGCCGCATCATCGTTGGGCTCGCCTTTGATCCGGAACCTCGCCACCGTTGGCGGAAATATTGGATCGGCCCGTCCGGCGGCGGATCTGCCGCCGTCTTTGATGGTATACGGCGCCCAGGCCGTTCTTGAAAGTGCCGGTGGCCAACGAAAAGTTTCCATGACCGAATTTTTCAAAGGTGTCGGGCTAACGCATCTCCATCCGGACGAAGTGATTACCGAATTTCAGGTCCCGGTTCCTCCGGCCGGCGCAGGTGCCGGCTATATCAATCTGGGTGTCAGGCAATGTCATGACTGCAATGTCGTGAATCTGGCTTCCTATATTGAACTCGAAAAAGACCATACGATCAAAACCGCACGCATTATCATGGGATGCGTAGGTCCTACCCATCTGCCGTCTCGGGGCGCTGAAAAAATGCTGATCGGTGCCAAAGCCGATGATACCCTGTTCAAAGCTGCAGGCGAAGCTGCAAAGCAGGACAGCATGCCCATTGACGATTTCAGGGGCACGGCCGAATATAAACGCAACATGGTTGCAGCGTTAACGATCAGAACGCTTGAGTTGGCGTTTCAAGAAGCCCAGGCACGGGCATAAAAGGAGATTGATTGTGAAACAAATCATTCATCTGACCATCAATGGAAAAGCTTACGAAGTGGCGGTCAAGCCAAACCAGACCTTGGTAGACCTTATCCGATATGACCTGGGACTTACCGGAACCAAAAAAGGATGTGAAGTGGGGGACTGCGGATCATGTACCGTCATTTTGAACGGAAAAGCTGTCAATTCATGTCTGGTATTGGCTATGGAGGCCGACGGCTGTGACATCACGACCATCGAGGGACTTGAAACCGAAGAAGGGCTTCATCCGCTCCAGCAGGCATTCGTCGAAAAGCAGGGTGCCCAGTGCGGATTCTGCACACCGGGCATGATTTTATCCGCCAAGAGCCTTCTGGACAAAAATCCAAAACCCAGTGAACACGAGATCCGCAAAGCCATCTCGGGCAATCTGTGCCGCTGTACCGGATATGCCAAAATCGTTACATCCATTCAGGCCGCGGCCGAAGAACTGGCAAAGTAAAAAGTAACTTGCCGGCAAATATATAGAGGAGAAATTAAAATGAGCCAATACGATGTGATCAACACCCGGGCACCGCGGCTCGATGCAGCGGATAAAGCCACCGGACGCGCGGTCTTTGTCGACGATATGAAGATGCCGGGGATGCTTTACGGCGCACTTTTGCAAAGCCCTCATGCGCATGCGAAAATACTCAGCATCGACACCTCGCAGGCTTTGAAACTGCCGGGCGTCAAGGCCGTTGTCACCCACAAAGAAGCCGGTGCCGTGAAATATGGGGTGAGTCCCGCCCGCTATGACGAGACCCTGTTCTGCGTGGACAAGGCCCGATATGTGGGCGATGAAATTGCGGCGGTTGCCGCCGTTGATCTTGAAACCGCCCTTGAAGCTGTATCGCTGATCAAAGTGGACTACGAAGAACTTCCGGCGGTATTTACCGTCGACGATGCCATTAAAGAAGGGGCGCCCCAACTCCACGATGAATACCCGGGAAACATCTGTGCCGAAGTCCATCAGGAATTCGGCGATGTCAAATCCGGTTTTGCAGAAAGCGATTTGATTAAAACCACTATTTTTAAAAACAAAAGGCAGGATGCGGGGTTTATCGAGCCCCAGGGGTGCCTGGCTCACTACGACCGTTCCGGACGCCTGACGCTCTATTCTTCCACCCAGGTGCCGCATTATGTTCAGCGTACGGTTGCCATGGTTTTGGGTCTTCCCATTGGTAAGGTGAGAGTTGTCAAACCTTATGTGGGTGCCGGTTTCGGCATCAAGGCCGCCGCCAACCCCATGGAAATGGCGGCCTGCCTGCTATCTATGAAAACAGGCAAACCGGTAAAAATGAGCTTCACCCGCAAGCAGGTGTTCATGTACGGTCGCGCGCGGCACCAGTTTGTCCACAAACTCACCACCGGCGTGAAAAAAGACGGGACCATCATGGCGCTTGAGCACGAAGCCTGGCTGGATGGCGGGGCCTATGCAAGCTTCGGCATTGCCACCGTCTACTATTCAGGATCGCTGTTGGGCGGTCCCTACAAACTTCCCCATATGAAATATGACGGGTATCGGGTTTACAACAACAAACCTGCCTGTGGTGCACAACGCGGGCATGGCGGGGTCGCAGCTAGAGCCGCCTGGGAACAACAATTGGACATGATTGCTGAAGAGCTCCATATTGATCCCATTGAATTACGATTAAAAAACATGATGGTAACCGGCGATGTCACCTGCAATGATCTAAATATGAGCAGTCTCGGCATGAAAGAATGCATCGAGGCGGTTCGGGAAAAATCCGATTGGGATGGCAAAAAAGGCAAGCTTCCCGAAGGAAAGGGCATCGGAATGGCTTGCGGATTTTTCGTTTCCGGGGCCGGCTATCCAATTTACCGCTCCGATACCTACCATGGGACCGTTATCGTCAAACTGACGGAAGACGGCGGAAACGCCATTGTCTACACTGCCTCGGCCGAAATCGGGCAGGGCTCGGATACAACCTTTGGCATGATTGCCGCCGAAGCCTTGGGCATTTCCTTGGATAATGTGCGGGTGGTATCCGGGGACACGGATTTCGGCATAGACCTGGGCGCTTACAGCAGCCGGCAAACCTTGATGACCGGGCATGCCACCAAGGAGGCCGCCGAAAGCGCTAAAAATCAGGTTCTGAAGGTACTCTCGGATGAATTGAACATCCCGGTAGACGAGATGGACGTCAAAAACAACCGCATTGTTTTTAAAAATGGCCCGGCCGATTTCAGCGCCCTTCGGACCCGTTATCTGAAAGAGCATCGCGGATGGACCGATCACCCCACGGAAGATCATCTCACATTTAACGAAGCCGCCCGAATCGCCTACCTGGCCAAAGGGTCCATTGTCGGGACCGGTAAATATAAGCCCCCGGTGCTGGGGGGTAAATTCAAAGGGGCCGCCGTCGGGACATCTCCGGCCTATGGATGTTCAGCCCAGATTACAGAAGTGACCGTGGACATGAAAACCGGCCAGATCACCGTGGATAATGTAACCGGCGCACATGACTGCGGCCTTGCCATCAATAAGACATCAGTGGAAGCTCAGATGGAAGGGTCTGTTTCCATGGGGCTGGGTGAGGCTCTATTTGAAGAAGTAAAATTCGACGACAAAGGCAATGTCATCAATTGCGACCTGGCTGAATATAAAATAGCCACGGCCCTGGATATGCCTCAAATAACCCCGGTGATTATCGAAACCAATGAACCCAACGGGCCGTTCGGCGCCAAGGAAGTCGGTGAAGGGGCGATCATGCCCGTCATTCCCGCTATTTTAAATGCGGTTTATGATGCCATCGGTAAAAGGATCTTCGAATTACCCTTGAGCGCGGAGCGGGTTTTCTTTGCGATGAACAAAAAAGATAAAGAATAAACCGGCTTTTGCGGCAATGGGGTAAATACGGAGCAAGAAAACGGATGACCGACCTCAGTTTGGATGAAAAAAAACGCTATGACCGGCAGATAAAGATCCCTGAAATAGGCGCAGAAGGCCAAGTCAAGCTGAAACGCGCCCGGGTTCTTATCGCCGGTCTGGGCGGTCTGGGGTCTGTCACGGCCAACTATCTTGCCGCCGGGGGTGTGGGGCGCCTTACAATTGTGGACAGTGATTGTGTCTCCCTGGATAATCTCAATCGACAGATCCTCTATGGGACGGCGGACATTGGCCGTGCCAAAGCCGAATGCGCCCGGGAAAAATTAGAGGCTTTAAACCCTGCCTGCCGGATTGCGGCCGTAAAAGGCGGTATCGATGATGACAATGTGCTCGATCTGATTTCCGGGCATGATGTCCTTGTGGATGCCACCGACAATATCCGGACGCGCCTCATCCTGAACCGCGGGGCCGTGAAAACAGGCATTCCTTTTGTATTCGGCGGAGTGGAAAATTTCGATGGCATGGCAACCACCATCGTCCCGGGTACCACGCCATGCCTGGCCTGCCTGTTCCCCCATATACGGGAAAGAAGCGAGAAACCGGGCATCATCGGGCCGGTTGCCGGTTGGGTTGCCTCCATTCAATGCATGGAAACCGTCAAGATCCTTATCGGTTTGAAACCGGCACTTTCGATGCGGCTGCTGACCATAAGGGGGGGCGATTTGACCATCAGGCAAATCACGCTGGAAAAAAACCCGGATTGCCGGGTTTGCGGTGTTGCGGCATCTGCCGACGGAAAAGAATCGATAGAAATATGAGTAAAAAAATCAACATCATCGTAAATGGTTTTGAAGAAGAGGTCCTTGAAAATACCTCGATCAAGGATCTGATCCTGCTCTTTAAGGAAGGGGATACGGACCTGATTGTGGAATATAACGGCCGCTTTGTCTATCCGGCCCAATATGCTGGATTAAATGTTCAGGAAGGCGACCGCGTTGAATTCATCAACCCCAACTTCGGGGGATGATGGGATCGGTCATGTTGGTTAAACAGTATGGCGTGAGGTAAAGATGGACCTGAATGAACCGACATTTCGCCCTTGGGAAAGCGGTTTTGATCTGCCGGACACGTTCAACATGGTCAGTTTGCTGTTGGACCGTCATCTGAAGCAGGACCAGGCAGAGCGCACGGCGATTATTTTCCAGGATGATGAATTGAGCTACCGGCAACTGGGACGCCTGACCCATAGGCTCGGCAACGGCCTGCTCGAGCTAGGGGTCAAACCCAACGAGCGTATTATTATTCTGCTCTGTGATCGTCCCGAGTTCATGGCCCTTTTTTTGGCGGCCATGAAAATCGGCGCGGTGCCCGTTCCCATTAATATTTTGGCCACCGCCAAGGATTGGGAATATTTCATCAGCGACAGTCAGGCCTCGACCATTGTCATGGAGGCCGAGCTTCAGGACAAACTGGCGGCGTTTTTGTCCGCTGCCCCCCACGTTAAAAACGTCGTGGTATACGGTGGGGCGAAAAACAGCGCCGTCGACTTGGATCGACTCATTCAAGACGCCGATGACGAGCTCGACACCCATCCCACGTCCAAATTGGATCATTCCTACTGGCTTTATACCTCGGGGACCACCGGCGTTCCCAAGGCGGTCATGCATTTGCACAAGGACCTTGTCTATGCCGTGGAAACCTGGGGGCATCATGTGGTGGATTTCAAGCCCGACGATCGTGTTTTCTGCATGTCCAAACTGTTTTTTTCATATGGTCTTAACTATTCGCTCTACTTACCGCTATACTATGGCGCTTCGATGATCTTAAACCCGGATCGACCGACACCGGAAACCATTTTTACCATTATTGAAAAACATCGCCCCACAGGTCTGTTTTCCGTACCCACCGCCTACGGTCAAATGCTCAATCATCTGGAAGAAAGCGAAGATCATCAGGATTTGTCCTGCCTGCGCTTTTGTATCTCAGCCGGCGAGGCGCTTCCCGGATCGCTGTTTAAACGCTGGCGGGATCGATTCGGCATTGAGATTTTCGATGGCCTGGGGTCCTCGGAGGTCAGTTTCATCTTCATCAGCAACCGTTCCGGAAAGATCAAGGAAAACGCCAGCGGCACACCGTTGCCGGGCTACGCCATCGATGTTCGTGACGAATTGGGAAGATCGGTGGCACCGTGTGAATTGGGAGAGTTGTGGGTCAAGAGCAACACGATTTTTCACGGTTACTGGAACCAACCCGAAAGAACGGCCGAAACATTGGTGGATGGCTGGATGAAAACCGGGGACATGGGATATCTGGATGCCGAGGGGTATTTCTTCTTTTCTTCACGAGCCAATGACACCATGAAAGTGTCCGGGATCTGGGTGTCTCCACTGGAAGTCGAAGATGCCTTGCTGAGTCATCCGTCCGTGGCTGAATGTGCCGTCGTCGGCTACGAGGATGCCATGGGGCTGATCAAGCCCAAAGGTTTCGTCACTCTGAAAGCCGGTGTTGAACCCTGCGATGCGTTGGTCAAGGATCTGCAAGTCCATGTGAAGCAACACCTGGCCCCGCATAAATACCCGCGGGCCATCGAATTCGTGGATGAGCTGCCCAAAACGGCCACCGGCAAGATCCAGCGATATAAACTGCGCGAGGCCGCCGCCGTTCCCGACAGCTGTGAAGCGCCGCGGTCATGAGCGCGATTATACCAAAAGATTTTTTTGAGATGGCTTTTCGGGTGGACCTCCAACTGTGCGGGTGCATTATAGGGGCGAGAAATGCTGCGCCCCTATACTGGTAAACCTAACGCGATCAGTCTGGAAGGTGGGCATCGCTCACCGTCGTGCGGCTGAACCCGTTTGGGATTCCAGAATGTCGAGCTATTTCTCAACCTAAACGCCGCGGGTGCTTCTTTGACATTTGATCTACAACTTCCGCGATCTTCTGTATCCCGTGCTTTTCAGCCAATCTTCCCAATGCTGCATCCAATTCCTTCTGTGCTGTTGCCTCGACTTCCACTTCCTCTCTTTCTGTGTAAGTCAGGGCATCTGCGCGACACACTTGAACGCACATCGGTTCGCCCAGTTGCAGATCAGATTCACACATATCGCATTGTATAGGCAGGCCTGAATCGGGTTCTGTAAAATAACCTCTGGACGGGCAGGCCATCTTGCAAAAGCTGCATTCGCTATATGTCTTCCCATTAATCGTATAAGCATTCCGGCCGGGGCATTCAGTTGGTGAATAATGGCCGGCACGCACGGGGACAAACACATCCCTGAGCTCATCAACGATGACGCGAATTCGCGCTCTAGCCGGGTTGGTAAAGCCATATTTGGGTCTGGCATGGAAGGTGGAACAGGCCAGCTCGCATGCTCGACAACCGGTGCATTTGTCCACATTGACATGAATATCTTTAACTATTTTCTTTGTTAATCCGTCTGCCACGACTATGGTTTCCTTCATTTTATGCATTCTGAAATTACACCGCCGTCACCGAAAAATTCCCCTCTGGGTAAAATCATCGCTGACATAACCCAAGCCCAATTTATCCAGCGTCTCTTTGGTGGGGATACCGTCTTCATTCCATCCTTTGAATTGATAATAGGCATCGAGCAGCTTCTTTTCCATTTCAGGGTCTCTTTTCTTCCAATGGTCGGCAGGGGGCTTCTCATCCCTTCTTCTCAGACCCCGGCGGACATTTAAGGCGCGAATCAGGTTTCGATTTCGGGCGGCAATTTCCCAAAGCCGGTCTGAATCCAGATCCAAGCCGGCCGCGAATGAGATGAACTCCGGCAAATTAAAGAGGTGATAGGGCGTCCGCCCGCCGAATTGGCCCCGGAAAGACGACAGGAATGCGCATGTGCCAATGGCATCGTCGATGTAATGCATGATTTCGTTCCAATCACATATATTGACGGAGGCCTCGATGGATGGATGTTGGCGCGGCTCCCACGCCATATAATACTTTTTAAATCTCTCCGGCGCAGCCTCCCAGCCCTCCACGAACTTTTCTCTATCTTGTTTGTCTGCAATTGGAATCTGGGGGAACGACCCTTCAATCTGGGTGATGTTCATTTTTTCACCGGTGGCATACATCAGAAAATATGGGTAATTGATCATGCCAAGCTTGAGGGGTACCTGCTCAAATTTTTTCATGGAATTATGGTCATATGCTTCCGCGCCTCTGCCGATCTGCCGGGCGGCATGATATACGCCGTTGGCCAAAGTATCTCCGATCCCTTCCCGTCGAACAATTTTTTCTACCAACCAAAAAAATCTGCCTGCACTGTCCGGAGGAAATTCCGGAAGTTCCTCTTCCGTCAAAATTCCAGCTTCGTATAATTCAACAGCGAAGGCCAAAACCTGGGGTGTTGAGAACCCATCCAGTCCGTACTCCTGGGTCGCGCCCAGTATGTCATAGTTAAAATCAATTTCTTCATAGGCCGCCATCGCATAGGTCAGCTTATTAAAACATTTTTGAAAATAAACGGGCCGCCCCTTGTAGGAGACCGCCTGATGACAATCCTTGGGGCAGTTGTAGCAGCTTGTCCACCGAAGTCTCACATCCTCGGTAATCCTGGTCCATTGCGCTTCGCGGTTTTTGTTCCAATACCCTTTTCTGCGCTCCCGGGCGTTGCCCCAGGCGAAATTATCGACATGGAAGGTCTCATCGTCTTCATGGGCCATGGGATCCCCGCAATTCGGGTTGTCGTAGATCTCCTTGTACATTGGGTGGCAGATTTCAAAAAGTTCGGCCGGGCGCGCGATGTTGATGTCCTTGGTGCCTCGGACTGCAATAGCCTTCAGTTTTTTATCTCCCATGACCACGCCGACGCCTCGGGAAGCACTGGAGTTGATGTGTTCGATGGTCGCCATAAAGACTCTGTTTTCGCCTGCCAATCCGATGGCCGCCACTTGGGTTTCAGGCTCCTTCAACTCCTCTTTAATGCGTGCGGCCGTTTCCAGAGCGCCCAATCCACTGAGATGGCCGGCATCGCGGATTTCGACGGTGTCGTTGCGAATCCAAAGGTAGACCAAATCGGGCGCCCTGCCGGTAATGATGATTTTATCATAACCGGCATGCTTGAGTTCCGGCCCGAAAAATCCGCCGAACAATGAGTGTGAATAACGGTTGGTCTGTGGGGAAAAGGTGTCAACCGATGTTCGATTGGCCCCGGGAACGGGTGTGCCATTCAACATACCGGTGCTGAAGATGAGCAGATTTTCGGGCGAAAAAGGGTCTGCTTCAGGAGGAACCCGATCCCACAGAATTTTTGCTGCTGTGCCTTGGCCGCCCAAATGGCTTTCGGTTAATTCGGGATCCGTTTCTGCTCTTTCGATATATCCTGTGGAAAGGTCGATTTCTAAATTATAGCCCGTCTCGGCGTACCGCATTTTTTCGCCTCATCATGGTGCTTTTTGGATATTGCACTGCAGAGACTTTTGATCCGGATATCCCATGATCGGCTCCCTGCAAGTAACATCCGTGAGTAAATTGCCGTTGGCATCTCCTCCCCATCCGTGGGGGACCAGGACCACACCTTCGGCCACCCTTTCATCGACCAGAACCTTCATCCTCACCTGTCCCGTGTTCGTTTCGACAATGATTTCATCGCCGTTTTCAATACCGAACCGTCTGGCCGTCTCAGGGCCGATCTCCGTCAGCGGTTCTGGACATAACTTTTTCAAAGCCGCCACTTGGCGTTGCTGGCTGTGAGTATAATAGAGGTTGCGATGGCCGACAGAGAGAATCAATGGATACTTATCCAAGAATTTTTTCTCCCCTCGAACCGGTCCTCTTTCCGGCTCTAAATAAGCAGGCAGCGGGTCAAATCCCATGTTCTGCAAAGTTTCACTATAGATTTCAATCTTCCCGGAGGGCGTTCTGAACAGGTCTTGGGGAATTTCATATTTTTTTTCAGCGTAATAATCACCTTCCGGTTTTTCATTCAGAAGATAGTCAAAAGACAAACCGCTGGGATTGACCATAAAGGCCACGAACTCCTTCTCCGATGCCCATGGGAATCGATCCGCCAACCCCAATCGCTGGGCCAATTCCGTAATTAAGCGCCATTCTGAATAGCTTTGGCCGATGGGTTCAATGCATTTTTTCCTGAGCATCAGGTACGGTTCACAGTGGCAGACGTTGTAGGTGTAGCCAACCCCCCATTTTTCGAGGTGCGAGCAGGCCGGCAGCACATAATCGGCGCATTGGGCCGTTTCGGTCATAAACAGGTCATGTACCACCAGCAGATCGAGTTTTTCGAAGGAAGCCTTAAAGGCCTTGCTGTCCGGCATCGAGACCAGGGGGTTTCCGCCGATGATCAAAAACGCCTTAAGCTGTTCGGGAATGCTCTCCGGAACCATGGTCACTACACCATAAGGGGCTTTTCGTCCCCAGAGTTCCACGAACAATGGATACTCACTGCTGCCCAGTTGCCCCCCTTCCGCGCTGTATCCCGGATGGCCGAATCTTGGCGGCGGACTGGTGACCCATCCCCCCGGAATGTTGATATTGCCGGTGATGGCCTGCAGGACGCCAAAACAGCGACTGTTTTGGGTACCGTTGGCCGTCTGGTCCTGGGTGCAGGTCCCTTGAAATATGCTGGCACCCCTGATACCGGCAAATAGTCTGGCCAATGCGCGGATGTCCTCGGCGGCCACCCAGGTGATCCCCTCAGCCCATTCGGGGGTGCATTTGTGAATATGGGGGATGAGTTTGTCAAATCCTAAAGTATAATTTTCTACAAAATCATGGTCATATAAATTTTCGCCGACGATGACGTTCATCATGGCCAGCGCCAGGGCTCCATCGGTACCGGGCCGGATCTGCAAATACATATCGGCTTTATCCGCTAGGGGAATCCGTTTCGGATCGATGACGACCAATTTGGCGCCTCGCTGCATGTTCTTTTTCAGAAAAAATTTCAACGGATAATCAGACTGATCCGGGTTGTGCCCCCATAAGACATAGAGATTCGAATTCGGCTCCTCGGTCGGATACCTGCCGAAAGTCATTTGCCGTGTGATGATCCGCATGCGGTAGCAAATACTTTCCACTGAAAAAAAATTGGGAGAGCCGAATCCGGTGCGCAAGAGATGGACCAGGGAGGACATTTCCAGGTTTTCCACACCGATGGAACCGCAAAAAGTGCTGAACACTTGCGCCCCATAATGATTTTTCAGATGGAGAAGCTTTTCGGCGATTTCATCCAGGGCCTGATCCCAGGAAATCTCCACATATCCTTTAGGGGTGCGCTTCAAAGGTTCTTTCAGTCGGTCAGGGCTGTAGATCATATCCAAAGCATTTGCCCCTTTCGGGCACAGCCGCCCCTTGTTGATGGGGTGAGACGAAAGACCTCTGATTTTGATGGCTTTACCATCTTCGACCGTTACTTCGGTACCGCAGCTGTGATAGCACAGCGTGCAGTCCGTATATACTATATTATTTGTGGCCGGCAATTTGCATTTCCCCTCGTTTGAATTAACGCTTTTTTAGACTGTAAGAGGCTCCCTTATTGGATTATGCGCTACTGAAAGCGTTGATTAATCTGATATTCAATCCCGCTTAAGTAATGTCTAATCGGCGCCATCTTTTCTTCGGTCAGCTGACGTTTAAGTCCAACAGCCCAAATGGCTGCTTGTATATTTTCTGAATACGTCCTTATCGGAATGGCTATGGCAACCATTCCTTCGATATATTCTTCAATGTCCAATGCAATCCTCTCCGACCGAACGTTGTGGACCTCGTTTTTATATTGGGATTTTTTCGTAATTGAATGCGGCGTGAACTTTTTAAGTTCACTTTCCGACAAAATTTTGTCGATTTCCTGGTCGGAAAGTTGCGAGAGCATGGCTTTAATTCCGGCTCCGGCCAGCGGCGGCATTTTCATACCGACTTCCGACGACAATTTGATGGCAAGGTTCGAATCTGCTTTATCGATAAGAATCGAACTGTTGCCTGACCGGATGCCCAGGAAGGTTGAGAGCTTTGTATCCCGGCTGATTTGACTCAAGTACGGCTGCGCGGCCTGTTGAAGCTCGGAGCGTTTTCTGGCCATGTTGCCCAAGATATAAAATCGGGGACCGAATATAAATTTACCGTTGGAACGAATCTCGAGCACCCCTAAGTCGGCGAGCGTGTGCATCGTGTTGCTGACCGTGCTTTTGTTTAACCCAAGCCTTCTGGCAATTTCGTTATTACCCGGAAAATCATCGGTTTGGGATAAAAGCTCCAGAATGGCAAAACATTTATATAGCGCCGGGACTCTTCCTGAAGTGGCCATAGAAGTCCTTTCGTTCAATATATTGAACATGTGTTCTGTATTTAAAACACTTGCTCGGCAAATGTCAATTACATTTCAGGCGAGTCAAACAAACAGACAAACCGCAAGGTGTTGAGTGATCACATGTTCAACAGCCTGGCTGCATTTTGGCCCGCTATTTTTTCCTTCTGGGAAGTCGTTAGCAAAGGTAGGTTGTTCAAAAACTGCAACTCGGTCTTCTGGTCTGTGAACGGACTGTCGGTTCCGAACAACAAGCGTTCAATGGGATGCTTTCGAAAAAACCGCTTCAGGATGTTTTGGTCCATAGTTCTTAGAACAAAAGCGGTATCCAGGTAGATATCCTTTCCCAGGAGGCTTGCCTCGGTCTCTTGGTAATTGTCCTCTCCCCCCATATGGGCTGCGATCATTTATGCTAAATTAATAATTCAGGAAGGCGTCCCCTTTGAATCCATCAATAATTGTCTAAAGGTCAGTGGGCCGGATACGCTGCTTGCGGCAGTGATTCCTGAAATGGTGCGACATCGTATAAAGGCCTCTCTGGACATCCCGACAAACCATCGATCCTGAAAGAAGGAGAATACCATGCGCTGCAACATGGCACCGACTATTTTACATGGCAAGGATGCACACCGTCTGATGCGCGTGGCCTTGGGACAAGAGCCGGCTCAAACAGTCATCGTCAATGCCAGGGTGGTTAACGTTTATACCGCTGAAGTACTTCCTGGACAAACCATATTGATCGACGGTGCCTGGATCGCCTATGTCGGCGAATACCGCGATTTTGATTTTAGCCGAACCGCCCATGTGATCGATGCCGCCGGCAAAGTGATCATTCCCGGTCTGATCGACGGTCACACCCATCTTGCCTGGTTTTTTAGCGTTCCGGAATTTTTAAAGGCGGCCATCCCCGGCGGCACAACAACCATTGTCACCGAGACCATGGAAATTTATCCGGTGGCCGGTTACGATGGGGTTTGCGATTTTCTGGCCTCATTGGCCGATCAGCCGATCAAGATCTTTGCCACTGCTCCGGCAATGGCCTCCACCAGCCGGCGGACAATGGGTATCCGCCCAAAGGATTTGCAGCGCCTTCTGCAGCGCGACGACATTCTGGGTCTGGGAGAATCCTACTGGCAAACAGTGTTGCAGCAGCCGCAGCGGCTACTGCCTGCTTTGACCGATACCCTGATTGCGGGGAAACGGTTGGAGGGCCATTCTGCCGGCGCACGTGGCAGAAAACTGGCTGCCTATGCGGCAACCGGCATATCGTCCTGCCACGAACCCATCAGTGCGGAGGATGTATTGGCGCGCTTGCGCCTGGGCCTCTGGGTTATGGCCCGCGAAGGCAGTATCCGGCGGGATTTGAAATCTATAGCTCCAATTAAGGATCAGTCAATGGCCATTGGACCGCCTGGCTGAAGCCATCCATAGAGTCAACCAAAGTGCAGCCCAATTAGGTGTTCCATTTTCCGATCCACTGCTGTCCCTGGTGACCTTGACCGGTGCCGCCATCCCGTATTTGCGCATTTGTGAAGAGGGTTTGGTCAACCTAAGAACGGGTCAGACGCTGCCCTTGCAAGTGCCGGTAGGTTGACGAGCCTTTTGGCGGGTGTCCAAAATTAAAGACATCCACCGCGCCTTTGTATCGGTATTTTCCCAGTAAAAAACGCTTTTCCATCTCCCGGGTGACACTATGTGTTGGATTGAGTTATTTTATGTTGACGCAGTCTCCAGAATGTTTAATATAAAAAACCATCGTTTTATATATAAAACATACTGGAGATAGCCGTGCCTGCCGAATTCAAGCGTGTTCCTGCCATTGATCGATGTTTTGCCATCTTGCAACTTTGCGCAAAGTCAAAGCGGTCCCTCGGGATTAGTGAAATAGCCAGAGAGCTCGGCATTCACAAAGGCACTGTTTTTAACCTGGTGCACACATTAGCTTCTCTGGAAGTTCTCGAACACGGCGTTGACGGAAAATTTCGATTCGGAAGCGGCCTTTATGCTCTGGGCAATGCCGCCGGCGGCCGCTCCGAACTCATTCAGACGGTTCACCCTTTTCTAGAGAAGATAAATCAGGCTACACAACTGTCAGCCTTTCTCGGCATTCGATCCGGTCCTAATGCTGTCATCATTGATAAAGTGGACCTGGCAAACGATTTGAAAATCTCATCGGAAGTAGGGATGCAGATGCCCCTTCTAGGGGGAGCTCACGGTAAAGCCATACTTTCTCAGCTGTCGGACAGGTACATCGACAGCGTTTTGTCGAATAATAAACTGAGACAATTTACCCCAAATAGTATCATCGACAAAACCGTTTATAAAAAAGAGATTCAAACCGTTCGCCGGCAAGGGATTGCCTACGATAAGGAGGAGTATATAGAAGGCATTATTGCCCTCAGTGTTCCCATAAAGACCCATCGACAGGATCTTCAGGCGGCTATCTGGGTTGTGGGACTCAAACGTCAGGCGGCTGAAGAAAAGTTGCCTGATCTGGTCGTGCTTCTTAAAGGGATTGCCGCAGAGATCAACAGACGATTTTATGTGCCCGCGCAGTCGATGTTGTGACGCAATATCTTATCGGAGAATGGAAGAATAAAAAATTCTCCCGGAGGTTACTGAAACTTCTCTACAGAGATCCTGCCGCGATATTCTCTCAAAGAAATACGATTCAAGGATCTTAGACATTAGGCGGGGACGATGACCTCTGAAAATCGGAAAGTAATAAATGAAATGAAAACCAGGATCGATAAGATTGAACGACTGGTTGCGGAACTGAAGGCGTTTGGTCGACAGGTTCCGGCTGTACAAAAGACCCGCCGAAACATTCTAACCACGACCTACATTCTGAAGTTCGGCATTTCAGATGTCGCTGACGTTTACGATACACAAGGAGGTATGTAATGGGGGAACTAAACAAAATACGGACGGCCTGCCGCAGTTGTCACGGGGGATGCGGTGTCATTGCGCACGTAAAGGACGGCAAAGTAATAAAGATTGAGGGGGACAAAGATTCTCCCATAAGTTATGGCTCACTGTGCAGCAAGGGACTGTCGATTACACAGCTCGCCTATCACCCGGACAGAATTATTCACCCAATGAAAAAGACCGATAGCGGATGGCAGCGGATCACATGGGATGAGGCGCTGGATACAGTGGCGGCCAAATTTAAAGCCGTTGCAGACGAATTCGGGCCTGAGCAGATAGTCGTCGGACAGGGAACGGGAAGGGATTATGAAAGCCATCTGTACCGTTTTGCCAATCAACTGGGGACCCCCAACGTACTGACGGCCGGACATATGTGCTACGTTTCGCGCGTGGCTTCGACTTTGGTGACGGTCGGCAATCTGCCCATTTGTGATTATCGCGGCGGTCCGAAATGCATCGTGATGTGGGGGTGCAATCCGCAATGGAGCAATCCTGACGAATATAAAGGGGTTGATTTCTGGAAGGCATACAAGAATGGGGCTAAACTGATCTGCATCGATCCGCGCAGAGGGTTTATAGCCAAAAAAGCGGACATATGGCTTCAGCTTCGGCCGGGAACCGATGCGGCACTGGCCATGGGTTTCCACCACGTTATTCTTGAAGAGGAGCTTTATGACCGGGAATTTGTCGAACAGTACATCAACGGCTGGGAGGCGTTTGCCGAAAGGGTGCGGGAATATCCGCTGGAGAAGGTCCAGGAGATTACCTGGGTCGATAAGGAACTCATCCGCAAGGCAGCCAGAATGTACGCCAAAACTAAACCGGCCTGCATCCACTGGGGCGTGCCCACCGAACAAACCAACAACTGCGTTTCCTGCACGCGCATCATGACCGGTCTGATGGCGGCCACCGGCAACCTGGATGTTCCGGGAGGCAACGTGTTGTACGTCAATCCGCCCACGAGGACCGTGGCGGAATTTTCGCGCCACCGTGATCTTTCCAAAGAGGCACGCGCCAAGCGGCTGGGCGGCAATCAATATCAGCTTGGCGCCCGGGTTGCGTTCATCACGCCCAAGGTGGCCTGGGAGGCCATCCTGACCGGGAAACCCTATCCACTGAGGGCGGGTCTGCTGTGTGGCACCAATCCGGTGGTTTCTCGCGCCAATGCCCGGGAGGCGTATGAGGCGCTGAAGAAGCTCGAGTTTTTGGTGGTTATCGATCACTTTATGACCCCCACCGCGGATCTGGCCGACATCTTCTTGCCCGCCGGCACCTGGCTCGAGCAAAACCATGTGGCGGATAACTGGAAGCGCCACGGGTTTGTTTTGGCCCGTCCAAAGTGTGTGGAAATCGGCGAAGCCTGGCAGGACCACAAGATTTTTATTGAACTGGGAAAAAAAATGGGCCAGCAGTGGTGGGATACGGTGGAGGATTCCCTTGATTACCTGCTTGAGCCGGCCGGTCTGACCTGGGAAGAGTTTAAAAAAGCAGGCTATCTCAAAGGCGAAATGGTATACTATAAATACAAGGAGAGGGGTTTTTCCACACCCACGGGGAAGGTGGAGCTGTATTCAACGGTTTTAGAGAAATGGGGATTCGATCCGCTGCCCAAGTACACGGAGCTGCCTGAAAGTCCCTACTCCACCCCGGAACTGAACGAAAAATATCCTTACATTCTTAACGCCGGATATCGCACTCCGACTTTTTTCCATACCGCCAACCGCCAGCAGCCCTGGCTCAGGGAAATCCGGCCTGATCCCATTGTCGAGATCCACCCGCTGACAGCCGAAAAAGAGGGCATCGAAGAAGGGCAGTGGGTTTGGATCGAGTCACCCAGAGGCCGGGTCAAGGAGCGCGCCAAATTCAACAAAGGCATCGATCCGCGGGTGGTCGTGGCGGAACATGGCTGGTGGTTCCCGGAAATCAAGGAGCCTGGACATGGCTGGGATATTTCCAATATCAATATTCTGACGGACAATTCACACGAAAGCATGGACCCGACCATCGGAGCGACCAACCTCCGGGTTTGCCTTTGCAGCATCACGCCGGTGTGAAAGGCGGTTTCCCTTGGACACGCAAAGGATTCAGGTCTGGCGGGACCCTAAAACCGGGCTGCAATGGCAGTGTGAGTCTCCAGGAGAGAAGACATGGCATGACGCACTATCGTATGCGAAAACATTGGAACTGTCGGGGCATAACGACTGGCGCCTGCCGTCGGCGGCGGAGCTTGAAAGCCTTTTGGACCGATCACAATACCGGCCGGAAATGAGGGCATCGGTTCCTTTTCGGGACCTGTGTTCCTACTGGTCGTCCACCACTTTCGCGGAAAATACGGATAACGCCTGGATCGTTATGTTCGACGGCGCATACATCCTCAGTTATTCGAAAAAAAATGCCTATCAGGTCCGTTGCGTTTGCGGCAAGGCGCGTATGATATAGATCAGCAATTACGAGAAGGGGTGAATATCATGTCAAAAATAACGTTGCGATATTTCAAGCAGGACTGTATGGGGTGCCACGGTTGCGAGGTGGCCTGCAAACAGGAACACGGACTCGGTGTCGGGCCACGCCTTGTGCGTGTCATAGAGAATTCTCCGGACTTTAAACCGATTTATTGCCACCACTGCGCCAACGCGCCTTGCAAAGAGGCATGCCCGGTTGATGCCATCGCTCGCAACAGCCGGGGCATCGTGCTTATCGACTCGGAGGTTTGCATCGGTTGCAAGGAATGTATGGAAGCGTGTCCGTTCGGTGCCATGCAATACGATGAAGAACAAGAAATTGCGGTAAAATGTGATTTGTGTATTCATCGGCTCGAGAAGGGCGAGGCGCCGGCGTGCAGCACGGTGTGCGCCACCGGATGCATTTATTGGGGGGACACCAAACAAATGACTGACCGGATCCTGGCCAGCTTGTAAGACGCTTACGGTTGGGACACGCTGTTGATATGAGCGGTGCGCGCCGTGCAACCAATGCCGTGTGCCGGTGCAGCACACCGGTGGCCGCCATGACTTATGCACCATGTGCCGGTGCAGCACACCGGTGGCCGCCATGACTTATGCACCATGTGCATCTGAGCGGGGCAGGGTATGATGGTTGTAAACGAGCGGCATTAAATAAAGATAAGACGGCAAAGAGATGCATTCACAGTGGACGATAGCCATTCACCCGAAAGCCGCCAAACGGACATTGAATTTCTGATCGTTGATGGCGCCAGGCTGGAAGTACATCGTTTCCCCGGTGAAGCCGGCAAACCTACGCTGGTGTTCCTGCACGAAGGCCTCGGCTGCATCGACGTGTGGCGGGATTTTCCAGCGCGCCTTGCGTACATCAGCGGTTGTCCCGCGCTGGTCTTCAGCCGTAGCGGTTACGGTCGCTCAGATCCGTGCGATGTACCCAGGCCCTTGACCTATATGCACAATGAAGGTCTCACTGTATTGCCCGCCTTGCTCAAATCCGCAGCGGTCGGTGATCACGTGTTGATCGGTCACTCGGATGGGGGATCGATTGCACTGATCAATGCCGGTGGTACGCCTGCACCGGGTTTGAAATCCGTTATCACAATGGCCGCCCATGTATTCTGCGAAACCCTGTCGGTGGTTTCCATTGCAGAAGCGAAGACACAATATGAAACGGGGGATCTGCGTGCACGTCTGGCGATATATCATCGCAACAACGTGGATTGTGCCTTCTGGGGTTGGAACAAAGCCTGGCTGGACCCGGATTTTATGCAGTGGAACATTGAACGCTACCTGCCGAGAATCACCGTGCCTCAATTGGCAATACAAGGCTATGACGATCCATATGGCACTATTGCACAGGTTGAGGCGATTGCAGCACAATCTGCCGGCCCGGTGCAGGTTTGCATGCTGGAAAACTGCGGACATTCACCCTATAAGGAGCGGGTGCGGAAAAGTTTGGAGGTTATTTCAGATTTTATCTCCCGTTTATAGGGCGTTTTTATGCCGGACTGCAAAAGCTGGATTCGCCTTTTCTATCCACGAGATCCACGTCAGTTATCTGAATGCCGATCGTTGGACGCCCCGGCAGTATCGGGGGGCAGGGAGGGTGGTGGCGAAGGTTGCCGGTCAACATGTTCCCGAATCGCTTGGGCCGCGTCGCTCATTATGGCGCCTATCCTTGAAATCTGGTCTTCGTCAAGATCGCCGGACATGCCTACAACCCAGATGGCCATGGGCAGCCCCCGCAGATTCCTGACGGCGACTGCCACTGCTCTAATGCCAGGGATGTATTCCTCCATATCTACCGCGTAACCCAAATCCCGGACTTGTTTCAGTTCAGCGAGATATTTATTCATGTCGACGATGGAGTTTTCCGTCCACCTGTTTAAACCGTCTTTTCCTACGATTTGCTGAACACGTTCGGTGGTCTCCCACGCCAAGAACGCCTTTCCTACGGCGGCAGCCAACAACGGGAGAGTTGCGCCCACTGATGCAGATATTTTCAGCGATTCGGAGGTCTCGGCAATGGCGGTGATCATCACTTGATCGCGCAAGCGGACGCCAAAAAAAACGGTTTCGTTGATCTGGTTGCGTATGTTGTCGATCACGGTTTGCGTCTGTTCGAAACCGTCAAAGGGTGGCCAACTGGAAAACATCAGCTCCGCCAGCCGGTAACCGAGGTACAGCTTACGAGATCCTTCACCTTGGGTCAGAGCGCCTTCTCTGAGCAGCGCATGGACGATTCCATGTGTTGTGCTCTTGCTGAATCCCAAGCGTTCGGATAATTCTACGATGCCGATGGGGTGAGGAGATTCGGCGACTGCGCCGAGTATTTGAAAGGCTTTGTTAATCGCTGGAGCTTTGTAACCAGGATTATGGTTGTCGGCTGTTCTTTGTGTCATATCGCAAGACCTGAATCCAAGCGCTAAACCAGAATTAAATTCATTATGATGAATTCAGATACCAGTGTTTTTCAGGCCTGTCAAGCCCTGGCGGGGAAAAATAACGATTTAACCAATTGTTTTAAAAATGATTATTCTGGTAGACACTATTTTTTGACCCAGCGCGATGCCCCGCCGTATACCCTGGCAGATAAATTCATTATATTGAACTTTTTGCACCTATGGACGTCCAATTGCCGCATATTGGCGTAGCTTCTGCAGTACATGCTCTACCGCCGGCTGCCAGAACCTGGCGAAAGCCCAGCGCTGCCTGAATGAGTACACCGGCATCGTGGTGGGGGCAAAGGTCAATATTCTCACCTGCATTACCCGATACGACGTTTGGAAGACCCAGGCCTTGCTCCAGGTTCCGTGCGGCTGTGATTCCAATACGCCTATCGCCGAGAAGATCCATTGCAATAATAGTGAAAAAATAGCTTTATTATTCTGTTGGGCTTATTTCTGCTGACGCGAGGGGGTGGGATCCTTCTGCTTTTCATTCTGCTGTCCATGACTGCTCGAGAACACTGTATCTTGACAAAAGCCGCTTCAGCCCATATTGTATTAAAAACACAATAAATCCGGCTTTCTGTAAAATTTACCCATTGATGTTAAATGGGGCCGCGCCTATGGTATTCAGTTCAGCCCAATGAACGTATCAGCGGGCCGGCTCCCACCGACCGTTGAAGTCCAGCAATGCAATTCCAACGGTTTGATTTTTTGAAGACAGAGCGCAGATATGGAAAAACAGACGCGAGTTGGCATTATCGGATCAGGGCCGTCGGGTTTGCTGCTTTCCCAGTTATTATTTCTGAACGGCATCGACTCGGTTATCCTGGAGAGACAGAGCCGTGAGCACGTTGAGGGGCGCATCCGAGCCGGTGTTCTGGAACAGGGAACCGTGGACCTGCTAAGACAGGCCCAGGTCAATGAACGCATGGACCGTGAAGGCATGGTGCACCATGGATTTTCCCTGGCGTTTGACAGTCGAAAGACACGGATTGACATGCACCGGTTGACCGAGGGCAATAGCATCATGATCTACGGCCAGACTGAAGTGACCAAGGACCTTATAGATGCCCGTCTGGCCGCCGGTGCGGTCATCGAATACGAGGCGCCGGTTCTGTCCGTCGAGGATGTGGAGAGTTCCACGCCGCAGATTATCTATGAGAAAGACGACAACACACATCGTCTGGCTTGTGACTTTGTTGCCGGCTGCGACGGTTACCACGGCGCATCCCGAAAAAGCATTCCCAGTGATCAACTGCGGCAGTTTGAAAGGATCTATCCGTTCGGCTGGCTCGGCATTCTTGCGGATGTGCCGCCGGTGGATGATGAGCTGATCTATGCCAACCACGAACGTGGATTCGCCCTTTGCAGCATGCGTTCAACCACCCGTAGTCGCTATTATGTTCAATGCAGTCTGGACGATGCGGTGGACGACTGGACTGATCAGCGCTTTTGGGATGAACTTTGTCGCCGGCTGCCCCAGGAAATCGCCGACAACGTAATCACCGGGCCCCGGCTGGAGATGAGCATCGCGCCGTTGCGCAGTTTTGTTGCTGAACCCATGCGCTGGGGCAACCTGTTTCTTGCCGGTGACGCCGCCCATATTGTTCCGCCCACCGGTGCCAAAGGTCTCAATCTGGCTGCTTCGGACATCTACTACCTGTCCCGGGCATTGATCGCCCACTACCGGGAAAAGCGAAACGATCTTCTGAACCGTTATTCCGGCGTATGCTTGAACCGTGTGTGGAAAGCCATCCGCTTTTCATGGTGGTTTACCTCGCTTATGCATAAATTCGATGAGGACCCGATGGGACACCGTCTTCAGATTGCCGAGCTGGACTATCTGGCCGGATCCATTGCCGCCAAGACGGCCATGGCCGAGAACTATGTCGGGCTGTCCTTTGAACCTTTTGAATAGCGCGGATTCAGCGCAGAGGCGATTTCGATGCAGGTTGATTTGATCAATGGGCGCCATATCCATTACCGCCGCAGAGGAAATGCCGGTGCCCCGCTGGTGGTGTTTGCCAACTCCCTGGGTACGGACTTAAGAATTTGGAATGGTGTGTTGGACCGCTTGGGCGGCAGCATACAGAGCATCTGCTACGACAAAAGGGGGCATGGCCTTTCCGACGCGCCTCCGGCGCCTTACACTTTGGGTGATCATATCGAAGACCTGGCCGGCCTGCTGGACCATTTGCATGTCGAACAGGCGATACTCTGCGGTGTTTCGGTGGGCGGCATGATCACGCTGGGGCTGACGGCTCGTCACCCCGATGTGGTTCGAGGGTTGATCCTGTGCGACACTGCCCACAAGATCGGCTCTGATGAACTGTGGAACCAGCGTATCGAACAGATCCGCCGACATGGGATCGAGAGCATGGCCGATGCCATCATCGAGCGATGGTTTTCCAAATCCTTCCGCCAAGCGGTTCCTGCGGCCGTGGCCGGCTGGCGCAATATGCTGGTGCGTACCCCCGTTGAGGGTTACATCGGCACTTGCGCGGCTTTGCGAGACGCCGATCTGACGGTGGCTGCCAAAAGCGTAAAAGTGCCGGTGTCCTGCCTGTGCGGGTCGGAGGATGGCGCCACGCCGCCCGACCTGGTGCAATCCATGAGCGCACTCATTACTGACGCCCGCTTTGATGTGGTGGATGGCGCCGGACATTTGCCCTGCATCGAAGCGGCGGACCAGGTGGCTTCAGCGATTCGCAGATTCATTGAGGAGACATATCGTGACAAAAACGACCCTTGAGAAAGGCCAGGCCGTTCGCCGGGCCGTACTAGGAGATGCCCATGTGGACCGGGCGGAAAAAGAGACAACGGAACTGGATGCAGACTTTCAGCGGTTCATCACCCAAACGGCTTGGGGATCTATCTGGGCGCGGGAGCACCTGACCCGCCGTGAGCGCAGCATGCTGACCATTGCAATGCTGGCCAGCCTGGGCCATCTGGAAGAGTTGGCCCTTCATCTAAAAGCAACGGCCAACACGGGAACCAGCATGGCCGATGTCAGGGAAGTATTAATGCACGTCGCCGTTTACGCAGGAATCCCGGCTGCCAATGCGGCGTTCAGGGTGGCCAGGAAACACTACGCGGATAATCGTTAGTGTCCATCCAAATTCTCTGGATAGCCGCTGGTTAGACCGATGACACGCCACCGGAAAGGATGTGAACCATGACATTTCTTCCCAGAGACTGGGATAGCCATCCCCCTTTAATCTACTCCGATTACAAGTCCACCAACCTGCGAGGGCCCACCCTGCCGCTGGTGCCGATCCGGCACAGCGGGTGTGAAACCACCGGTCCGGCCTTCGGCCCCCAGTACCTGGGGCAGTTGGATCACGACCTTACCAAAAATGCGCAGGTCAATGGCGAACCCCTTGGAGAACGCATCGTGGTCACCGGGCAGGTGCGGGATGAGAGCGGTCATCCGATTCCCAATACCCTTATTGAGGTCTGGCAGGCCAATGCGGCCGGCCGTTATATTCACGTGGTCGACGACCACGGTGCACCGCTGGACCCCAATTTCATGGGCGCCGGCCGTTGCGTCAGCGATGATAAGGGCAATTACCGGTTCTACACAGTCAAGCCCGGGGCCTACCCCTGGAAGAACCATCACAATGCTTGGCGGCCTAACCATATCCACTTTTCATTGCTGGGCCCGGCCATGGCCACCCGACTGGTGACACAGATGTATTTTCCTGGCGACCCACTTTTGGATCTGGATCCTATTTTCCAGGGAGCGCCTGCCGCCGCCCGGCATCGGCTGGTCAGTCGTTTCTCTATAGAGGTGACCGAACCCGAATTCGCGATAGGTTATGTTTTCGATATTGTTCTGCGCGGTCAAACCGCCACCCCGGTGCAGCATTAATTGTCATGGCCAATCGACGTGTTGCAAAAAAGGAGAAACAAGTTATGAGCAGTGAGCAGACGCCCTCGCAAACCGTCGGCCCCTACTTCGCGTACACCCTGACGCCCAAGCAATATGGCTATAATTTTACCAGCATCGCCGATCCGCAAATGGTGGATGAAAAAATCCAGGGGGAGCGCATCCGGATCACCGGTCAGGTTCTAGACGGTGAAGGCGCTCCCGTTTCCGATGCCATGATTGAGATATGGCAAGTCGATGCGGCCGGACGATACCCGGACGCATCGCGGCAAGATGGATTTACCGGGTTCGGCCGCGTGGGCACCGGCACCGATACCCACAACCGGTTCTGGTTCGACACCATCAAACCCGGCGCCACGCCGGACGGCCAGGCCCCGCACCTTAATGTGATGGTGTTCATGAGGGGGCTGTTGAGCCACCTCTACACGCGCATCTACTTTTCTGACGAGGATGCGTTGAATACCAGCGATCCGGTGCTGGAAAATGTCGACGAGACGCGCCGTCAAACCTTGGTTGCCGAGCGGGAAGAGACGCCCGCCGGAACGGTATATCACTTCGACATCCATATGCAGGGGGCTTCGGAGACTGTCTTCTTCGACGTCTGATAGAATCTATAGAAACATTTGCCTGCCTAACCAGAGCCGACAGAAAAGATAAGGATGGCTTCTATGACAACACCTTGTATCATCACCGTGGCCATTACCGGGTCGCTTCCCAGAAAGGAACACAACCCGGCCGTGCCTATTACCGTAGAGGAGCAGATCACCTCCACTCGAGAGGCGTTTGAAGCCGGTGCCTCGATCGTTCATATTCACGTGCGGGATAAAGATCAATCCCCCTCCTCGGATCCCACAAAATTCAAGGCCGTGCTCGAGGGGGTGCGTGACCAGTGTCCAGGCATGATTGTCCAGTTTTCCACTGGCGGCCGGGGCCGGGCTGCCCATGAGCGCGGGGCCATGCTGTATCTCAATCCGGATATGGCCTCGTTAACCACTGGTTCGGTTAACTTCCCCAACATGATTTACGAGAATCCCCCAGAGTTGATCGACCAGCTGGCAAGTGAAATGAAGACCCGTCGGATCAAGCCGGAAATCGAGGTTTTTGACCTGGCGATGCTCTACGCGGCAGTACGCATGGCCGAGACAGGCGAGCTCGCCCGTCCCCTGCACGTACAATTTGTATTTGGGTTGAAGAATACGCTGCCGCCTGAAAAGGACATCCTGACCTTTGAAGTTTCGCAGCTCCGGAAGCTGATTCCCGACGCCACCTGGACTGCCGCCGGTATCGGTCGCAGTCAGCTGCAGATCAACCACTGGGCACTGGAACTGGGGGGGCATTGCCGCACCGGTCTGGAGGATAACATCCGGTTCGACAAAACCCGGCTGGCTACCGGCAATGCCGATCTGGTGGCGCGTCTTGCCGACATATGTAAGGAATACGATCGCAGGCCGGCCACACCGGCCGAGGCGCGGCAGATCCTTTCACTGCCGACGGACAACTAGTGCTCATCCGGAAATGGTAATCCTATTGAGGATAGGTACACTTATAACAAGAGGCCCACATGACCGTCAGTCTTTTTGATTCAAAATTGTTTGCCGAGCTTTTTAGCGATTCTGAGATGGCCGCCCTGTTCTCCGATGAAGCCGCCATTGCCGCCATGTTGAAGGTGGAGGTGGCCCTGGCCAAGGCCCAGGCCCGATGCGGTGTGATTTCGCAGGGTGCCTGCCGGCAGATCGCCGAAGGTCTTGCGGATTTCGCTCCTGACCCGGCGGGACTGGCTAAGGATACAGCCGCATTCGGGGTTCCCGTGCCTGCACTGCTCAAGGCCGCTCGGGTGGCCATCGGTAAAGAGGGCCGACACTTTTTGCACTGGGGGGCCACCAGCCAAGATATCGTGGATACCGCCCTGGTTCTGCGATTACGAGAAGCCGTCGGCCTATTGGAAGAACGGATCGGCAAACTCTTGGATTTCATGGCATCACTGGCAAGCGCGCACGCCGCAACCCTCATGGTGGCCAGATCAAGGTGGCAACAGGCCCTTCCCACAACCTTAGGTTGTAAGATAAACCTGTGGGCCGAACCGATGCGCCGCCACCTGGTGCGCCTGACCCAGATCAAACCCAGGCTGTTGGTGGTCTCACTGGGGGGCGCTGTCGGTACCCTGGCGGCCATGGGTGATAAGGGACCTGAAGTAGCCAGGCAATTGGCCGCGGAGTTGGACCTTGAGCTGCCCACGACGTCATGGCACACCCAGCGGGATGGGGTGACTGAATTGGCCGGCTGGCTTTCCATGCTCACCGGCAGCCTGGGCAAAATCGGTCAGGATCTGCTGCTCATGTCCCAATCGGAAGTGGCCGAGGTCCGTTTTTCCTCCGGCGGTGGCTCATCAACCATGCCCCAGAAATCCAATCCCATCGGTGCCGAAGTCCTGGTCACATTGTCTCGCATGAATGCCGGCCTTGTGGGCATTATCCACCAGTCTCAGATTCAGGAACACGAGAGAGGCGGATCCGGCTGGATGCTCGAATGGGCGACGCTGCCTCAGATGGTCATGGCCGCTGCCGGTGCCATGAAGCACGCCGAACTGCTCTTTTCGTATATGGAAGTCAATGTGCAGCAGATGCGCGCAAACCTGGATCAATCAAATGGACTGGTCCTGGCTGAAGCGGCTGTGTCTGCCCTGGCCGCCCACATGCCCAAACCGGATGCCCAGGAATTGGTGAAACGGGCCTGTCTAGAGTCACGCCGGACTCGTGCCCACGTCATCGATATTCTCTCACAAACGGTGGACTATTCCATTGATTGGCAGCGGTTGAAAGATTGCGGACGTTATACAGGGATAGCGGCTCGTCAAGGAAATTATGACGCCGAGGCATCAGCTGAATCTTAGGATGCCCGCATTTAACCCTCCGAGAAACCACTTCGCCATTGCCTCAGCGCATGCATACGGTGGTATGTCGAGGATGTAAATCCGGCACCAACACCCAGATTGGGCCAAAAGACTTTTTTGAGATGGCTTCTACATACCTTCTTCTAAAACAACATAATCGCTGATATTTAATTCCAGCATTTTTACACATGCCTGGATTCTGGCGGCATTGCGCGCTACGGCCGGAAAATTCTCTCCCATACTGTTAAGCTTTTCAACGGCCGATTTGATTCGACGCACCTCAGCATCCACTGCATGTAGATCAACCATAGATTCCATTTATTCGGATCTCCTTTTTTTAATGTTTACGGAGGTCTTTAAAACGTTTCGCTTTGACATCATATTTGGGCAACCGGCCGTAATCGTAGAATTCGATTCGATAGCCCAAATTTGTTTTCAATCGCAGGCGGTCTTTGAGCGTTGCTTCAATGTGTTTGGCTTGGTCTTCATGGCCGGGAGCTATTTCAACTTTGATTTTGATGCGGTCCACATCGCCGAGTTTGTCAACCACAACTTCATATTCATCCCCCAGCCCGTCAATGCTCCTGACGACATCTTCTATGGCCGACGGTGCCAACAGCACCCCTTTGACTTTGGTGATGTCGTCGGCACGTCCTACAACACCGCCTTTGATCAGGCGGAAGGTGCGACCACAATCGCAGGTGGCGCTATCCCATTCAATGATGTCCTTGGCGTCGAAGCGGACACACGGCTGGGCTATTCGATCAAGTGCCGTAATCACCATATTGCCGCGGCGGCCGTATTCTTCAATAATGTCGCCGGTTTCTGGATCTTCGATCTCCACCAGGAAAAACGCCTCGTTGACGTGCATCCCGCCCGGTTGAGCCATGCATTCGAAGGACCATGCTCCGATTTCAGTTGCGCCTGCGTGATCGTAAACCCGAGCGTTCCAGGCTTCCTGCATCCGTTTCTTGGTACTGGGAATGCTGGCACCCGGTTCGCCGGCGCAGGTGATTTTATTTATACCCAGCGCCGCGGGGTCTATGTTCATTTTTTGTTTGGCGGTATCGGCCATGCCTAGAATATAAGTGGGTGTAGCCATCAACGCCGTGGCATTCACTTCCTGAATTTTCAGTATGCGTGCCTGGGTGTCGAGCACACCGCCGGGCACGACTTCGCACCCCAGCTTTTCTGCGGCGTAATGGGCAGCCCAGAAGGCCACGAACACATTGTACCCGAAGGGCAGAAATACACGGTCCGATGGTCGGTATCCTTGGGCCCAGAGGATATAGGACCAACACTCGGACCACCACTCCCAATCCTGCCATGTATCCGCCTGATATACCGGCTGGCCTGTCGTACCGCTGGTCTGGCGGAACGTTGTGACCTGCTCAAGGGGCACACAAAGGATATCGCCATAGGGGAAAGGGTCCTTGCGCTGGATGCCGCGCATCATTGATTTTTCCACTTTGGGCACATTGCGGATATCCTCAAAATCACGAATATCCTCCGGTCCAATACGGGCCTGGTCGTAAAGCTGGCGATGAAACCTGGAATTGTCATAAGCCCACTTAAAAATCCTTTTAAACTTCTTTAGTTGCAGGTGTCGCAGTTTTTCACGGTCAAGCGTTTCTAACACCGGATTCCAAAAAGGTGCGCGGTTCATTTTTTCAACCTCTTTGTTTGCAGTGAAATGATAAAATACATTATGATTTTTTTCTGATTTGGTTGGCTCGCAGACAACAAAATCTGCGGTTAGTGCAATCATAGATAAATTCGATCGCTTGTGCATATGATCGGGATCATAAAACCAAAGGAAATTCCTATGATTTTCAAAAATGGCTATGCTATATGATGATGGTCATATTCATCCTTTCGTTCAAGCAGCTATATTAAATACAAAGATGTTGAAATCCTGAATGACAAGCAGTTTTTGATGCACATGGATCGTTCACCAGCAATAGGCGTCGGTTCATACTCAGGAAAATCCCCCATTATCGCTCGCATTAGGTGTTAAATGACCCTGTTGTCATATAAAAAAGACCCATTGCAAAAGGAGGGAAAGATGAGATCAAAATGTATTGGAGCGCTAGCCGTTATCTTGCTGATAGGATTTATCACGGATGTCGCGTTTGCAAAAATAATATTAACTTACAACAATTACCTGCCGCCGGTCCAAATCGCCTCCAAACTTTCCGCGGCTTGGTGCAAAGAAATTGAAAAACGGACCAACGGCGAAGTTCAATTCAAGTATTTTCCGGGAGGGCAGTTGCTGCCGGCCCCCAAGGTATACGATGGCGTTGTTCAGGGGATTGCCGATATCGGATATACCAATTTGGCTTATACCCGGGGCCGTTTCCCGGAGATGGAGATGTGCGATCTGCCTTTGGGAATGCCGTCCGGATGGGTATCGACCCATGTGGTCAACAAATTTTATCAAAAATACAAACCCAAAGAGTTTGATGATGCCAAAATTCTCTTTTTTGCCGGATCGGGCCCGAATCTGATCTCGACCAGCAAAAAACCTGTTTCAATTTTGGCGGATTTAAAAGGTCAAACCCTGCGTGCGACCGGCCGGATTGCAGACACGGCCACAGCTTTGGGCGCCACATCTCGTCCCATCGGCATTGGGGAAACCTATGAGGCGGTCAAGCGCAACGTGATATCAGGTGTCATGCTGCCCCTGGAGACGATGAAAGCATTCCGGCTGGGTGAGCTGTTGAAGTACTGTACGGCTGACTGGCAGGTGGGCAATATCTACACCTTTTATGCCGTCATGAACAAACGCAAATGGGATAAACTGCCGGCTAATATCAAAAAGATATTCGAGGAGGTGAACGCTGAATATATTGAGAAATCGGCCGTTGGTTGGAATAAGGTTGATCTTGTCGGGGCCGATTTTTTCAAGAGCAAAGGCGGTAAGTTCGTACAGCTTTCCGATGCGGAGGCGGCAAATTGGAATCAGGCCATAGAACCGGTGATTGACGCCTACATGAAGGATATGACCCAAAAAGGTTTGAGCATGGATGAACTCAAAGCTCGCATCGAATTCATCCGCAAAACCAGAGATGAATTGATTAAGGAGCAGAAGGCACTAGGCATTCCCATGCCTTATGCCGCAGAATAAAACCGAATTTGCATTATTAGCGTATCACTGCCGTCACTTGCTGCTTTGGTGGCGGGCAGGGATAGTAAGGAGAGCGCAATGCAGTTTGTTAAACAGTGGACGACCCGCTTGAGCATCTGGGGTGAATGGATCGGCGTGGGAGGTATTCTCATTATGGTGGTTGTTACCTGTGCCGATGTGCTGGGGGCCAAACTGTTTACCACACCCGTCCCGGGCGCCACTGAAATCATCAGCCTTGTCCAGGTGGCTGTCATTGCTTTTGCGATGGCCGCCACCCAGCGGCATAAGGGGCATATCAGCGTTGAAATGTTTGTTACAAAAATGACGCCCCGCATTCGTTCCCTATCCAAGGCATTGACTTCCATGCTGGGGCTGATCCTTTTTTCGCTGCTTATTTTTGAAGGTGTTCAATTGGGAAACCGCTATCTGGAAGCCAATGAAGTCACGGCAACGGTTCAGATTCCGTTTTATCCCTTCGCTTATGCTTTTTCACTGGCGCTGGTTCCTGTGGCTGTCATGCTTCTGGTCGATTTCATTGAAGTGATGAAGAAGGCGGAAAATTAATGGATCCTGTTGTTGTTGGCCTGTTGGGTATCGTCCTTCTGCTGGTGCTGTTTTTGCTTAATATGCCGGTCTCTTTTGCCATGGCGTTCGTCGGCTTTGTGGGCTTCGGATACCTGGTCGGCTGGGAGGCGTCCATGTCGCTGCTTGTCAGCGATCTTTTTTCCCAGTTGTCCAATTACCCCCTCAATGTGATCGTCCTGTTTGTACTGATGGGTTCGTTCGCCTTTGCCGCTGGGATGAGCGGTCGTTTGTATGACTCGGCCAATAAGATCGCCGGAAAGCTACCGGCCGGGTTGGCGGTGGCAACCATTCTGGCCTGCAGCGGGTTCGCCGCCATTTGTGGCTCAACGGCTGCAACAGCCGCAACCATCGGCAGGGTGTCCCTTCCCGAGATGCAGCGATTCGGTTACAGCCGTCGGATGGCAACCGGGTGCATTGCTTCAGCAGGCAGCATCGGCATTTTGATCCCACCATCAACGATTTTTATTGTCTACGGTATATTAACGGAACAATCCATCGGTTCGCTGTTTGCTGCCGGTATTCTGCCAGGGCTCGTATTAACGATCCTTTTTGTACTGACGGTCTTTGCAGCGTTTGGCCTGAGTAAAGACACGGCTCCCAGTGGTCAAAAATACACTGTATTAGACAAACTCAAGGCGCTTTGGCGTATTGCCGATATCTTTTTGCTCTTCGCGCTTTCGATCGGAGGGATGTTTCTGGGATGGTACAGTCCCAATCAGGCTGCCGGCGTGGGTGCCGCGGGCGCCTTGATTCTGGGAATGATCCACCGGGAGTTGACCTGGAAGAAGTTTTTCACTGCAGCCAGGGAAGGTTTGAGAACGTCGTGCATGATTATGATGCTGATTGCCTGCGCGTCGGTTTTCGGAAAGTTCATGGCGGTCACCACTATTCCGGCGAATCTTTCCATATGGGTGTCGGAATTGCAGCTCCCGAACATTGGCATCATGGTGCTGATATGCATTTTCTTCTTTATAGGCGGCTGCTTCATAGATGCCATGGCGCTGATTATGCTGACCATTCCCATTATTTATCCGGTGATTTTGCAGATGAATTATGATCCGATTTGGTTTGGTGTCGTGATTGTGCTGATCAGCCAGATTGCCGTAGTAACGCCACCGGTGGGAATAAACGTATATGTTGTTAAGGGCATCGCTCCGAAGGTGCCCATAGAAACTATCTTCAGAGGCACATTTCCATTTCTGGTAGCCATGGTGGTGCTGCTCGGGGGCGTCCTTATTTTCCCCGAACTGGTTCTCTGGCTTCCGAGACAATTGAACCCATAAACGTTTACCAGACTGTAAAGCGTTTCATCAACTTCAGGCAATTTTCGCTGAGGGGCCAAAGCGATGCCCAAGCCGAAGAAATGATCCCTATTCCGCATGATGGAGTTGCCAGAAGGTAATAGTCAAAATAGCTTCCTCGGTGTAGGTGATCCTGCGCGTTGGTCCGTTACCATGGATATTTAACCCTTTGAAAGCGGTCATATATACTGAGGGGACACAGTGGGTTGAAAATGTCAAAGCGCCATCTGTCGGCGGAGTATCCAATCCGTTCACAATATTAAATTTGCTCAGTTTTTGCTATTTCCTTTTGCTGAATGTGACATAGCCTTGAGTTCCGGGTTTTTGGTAGCTCCGGTTGCAAGATAAAATCCGGCATGATACAATTATTACTTCTTATCGCCAGGGCAAAAGCAAGTGAGGAATTACCATGAATAAAGGCATTAAAACCATTCTATTTGCAACAAATCTGACCCAGGACTGCACGAAAGCTTTTAGTTCCGCAGTTATTTTGGCTTTGAAATTCCAAGCCAAGATTGTCATTCTGCATGTGATCGAAAAAATACCGGACTATGTTGAGGGTCGTTTGGAAGGGCTCTTAGGTGAGGAAGCATGGAATGAAATACGACAGACTCACGAAAATGAGGCCCTTCAGACGTTGATCGGCAAAAGATCGACCAGCAAGCTCATTTGTGAAGCACTGGAACATATCTCCATCGGTGCTGGTATTGACGAGGCATCTTGTGGTTACCAGGCCCAGGAGGTCGTGCTTGGTGACGGAAATGCGGCCGATAGCATTATCAAGCATTCCAAAAAGCATGCCTGCGATCTGATAATTTTAGGAAGTCGTGAAAGCCGTCGTCAAACCAAATCCATCGGCGCTACAATAAAATCAGTTTTGCAAAGGTCAAAAACCCCGGTTATGGTGGTACCTGCCGAGAATGACGGTGAATCATATCCACTGGACGATTCTGGCTTCAGCAGATAGCCTGCTAGGCACACAGAAAGTTATTTCAGAACCATAGTGTTTCACTATCGGGACCTGCCAGCGCTTCAGGTTTAAGAATTTCAATCTGGCCTCGTCTTGTTTCAATGATGCCATTATGACGGAGATCGGCCATTACCCTCAAAGAAGACTCGGTTGTTGTACCTACCAATTCAGCGAGTTCAGCCGAAGTAAAGCATAGAATAGGGCCATATTTTTTTAAAAGCGTGTGGAGTACGCGCTTTAATCGATCCACAACTTTTTTATCCAACATGTCCAGAATGCGGCTGTTTGAACTGTCAATCGCGTGACCGAGAATGTCGATAATGTTAGTAATCAGTTGAGGGTGGGCAAATGCAAATTGGGTAAAATCTTTCCTGACAATGGAGACTATGATTGTGTCTTGGGCTGCTTCCGCGACATACTCGCGGGCGGCCCCCGTAAACGGACCGATCAAATTAATGGGCTCTCCCGGTCCCGCCAACAGATAGGTGATCCGTTTTCCCAAGGCAGAATATCTGGATACGCGTATCAATCCATCCTCTACCACTTCAAAGGCATCACATGGCTCATCTGATTGAAAAACAAGTTCGTTCTTAACATACTGTTTTAAAACCGCTAATTTGGCCAAATCCTTCAGTGCATCCATGGATAGCCCTTTGAATAGAGCAGCCCGGCTGAACAGCGCGATCTTTTTCTCAAGGTTTTCAGGTTCCTTTATCATCAGTTATCCACTATTTTGTCGCCGGCGGTGACTGAGGGCCACATCTGCCCGATGCCCAACTGGTTGGACACCTGCATACCGTGGGTTACCATAACCCCCCTTGGGCAGATTGGTGGAGCCGGAGGTAAACTGGATCTTGGTCAGGGTATCGGCAGTCACTTCGTCAAAGCGTGCTTGCGCTGCAGGGGTGAGGGGCTCCTCCTCGGCGAGAAGGGCGCTGAAAGGATGGGCATTGGTGTGCTGGTCGCTGTTGGAAAAGGCATACAAGGCCAGGTCTTTATTGTCCCATTGGTTCAGTTTGGGCATGTGCAGATCCGCGTCGGACATCACCAATACCGTGGGTTGGGTGACATCCAGGATGTGCTTGATATGTCCTCCGGTTTTCGAGCGCACCGAGTAGGCGTAGCTGACCGGCGTCACCGCCAGGCCGATCTGCATGGTGGCCAATTGGAAAAGGGCCATCCGGATGCAGTTTTCTGAAAGCACCGCCACCGTGCGCGCTGGATCCAGTCCCAGCGCCATCATCCCGTTGCTGATCCGGTTAACTCGACTTAAGGCCTCTGCATAGGTCGCCCCCTCCCACTCTCCCGCAGGGTTACGTTCCAGCAGAAAAGGTTTGTCCGGCGTGGTGGCTGCATGCTGGTGTAGCCAGGTGCATAAATTGGCAGGCCCATCCGCGAGCGGTACCTTGTGCCGGATAATAATGCTGCCGTCACTGCGTTCATTGACAACCACTTCGGCTTTTGCCAACTGAAGCCCGCTCATTTTTTGTTCCTTCTTCATCATGGAAATGGTGATTATAAATTAGCTGTAACGTAGCTTCTTTGGCAGCGGTCGTCAACATTGTTGTTGGTTTGTCATTTTCTGGGATGTGTCAACGATCACCCGCGATGCGGAGGATCGTTGACTTTGAACGGGGGCATACTTCAGATTAAGGGTATCTCGGCCGGTCTTTTGTTAATTGATAATACTTATGCAGCCCTGACTTTCGAATGATTTCATTTATTTTTATCCATGCACGATAGAGCGGTTCCTCAAAGTTGGTCCGAGCGCAAGGGAATTCTTCGCACTGGTAGCAATATTCAACTTGTTTTTCCTGATGGCAGGGTCGTACACTGCACTCCTTGAACAGTTTGCATCGTTCATTGCGGCATCCTAGGCAGTTCTCAGATGCAAAAAAGTCCAGCACCTCCTTGAAATCAGCATATTTCCCTAAAATGGGTTCTTCCAGCAGGACTTCAAAGCGCTGGGCATAATTGTGAAAATTTCCCAGCAGTGCTTTAAGTTTCATGCTGTGTCGACGGATTTCACCATCTACATGGGCAAAGCACTTTTCGCAACTGAGACCGCAAGGGGCCACCGACGCCTGGATTGATTGGCCTGTCATCATAGATTTCCTTTCTCCAGCGTTAACTGTGTTGATTGAATGAGAGCACTGTAATGCTTGTAATTCGAGAAAAAAAGTGGCATAAACGACATATAAGATGTTGATTATGACAATCGGGCCCGGGTTTGGGGGATCAATGATAAAAGTAACCATGCTTGGCTTGCACAACACCATGGCGACCACGCTGCTTGGCCCCATGGATATCTTCAACCAGGCCGGTCGGCTCTGGCAGCGTTTGGCAAATCAACCCCGATCGCCATATTTCGATGTATTCATCGCCTCCGCAGATGGAGAGCCCATCCGCTGCGCCAACAATGTTCTTGTGCAGCCCCATTGCAGTATTCAAACCATTGAGCAGACCGATTTATTGGTGATTGCATCGGCCACTTACATCGACGAGATTCTGGACAAGAATCCCGAATTGGTTCCATGGATTCGCAGACAATTCCACCAGGGCGCACATGTGGCCAGCATCTGCACAGGTGTTTTTCTCCTGGCGGAAACGGGCCTGCTGGACGGAAAGTCTGCCACATTACATTGGGGCTACGCGCAGATGTTCAGCCATCGGTATCCTCAGGTGCGGCTGCAATCTGACAAAATGATTCTTGATCAGGGGCGCCTGTATTGCTCTGCGGGCACCAATGCCGGTCTGGATTTATCGCTTTACCTGGTAGAGAAATTCTGCGGCCACAGAGCCGCGCTGGACTCGGCCAAAACCATGGTTTTGGATCTGGGACGCGAAAGCCAGATGCCATACAGCCGGTTCATCATTTCCACAGCACATGGCGATCCAGCCGTCATAAAGACGCAAAATTGGCTCGAACAAAATTTGGCAGAGCCGATTGATTATGATCGCCTGGCTGAAGAATCCCGGATGAGCCGTCGTACAATGGAGCGACGTTTCAAGCGGACCACGGGTGTCACCCCTTTGGGCTATGTGCAGCAGTTACGGGTGGAAAAAGCCAAACGTCTTCTGGAAGATGGCGGCCAAACATTTAGTGAAATCACCTACGAAGTCGGTTATGAGGATATCTCTTTTTTCAGGAAAGTATTTATCCGCTTGACAGGGATGCGGCCCAAGGAATATCAGCAACGGTTTGCAGGATATGCTGCCAAACCCGTCTTGTAATTGACTTCTATGGGTAATCGATATCGTAGCGTTCGATTTTTTCGTACAACGTCTTTCTTGAGATTCCCAAACTCTTGGCGGTTAGACTTTTATTGCCCTTGTTCATGGCCAGGGTCGTGCGGA
>Ga0210123_1000234_pt1 | contig 36653 bp, 24 predicted proteins | sample Muzzi_PWB_D2_FD_185535 | JGI IMG/M metagenome (GOLD analysis project Ga0210123, IMG submission 185535) | Wetland microbial communities from San Francisco Bay, California, USA, that impact long-term carbon sequestration - Muzzi_PWB_D2 (SPAdes) | ecosystem: Environmental > Aquatic > Marine >... | reverse complement strand
CGAGGAGGTCCTCGGCCGGGGTGGCATGGCGACGACCTACCGCGCCCGGCGCCTCGACGACCGCACGGAGGTCGCCCTCAAGATTCCCCACGAGACGGGCGATCCGAGCTACGCCGAGCGCTTCGTGCGCGAAGGGCGCCTGGGCGAGACCCTCCACCATCCGGGGATCGTGCGCATTCTGGAGGCGGGGCAGGACGGCGGGCAGGCGTTCCTGGCCATGGAGCTGCTGCCCGGTCACACGCTGCGCGAGCTCATGGACTCGGCCGAGTCGCCGTTGCCGGTGGAGCGCTGCCTGGCGATCGTGCGCGAGATCGCCGAAGCCCTCGACTACGCCCACAGCAAGGGGGTGGTCCACCGGGACCTCAAGCCCGAGAACGTGATGGTGCTGCCGGATGGGGCGCTTCGGGTGATGGACTTCGGCGTGGCTCGGGTCGAGGGGCAGCCCGGCCTGACCAACTCTCAGTTCTTCTTCGGCTCACCGGTCTACGCGGCTCCGGAGCTGGTCGACCCCCGGACCATCGACCACCGGGCTGACCTCTACTCCCTCGGCGTTCTCCTCTACGAGCTGCTGGAGGGCGAGCCACCCTTCGTCCACGAGTCGATCTTCAAGCTGCTCGAGATGCACCAGCGCGAGCCCCTGCCGCGCCCGGAGGGCCTGCCACGCCCGCTCCCGCCGGCGGTCTGGGGAGTGATCGTCCGGATGCTTGCCAAGGAGCGGGAGGCGCGCTACGCCTCGGCTCAGGAGCTGCTGGTCGAGCTCAAGCGGCTGCTCTACGCGGTGTCGGACGACGCACCCCCCGCCGCGACCGGCGGGGGGTGAGCTCGGGTACGGCGTTGTCGGACGGCGCTCAGCCGCCCTTGTGCACCAGGATGTCGCCGTTGAAGGTCGTCAACCGGATCTCACCGCCGCCACCGTTGATCGAGCCGGTGACCTCCCGCTTGACCTCCACCCGGTAGCGCCCCCCTTCACGGTTCTGCCGCACCTCGGGCGCGTTCTTCCCGGGGGTGAACTCGAAGTCGGTGAAGATCTCGCCGTTGGTGGTCTGCATGCTGAGATCGGCTCCGAAGTCGGCCGGGAAGGTCACCTCCACGTTGCCGTTCAGGGTGGCGAACGACATCGCCTTGCCCGGGTCGGCGTGGTCGAAGGTCACCACCACCCCACCGTTGGTCGTCTGCGCCACCACGGTTCCCGACACGTTCTCCGCACGGATGCCGCCGTTGACGTTCGACAGCTCGTGCTCGCCGTGGACGCCGCGTACCGTCAGCTCGCCGCCGTTGACCGTGGCGAGGGTGAGCGACGTGGCGCGCGGTACCAGCACGTGGAGCTGTTGAGGCTGGAAGCCTCCCAGGTGAACGGTCACCCGGTTGTTCTCCTCCTCGGCGGTCAGCCCGAAGGAGTTGTTGGGGATTCGCCGCATGCCGGGGGGCGCCTCCTTCTTGGCTCGCGTGGGCTCCTCGTCCGGGTCGGTCGTTGCCTCCACCCGCACCTCCCGGCCGTCGTAGCCCTCGACCGTCACGGTGCCGAAGGTTGCGCTCAGGCTCAGGTGGACGGGCTGGTCGGGCTGAGAGATCGGGATCACCAGCTCCTCGGCCGTCGCGGCGCCGGCCAGGGTAATGGCCAGCAGGACGCAGGCGGCGAGGACGGAAAGGGTCGTTCGGTTCGTGGTCATGGTCAGCTCCTTGATGCTCGGGGCGAGCGCTCGCTCGCCGCGGTGGGTTCGGTTCGAATCACTTGGCTCGGTTGCGGATGTAGATGTCGCCGTTGACCGTGGTCACCATGTGCTCCGGTCCGCCGGCGCGTCCGATCCTGGCGCCGGTGCTCCAGCGCTTCTTGACCACGTACCGGCCCTTGCCACGGCTCGAGCCCTCGTTGTCGTTGGTGCTGGTCACCGTGCTCGCCTCGAAGGGAAAGTCGGTGAAGATCTCGCCGTTCAGGGTCTTGAACCGGAAGTCGGCCGAGAGGTCGGAGGGGAAGGCGAGGTCGATCTGGCCGTTGACGCTGGTGAAGCTGCAGGCCTCGACCGGGCTCTCGGCGAAGCGGACCTTCACCGGGCCGTTGACCGCCGAGGCGCTGCCGGAGCCGGCCACGTCCTGGACGCTCACGCCGCCGTTGACGTTGGCGACCCGGAACGGCCCGCGGTGGCCCGAGAGGCGGACCTCACCGCCGTTGACCGTTCCGAGATCGGCCTCGACTCCGTGGGGGATCTCGATCTCCATCTCGTGGCGCGCGCTGTAGCGGTCCCCGTCGCCGTGCCGGTCGTGCCGGTCCTGGCGCCCTTCGCAGGGTCCGCCGATCGAGACTTCGATCACCCCGCCCTGTCTGGAGATCTCCACCGCCATCTCCTTCTGGGCGCGCTCGAGGGCTTCGGGGGTGCGGGCGGTGTAGGTTTCATGGACCACCAGGCGGCCGGTCGTGCCCGCCGTGCCGCGGGCGACCACCGAGCCGTTGATGTTGCACACCCGGAGCACGGCCTCCCCCTGGCCCGCGGCCGGGAAGCGGAGCTCCTCGGTCAGGGTCTTGTGCTCCTCCAGGCGCTCGCCGGCGGCGGAGGCGGCGAACGCCGTGGTCAGCGCCAGGGCCAGGATCAGGGCCAGGGTCGCGACCGGCATGCGAGGCCGGTAATCGGGCGGGATGTTGGTCGGAAGCTTGGGCATCGTCTCTCCTCCGGTTCGGGTCAGATTCTCTGTCCCAGCCGCTCGCTCAGGTGTCCTCGGACGGCGGGGTGAAGTGTCGGGTCGTCGAGCAGCGAGGAGACCGCGTTGCGCGCCTCCTCGCCGTCGGTGTCGAGCAGCAGGTCGGCGATCGCCACCTGCACCAGCGGCGAGCGCTCCGCGCCGAGGGCGTCGATCAGCGCGCGGCGCACGTGTGCGTTGGACGCCACCGGTCGCAGGGCGTCGACGGCTGCCAGGCGCACGTTGACGTTGGGGTCGTGGCCGACGGTCTGGACCAGGGCCGCCGTCACCGGCGTGCCGGGTTCGGGGAGGCTGGCGCCGAAGCTCACGCCCCGCAGGCGCTCGGAGGCCGAAGCCCCTTCGAGCAGCGACAGCGCCACCATCTGGTGGAGCGAGTGGACCTCGGTGCGGAGAGCGGCCGCGTCGCCGCCGTCCCGGCCCGAGGCGGCGACCCAGCCGACGGCCAGGCCGATGGCCGCGGCGGCGACGGTTGCGGCGAGCGCCGTGGCCCATCTGGACACCGCGGCCCAGCGAGGGGCGGGGTGGAAGGCGGGCGATGCCTCCTCGCTCGCCGCCTCGAGCCCGGCCCGGTAGGCGGAGATCACGGCCCCCACCCGCTCCCGAAGCACCTCGGTCGGCGCCTCCACCTCCGGCAGATCGCCGAGCCCGCTCCAGACCTCTTCGAGCTCCGCGGCCTCGTGCCGGCAGTCGACACACGCCTCCAGGTGCTCGGCCAGTGGCCGGGGGAGCTCCGTCATCTCGGTCGGGGCGCCCGGGCGCTCGGTGGCGTCCGCCATGAGGGCGGTCAGCTCCGCCATCACGTCTTCGCAGGTCCATCGTTCGGTATCGCTCATCAGGCCACCTCGTTCGCCATCTCGGAGTAAAGCTCGCGCAACTCTCGAAGGGCGCGGTGCACGCGGACCTTGACCGCTCCCACCGTGCATCCCAGGACCCGTGCGATCTCGGAGTAGCGCAGCGCCGCGAGCCGGGCGAGGAGGATCACCTCCCGCTTCTCGGCCGGCAGCCGGCCGAGGGCCCGGGCGAGCATGCGGGCGCGCTCCCGGTCCATCGCCTGCTCGATCGGCAGCGGCCCCGGGGCGGGCTCCTCCAGAGCCTCGTCGGTGTCGCTCACCTCCCGGCCGCCGCCGCGCAGGTGATCCACGCAGACGTTGCGTGCCAGCCGGTACATCCAGGCGATGAACGTGCCCTGCTCGCGGTAGCTCCGGCGGTACTTCAGCATGCGGAGGAAGACCTCCTGGACCAGGTCGGCCGCGGTGTCCGGGTTGCCCACCATGCGCAGGCAGAAGGCGTAGAGCCTGCCGTGGTGGCGCTCGAACAGCACGCCGAGCTCCTCCACGGCGCCGTCACGGACCTGGCGCATCACTTCGCCGTCGCTGGTGTCGGGTCGATTCACTCGTGGGCTCTCCGTTCACCCGATACAACCGGATGCCCGGTGGAAGGTTACAGAGGTGTCTGCATCGCCCTCCAAACCCCTCAATCCCCTTCCTCCCGCGCGGGAGGCAGGGGACGCCGCCGCCCAGCCCGTCCTTTCCGTCGAGTCGTTGGGTGCGCTTCAGCGCGCGGAGGTTCGCCGGGAGTGTGGGCGACAGATGCCCTCTGCCCCGCCGCGGGCGAGCTCGCGTCCCAGCCAGCGTTTGGCCACCGCCCAGTCCCGCTCGACGGTCGCCCGGCCCACCTCGAGAACCCGGGCGATCTCCGGCACGGTCAACCCCACGAAGTAGCGGAGCTCCACCACCTGACCCTGGCGCGGGTCGAGCTCGCGCAGCCGGGCGACGGCGTCGTTGACGGCGAGGATCGTCTCCGGGTCCAGGCGCTCGTCCAGGTGCCCGTCGAACCCCCGGTCGAGGGCGTGCTCGAGGGGCACACGCTCGGCGTCGCCGCCCCGCTTCATCCGCGTCTTCGCGCGCGCGTGGTCGACCAGGATCTCCCGCATCAGCCGGGCCGCGAAGGCGAAGAACTCGGAGCGGTGGGAGAACGGCTGGAGGGTATGGCCCTCCAGGCGCAGATAGACCTCGTGGACCAGTGCGGTCGGCTGGAGGGTATGGCCGGGCCGCTCGCGGGCCAGGTAGTGGAGCGCCAGCCGCTTGAGCTCGGCCAGCACCTCCCGCAGCAACCGGCCGAAGGCCTCGGCCTCGCCCTCCTGCCAGGCCTGGAGGAGCGCGGTGATCTCCGCTCGGGACGAGTCGCTCATGCAAATCTTGAAATCTGTCTCATGCCATCGTAGGCTGCACGGAAATTCCCGTCAACAGAATGCGATCTCGCCACCGGGAGACCACCGGAAGAGCCGCCATGGAACCGGAGCGTTGGAGCCACGTCAACGAGCTGGTGGGCCGAGCCCTGGAGCACCCACCCGAGGAGCGCTCGGCCTTCCTGGCCGCGTGCGAGGACTCCGACGTCCGTCGCGAGGCCGCGTCGCTGCTGGCACAGGAGACGGGCGCGCTCTCCTCCCTGGAACGCCCGCCGCTGCCGCTGGTCGAGGCGGTGCCGGAGATCGCGCCCGGGCAGCGGATCGGTGCCTACCGGGTGGTGAGCGAGCTGGGCCGTGGCGGCATGGGGGTGGTCTACCTCGCCGAGCGGGCGGACCAGGAGTTCGAGCGCCGGGTGGCGGTCAAGGTGCTGAAAAGGGGCCTCGACACGGCCGAGATCGTGCGCCGTTTCCGCACCGAGCGCCAGATCCTCGCGAACCTCGAGCACCCGGGCATCGCCGGGCTCTACGAAGGGGGCACCACCGAGGACGGCCGGCCCTACTTCGTTCTGGAGCACGTGGAGGGCGAGCCGCTGCTCGCCTACTGCGACGGGCGCGGCCTGGGCGTGCGGGCGCGCCTCGAGCTCTTTCGGCGGGTCGCAGAGGCCGTGCAGGTCGCCCACCAGAACCTGGTGGTCCACCGGGATCTGAAACCGGCCAACATCCTGGTCACCCCGGCGGGCCAGCCCAAGCTGCTCGACTTCGGCATCGCCAAGCTCCTCGATCCGGAGACCGAGGAGGGGCTTCCCCAGACCGCCTTCGGCATCCGACCGATGACGCCCGCTTACGCCAGCCCGGAGCAGGTCAAGGGCGAGCCGGTGACCACCGCCACGGACGTCTACGCCCTCGGTCTCCTCCTCTACGAGCTGCTGACCGGCCGTCACCCCTACCGGATCGAACGGAGCGAGCGGACCGAGCGGCCGGGGGCGAGTAAGGAACCGTCGCCCGGGCCCACCGCCGCCGAGCTCACCCGGGCGGTCTGCGAGGCCGAGCCGGTCAAGCCGAGCGTCGCCGTCGTGCGGCCCCAAGGGTTGCCGAGCGGTTGGACCTCCGCGGGCCGCCGGAGCGCGGGCGAGCTGAGCCGGGCCCGGGGCGAGGCCCCCGGGCGCCTCGCCCGCCTGCTCGCCGGGGACCTCGACAACATCGTGCTCAAGGCGATGGAGAAGGATCCGCGACGGCGCTACGCCTCGGTCGAGCAGCTCTCCGAGGACGTCGGCCGCCACCTGGCCGGCCTGCCGGTGCGCGCCAGAAAGCCCACCCTCGGCTACCGGCTGCGCAAGCTCGTCCGCCGCCGGGGCCGGGAGCTGGCGGCGGCGACGGTGGCGGTGGCGGCCCTGGCCGGCTTCCTGGTCGACCGGGAGCTCCAGCAGCGGCAGACGGCGCGGGCCCTGACCCGGGCCGAGCGGGTGACCGAGCTTCTGGTCGAGCTGTTCGAGGTCTCGGACCCGGGTGAGGCCCGGGGCGAGACGATCACCGCCCGCGAGGTGCTCGACCGGGGCGCCGAGCGGATCCACACCGAGCTGGACGAGGAGCCCGCGGTGCGTGCGGCGCTCATGCACACCATCGGCACCGTCTACCACGGCCTCGGCCTCTACGGCGCTTCCGAGTCCATGCTCCGTGAGGCCCTGGCACTCAGGCGACGGCTGCCGGCGACCACGCCGCGGGAGCTCAGGGAGAGTTTGTACGAGATCGCCTACCTGCTCTACGACCGAGGGGACCTCCAAGCTTCGGAAGAGCTCTATCGGGAGGCGCTGGAGGTGGGCGGCGATGCCGTCGACGAGCGCGATCCCGCCACTCCGAAGATCCTGAACAACCTGGGCCTGATCCTCCACTCCAGGGGAGACTACGAAGGCGCCGAGGCCCTCTATCGACAGGCCCTGGCCATCAACCGTACGCTGTACGGCGACCTCCATCCGGATGTGCCCGTCGGTCTCGCCAACCTGGGCGCGGTGCTCCGCTGGCGCGGCGACGACGAAGGTGCCGAAGCCATGTTCCGAGAATCGCTCGGGCTCGCGCGGAAGCTCTTCGGAGAGCAGCATCCGAAGGTGGCGATGGACCTCAACAGCCTGAGCATGCTGGAAGCCTCGAGGGGGAACCTGGAGGAGGGCGAGCGCCACCTGCGCGAGGCTCTGGAGATCAACCGCCGGATCTACGGCGAGGAGCACCCATCCATCGCCCTGGTCCTGGGCAACCTCTGCGGCGTGCTCCACGCCCGCGGACGCCTGGGCGAGGCGGAGATCGCGTGCACCCGGGCCCTGGAGATGAGCCGGCGGCTGATCGGTGAGCACCCGAGGGTCGCCGCCAAGATGGTGACCCTGGCGAGCGTCATGATCGACCAGGGGCGAGCCGTGGACGCCGAGCCCTTGCTCCGCCGGGCGCTGGCCATGTACCAGGGGACCCTCCCCTCCGGCCACTGGCGGATCGCCGACGCCGAGAGCGTGCTCGGCGCCTGCCTCACCCACCTCGGACGCTATCCCGAGGCCGAGAGGCTGCTCGTCGAGAGCTACCCGACGCTTCGCTCCGACACGCCCCCCGGCTCCCGGCAGAGCCGGGAGGCCCGGGCCCGCCTCCGCGCCCTCTACCTGGCCTGGGGCAAGCCGGCCGAAGCGGCGGGCTACGAGGATCCGGCGGGCCGCCCCGGACCCGTCTGATTCCCGACCTCATGCGGGCTCTCGGCGCCCACCGCCATCACCAGAGCTACGATCGCCAGGAGGGCGAGAAGCGCCAGCGGCAGCACACCGTCGATCATCGCCCGGCCACCCCACAGGCCGACGGCCCGGGCGGAAGCGCCATCGGCGTCCACGTGGAGCCACCGCCGGTGGAGCTGGGCGACGAACACCCAGCCGGCGTGGAGGCCCATGGCCGGATAGAGGGAGCCGGAGCGGGCGAAGACCAGGCAGAGGGTGAACCCTGCCAGCACCAGCGCCGCGAGCACCGCCGGGTCCAGGCTCGAGGGAATCGACGCCAGGCTCCACCAGGCCACGGTGAAGCCTGTCGACCAGCCCACCGGGGTGCCGTCGGCCCAGAGGTGGCCGGGCACCCGCTGGAAGTGGAGGAGGGCGAAGAAGAGAGCCGCGACCAGCCCCGCCGGCAGCAGGCGCAAGGTCGCCCAGGCGAGCTGGAAGACGACGCCTCTGAAGATCAGCTCCTCGAAGAAGGCGATCAGCGCGGCCGAGAGAAGCGCCAGGGCGACCCCGCCCGCGAGCGTGCTCGGGCCGGTCGGCGCACGCCAGGTCGCCACTCCGAAGGCGAGCTGCCCGGCCCCGACGACCGCCACCATCGCCGCCCCGACCCCGAACCAGGTGGCCGTCCGCCGCCACGTGCCGTCCGGCACCCGGAGCCCGAGCACCCGACCACCGGCAAGCCCCGTTCTCCTACAGAGCCAGGGGAGCGCAGCCAGCACGAACAGCCAGCGGATGCGGTCGAAGTAGCGGGGGAAGTCCTTTCTGCCGAGGTAAGCGAGAAGCGGCGCGGTCGAGCCGTCGGCCCAGGCCTTGATCGCCAGGTAGACCAGGGGGCTCACCACCGCGGCGGCGAGGAGGGTCGCCACGAAGTAGCCGAGCAGCCACCAGAGCCCCCGGGACGGGGGCGCACTAGATGGGACAGGCGAGGGTGTCAGAGGGGGCCGGTCAGCCAAAGCGGCCCGAGGATACCCGAAGGAAAAAACTCCGACCCCCAACCCGGAGCTGAAAGGGGACGACGGGACGTGTGCTCCGGGGAGGGGGTCGAAGGTCGATTCTCTGCTGTCTTCGGACCTCGGTCAGATTCCGGCCGCCGGCAGCGGCCCGTGAGTCTCTCGGTTGCGCCGGCTGGCGAAGTAGCCGGCCGTCAGGAAGACCAGCTCGATGCCGCCGATGACCGCCATCCACTGCACCACCCCGCCGCTACCGAAGCCGTAGGAGTGGAGGCCGGCCGAGAGCACGAAGTTCACGCCGATGTAGGTCATCAGCACGGTCCAGAACGCGAGGATCGAGGCCGCCGCCACGCCGAACGCGTGGATCTGGCGGTCGAACCGGGAGTGGAGGATCCCCATGTAGGCCAGGAACGCGATCAGCGACCAGACCTCCTTCGGGTCCCAGCCCCAGTAGCGGCCCCAGGACGACGCGGCCCAGATGGAGCCGGTGATGATGCCGGCCACCAGGAGCAGCGAGCCCACGTGCATGTACCAGTACAGGAGGTCGTTCATCTTGGCCGCCGCCGCCCGGTTGGCGGGGCGGAAGATCTCGATGCCGATCTGCATGTGGGCGATGAGCACCCCGAGGGCGAGCACAGAGTAGCTGACCATGATGATCGGCACGTGAATCGCCAGCCACGGCGTGCCGGAGAGCACCGGCGCCATCGGGTGGATGAACGGATCGATCGGCAGCAGGTCGACCAGCACCATGGTCAGGGCGGACATGGCGGCGGCGTTGAAGATCACCAGCCGGTTGCGCATCACCGCCGCGGCGAGGAGCGCGAACAGACCCACGCCCCAGGCTAGGAAGAGCATCGACTCGTACATGTTCGACGCCGGGATCCGTCCGGCCACCTGCCAGCGCATCGCGATGCCCCAGGACATGATTCCGACGCCCGCGAGCAGCAGCACTACCGACAGGATGTCCTTCGCCCGTCCCGGCTTGCGGAGCGCCGAGAGAGAGACGATCGTGCCCAGCACGAGGATGATCCAGGCCAGCCGCGTCGGGTGCACCCCGTTGTAGAGCACCTCTTTGTCCATCGCGGCCTGGGTGGGGTAGTCCGCGGGCGGGTTGGCCCGGGTCTCGGCGTACCAGTCGGCGAGGGCCTGGGCCGAATCCACCGAGCCCGGCAGGGTGCCCCAGCGGGCCACCGGGTCGCCGGCCACCGGCAGCGTCCGGAAGACGTCGCGGGTGGCGATGCTCTGGAACCAGAGCAGGCGCGCCTCGAGCTTCTGGGCCTTCTGGAGCCGGGGCGCGATCTTGTCCTGGCTGGCGGCGGCGTCCCGGGCCTCGGCGAACAGGTCGAGCAGGTCACGGCTCGCCACCAGCTCGGCGAACGATGCCCGGGACCGGTCGGCGGAGAGCCCTGCGATCGCGGCCAGCGAGCGGTCGCCGAGGCGGACCATCGGCTCGGTGCGCCAGTCCTGGGAGTCGAACGCCCAACCCAGGACCAGTGCCACCGCGTCGATTCCCTCCCACGAGCCGTCCTCGCCGGTGACGTTCCAGACCGCCTCGCGGGCAAAGGTGTCGAGGGGCATCACCCGGCCGTCGTGCTGGATGGGTAGCGTGCGGAGCGCCTCGGCCACCGCCGCGTCGGGCACCGGTGCCGTCGGCGCCGCGGACAGCGCCGGGGCGGCCAGAGTCGCAAGTAGAGCCGCGAGCAGCAGGGGCAGCACCGCCGCCGGAGCGACCTTCTGCGCCTTGCCGGGTTTCTTCGACTTCTTCTCCTTGGCAGCGGTGCCCGCGCCCTCCTTCTCGGCGTGGAAGCGGCTGGCGGCGCGCCGCTGGGTGATGCGCGTGCCGATCACCGTGGCCATGCCGCCCATGAGCAGAAAGTAGCCGATGTAGACGATCATCTTGCCCGGGTCGCGGGAGACGGTGAGCACCGACATCTCCCGGCCCCCCTGCTGTTGGTAGCTGCTCTGGAAGAGCCTCCAGCCCCGGTAGCTCAGCGGCTCGTTCATCTGGATCACCGCCGGGAAGGTGATGCCGGCCTGATAGTCGGTCACGGTCACCCGGCTGCGGAACATGGCCGGCCTGCGGGTGCCCGGGTAGGTGTCGATCTCGAAAGCGTCGAGGCGCACCATGAACGGAAGCTCCGCCATGGCCTGGCCATCGGCGGCGCGGGCCGTGCGGTCGAGGTAGGAGTTGCTCTCCTGTCCCTCCCACAGGCCGAGCGAGCCCTCGTTCTTGAGCTGCTCGCTGACCAGCGCGCCGAGCAGGATCACCACCATCGACCCGTGGGTGATGAGGAAGCCGATGCGGTAGTTGTTGATCGGCCAGCGCTCGACGATGGCGAGCAGCGTGTTGACCCCGAGCACCGCGAGCAGTGCCCGGAACCAGATGGAGTAGTAAACCAGCCGGCCGGCGGCCTCGGCCCCGTGCATCGACTCCACGATCGTGCCGGCGGCCAGGGCGACCACGAGCACGAGCAACAGTCCGACCGCAAGCTTCAGAGAAGCCAGTGTCTTGATCAACTTGTTCACAGTCATCCCCTTTCGCCGGGAACCCTAACGCTCCACGTGGCGAAGCACACCGTCAAGGGAGGGGGGCTCGGCCCCACCCCCATGGGTGGAACGATCGCAGCCCGACCATGTACGGACCGCCACCCACGAGGGTGTAGGGGCCGGGCGGGCCTTTCGACAGGCTTGAGCCGGATTTTCGGCCAGCCCCCCGTAGGTCTCGTTCCTACAAGAGGGGCAGGTCGAGAGGTTCTGACATCGAGCATCGATTCGAACGATGACAGCGGCCGAGGTCTGACCGGAGCCGCCCACCCAGCGTCGAACCAACCCACTCCCGAACCCCCAACCCATCATCCCAAGGAGGTGGCGGACCCTCACAAACTCGAAGCCGATTCTGAGCTTGTGAATTTTTTCACAAGCTAACCTCGCCCACGGTAACACTGCAGGACATCAACGAGAAAGACATCACAGCTTGACAACCTGAAGCGGGAAGCCCGGAACCCGGTTTCAACACCTTCCTGAGGAGATCAGTCATGAGAACGGCGACCTACATCTATGCAGCTCTGCTCGCAGTCGCCGTGGTCGCGCTCTTTGCCGCTCCGGCGGCCGCGTTCCACGACGGTGGTGTAGCCCATTGCAACGGCTGCCACACCATGCACAACAGCCAGGGTGGCGCCATCGTTGCCGACGGCGGTACCCCCGGCAACGGCGTCAACGCCTACCTGCTGCTGGCCAGCACGCCGTCCGACACCTGTCTGCGCTGCCACGCCGGTGACGGCGGCAGCTACCACGTCCTGGCGACCGACCCGTTGGTTCCGACCGACGAGCGCGGCGGCGGTGACTTCGTCTTCCTGACCGAGGACAATATCAACGACGGTCACAACGGCTCTCTCAACCCGATCCTGGGCTACGAGGCCGGCCACAACATCAACGCCCCGGGCCACGGCATCAACGTGGACCCGATCTTCGCCGGCGGCAGCGGCCCCGGCGGCAACTTCCCGGCCAACGACCTGGCCTGCTCGAGCTGCCATGACCCGCACGGCACGGATTCGTTCCGTCTGCTGTACGGCGCCAACCGTCTGGTGCGGACCAACGGAAGCACCTACGTCTTCACCGCGGACGCGCCGGTCGCCGCCGGGCTCGGCCTGTTCTTCGGTGTCGAGAGCAACTCGAACCACACCGCCTACCAGAGCGGCATGAGCGCCTGGTGCGGCAACTGCCACGGCGACTTCCACAACAACGTCGCGGCTCTCATCCACCCGTCGGGCACGCCGCTGGGCGGCACCATCTCGAGTGCGTACAACGCCTACAACGGCACCACCGACTGTGTGAACAACCCCGGCGTCGCCGGCGCCCCCTGTGGTACGGGCACCCAGGCGACCGCCTACCTGGCCCAGGTTCCTTTCGAGGATGCGGCCAACACGACCACCTCGACCACCGGCACGACCAGCTCCAGCGTGGTCATGTGTCTGACCTGCCACCGCTCCCACGCGACCTCGTCGCCCGACGCCGGCCGCTGGGACTTCAACGTGACGCTGCTCGACGAGGACGGTCTGGAGTCCGGCGCCTACGTGCTACCGAACCCCTACGACGCCAACCAGCGTTCGCTGTGCAACAAGTGCCACAGCAAGGACGAGTTCGACCACCTGCCGGTTCCGTAAGGGCCGAAGGGATCGACCGCCGGTCTCTTTGACGACCGGAACGCCAGACGCCCGGGGCTTCCGAGCTCCGGGCGTCCGCGTGTCCGGACTCCCAGTGAAGCTTCGCCTCAAACCGACGAGGGCATCAGCGCCCAGCCGACGCGAGCTCTGGGAGGGGCCCCCCCCCCAGCCTCCCTGCGAGGAGAGGAAGGGGGACGGGGGGTTTGGAGGGGTGATCCAGTGGATCGTCCAGATCGATCGGAGCGGCGCGACCGACGGTTCCGAGAAGCTTGACTCAGCCGTCGCGAAGGCGCCCCTTGTAGATGTCCCCGTGTGGCGGGGTAGGGCGGGCTTCGAGACCCCTTGAACGGGCGGGACGGAGAACGCACCGTCGCCGACGGAGCAACCACCCCTCCAGACGGCGCTCGAGAGACGGCGCTCGGCAACAATTGTGACCGGCGGCATCAAGGTCCCGTACGGGGACTTCGACGACGAAAGAGCGCGGAGGGGCCGCCACCTCACGGACTGTAGGTAGGGGCCTTCTAAACGAGTCGACGCATGGGCGGCTTTCGCAGGGACTGGAGGGGACTGGCGATCGCTCTGGCGACGCTTCTGGCCCCGTCCGGAGTGGCGAGCGCCGCCGAGCTGAGTGGCAACGTGTACGTCTACACCGGCACCACCGACCGTGACAGCGTCAAGAGTGACACCGTGGACCAGCGCTACACCCTGAGCTTGCGCCAGTCGCTGACCGAGTACCTGTCCGCGCGTCTCGGGTACCGCTTCTTCGACTTCACCAGCCAGACCGCGAGCAACAAGGTCGGCCGTCGCACCAGCGAGCCCACCCTGGAGCTCGTTTACAGCCATCCCCGGGTCTACGGCAGCCTCTCCTTCGTCGGTCGCACGACCACCGGCACAGGCTCGGTCGGCGACTTCGAGAGCGACTCGCTGCTCGGCCACCTCTCCTGGCGCCCGCTCGACTCGACCATCTTCTCCGTGCGCTACCGCGACGAGTCGAACTCCGCGAACTTCGGTGTCTTCGGCCGGGGCTCCGACAGCCGGGTGATCGACCTCGAAGGCGCCTACCAGCGGCGGTACTGGTCGACGGCGTACTCGTACGAGATCCGGCAGGTGGAGAACGCCGAGACCGGTCTCGACTTCGAGGAGGGGCGCCACGAGCTGCGCCTGAACGCTTCGCGGAGCTTCTTCGGCGACCGTCTCAACCTCACCTTCGGCTCCGAGGTCGACCGCAGGGACCAGCGGGAGCAGCGGCCGGGCAGCGGCGACCTCGCCGAGCCGGTGACGGCGATCATGGGCCTTTTCGTGGTCGATCCGAGCCCGGCGGTGGGCGAGCTCGAGCCCACACCGGCTCTCGTCGACGGCGACTTCGAGACGCCGGCCGCCGCCGGCGCCGAGATCGGTGGCGCTTTCACCTACCGCAACTTCGGGGTCGACCTGGGGCTGACCCAGCCGGTGACGCGCCTCGAGGTCTCGGTCGATGCCCCCTCCGCTCCCGGGCTCCCGTGGCAGGTCTTCCATAGCCAGGACAACCTGGTCTGGGAACCGGTGCCCGGAGTCGCCGCCGCGTGGGACGAGTCGCTGCTGAGCTACACGCTGAGGTTCCCCGAGACCACGGACCGCTACTTCAAGGCGGTCAACGTCGGGGTCAACTCCGAGACCGACGTCCGTGTCACCGAGCTCCGGGCCTTCGTCGACATCACCGGGGAGAGCCTGGGAGTCGACGGCGAGACGACCCTCTACCGCGTCGACGGGGCGGCGACCTTCCGGCCCCACGACCGGGTCACCGGCATCGTGAGCTTCGGCATGCGGGAGGACGAGGGCCTCTCCGGGGGGGCTCTGCGCCGTGACTTCAGCGACGTCCACGGCAGCGCCCGCCTGAGCGTCGAGCTGCCCGGGCACCTGGCGCTGGTCGGCGACTACCGGTACGTGGACTTCGAGAACCGGGTCGAGCCGGTGCTGGTCCGTAGCGAGGAGCTCGCCTCGACGAGCCTGATCTGGACGCCCCTCGACACCCTCCAGGCGACGGTCGCCCACCTTCAACGGGACGAGTCGGACGAGGCCGAGCTGCTGCGCTCGACGACCACCACCCGGCTGCTGGTCGACGCCGAGCTCCTCCCGGGCTTGCGCCTCGATTCGGCGCTCGAGTGGTCGGACGTGGAGGATCCCCTCTTCGGGCGCGACCGGAGCATCTTCGTCTGGCGCGAGATGGTCGACGCCCAGCCCTTCCGCACCCTGCGGGTCGCGGGCGGGTACGAGTACCTGTCCTACGAGACGGCGGACGGGGCGATCACCCTGGAGCGCTCGAGCTTCGAGCTGCGCACGACCTGGAACGCCTCGCCCTACCTGACCCTGAACGGCGACTGGCGATACGACGACGAGGACACGGGCTCGTCGCTTCGCCAGAGCTACGGCATCTCCTACTCCCCGGGCACCAAGCTGACGCTCTCGGCCTACTACCAGGATTTCGAGACCGACTCACTGCGCCAGACGACCGCCAGCAACCTGGCGGTCACGTACCGCCTCAACCCGCGGCTCCAACTGTTCGGGAACCTCACCCGATCCGAGTCGAGCGAGGCGGCAGGCACCGGAGTCGACATCACCTCCATGCGCGTCGGCCTCGCCCTCTTCTTCTAGGGATCGCCCATGAACCATCCAAGACCACGCGGCTGCCACTCCCCGGCGCGACCTGACCGGTGCTCAGGGGCTCATCGGCGAGCCCGGCAGGTTCTCCGGGTCGGGCCGACCGTCCTCCTCGGTACGTTGGTCTTCGCGGGCGGCCTCGGCCTTCTGGGGTTGGCCGGTTGCTCCGGCGCTCCGGAACCGTCCACTTTCACCAACCCCCGGTTCGACTTCGGATTCGTGGAGCGGGTGGCCGTGCTGCCGTTCGAGAACCTCTCGGCCGACCGCCAGGCCGGCCCCCGGGCCACGCGGTTGATGATCACCGAGCTCCTCGCCTCCGGCGCGGTCGACGTGGTCGAGCCGGGCGAGGTGCAGGCGGCGCTCGGCAGCTTCGGCACTCGCGTCACCCAGCCGAGCACCGAGCAAGTGGTCGCCCTCGGCAAGAGCCTCGGCGTCCAGGCGCTCATCCTCGGCACCGTCACCCAGAGCGACCTGGTGCGCTCCGGTTCGGTGGCCATCCCGGTGGTGAGCCTCGACGTCCACATGGTCGAGACCGAGACCGGCGCCACCGTCTGGGCGACTACCGCGACCACGCAAGGCGGGGGCTTCGGGGCGCGGGTCCTCGGCACGGTCGGGGAGCCGATCTCGGAGACCACGCGCCGCGCGGTGCGCCAGGCGCTGGCGACCCTCATCCAGTAGCGCGAGCCGACCTCGATGACCAGCGTGTTCCAGATCAGAACGGCGGCGGCCGGCGTATTCCGGGCTCTCCGGCTCGGCGTCCTCGTGGGCGCTTTGCTGGGGGCTGCGCCGGCCGCCGCCGACTTTCCCGGGGACCGGCCCGGCCCGGGTACTGGACCGAGCGCCGGACCGAGACCCGGACTCAGACAGGGGGTCCTTGCCCTGGCCCCCCTCGACGACCGCCAGGGGGATCGCTCCGCCGCGTCAGCGGCCGAAGCGGCGGTGCGCGACGAGCTCGAGACCGCCTTCGACCTGGTGGCGCCGGTGCAGCTCCGCGACGCCCAGCGCCGCGGCCGCATCCGGAGCGTCGACGGCGCCACCGCCGACGAGCTGGCCGGCCTCGGCCGTGAGACCGGCGCCGGGCGGATCATCACTGTGACCCTCCACCAGGCGCTGCGCCAGACGGTGCCCCGGATCGCGCTCTCCGGCCGAGCCTACGACACCGCCACCGGCGAGCTCGTCTGGGCCGGTTTCGAGTCGGAGAGCGGCCTCGACGGCCGGACGCTCCTCGGTTTCGGCGTGGTCGACGAGCTCGACGTGCTCGCGGCCCGAAGCGCCCGACGGCTGATCGGTGATTACCTCGAGGCCGTCGGGAGCCGTCCACGCCGCGGGCGTGGCGTTCGCCGCGACCAGGCCGCCGGCGCCGCCCTGGGGCGCGTCGCCATCATTCCTCTCGGTGCCGTGACCGACCGGGCCGGGACCAACGCCGCCGAAACGGCCACCGAGGCCTTGAGGGCGGTGCTCTACGACGCCGGGATCGAGCTCGCCTCACCGGTGCTCGTGGCCGAGGCGCTCCGGGAGCTCCGCTTCACCGGATGGGGCGGCGTCGACGCCGCCACCCGCGGGGCCTTGCGCCGCACGCTCGGCGTCGACCACCTGATCACCGGCTCGCTCGAGAGCTACGACGCCGCCGGCAGCGAGCGGGAGCCGGAGCCGCGTGTGGCTCTCGGCCTCCGGCTGCTCGACACCGCGAGCGGTCGGATCGTCTGGATTGGCGGCGGCGAGCGGGGCGGCTGGGACGGCCAGGGGCCGTTCCAGACCGGCCGCACCTACGCCCGTGGCGACCTGACCCTGCACATCCTCCGAGACTCGGTGAAGCGGCTCCTGCGCGAAGGCCTCGCCGGGTCGCGCAACACGACCGAGAACCACTCCCGCGGCTCAGCCGAGCCCAACGACTCAGACCTTCGGGGTACCCGATGACGAGATCTATCCGCCCGACCCACCCTGCCGCTGCCGCCACCACCGGCGAGACGCGGCTTTCGACGCCGGCCGCCGTGGCGGCGCCACTCCTCGTCCCCGTCCTTCTCGGAATGCTTCTGGTCGCCGGCTTCGCGACCCTGGCCGCGGCGGCGACCGCCCCGTCCCAGCCCGCCGAGCCGGGCGGGTCGCAGGAGCGAGGTGTCATCGCCCGCGTCAACGGCGAGGCGATCTACCTCCAGGACATCGAGGGCCGCCTCCGGGAAATGCATCGGGAGGTGAGCCAGACCCACCGCACCGCGCCGGACCTCGACCTGCTCATGTACCGGCTGGTCAACGACACCCTCCTCGCCCAGGAGGGCCGGGCTCTGGGTCTCGACCAGGAGGCGCCGATTCCCTCCGAGGTCGAGAAGCTCAGCCACGACCTGGCGGTCCAGCATCTCCAGAGGGTCGAGATCCAGGCCCGGGTCGACATCACCGAGGACGAGATCCGGAAGAGCTTCGAGCGCGAGTACCGCCAGGTGACGCTCCGCGTCGTCACCACCTATGAGCGGGAGGCGGCGGAGAAGGCGCTCGCCGACATTCGCGCCGGGGCGGACTTCGCCGAGGTGGCCAAGGAGCGCTCGGTCGATCCCTACCAGCTCCGGGGAGGGCTGGTGGAAGCCCTGCCCAAGGTCGATCTGATGACCGAGATCGCCGACGCGGCGTTCGATGCCGAGCCGGGCGACCTGATCGGCCCGATCCAGACCCCCATCGGCTGGGCGGTGATCCGGGTCGAGGAGCTCCAGCCGGCTCCCCCGGCGCGCCTCGATGAGGTGCGGGGCGACGTGCGGGAGATGATCCACTACCGCGAGGCGCGCCGGCTCAAGCAGGAGCTCGCCGAACGGTTGCGCGCGACCCACCCGGTCGAGCTCGTCGACGCCGTGCTCTCGGGGATCGTTCCGGAGCGCATCGAGGACGGCCGCCTGATCCCGCTCGTGGCGAACGGGGACGCCGTGGTGGCGCGTGTCGGCGGCTCCGCCATTCTCGCTTCCGAGTACGGCGAGGCGCTCACCTGGCGGTGGAAGGGTGTGCGCAGCGAGGCCGCCGCCCGGGCCGCCGCCAAGCTGGTGCTCGACGGGCTGATCGAGGAACGCCTGCTCCTCGTCGAGGCCCTGGCCCGGGGCTACGACCGGATCCCCGAAGTGGCCCGTGTCGTCCAGGCCCACGAGCGGCAACTGGTGGTCAAGAGCTACCTCCAGGAAGTCTTGGGCGCGACCATCGAGGTCTCCCACGACGAGATGCAGGCCTACTACCGGGAGCACCAGGACCGCTTCCGGCGTCCGCCCCGCTACCACCTGAGCCAGATCACCGTCGAGAAGCGAGAGGAGGCGGACCGCATCGCCGGGCTCCTCAGGGAGGGCTCCGACCTCGGCTGGCTCGCCCGCCAGCACTCGATCGACGGCTATCGCGACAAGGGGGGCGAGCGTGGCTGGGTCAGTCCCATGCCGGGGGCCGACTCCCTGAGCGACCAGCTTCTGGCCTCCGATGTGGGCGACGTGCTCGGCCCGGTCGGAGCTCCGGGCAAGTGGATCGTCATCCAGGTCGACGCCCAGGAGGAGCAGGGGCCGTACCCGTTCGACAAGGTCTCGGGCAACGTCCGCTCCGAGGTGTTCCAGCGCAAGTTCCAGGTGCGGGTCGACGAGGTTCTGAACAAGCTCAGGAGCCGCTCCGAGATCGAGATCTACGAGCAGGCCCTGGCGGCCCTGCGCATTACCGGCACACGAGAAGAAGCGGCCGACGCCGGCCACGGGAACTGACCGGCACCGCCGGGAGGGGATGACCATGAGATCGATCGACCGACGCGCCGGGCGCGCCCTCGCCGTGGCCGGGCTGTTCGCCGCCGCCGCGCTCCTGGCGCTGGCCGTCGCGGCGCCGGCCGGGGCCCAGCTCAAGAAGGGCTCCCGGTTCGAGCGCTCCGGCAACTGCACCGAGTGCCACGCGGACGTGGCCGTGGGCGTCCAGGTGCCCCACGCGCCGCTCGTCCAGGGCGAGTGCACCGCCTGCCACAAGCCCCACGGGCTGGTGGGCGCGCTCCGGCTCCAGAAGGACGAGCCGGACCTCTGCTACGAATGCCACGACCCGGCGGGGCTCGGGATCGGCTCCGGGGAAGCCGGCGGTACCGAGCATCGCCACCCCGGGGTCGAAACCTGCTCGAGCTGCCACGATCCCCACGGCTCCGACCACCCGTCGATCCTCAAGGCGAGCCAGCCGGACCTCTGCTTCGAGTGCCACGACAGCCCGGACCTCGATAAGAAGGTGGTCCACGAGCCGGCGAGCGGCGAGTGCACCACCTGCCACGGAGCCCACGCGGCGCCTGAGCCGGCGCTCCTCGTGGCGCCCCAGGGTGAGCTCTGCGGCCAGTGCCACGACGCCGCGGACGGCTTCGCCGCGAGCCACGACGGGCTCTCGGTGGCCGGCGCCGACTGCACCGCCTGTCACCAGCCCCACTCCGCATCGAGCGCCGGACTGCTCCAGGCCTCGGTTCACCCCGTTCTCGACTGCTCCACCTGCCACGACACCGGCGCCCCGGCCGCCGCTCCGGCGGCAGGCGCCGAGGTCTGCCTCGACTGCCACGAGCAGCCCTCCGGCAGCGAGCGCTCGGTCCATCCGCCGGTCGCGGACGGCGCCTGCCTCGACTGCCACGACCCCCACACCTCGGAGACCGCACCCCTGCTGGTGGCGGCGGAGCGGGATCTCTGCACCGAGTGCCACGGCGACGTGGGCAAGGCGCTCGACGCGCCCTTCGCCCACCCGGTGGCGACCGAGTGCACGAGCTGCCACGCCGGCCATGCCAGCGACCATGAAACGCTCCTCGCCGCCGAGCCGCGGGAGCTCTGCGTGACCTGCCACGAGGACCCGGCCGGGGCTTCAGGCGGTGAAACGGCCGAGCTCGTCCATCCGCCGGCCGAAGGCGAGTGCACCGAGTGCCACCAGCCCCACGGCACCGGTCGGGAAGCCATGCTCGTCGCGCCGCAGGACGTGCTCTGCGGCGAGTGCCACCCCGGCATCGGCGCCCGCTCCGGGCTGCCCGTGCTCCACGCGCCGGTGGCCCAGGGCAAGTGCTCCGCCTGTCACCGCCCCCATGCAGGGCCACCGAAGCTGCTGGTGGCCGAGGGCGAGGCGCTCTGCGCCGAGTGCCACGGCCCGATGCTCCGCGCGGCCCGCGAGCTGCCTCAGCACGAGCCCTTCGCGGAGGGTGAGTGCGCCACCTGCCACCAGCCCCACGCGTCGAGCGAGCCCGGTCTGCTGGTGGGCTCGGGCGGCGAGGTCTGCGGCGCCTGCCACGACGTCCCGACCACCGCGCCGCCCGGCGGCTCGAGCCACGTTCCGGCGGCCGAGGGCGGCTGTGCCGCGTGCCACCAGCCCCACGCCGCCGCCAACCAGCCGTTCCTGAGGGCGCCGGTCCGGCCGCTCTGCACCACGTGCCACCAGGACCTGGACCGGCAGATCGCCGGCCAGGTGGCCCACGGACCGGCGGCCTCCCAGGACGGTTGCATCACCTGCCACGGACCCCACATGACCAGGAACCACCACCTGCTGCTCGAGCCGGTGGCCGACACCTGCGCCATGTGCCACGACGGCACCTCGGAGGACTTCGCCGCCAAACATCTCGGCTTGCCGGCCGCGACGCTCGAGTGCGCAAGCTGCCACGACCCCCACGCCTCGGAGCTCGCGGGCATGCTGCTGCCCCGGGTGCACCCGCCGTTCGCCGAAGGAGATTGCACCGTTTGCCACCAGGAACCGGTCCCCGCGGGAGGTGACCAGTGAGACGCTCGCAATCGACTGCATCCCCTCTCCCACCCCGGGGGCGAAAGAGGGGCGCCGATCCACCGCATCCCCCCTCTCTCCCCCAGAGTGGAAGAGGGGCGCCACCGCCCGGCCCTGTTGGTCTCGGACTTCCAGCGAAGCACTCGCTGGCGGCGGCGCTTCTAGCACTGGTCGTCGGTGCCGTGCTCGCCCTCCTGGTGCTGGCGGCCGGACCGGCCAGGGCGGATCTGCCCCCCGGGCAGGAGATCGACCAGCTCGACACCTGCCTCCAGTGCCATGACCTCGAGGACGCCCTCGCGGCGCTGGTCCAGCACGCCCCGGCGGCGGGCGGCGAGTGCACCGCCTGCCACAACCCCCACGTCTCCCGCTTCGAGGCGCTGCTCCGCGAGCAGCCGGGGCCGCTCTGCGGCGAGTGCCACGGCGACGTCGCCGCCGCCCTCGACCGGCCGGTGGTCCACGCGCCGGTCGCCGAGGGGCGCTGCGCCGAATGCCACGCGCCCCACGGCGGCGAGCGCAAGGGGCTGCTTCGCGCCGAAGGGGCGGAGCTCTGCGCCACCTGCCACACGGAGGTCGCCCGCTGGCGGGAGCGCCCCGTGCGCCACGTGCCGTTCGCCACCGGCAAGTGCGCGACCTGCCACGACCCCCACGCCGCCGACGAGCCGGGTCTGGTGCGCGGTCCGGTCGCGGCCATCTGCACCTCCTGTCACACGGTCGACGCCGCGTTCCGGAGCGCCCACGGCGGCTATCCGGTGGAGCGCGCCGCCTGTCAGCAGTGCCACGACCCCCACGCCTCGGAGCGGCCCGGGCTCTTCCGGGAGTCGATCCACGAGCCGTTCGAAGGGGGCGACTGCACCGTGTGCCACGCCGAGGCCGGGGCCGATCAGCCCTTCGCCCTGCTGCTCGAGCCGGGCCAGCCCCAGGGGGAGCTCTGCGGCCAGTGCCATCCGGACGCGGTCGAGGAGGCGCTCGAGGCGCCCTTCCCCCACGTGCCGGCCGGCGGCGGAGAGTGCACCGCCTGCCACAACCCGCACACCGGCAGCGGCCGGGGCCTGCTGCGCAAGGACGAGCGCGAGCTCTGCCTCTCCTGCCACGACCCCGGCGGCGCCAAGAGCGGCCAGGAGGGACGCCACCTCGAGCACGGCGGCAACGTCACCTGCACCGACTGCCACGGCGCCCACGGCGGCCAGGAGCCCATGCTCTTCACCAAGAGCCCGATCGACACCTGTGGCTCCTGCCACTCCCACGAGCACGGGGTCACCCACCCGCTGGGCGACGAGGTGCGCGACCCGCGCAACGGTGCTCCCATGACCTGCCGCTCGTGCCACGGTCTCCACGACGGGCCGTACGAGCTCTATCTGCACCGCTCCGGCGAGGGCGAGCTCTGCGTCGGGTGCCACAAGGAGATCGGAGGTCGCCGATGAGCTACCCGAGAGAGACCACGCCGCTCGGCCGCCTCGGCCTGCTGCTCGTTCTGACGGGCGCTCTCGCCCTGGGGCTCGTCCCCCTGACGGCCCAGGCCCAGCTCCGCTCCGCCGGTGCCGAGCGCATCTTCGTCTTCGAGCAGGACCTGGCCGCGGCCCAGTCCGAAGGCGAGCTCGAAGACATCCGCTGGCCCGTGGCCGTCGCGGCGGCGGGTGAGGACGAGCTGGCGGTCGCGGACATCTACGGCCCGCGGCTTCTCATCTTCCACCGCGCGGGGATCGAGTGGCGGCTCGACCGCGTGCTCGCGCTGTCGGCCCCGCCGGCGGCGCTCGTCCGCGACGGCGACCGCTACGTGCTCGCGCTGCGGGGCGAAAGGACCCTCACGAGCTTCGAGGGGGCCGATCTCCTCCTGCGCCGGATTCCGCTGCCCGCGGGCGTCGTGCCCGGAGCTCTCGCGACCCGCGCCACCGCCTCGGCCACGGCCGGCGATCGCTCGGAGCTCCTGGTCTACGACATCGCCGGCGAGCGGGTGCTCACGATCGCACCGGACGGCGGCAGGGGCTCGGGGCGCCCCGGCGGGGTTCCGGTCGACGGCCGGGTCACCGCCCTCGCCCCGGCGGCCGGCGGGGGCTTCTACGCTGCCGTTGCCCAGAGCGGCGAGGTCCGGCGCTACGACTCCCAGGGCGCCCTCGACGCCACCTGGACCCTGCCGGTCACCGGGCCGGTTCCACCCTGGCCGGTGGCCCTGGTGGCCGAGCCCGGGGGCGACCTCCTCGCGGTCGACCGCCACGGGCACCAACTGGTCGTGTTCGCGGCCGACGGCTCTCTCGAGGGTCTGGGATCGCGGCGCGGCTGGGAGCCCGGGCTCCTGCTCTACCCGGCGGGGGCGGCGCTCCTCGCGGACGGCCGCTACGCCGTCGCCGACCAGGGCAACGGGCGGGTGCAGATCTTCCGCCGGATCGACAAGGGGGACGGATGAGCTCGGGCGGGCCGCGGCCGGCGCGACCGGCAGGGGTGCCGCGGGGGGCCTTCGCGGCCCCTGTCGCCCTGGTGGCCCTGCTCCTCGCGGCCTCTGCCGTCTTGGCCTCTTCCGGGGTCGCCTCGGAAGAGGCGCCGCCGGTCCACTACGTCTACTCCCTGGAGCTGCCGACGGCGGGTGACGTGATCACCTACCCCCAATCGGTGGTCGCCGACCCCCACACCGGGGAGGTCTTCGTCTGCGACCTCCGGGCGAACCGCATCCTCATCTTTGACTCCCGGGGGCTCTACCGGTACCAGATCCAGGGCGGTGACGCCTTCCGCGCCCCTCGCGACCTGGCCCTCGACCCGACCGGCCGCATGGTCGTGGCGGCCAGCCGCGGCACCCGCTCGGCGCTGGTGGAGCTCGACTTCGACGGCCTCCCCCTGGGCGAGGTCACCCTCAGCGGCGTGGCCGACGTGCTGGGCGACAAGCTCGGGCCGGAGGGGCTGACCGAGCCGCGCTACACCTCGGTGGCCCTGTCGAAGGCGGGCGACCGGCTGGTGGTGCTCGACGGCGCCAACCACCTGGTGCTGATCGCCGAGCGGGGCGGCCGGGTGCGCCAGGCGATCGACCTCGGCGAAGATCTGGGGGAGACCGAAGCCCGGGACCTGGTGATCGGTCACGTGGACGTCTACGGCGGGCTGATCGTGGTCGCCGTCGCCTCGGAAGCGGAGGTCTGGACCTACACGCTCGAGGGCTCGCCGCGCTGGAAGAGCGGTCTCCGCGGCACCGCGGCCTGCCAGCTCGCCTTCCCGACCGCCGCCGCCCTCGACGCCGACGACAACCTCGTGATCATCGACCAGCAGCGGATGATCATGCTGCGCTGGAAGCCCTTCGGCAACAAGTGCCTCTCCGAGCACTACGGCTTCGGCGGCGCCCCCGGCTTCTTCTACCTGCCGAACGACATCGCCCTCGACACCTCCGGCCGCGCCTACGTGACCCAGACCTTCGAAGGCAGGGTCCAGGTGTACGAGGGGCTCAGCCCGGCCGAGCCACCCGAGTAGGGCACGCGGGGTGCACGTAGGGTGCGCTTCAGCGCACCAGCACCCCCCGTGCGCTCTCGTCGGTCTCGATCGTTCGACCGACGTGACCGAAGAGCAGATACGCCTTGGCCTCGGGCCCGGTGTCGGGACGGGTGACCAGCTTGATGTGGGAGAGGGCGCGGACGCAGAACCCGCCGATCCCGCCGCCGGGGAGCGGCCAGCCCTCTGGGGCGGTCCAGAAGGAGTCGTAGCCGGGCCAGTCGAGGACGGCGTCCTTCGTTTTGGGAGCGCAGAGCCCCGCGGCGACCAGCCTCTCGAAGAGCATCCGCCATCGGGGCTCCCTGGAGGGCGCCTTTCGATAGGAGCCGTCGATCCCGATCCGGGGCGAGATTCCACCTGTCGGGTCGATGTCGACCGACAGGTGGAGCCGGTCGAGGTCACCGAGCAGCTCGAGGGCCTGCTCGGCCTGGCGAGTCCCTGTGCCGCCCGTGACGTCGTGGACAAATGGCACCAGGTCGTTCCGCGCCGGGCCGAAGAGCTCGAGACGGATCTCGCGGTTGCCCCGGGGGGAGAGATCAAAGGCGTAGAGCAGCCACGCCGTGGGCGGAAGGCCGCGGAGGATGCGGAGGGCGGACTCCTTCTGGTGTGACGTCAGGCGACGGCCGCCGAGGGTGGGGAGGAGCTGTTCGGTGATCCAGGCCAGGTCGACCATATCGGGGAACCGCTCGACCCGTGCGCAGACGATCGGGGCACGTTCGGCGGGGTCGTCTGCCGGGTCCAGGGGTAGATCGATCTCCAGCCAGAGCGCCGAGACCGTCTGCGCCCACCGAGGGTCGCTCTCCCAGGTCGTGGCGAGGTCGTGGAGGACAGGCCGGCGGAGCCTGCTGGCCGCCTGGTGGCAGGATTCAGGGGAGAGGAGCCGGACCGACAGGTCGACTCCGGCGCGGCCGTGGAGGCGGATCTCGAGAGCCCCGAGCGCCTCCGGGGGCAGCCGGCGGGTCAGGCCCTCGATCCGGTCGAGGGCCTGATCGCCGATGAGCTCCGGGGTGAGATGCCCGCGGACGGTGCCGAGCCAGCCCGCGAGGCTCGCGGGGCCGGTGGCTGTCCGAGGCGATGCCGGTCGCTCGGTATCAACCGCCACCGGAGCCGTCTGTGGTGCCGTCCCAACCTCCGGCCACCATGTCGAGCTCGTCATCCGAGAGCTCGCCCCGGCTCGCCGCGAGGCCCTCGGCCTCCTGCACGCTGAACCGGTAGCCGCGCTCCCTCGCCCAGCGCACCCAGCTTTCCCGGCTCTCCCCGAGGGCGCGGAGCTCCTTCATGAGCTCCGGTTCGTTCCGAAGATCGCGCATCAACCGTTCGAGATCTTCCATGCTCATGGGTGGATCTCCTTTCCTGCCACATAAGACGACGGGCACCCCCATCCGTTTGGGATGAGGGTGCCGCATCACTATCTCCCGCGAGATGGACGCCTCGCGAGAGCGGTCACGAATAGATCGCTACTGCTGCGTCCCGCAAGCGCACCCAGCGACGCAATTGCCGGTGTTGACAGTGCACTGGTTGTTGATCGCCTGCTCCGCGCCGCCGGCGACGTCGTCGAGACTCGCGTCGTCCAGCTCGGTGACCTCGAACTTCTCGTCATTGGGCTTCTTGGCCATGGTCTATCTCTCCTCGTCTCGTTTCGTTGATCAAAGTCCTTTACGCTCTACAGTGTTCTCGATGGTTTGCCGGGTTTGCCACCCCCTTTTCGCCTCTGTAGTACCTCAGTTCCAAGTGAATAGCTCGGCTGCGTGGCCGTTAGGAGGCTGAGGCTGCGGCGCTCTGGATCTCGAGGTCCGGCTCGGGTCGAGGGGTCTCACCACCGACCGTCACCGTACTACCCTCCTTTCCGAAAGCTCGCTCGACCGCTCTCAACTGGCCCTTGAAGTGGGTCCTGATCGGAGGGCATCTCACGTCTCCGTTGACCTTGGCCGCGGGACAGGAGCAAGCCTGGCAGACCGGCAAGAACACGCACTTCCTGCACTTCGGCCGGTGTTCGAATGCTGGCTCGGTCCATAGGGCCAGGCGACTCATGTCGAGCTCGGGATCGCCCTTGGGAGTGATCCTCCCAACAACGTTTTCTTCGCGACTATCCAGCATGACCGTGCACTTCATCAGTCTGCCGTCGGCACCTACGACGAAGTGGTACGGCTTCGCCGCGTAGCAGGTGCTCGAGCCGGCACGGTTCTGGCGGTTCAGGTCGTCGGCCGTGGCAAGGCCGCGCTCCCGTGCCCGCCGCTCCCAGACCAGGCGCAGGTGGTTGCCGTCATCGAGGTCGCAGACGTCGAGATTTTCGTCGTTCTCTCCCCCCCAGCGGCCGACCGGTCGAAAGCGAAGCTGGAAGCGCGGGTCCTTGCGCAACCGATCCTCGAACACGTCCAGGAACTCCTCGAGCCTCGGCTCGTTCTCCCGGTCGAAGTTCACCCTGGCCGCGACCCGGAACTCGGCCTCCATGTAGCTCATCGCCTCCAGGTTCGAGAGGATCGTTCCAAAGGTCTCTTCGCCGGTTCGAGTGGGGCGGCTGCGGTTGTGGGTTTCCGGGGGGCCGTCCAGAGTGATCTGGAAGTTGTTGATTCCCCAGGCTAGAAGCTTCTCGGAGACCCTCGGAGAAAGCAGATAACCGTTGGTTGTCATGTCCCCGTGGTAGTGAATCGAATGCTCTTCTGCGAGGTCCGAGAAGAAAGGTGCCAGATCTTCAATCGCTTCGAAACCGTACAGAGGCTCGCCTCCGAACCACCCGACCGTCAGGTGCCGCAGGCCCGGAGCTCTGGCCTCGACTAGCTTGCGGATTCCGTCCCGCACCCAGGGCTTCATGGTTCCGCGCTCGAACTTCTCGTAGCAGTACTTGCAGCGGAAGTTGCAGTCCTCGGAGCTAAGCAGACAGAGCTCGAGGACGTCGGTGCGGTAGTGCTGCCGGCCAAAGGTGAGTTGGAAGTGCCGGTACTCATCGGTGCCCGCCTCGACGAGGAAGCCGCGCTTGCTCAGGTAGCCGACGATCCCCTCGGCCTCGGCTTCGAGCTCTCCCTTGCGCAGCAGCGCCTTGATGGTCTCCGCCTGGTGTGGGGCAAAGACGCTCATCGAGCCGCGATGGGTGTTCCAGACCACGAGCTTGCCGTCGTCGGTGATGGTCTGGACGTTGAAGCGTGACGGCGTCCAGCGCCGCGACCCGAGTGCTTCCGTGGGCGGCTCAGGAGCGGTGGCGATAGTGTCCAGGGGAGACTGCTGGAGAATGGGGAGTATTCCGTTTGTGTTGGTGGTCATCGTTAGCCCTCGCATCGTTTCCGGGTTCGTTCGGGCCACAAGTCCCGGGTGGCCGCCTTCCGGGACACCGTAGTGATCTATTTCTAGCTTTCTCGAATTCGCAATCAAGGATGTGACGATCATTGCTCGCGCCAAACGTTCTCTTGGGTGGGTGTCGGGGCGCCGCGGGGTGGGGTGCCTGCTACCCGTCGAGGTGGGAGGGGTGGGTCGGGACGAGACTCCGGGGAGGGAACCCGGTGGTCAGGACGCGGTCGCGGAGACGCTTCCGGGCCCTGGCGCCTCGAAGAGATCCGGCTCCAGACCCAGATCGTCGAGCAGGCGGTGCGCTTCGTCCCGCTCCTCGGTCGCCCGGTCCTGGTCCTGGTTCTCCAGGATGCGGGCCAGGTCGAGGTGGGCCTTCGCTACTTCGAACGGAGCGCCCAGGTCGAGAAAGACCTCGAGCGCTGCCCGCAACCGCTCCTCGGCCTCCTCCGGATCGCCGCTCTGCTCGGCGACCCGCCCCGCCGTCCGTTCGGCCAGCCCGACACCGAACGGGAAGTCGGCGCCTTGGCTCGCTTCGAGAGCGGCCTCCAGAGCGCGCCGGGCCTCCGCCGGGCGGTCGAGAGCGAGGAGCGCCTCGGCGAGGTAGGCCCCGAACCATCCTAGGAGCTGGGGCATGCCGGCCTCCCCGAGCATGTCGACGGATCGAGTGAGACAGTCGAGGGCTTCGGAGCGGTCTCCGCCGCGCAGGCTGGCATAGCCGAGGAAGCCGAGGGCCGCCGCGGTGTTGAGCGGATCCCGGGCGGCTTCGAGCCCCCGCCGGCACTCCTCGATCCCGCGTTCCCAGGCGCCGGTCGTGGCGTGGAAGTACCCGAGGCTCCAGGACGGGTCGAGCCGGTAGTCGTCCAGGGCTTCGCCGATCGACCGGGCCCGGCCGAGGGCCTCGAATGCGGCTTCGAAGCGGCCCAGGAAGAAGTGGTGGAACCCGGCCACCCAGTGTGCCTGCCCTTCCCACCAGGGCTCGCCGCTCCGCTCGAGCAGCACGACCGCTCGCTCGCTCTGCTCGAGGCCCACGGCGTGACGCCCGGCCCAGAAGGCTTCCCGCCCGAGGACGTACCGCGCCTTCCCTTCGGTCGTTTCGTCGCCGCCCTCGCGGGCGGCTTCGATGGCCCGCTTCGCCAGGTCGAGCGCCGCGTCCCGCTCGCCGAGGTAGCTGCAGGTGTGGGCGCGCCAGAAGTGGTATTGACCGGTCAAGACCGGGTCGCCCACGGTCTCCGGGAGGTCCCGGTGTCGGTCGAGGGTCTCGCGGGTCTCCTCGAGACGCGCCAGGGGGAGCAGGGAGTCGGCGAGGAGGAGCAGGGTCTCCAGGGTGGTCCGGTCCCGCTCCTCCTCCGGCAGGTCGCGTGAGTGGCCGAGCGCTTCGCGGAGAGCCTCGGCGGCTTCGGCGTGGGCGTAGCCGCGGGCCGAGCGGTCGGCGAACCGGAGCAGATGGTGCACCGCCTTGTCCGGCTCCCCTGACCGCGCGTAGTGGTACGCGAGGCGGTCGTAGGCCTCCTCCCCGCGCTCCTCGTGGAGTGCTTCGAGGGCACGCCCGGCGGCGCCGTGGAGCTCGCGGCGCCGGCTGTCGAGGAGGGTCAGGTAGGCGACGTCGCGGCCCAGGGAGTGGCGGAACGCGTAACGCGGCGCACCGTCCCCCGGGACCGGTACCAGGAGCTCCGCCCTCTGGAGATCGGCGAGCAGCGGCTCGGCCGGGTGGTCCCAGACCGCGGCGAGGAGGCCCAGGGGGAACTCCTCGCCGAGCACCGACGCCACGCGCAGCAGGTGCTTCGACTCCTCCGGGAGCCGGTCGATGCGCGCGCTCAGCACGCCCTGGACCGTTCCCGGAACGGTCTCCTCCCCCTCCTTCCCCAACTCGGTGCCTCCTTCGAGGGCCGAGCGCGTCAGCTCCTCCAGGAAGAACGGGTTTCCCTCAGCCCGGTCTACGATCGAGCGGGCCAGCCCGGCGTCGAGCGACCGCTCGCCGACGATCTCGGCCACCAGAGCCCGGCTCTCTCCGGCGGTGAGCCGGCTCAGGGTGAGCTGCTGGGCGTAGGACCTGTCGATCCAGCCCGGGCGGTACCCGGAGCGGTAGCTCGCGACGACGAGCACCCGGAGCGTCGGCAGGTGGTCCGCCAGGGTCTCGAGGAACCGCTCCGAGGTGGCGTCGACCCAGTGAAGGTCCTCGATCTCGACGATCAAGAGCGACTTGCGCGCCGCCGCCGCCACCAGCCGGTCGAGGGCCGCGAAGGTGCGGTTCTGGACCACCTGCGCCTCCAGCCCCGCGAGATCGTCGACGCCGTTGCCGATCCCCACGAGGGCGGCGAGGTAGGGGAGCGTCTCCTCCGGGTCGACCCCCAGCTCCAGGACGCGGTGACGGAGCTTCTGGAGAGTGTCGTCGGCGGAGTCCTCGTCCGAGAGGTTCGCCATCCTCCGGACCAGGTCGGAGAGGGGGAAGTACGGCGTCCCCTCGGTGTAGGAGAGGCATCGGCCGCGCCAGTAGAGGACCGGCTGGCCGCGGAGCCGGCGGCGGAGCTCGTAGAGCAGCCGGGTCTTGCCCGCCCCCGCCTCGCCGGCGACACCCACCACCTGGCCCCTGCCCTCCGCTGCCCGCCGGGCGAGGTCCCGGAGGGTGTCGAGCTCGCTCCGGCGGCCGACCAGCGGAACCACCCGCCGCCTGAGGAGGCTCGGGTCCGTCTCGGCTGATCCTCCCGGGCCGAGCCGGAACACAGCGCTCTCCGGAGCGTCGTCTCCCGCCGCCTCCACCGGCTCCAGCCCGAGCTCGTCGCCGGCTCCGGCGCGGGTCGAGGCGCTCACCAGCACCTCGCCCGGTTGCGCTCGCCCGCTTAGCAGGGTGGCCGCCGTGATCGCCGGTCCCGCCACCGCCTCGCCCGTTCCACCCACCACCACCGGTCCGGTGGCGATGCCGACGGCGACGCCCACGTCGACTCCGTCTTCGTTGCAGCGGGCGGCAAGCTCCCTCAGCAGTCCGGCTGCCGCCAGCACGGCCCGCCACGCGTGATCCTCGCTGGCAACCGGTACGCCGAACATGGCCAGCAGCCGGCCGTGGAGCGACTGGTCGACGGAGCCGCCGTAGTGACCGACCTGCTGCCGCGCGACCTCCAGGAAGCACCCCAGCGCCCGTTGCTCGACCTCCGGGTCGTTCGGGTCGGGGGCCGACAGCCGCAACTCGCAGGAGAGCACGGTGGCCTGCTTGCGCTCGGCCTCGCTGGCGGTCGGGGAAGGCTCGGCCCGACCCGGCGGGGCGACGATCGGTCCCGCCGAAGCCATCGGCACTTCGGGCCCGGGAGCACTGACGGGAGCGCCGCACTCGCTGCAGAACCGGGCGGTGGGAGCGCTCTCGGTGCCGCACGCGGGGCAGACGATGGCCAGCCGCTCGCCGCACTGGGAGCAGAACTTCGCCGAGGCGGCGTTGTCGGACCGGCAGCTCGGGCAGATCATGACGGTTCCGATTCGGGAGGCTGGTCGAGTGTACTGGCGCTCATCGATCGATACAACATTTTCGCACTTCCTCGCTTGATGCGTGGCGAAGTCCCGCTCACTCCACCATCTGGCGCTCGGCCAGCCGGGTGAAGAGCCCGCCCGCTTCGAGCAGATCCTCGTACCCCCCCTGCTCGACCACGCGGCCCCGGTCGAGGACGTAGATGCGGTCGGCGTGGACGATGGTGCTGAGACGATGAGCGATGACGACGCGGGTGGCCTTCAGGCGCTCGATGCTTCGGCTGACGATCTCCTGGGTCCGGTTGTCGAGGGCGCTGGTCGCCTCGTCGAAGAGCAGGATGCGCGGCCGGTTGACGATCGCCCGGGCGATGAGCAGGCGCTGCTTCTGCCCGCCGGAGAAGGTGCCGGCACCCTCGCTGATGATGGTGCTCATGCCCATGGGCATCGCCTCGATGTCTTTCGCGAGCCCCGCCATGCGCGCCGCCTCCCAGGCGTCGTCCATGCTCAGGTTCGCGCTGCCGACGATGTTCGAGTAGATGTCGCCGACCATCGGCCGCCCCCCCTGGAGCACGACGCCGATCTGCCGGCGCACCGAGTGGAGGTCGATGGAGGGCAGGTCCTGGGCGTCGTAGTAGATCGAACCCGAGAGCGGTTCCTCGAAGCCGAGGAGCAGTCGCAGGCAGGTCGACTTGCCCGAGCCGGAGGGGCCCACCAGGGCGACGAATTCTCCCGGCCGGGCGCGGAAGGAGACGTCGTCCAGGATCAGCGGGCCGTCCTCCTGGTAGCGGAAGGTGACGTGACAGAGCTCCACGTCGCCTTCGAGCTCCGGCGCCTCGGCCTTGGTGGAGTCGACCTCCGGAGGAGTGACGAGGACCGGCTCCAGCCGCTCGTAGGTCGGGATCAGGGAGAGCAGGGCCGAGAGCAGGCCGATGCTCGACAGGGCAGCCGCCTGGAACTGGCCGAAGGCGGCGTTGAAGGCGAGGAAGTCGGCCAGATCCAGGTCCGCCTCGAGGGAGATCGCCGCCACGGCGAAGATGGCGAGCGCGCTCGCCACCGGGTAGCTGGCGGTGAGCACCGCCTGGACGTTGGCGATGCGCTGCGCCTCGACGGCGACGCGCCGCTGCTCGCTGAAGCGCTCGGCCCACAGGGCGTAGGCACGCTGTTCGGCACCGGCGACCCGGAGCTTGCCGATGCCGTTGATCAACCCGAAGACAAGGCTGGAGATCTTTCCTTCGAGCTCCAGCAGCCGCCGCTGGTGGCGGAGCTGGAGCCAGGCGAGGGCGCCGGTCACGGCGAGGAGACCGGCCACCAGGGCCGTTGCCAGAAGCGCCAGGGGCCAACTGTAGTGGAACAGGATGGCGAAGCTGAAGACCGAGAACACCGCCGCCAACACCGAGGTGGTGACGTTGCCCGTGAGCGCCGACCGGATGGCGTCGATGCCCATCGAGCGCTGGACCAGGTCGCCCACGGTGAAGCGCCGGAAGAAGGATGCCGGCAACTGCAGCAGGCGGTCCCAGACCGCGGGCTGGAGCGAGCCGTCGAGCTTGCCGCCGATCCGCAGCACCGCGATGCCCCGGGTGATCTGGAAGAGCGCCGCCCCCAGCGCCCCCACCGCCAACGCCAGGGTCAGTTGCAGGAGCTGCGGACCGCTCGAGCTGGGGATCGCCCGCCCGAAGATCTGTCCGGTCACGATGGGCAACACCAGGCTCAGCAGGCCGCCGCCGAGCCCCATCAGCAGGATCGTCGCCAGGTCCCGGTGCCGCCCGCGCAAGGCGAAGCGCAGCAGGTCGAGCTTGCCCACCCGGCCCTCGGGAAGGGACGGGTAGAGCATGAACGCCTCGCCTTCGAGCGCTTCGGCGTAGGTGCCGTCGACGCTCACCCGCTCGCCGGACGTCGGGTCCACCGCGTCGTAGCTCGATGCGGAGGTCGGCAGGAGCGCCACCGGCCGCGGGGAATCGTCCGGGTCGTCACCGGCACGGAACGCCACGAGCGGGCCGTTGTCCCGCCGCCACCACTCGTCCCGCAGAATCACGCCGCGGTACGGAATGCGCGAGCTGCTACACAACCGCCGCAGCCGCTGAGGCGGAAGCTCGCTCTCCGGACCTGTGCGCCGCGTCGGCCGCACCTCGATGTCCTCCGCCTCGGCCACCAGCCGGAGACAGGCGAGCACCGGGTCCGAGCCTTCGACGGTCTCGGCCGCGGTCGCCACGTCCGGCTCGAGCACCGACGCCAGCCGTCTCTGTGCCCCTTCGAGGAGGCGATGGTCGAGCTCGGCCCTCCGGACGAACCGGGCCTCCTCCCGCCTGGCCGCCCGTTCGAGCTCGAGGTGGACGAACCGGAGGAAGAGCCACCGGAAGCGCCGGAGCTCTTCCCAGACCCTGCCGCTCCGCACCAGGGTCTCGGTGCCGACCGTGGAGAGCGTGGCCTCTTCGACGGCAACCAACCAGGAGGACCTGGACACCGGAAACAGGTAATCCCCCGGCTCGATGACGAGCCCCTTGTGGCCGAGGAAGAGGCAGCGGCCCTTCAACTGGCGGACCCAGGTCATCCCCCTTGCGGTGCGTCCGGCGAGGCGAGGTCGCATGCGCACCTGCTTGCCCACCGGCAGCGGGGCGAAGCTCTTGGGCGGCGCGTCGCGGCGGATCTCTTCGAACAGGCTCTCGATCCACTCTTCGATCATCGCCGCCAGGGCCTCGGCGCCGCCGGGCTCGCGGGCGAGCTCGCGCAGGTGGTCGATCTCGAGACGGGCCAGGCGGACGGGGGTGGCCCCCACCGCGATCAGCGCGAGGGCGTCCTGATCCTCGTCGGCAGTGCCGCCGAAGAGCAGCGCGCCCGGACCGCGGGTGGCCAGGTGGGTGCGGCGCCCGCTCCCCGCCTCCTCGACCGCGAACAGCTCGAGGCGACCCTCGAGCACGTACCAGGCGACGCCGGACGGCTCGAGGTGGAGAGGACGGTTGCTGGTCAACACCACCTCCCGGCCGGCGAGGCGGAGTCGGGTGTCGAGATCCCCGGGGGAGCGCGTGCCGACGGCGGGCTCACTCATCGCGAATCAGCTCCGCGTAGGGTCCGTCGGCATCCTTGAGCTCGTCGTGGGTGCCCCGCTGGACCACCACGCCCCCGTCGAGGACGACGATTTCGTCCGCGTCCCGGATGGTGCTCAGGCGGTGAGCGATGATCAGGCAGGTGCACCCCCGCCGCCGCAGGTTGGCGTCGATCATCCCCTCGGTGGTCGAGTCGAGGGCGCTGGTGGCCTCGTCGAGGACGAGGAGGCTCGGTCGCCCGACCAGGGCGCGGGCGATCTCCAGGCGCTGCTGCTGCCCGCCGCTGAAGTTGGTGCCGCCCTCCGCCACCGGGCTGTCGTAGCCCCCGGAACGGGCGGCGATCTCTTCGTGGATCGCCGCGTCCCGGGCCGCCGCCACCACCTCCGGAAGGGGGATGGTCGAGTCCCAGAGGGTGAGGTTGTCCCGCACGGTGCCCTCGAACAGGAGGACGCTCTGGTCGACGAAGGCGAGGGAGCTCGCCAGCACCCTGGGGCCCAGCTCCTCCCGGCGCCTGCCGTCGAACAGGATCTCCCCGTCCCACGGGGGGTAGAGGCCGGTGACCAGCCGGGCGACGGTCGACTTGCCGCTGCCGGTGCTGCCCACCAGCGCCACCCGGCTTCCCGGCTCGAGCACGAGGTCGAATTCCTGGATCAGTGGAGGGTCGAGCCGGCTGTAGCCGAACGTCACACCGATGAGCTCCAGGCGCCCCGGGAGCTTGACGGGTGCCGAGCGGTCCTCCAGGTCCTGCGCCGGGTCGCCCACCAGCTCCGGCGGGTAGCGCAGCACGTCGTCCAGGCGGTTCATGTCGCCCTCGGCCTCCTGCAGCCGGCCCCCCAGGTTGACCAGGTTCCGGACCGGAGCGGTGAAGCTCGTCATCAGCACCTGGAAGGCGATCAGGCTGCCCAACGTGAGCTGGCCGTCCATGACGCGCAGACCGCCGACGCCGAGGATCGCGGCGGTGTTGACGGCGGCCAGGAGCACCGGGACGGCGGCGAGCACCTGGGAGTAGCGCTCGAGCTCCTGGCGGGCGTTGACCACCTTCGCCTGGTAGCCGGCCCAGCGGACGAAGAGGTCGGATTCGCCACCCGTGGCCTTGACCGTCTCGATCATCTGCAGCCCGCCGAGGGTGCTCCCCCGGAGCTTGCCCTGCTCCTGGAGGAGGCGCCGGCTGCCGTCGACCCGCTTGCGCGACACCCACCTCAAGGCGGCGAGGTTGAGGGCGGTGAGGACGACACCCACGAGGGTGAGCACCACGTCGTACTGGAACAGGATGGCGAGGAAGCAGGCGGCGACCACGGCGCCCAAGATGTTGGTGGCCAAGTCGCGCGACAGGAGCCGCGCCACCCGGTCGTTGCTCCCGACCCGGGAGCTGATGTCGCCGGCGAACCGCTGCGTAAAGAACTCCACCGGTAGCCGCAGCACGTGCCAGAGGAAGCGGCCGGACCCGGCGAGGGCGATCTTGGTCTCCAGCCGCAGCAGGTAGCTCTGCTGGAGCCAGGTGAGAAGAGCGAGCACCGCCCAGGTGACGCCCATGCCGAGCAGCAGGGGCCTGACCCAGCTCAGGTGTCGCTCCAGCAGGACGCCGTCGATGAACACCTTGGAGAACACCGGCACCACCAGTCCCGGCACCACCAGGGCGAGACCGGTCAGGGCGATGAACAGCACCCCGGCGTGAGAGCCGGCCAACCGGCGCGACAGGGTCGGCAGCAGCTTCGGCGGCGAGCCCTTGCGCTCGAAGTCGGGGCGAGGCACGAAGTAGAGGACCACCCCGGTGAACGACTCGTCGAGCTCCTCGGCGCTCACCACGCGGGGCCCCGACGCGGGATCGTTCAGGTAGACCCGGTCGTCGTCGATCCCTTCGAGCACCACGAAGTGGTTGAAGTTCCAGTGCAGGATGGCGGGGAGCTCGACGGCGCGGAGCGCCTCCGGCTCGCACTTGCGGCCGCCGGCTTTGAGGCCGTGCTTGCGCGCCGCCCGCACCATGTTGGACGCCTTGCTGCCGTCCCGTGAGACGCCGCACGCCAGCCGCAGCTCTTCGAGCGCGATCCAGCGGCCGAAGTGGCCGAGGACGATCCCGAGGCAGGCCGCCCCGCACTCGACCGCCTCCATCTGGAGCACCGTCGGTGTGCGTACCCGTCGCCCCCGGAGCACGGGGAACAGACGCTGGAACCAGCGGACGAAGGCGAGTGGCACCTGGAGCAGCGCGTGCGGCATCGTTTCGCCTCAGACCCCCAGGTTCTCGCGGAGCTTCGGGATCACCAGCTCGATGGGGCGGCTCTCACGAACGATCACGCTGCCGGCGGCGAGGGTGCCGC
>Ga0210123_1000232_pt1 | contig 36831 bp, 29 predicted proteins | sample Muzzi_PWB_D2_FD_185535 | JGI IMG/M metagenome (GOLD analysis project Ga0210123, IMG submission 185535) | Wetland microbial communities from San Francisco Bay, California, USA, that impact long-term carbon sequestration - Muzzi_PWB_D2 (SPAdes) | ecosystem: Environmental > Aquatic > Marine >... | reverse complement strand
ACCGTTACCGCAGAAATTAACACACAGTTCAATTTGACGCTAGATTATCGTGTCAAGGGCGATCTATAGGGGGCACGGCGAACGCATTGGGGAAGGATGGCTACAGTAAGCTCCTGTGCATGGTGATTTGCTCCTCAGGCAGCTGCAGGGTCAAGTGCTATAGGTTGTGGGAATGAGTTTTCCAACTGGCAGAAGCTAAAAATCGCTGTGGGGATTTTGCGGGACTCAGTTGTGAATCGTCCCGCATTGTGGTGCACAGGTCGCAACGGGTGCCACGGTAAGTTATTGAATAAAAAGTCAGAAAAATTGCCTTTCTGTACTGTCTAACCCGATGGCCGCAGGTTCGAATCCTTCACGACTCATCATTTATACAAACAAAACAATAGGTTAATAGATTATTCCGAGATGTCTGATCACAAGGAATGGCCTCCGATACCCTCACGATATACTGCGAAAGGTCTCATACGTTCGCCAATGTGCGCTTATGTTGTTGACCACATAGTGTGGCGAGTTTTCGGTCGATGCTTTTGTTCGCCAGTGCTATTTCATGTGCTCAAAATTAGTATGGCTCTGCAGCGGAATTTTTGGGCTGAATTGCTAAGACACGAGGAATTTGTAGAGTTTTTTACAGGTGCTGTCAAAGGGTTTCTGATCTTCGGGATCCAGGATATTGCTTAGCAACGGTCCGCCTTCCTCATCAATGGCATTGATCACCAGATCCCTGGCCGACTGTTTGCGTAGCGACTCATCCCGGTTGATTCCAGTGATAATCTCTCCGCCCAGGGCCCAGAGGTTATCAATATGGCGCTTGATGGTGCGTTTGGTAAAGCCCTGCTTGATCATGTGCTCGATAAAGGGCGTCAGGACGGTGACAATGGCTTTTCCCATGATCCGGTCCGGTTGGTCAATCATCCAGCTATCGGGCCATTCATCGAGATCCGGGACATAGGCCGATACCTCCGGGGATGAGGAGGACGCGGCGGATACGTTCTCAGCGGGCGTAGACTTGCTCATGAGCATTCATCTGATGCTGAAGGGGGGCATGCTGCTGACTACGATACCCAATTATGCGATCCATGGAAAATTTCCGGGCAAGTGATTGATGAACTGCACACGTGGAAGTTGCCGAATTTGCCTCGCTGGCGCACTTTTACCTGTGGGTGAATGATCCTGTTTCACAGGGGTTTATCAGGCTGGATTCGGGGTTCAGCTTGTTGGGGATTGTCACTATCATAGCGCTAACCCGGGGATATCTGCGCGGGCCGTTCCGGGCATCGAGTAAGATACTGAGCAAAAAGCACGAGTAATGGTGAGCACCATGGTCGATACAGCCTGTCACAATTTACGCCTTATCGGTGCTTGCGCGTCCATGGCGGTCGAAACCACCACGAATTTGTCATTAACCGAATGCCTGTTGAGACATGCGGGCTGTCCATGAGTATGGATTTCAACACGCTCGATTTGCTGCGCCAGAATCATCCTGCGTGGCGGCTTTTGAGTTCACCCCACGCCCCACTGGTTGCGAGTTTTCTGCATCGGGTTTTCATCAAGCCCAATGAGCGGGTGATTGCGCAGGCCGACCTGGTCGAGAAACTGGAAGACGAGTTGTTCGCGCTGCGTGAGCGTCTGGGTGACGCGGCCTTTCCCAAGGCTGCGCTGGGCTATCTCAACGACTGGGCCGGCAACGACAAGGGCTGGCTGCGCAAGTTCTACCGCCAGGATTCGGACGAGCCGTATTTCGACCTGACGCCGGCCACGGAAAAGGCCATCGCCTGGCTTGGCACCTTGACTGAGCGCGCCTTTGTCGGTACTGAATCGCGGCTATTGACCCTGTTCGAGTTGCTCAAGCAGATCAACGCTGGCAGCGAGGCCGACCCGGAGGCGCGCCTCACTGAGCTGCAGAAACGCCGTGACGAGATCGATGCCGAGATGACCCGTGTGCTCGACGGTGATATACCGCTGCTGGACGACTCCGCCCTGAGGGACCGCTTTCAACAGTTCATAGCGATTTCGCGTGAATTGCTCTCTGATTTTCGCGAGGTGGAGCATAATTTTCGGGTGCTGGATCGAGGCGTGCGCGAACGCATTACACTGTGGGAGGGGGGTAAGGGTGCGTTACTGGAAGACATTATGGGCGAGCGCGACGCAATCGCCGGTTCCGATCAGGGGCGCAGCTTTCGTGCCTTCTGGGATTTCCTGATGTCCAGTGCACGACAGGAAGAGTTCAGCAATTTGCTGGAGCGGGTTCTGGCACTGCCGGCGGTAGCCGAACTCAAGCCGGATGCCCGCACCCGGCGAGCGCATTATGACTGGCTTGAGGCAGGCGAGCATACGCAGCGGACCGTGGCGCAACTCTCGCAACAGCTGCGGCGCTTTCTCGATGACCAGGCCTGGCTGGAAAACCGTCGCATCATGGATATCCTGCGAGGCATCGAGAGCAAGGCCCTGGGTGTGCGCGCGACACCGCCGGGTGGCGACATTACCGCGATTGCCGAGATTGGCGCGGGCATCGACCTGCCGATGGAGCGGCCGTTGTACACTCCGGCCCTGAAATCGCGCATCGCCGATCTCGTACTGGAAGCAGGCGAGGTGGATATGGATGCCGCAGCGCTGTTTTCACAGGTGGTCGTCGACAAGGAGGCGTTATCGAGGCATATCCGTCGCGCCCTGCAAGGCGCCCCGCAGGTAAGCCTGCGTGAACTGTGTGAGCAGCGGCCGCTGCAACATGGCCTCGCCGAGCTGGTGGCCTACCTGGAGCTGGCGTGTGAGGGCTTCAAGAGCACGATTGACGAAGCAGCGGAGGACCTCATCGTTTGGTGGGGCGAGGATCGTGATGGCAGGGAACAGACGAAACAGGCGCAGCTTCCGCGGGTGATATTTGTTCGATGAATGGGGAGCAACCACACGAGACACCGGCTGAGGCGCGGGACCTGTCATCACTGGTCATTCCCTTGCTCAAGGGTGTGATCTATCGTAACGAGGCGACCGCGCGTAACAATGCCGGCCTATGGAGCGGTTTGCTCGACCTCCAGGCCCGGGTGCGTGACTACGTGGCCGTGCTGGGGCTGGAGCTGGTGCTGGACGAGGCCGAGGGCTATGCCTTCCTGCGCGCGCGCAATCGTGAGGATGACGAGACTGCGACAAAGTTGCCACGCCTGGTGGCCCGTCGGCCGCTGTCGTTCCCGGTCAGCCTGTTGCTGGCCCTGTTGCGCAAGAAGCTGGCCGAGTTCGACGCCGGCGGTGGCCAGGACGTGGAGGGGGTCCGGCTGGTGTTGTCGCGAGACGATATCGTCGAGCTGTTACGTGTATTCCTGCCCGAGGCCAGTAACGAGGCGCGACTGATGGACCGGGTAGATACGCATATCAACAAAGTCGTTGAGCTGGGTTTTCTGCGCAGGATGAAGCCGATGGCGGGGCAGTCGGCAGCATTCGAGGTGCGCCGCATCCTTAAGGCCTTCGTCGATGCGCAGTGGCTGGCCGACCTGGACGCGCGGCTGGCGGCCTATCGGGTGCAGCTTGAAGCGCCGGACCCGGTGGATGGCGATGCCTGAATCACCCTCAACGCCCGGTCTGGATTTCGTTGCCGACGATACCCTGGTGGGCTTCCGCTTGCAGCGCCTGGAGGTCTATAACTGGGGCACCTTCGATGGCCGCGTCTGGACCCTGCAGGCCGATGGTAAAAATGCACTCCTGACCGGTGACATCGGTTCGGGTAAATCGACCCTGGTCGATGCCGTCACGACCTTGCTGGTGCCTGCTCACCGGGTTGCTTACAACAAGGCTGCCGGCGCGGACAGCAAGGAGCGTACGCTCAAGTCCTATGTGCTGGGTTATTACAAGACAGAACGCAATGAAGACAGCGCCACCGCAAAGCCGGTAGCCCTGCGTGACCACAACAGTTACTCGGTGGTCCTGGGTGTGTTTCACAACGCCGGCTACGACCAGACGGTGACGCTGGCGCAGGTGTTCTGGAGCAAGGACGCCCAGGGACAACCGGCGCGTTTCTATGTCGGCGCCGAGCGGGATCTCGCCATTGCCAGCGATTTCGCCGGCTTCGGCCCCGAGATTACGTCCTTGCGCAGGCGTTTGCGTGCTGGCGGTATCGAGGTATTCGACAGCTTTCCACCCTACGGGGCCTGGTTCCGGCGGCGCTTCGGCATCGACAACGACCAGGCCCTGGAGCTGTTTCACCAGACCGTGTCCATGAAGTCCGTGGGCAATCTGACCGACTTCGTGCGCAATCACATGCTCGAGCCCTTCGACGTGGCGCCGCGCATCACTGCCCTGATCACTCATTTCGATGACCTCAACCGCGCCCACGAGGCGATCCTCAAGGCCAGGCGCCAGATTGAGTTATTGACGCCGCTGGTGGCCGAATGTGCTCGCCACACGGAACTTTCCAACTCCACTGAGGGACTGCGCGCTTGCCGCGAGGCCTTGCGGCCGTATTTTGCGGGACTCAAGCTCGAACTGCTGGACAAACGGATCGCCTTGCTGGCTGAGGATTGGGCACGACAGAATGCGCGCATCCGCGAACTGACCGGACACCGTGATACACAGCGCGCGCAAGCAGCCGAACTGAAACACAGCATCGCCGCCAATGGCGGTGATCGGCTGGAACGTCTGGCGGAAGAGATTCGTGTCAAGGGTGATGAGCGCGATGCGAGAAAGAAAAAGGCCGAACGCTACGCGGAGCTGGTGCGTGCCGCCGGTGGTCATCCGGGAGATGATGAGGCCGCATTCCAGGCGCAACACAAGGAATCTGTGCGACAGCTGGAGCTAAGCGGCGCGCGGGAGGCGGAGCTGCAGAATGCATTGACCGAACAGGCGGTCGAATTGCACCAGGGCAGACAGCAACACGACCTGCTCACAGGCGAGATTGACAGCCTCAAGGCCCGGCGCAGCAACGTACCCGCCGAACAGATCCGCATGCGAGCTGCCCTGTGCCAGGCCCTGGGTTTATCCGAGGATGAAATGCCGTTCGCCGGTGAGCTGTTGCAGGTGTGTGAGGACGAACAGGACTGGGAAGGGGCCGCCGAGCGGCTGTTGCGCAACTTTGGCCTGTCGTTGCTGGTGCCGGATGCCCATTACCAACGGGTCTCGGACTGGGTGGATCGTACCCACTTGCGCGGTCGCCTGGTCTACTTCCGGGTGCGTGCCTTTTCCCGTGGCGAACCGCCGGCACCGGGCCCGGACTCGCTGGTACGCAAACTCGCGATTAAACCCGATTCACCCTTTTACGACTGGCTGGAGCACGAGTTGGTGCACCGTTTCGACGTCGCCTGTTGCATCACCGGCGAGCAGTTCCGTCGTGAGACCCGGGCCATTACCCGCGCAGGCCAGCTCAAGTCGCCCGGCGGGCGTCACGAAAAGGATGACCGGCACCGCATCGACGACCGCCGCCGTTATGTGCTGGGCTGGACCAACCTCGGAAAAATTGCCGCGCTGGAGACCGAGCAGCGCCAGCTGGAGACGCACCTGGGCGAACTGGGTGCCCGCATCGCCAGGCTGCAGGCCGAGCAGGCTGTGCTGAATGAACAGCGCGACGTACTGGTCAAGCTCGATGAATACCGTGACTTTCGGGAGCTGGACTGGTATTCGGTGGCCGCCGAGGTTGCTCGCCTCGATGAGGAGAGGCGGCAGTTGGAGAGCGCCTCGGACCTGCTCCGTCAACTGACCGGGCAGCTAGGCGAATTGGCGGCGTTGTTAGCGGTGACCGAGACCCGGCTTGAGGAGAAGCAGAACGAGCGCGCCAGGAACGAACAGAAGCAGGAGGATGCCAGGGCCTTGCGGGTACAGATCCAGGCGCTGCTCAATGAACCCGCCACCGCCCCCGAGACGCACTTCGCAACCCTGAACGAACTGCGGGTCGAGGCCCTGGGAGAGCATCATCTGAGCGTCGAGTCCTGTGACAACCGGGAACGTGAGATGCGCGAATGGTTGCAGGCGCGCATCGACTCGGAAGACAAACGCATCAGGACCCTGGGCGAGAAGATCGTCCGCGGGATGACGGAATACAAGGAAGCCTACCGGCTGGAAACAGCGGAGGTGGATGCCAGTATCGCGGCAGCGTTTGAATACCGCGCCATGCTCACAGCGCTGGCAGCCGATGACCTGCCACGGTTTGAAGCGCGCTTTAAAGAGCTGCTCAATGAGAATACCATCCGCGAGGTGGCCAACTTTCAGTCGCAATTGGCCCGCGAGCGAGAGCAAATCAGGGAACGCATCGCGCGCATCAACGAGTCGCTGGCTCAGATTGACTACAATTCCGGACGCTATATCAGGCTCGAGGCGCGACCCAGTCCGGACGTCGAGATCCGCGACTTCCAGAGCGAGCTGCGCGCCTGTACCGAGGGTGCGCTCACCGGCTCCGAGGACGCTCAGTATTCGGAGGCCAAGTTCCTGCAGGTCAAGCACATTATCGAGCGATTTCGCGGGCGCGAGGGTCAAACCGAACTGGATCGCCGCTGGACCACCAAGGTCACCGATGTGCGCAACGGATTCATGTTCGCTGCCAGCGAGCGCTGGCGTGAGGACGGCAGCGAACACGAGCATTATTCCGACTCGGGTGGAAAATCCGGCGGCCAGAAGGAGAAGCTGGCCTACACCATCCTGGCCGCCAGTCTGGCCTACCAGTTCGGGCTGGAATGGGGCGCAGTGCGCTCGCGATCATTTCGTTTCGTAGTCATCGACGAGGCCTTCGGGCGTGGCTCGGACGAGTCTGCGCACTACGGCCTGCGACTGTTCGCGCAGCTTAATCTGCAACTGCTGATCGTCACGCCTTTGCAGAAGATCCACATCATTGAACCTTTCGTGAACAGTGTCGGTTTTGTCCACAATGAAGACGGCCGCGTCTCCAGGCTGCGCAACCTTTCCATCGAAGAGTACCAGGAGGAGAAGGCGAGGGCGGTGACGTGAACTGGACGAGCCCCCGTGATCTTCGCGCGCAACTGCAGCGTGCCTGGGACCGCGGTGAACTGTTGGCCGGGATGGTTTCCGGCGAGTCATCCTTTCCCCGGCGGTTAACACTCAAGGGACCGACATCGGTACAAATGTCAGAACACTTCGACGCTGTGCGCGCCTGGATCGCCGACTTGAGCGCACTGCGGCATTACCGGGTCGAGATGCGCGAGTTGCGCCACCGGGTGCTCGGCGCGAACGAGGTACCCGCAGCGGTTTGGATCGATACACTCGACGCTGCCCTGGACGTGTTGGGCAAGCGCCGCGAGGCCGGGCGCTTTGCCGCCCTGGTCGAGCGTACCCGGGAGCGTCAGCCCCTGCTGCTCGAATGGATCACCCGCAAACCCCTCAAGGTTCTGGAACTGGCAGCTGTCTGGGATCAGCTGCTGGATATCGTCGACTGGGTCAAGCGGCATCCGCGCCCTGGCGTTTACCTGCGCCAGGTGGATATCGCAGGCGTGAGCAGCAAATTTATCGAGGCACACAGGGGTGTCCTGATTCAGTGCCTGGACCAGGTCTTGCCGCCCGGGGTCGTCGATACCACAGCATCCGGTGTGTCTGGTTTCGTCAGACGTTACGGATTTCGTGACAAACCCCAGCGTATCCGCCTGCGCGTGCTCGATCCCTCGCATGCATTGATCCCGGCGTCCGGGGATGCGGATATTACCCTGGACGCTGCAAGCTTTGCCCGCCTGGCCCCTACGGCCTCGCGGGTCTTCATTACCGAAAACGAGATCAATTTTCTGGCCTTCCCGCAGGTGCCGGACAGCCTGCTGATCTTCGGCGCCGGTTACGGCTTCGAGGCATTGGGGCAGGCCACCTGGCTGGCTCGTTGTCAGGTGTTTTACTGGGGTGATATCGATACCCACGGCTTCGCCATCCTCGATCAACTGCGCAGCCACCTCCCCCATGCGTGTTCCCTGCTGATGGATCGTGCAACCCTGCTGGCCTTCGAGGCCCAGTGGGGCGTGGAAGATAAACAGACGCTACGTGACTTGCCCCGGCTAAACGCAGAAGAACGCGCGTTGTACGACGATCTGAGAGACAACCGCCTGGGCTCAAACCTGCGTCTGGAACAGGAGCGCATCGGCTTCGGCTGGATCGAGGCCGCACTGATTGCGTTAGACGCCGGCCGGAGTGGTCACCTCATCAAACAGTAGTTGCAGGCAGTCGCGTAATCAAACCCGATTATCAGATTCTCAACATACAAATGATGCTGTCGAATGTCATGGGGACGCTCCCGTGGGCTGACGTGCAGGATTCAGATCAGGCAGACCTTTGCGGCCAATTCATCGATCAGTACCCGTTTGTTGTCGGAGTAATCGACCGGCACCTCGACCAGATGTAACCCACCGGCAGTAAAGCAGGTTTCGAGCAGCGGCAGGAATGCCTCCGTTTGCTCCACCCGGTGTCCGTGCGCCCCGTAGCTGCGGGCGTATTGCACAAAGTCCGGGTTACCGAAGCCCAGTCCCCAGTCCTCGAAGCCAACCACGGCCTGCTTCCAGCGGATCATGCCGTAGGCGTCATCGCGCAGAACCAGCACGACCAGGTCCAGGCCGAGGCGCACCGCTGTTTCCATTTCCTGGCTGTTCATCATGAAGCCGCCGTCACCGCAAATGGCCATCACCCGTTTGCCAGGGTTGAGCATGGCCGCCACCATCGCCGAGGGCAGGCCTGCCCCCATGGTCGCGAGGGCATTGTCCAGTAACACGGTGTTCTGTTGCCTGCTGCGGTAGTTGCGAGCAAACCAGATTTTGTACATGCCGGTGTCCAGGGCAATGATGCCGTCGGCGGGTACGGCCTTGCGCACGTCCGCGACTATGCGTTGCGGAGTAAGCGGGAAGCGCGGGTCACTCGCATTTTCCTCGATATGCTTGAGCACGCTCTTGCGCACGCGCATAAAATAGCCAAAGTCGTGAGCCGGTGAAACCTCCAGCCTCGCGGTCAATTTCTCGAAGGTCGTTGCAATGTCCCCCACCAGTTCGAGCTGGGGAAAATATACTTCATCTACCTCGGCCGAACTGAAGTTGACATGGATAAGCTGTTTGCCACCGGGTTCCATAAAGAACGGTGGTTTCTCCACCACGTCGTGTCCGGCGTTGATGACCAGATCCGATCGATCAATGGCGCAGTGCAAATAATCGCCGGACGATAGCGCCGCCGTACCAATGTAGAGCGGGTGATAGCCGCCGATCACTCCCTTGCCCATCTGGGTGTTAAAGAAGGGGATGCCCGTCTTTTCGACGAAATCCTGCAGGGGCCTGAAGATATGCTTGCGGTTGGCGCCGGCTCCGATCATCAGAAGTGGATGGCGGGCGGCCCGGATCATCGCCACCGCTGCTTCCAGATCCGCTTCATTCACCGTGGGCAGATGCGGCGGACGCACTGTAAACAAGTGGGCTGATTCCGCATGCTCAGCGGCAACATCCTCAGGCAGTTCCAGGTGTACCGCGCCGGGCCGCTCCTCGGCGGCCAGACGGAAGGCCTCGCGCACCAGGCTGGGAATGCGGCTGGCATCAATGATCTGCCGGGAATACTTGGTGATGGGTCGCATCATGCCCGGCACATCGATAATCTGAAAACGCCCTTGCTTGTTATTTTTAACGGGTTTCTGACCGGTAATCATCAGCATGGGCATGGCCCCGAGCTGGGAATAGACGGCCGCTGTGACCAGGTTGGTTGCGCCCGGTCCGAGGGTGGACAGACACACGCCTGGTTTGCCCGTAAGCCGGCCGTAGGTGGCGGCCATGAATCCGGCGGCCTGCTCGTGCCGGGTCAGGATGAGCCGGATGGATGACGGCCTGAGCGATTCGAGCAAATCCAGGTTTTCCTCTCCCGGCACGCCGAAGATGTACTCGACGCCTTCGTTTTCCAGTGCCTTGACGAGCAGGTCGGAGGCCTTGATGTTTTTAAATTGTTTCATAAGATCAATAGGTGCCGGCCTTGTTCGCCCTGAAGAAGCAGACATTCTCCGAACCGTTAATGGTTGGCCGGGTAACCGCTGTTGCCATTCTAGCAAACCCGTATTGGAGTTGTTCTGTTTGGCCGTCAGGAGCCTTTCAGGCTTTCCTGCAGCGGGCAGCCCTGTCACCGGGTGTGCACGGCACTGTTGGCGGTCACGCAACAGGGCGTCATGTCGTTGAGCAGCAAGTGAGCGGCGTAACCCGGGGCAAAACAGCAGGGTCGGCTCTCTGTGTCGGGTGATTTTTGCCAGGCGGGGATCTTCTGCTGATTTATTCAGGATGACAGGCCATGCAAACAACTCCGGAACAATTACAGAAAAAGCACCGCCAGCTTATCCACTCGGACATGCTCAAGGTGACTTCACATGTGCAAAGAATCAGGGGTGACTGGATCGTTAATACGCTCATGGTCGAGGGCTGTACGGTCCCCTTCAGGTTCAAGCGCAAGCAACCCTACAGGGATATCAAGGGCCGGCGCGTTAACCTGACCTATTATTCGGGCAGTGAAACAGTGGGCGGTGTGGAGTTCGAGGTCATGAACGTGGTGCGTATCAGGGTTGCCTGATAACTTAAGGGGAATTCCTGAACTTCATGGAACTCCATCCTGTTGCATGCGTTCAACGGAAAACTCCCCGGCAGGCGCTATCAGCGCCGTGCGCGGTGCCAGTGAGGCCGGGCTGAATATGACCGTTGCACCGTCACCCTGTACCACGCGCACCGACATGGGCGAATTCACCACCGGCCATTGTCCCTTGAGCACGTTGTCCGGCTCCTCGCCGGTAAATCCGAGATAACTGTAGCGCCCGTAGTGCGGCAGCTTGCGTCCCAGGCCGGGCAGGGCGGCCGCGGAATCGGCCGCAAGCCAGCCCAGTGCCTGGTCGGGGGCATTCGGCTGCCGGCCCAGTACCACCAGCGAGTGTGTTGTCGGTGCCAGCGCGGTTCCCGCAATGCGCACCCCGTCGCCGGTTTGTACAAAGTCATACGCCTTCAGTGCGGTGTTTAATTGCGGCCGAAACCGGTTGTGCCAGCCAAACAGCCACACGGCCCGGTCATCGGGCAGGGCCTGCACCTCGGTGTCATAAACGACGTTTATTTCCCCGGGTTTTTCCTGCTGCCAGCGATTGGCCAGTTCACGGTAGGCCTGTTTCAGATCGGCCGGCGCCTTGTCGGCAAGTACCACCAGCACCTGTTCGGCACCCATGGCCTGGCTGACGGCCGGGGGGATCTCTTCGCGGTGCAGGCGGCGAAAGACATCAAACTCGGGATCGACGTCGAACTGTACCGGCCGCGCCGGTAGCGTAAGGGCAAGTGTCTGCTGTTTGTCCGTGATGCGGATCCGGGTCTGGTAAGCCTTGTCGACGCCCTCCATGTGCACGGCCACCGGCAGTTGCAGGCGATACGCCGGTCCGGGTTGCGTTTGCTCGATAACGGCGGTCAGACGATAGTTGTCGCCCGCGGGCGCTGCGCGCACCTTGCCGAGGCTGAACTGCGGTGCGCCTGTGCGTTGCACCCACTGCCGGAAAAAATCATCCAGCGGTTCACCGGCAACCGCCGCAAAGCTGCCCTGTACGTCGGAGAAGCCGGCGATCTTGAAACGGTAGCGCTGATAGAAGGCCTGCAAACCCTGCGTGAATGCCGCGTCGCCCAGTTGCCGGCGCAACATGTGGAACAGCATCAGCGCCTTGCCATAGCCGACCGCCTCGGTGCGTGCACTGTGCCGGCTGCGGAAGGCGCTGAGCGGAAAGTCACCCTCGCGGCTGACATGGTCGGTGTATTTCTGCAGCAGGTCGCGCCGGTATTCGCTCCCGCCGCCGCGTTGTTCCCTGATCAGGTGATCGGCGAGGTAACTGGTGAGGCCCTCGGACCAGTTGCCGCTGGCGTAGTCCACGTACACGCTGTTGCCCCACCAGTTGTGCAGGATCTCATGCGGGTAGGACGAGGACAGGATAAAAGGGAAGCGGATCACGCGCGAGCCCAGCAAGGTAAACGAGGGCATGCCGTAGCCGGTTTCCCAGAAGTTCTCGACCATGGCGAACTTCCTGAACGGGTAGGGGCCGATCAGGGCGTCGTAGAGCGCGATGTACCGGTGGGTGGCATCGAGGTATTTGCGGGCAAGTGCTGCATCGGGTTCACGCAGCAGAACCATCGCAGTGACACCCCTGGCGATACTCGACCAGGCGCTGAATGGGCCGGCGATCAGGTAGATCTCTTCCTGCGGGGTGGTGGCGCGCCAGTGTTCGCCGGACGTGCCGCCACGGGCTGACTGCATGTCGAGGTATTCGCCCTGGCTCATGCTTTTCCAGGCGGCCGGTAAATGGACCTCGAGATCAAAGGTGAGCCGTGTGTCGTCAATACGCGGATACCAGGCACTCGCCCCGGACAGAAATACGCCCTGCGGTGAAATGATGCCCTGTGTTTCCTGGAAGCTGCGCGCGTACTCTTCACCCTGGTTTTGCAGGGCGTGCGCGATGCGGCCGGTGTAGTGCAGGGTAAAGCTGTTTTCCCCGTGTGCGAGGTCCAGGCGATAGCGGCGTGGTGAGTCGCCGGCTGACTGGCCCATTGCCGGCGTGCGGCTGTCGCTCTCTTGCGGGAGCTCGACCAGCCGTGCGTTTCCGCCTTGCAGTTGTGGAACCAGGGCGGGGTGCAGGGCAAAGGTCAGTGATGCCGGGTGGCCATCCGCCAGGGTGACGGTGTCGCGCACCTCGATGCCGGCCGTGGCGGTCTGCAGGGACACGTCGAGGTCATGGTGGACCTGTGCCGCGGCCAGCCATGGCAGCCAGAGTAGACAGACCAGCCCGACGACGAAACCCTGATGTGTTTGCATGCTATTTCAGCACAAGCGTGACGTTCAGGTGCTTCGCGGGAAATAGCAGGCGCTTGCGCACGAGTTCAATACTGATGGTGTCGCCGGGTTGCTTGTCCCACAAAGCCAGGCGCAGGTCGGCGGTGGTGTTGATGGCGGTGTTGTCGATGGCGGTGATACGGTCGCCGGCCTTTATGCCGGCTGCCGCACAGGCCCCGTTTTTGGCGCAGGTGGTAATGATGACCTGGTCCTTGTCTTCATGCAGCAGGACGCCCAGTGTTCCGGCGGGCGGCAGCGGGCGCTCCTCGGGCAACAGCAGGAAGTCGGCAAGGCCCGGCCCCACGGGGCCGTCCCAGCTGTTGAGGATGCTGGCCGCCGTTACCTGCGTGCGCCGTTGCAGGCGTTGCGGGATGGTGTTGCCCCAGGCCAGGTGCTGGTTGCCGGCGATGACAACCAGGTGGTGATCCGGGTGTTCTTCAAGGTAGGCCGCGGCACGTTCGGCCATGCCTTCGTCCCACAACAGCTGGGCCTCGAGGAAATGCTCGAAGCTATGCTCCTTGTCGTTGGGATGAAGGTCGAATACCTCTTTAAGGCGCTGGCGGTAGGCTGCATCGGCCGGTGCCATGTCGGCCGGCAGCTGTCGGCGATCCGCGTCGCTCAGGCCGTCAAGACCGGCGTGCCCCACCTTGTGGGTCAGTTCCGTTGGTATGTTTAATGCGATCACCGCCAGACCGTGTTCACGTGCATAACGCAGGATCGGTGCGTAGTGCCGGTAATCCATACGCCAGCGCTGGTAGTACTCGGTGGCGCGCAGCATGGCCTGCTCGTCGATGTTGCCGGTCACGTAGTCATCCAGGTAGCGCTGGAAGGGCTGCTGAAACATTTCCATGCCGATGGCCAGTTGCGGGTGCAGCGCATGCAGGCGGCGAATGATCTCCAGTTGGGAGAGGTGGTGGTCGTAGCGTGCATGCTGCTCGCCGATGAAGACCACTCGCTTGCTGGCCAGCACGGGGATAATCTGCTCCAGGGTTGAAAAGGCACTCAGGTCGAGTACCGGGGAGGCCTCGACCGGCCGTGCAGGCGCCGCGGTTTCCATGGCCTGTTCGACCGCTGCTGCGTCGGCCGGGACTGATTCGGCGCGGGTAAAAACACTGATGGCCGACAGGATTATTAACAGGGCGAGTTTTGACATGGGATGATCATAATGGTTTTTGCCGTGCTTGGCTCCATCCTGAGTGCACGTTGATTTCCCCTCTGCTTTCCGCTGTTATTGCAACGACCTGAAAATCAGCTCAAGATGAAGTCCGGAAAATGATAATGCATCCTGAATTCATAAAAGGTGACGGGTTTCTTGTAAAGGTTATTCGTACCGGCCGGCGGAAAACGGTCTCTGTCAGGGTTCAGGAGGGCAGGGTATCTGTTGCTGTCCCGAAGTCACTGTCAGATTCGCGCATTGAGGCGCTGCTTGCGAGGAAGGCACGCTGGATAAAAGAGAAACTCCTGCTGCAGAGCGCAGTCGAGCCAGAGAAATCCAGGGAGTACGTCAGTGGCGAGCGTTTTACCTACCTGGGCAGGAATTACCGGCTTGCAGTGGAGTCCGGCAAGCCGGTAGCGGTGAAACTCAGGCAGGGCAGGCTATGGGTGCGGGTGCCCGGGGGGCATAACAATCCCGGTAAGGTCAGGGATGCGCTCACCCGGTGGTACAGGACCCATGCGGAACAAAGGCTGCGGGAAAAGACGGAACACTATGCCGGAGTCATCGGTGTCTCCCCGACGGCTGTAGGCTTCAGGACATTCAAGAGCCGATGGGGCAGTTGCGACAGCAGGGGCCTGGTGCAATTCAACTGGAAGATCATCATTGCGCCGAACCGGATAGTGGATTACCTGGTTGTGCATGAACTCTGTCACCTGCAGCAACACAACCATTCGCCCGGGTTCTGGAAATGTGTTGAGTCGGTGTTCCCTGAATATAAGGAATGCAGGGAATGGTTGAAGCGGAATGGAAGGCTGTTGCAGATATAGCAAAACCGGGGTCGATCCCGGATTCCGCTTATATCGGTAACAACCCGGATCTGCCTCCGCCCGACTCCATGATAAATCAGCCGGTGAACCTGCCGCTACGCACCCGTTCGACTTCCATAATCTCGAGCTCGCGTGAGCCCGACACGATGACATTTTCATCGAGGGCGAAGTCCAGCGAGTCGTCGAGCCGCTTGCAGGGCACGGCATTCAGGATGACCTTGATGGCATTCAGCCGCGCCTGGTGCTTGTCGTTGGAGCGCACCACCGTCCAGGGTGCATCGATGGTGTGGGTGCGCTTCAGCATTTCATACTTCACGTTGGTGAAATCATCCCAGCGGTCCTGCGCCTGCAGATCGACCTCGCTGAGTTTCCACTGCCGCAGCGGGTCCGTCTTGCGACGCTCAAACCGGCGCGCCTGTTCTTCCTTGGTGACGCTGAAATAGAGTTTCACGAGGATGGTGTCCTGCCGGACCAGGTCGCGCTCAAAGCCCACCACACCGCGCATGAAGTCGTAGTATTCCTTATCGTTGCAGTAACTGAACACCCGCTCCACCATGGCGCGGTTGTACCAGCTGCGGTCAAACAGCACGGTTTCGCCGGCGCGCGGGAATGTCGACACATACTTCTGGTAGTACCACTGGGTTTTCTGTTCATCAGTCGGCTTGCCGAGTGCCACCACGCGGTAATGCTTCTCGTTCATGTAGCGGGTCACGCGGCGAATGGTGCCGCCCTTGCCCGCCGCATCCCGTCCCTCGAACAGGATGATCATGCGCCGCTGGTTATCCTCGAGATACTGCTGGACCCGCAGCAACTCCGCCTGGAACGGCTTGAGCGCTTCCTCGCGCCGGTAGCGCCTGATGGCCTTTTTCGTCCCGGCCTTCAGGCGGGCATTTTCTTCTGCCAGCTGCTCGTGCTCCTGCACGTAGTCCTGCAGCCTCAGCCTTTTTCCGTGCACGTTAATCTGCCCGGGGTTCAGTTCCTCGTCCACAGTCATGGGCTCCTGAAATCAGTCCTGTAAAGGTTTCAATAAGACACCGGGCGCAAAAACCACCTTTCGCTGACCGGCAGCAAGAACAGGAGGTTAACGCATCCCGGGTTATGTGTTATTGATCCTGCTCAATAAATCCGGCAGCCTCCCGGGCTATAAAGCACGTGCCTGTAATCTTGTTTCACTGTGACGACATCCACTCATCATGTTCCTGTTTACCACAACACAGTACAGGTTTAAGGATACAATGCTCATTCCAGGCCCGTCACAGGATGTGCTGATACAGGGCTTTGCCGAAGAACGTGCGGCGTACGCCCTGTTTAACAGTACACACTGTGTTGTGATAGAAAAAGTATGATTCATTGAAATATCAGGCTGGATGCGTACAGATGACAAGCAACAACGACAACAATCACTCTGCGGATGCCGTTGAACAGGCCATGAACACGGTCCTTGAGGCTGAACGCGCAGCCGAACAGGCCATTGCCGACTGCAACAGCGAGGCGCAGCTTGTCATACAGGCCGCACAGGAACAGGCGCAGCATATTGCCAAGCGGACAGACGCACGCCTGACCCTCTGTCACATGCGCTGCAACGCCAGGCTTACCCTGGAAATCAGGGCCCGCCAGCGTGATGAACAAATCGATCTGCAGGGCCAGCCCGGGCAGGAACTGGATGCGGTGGCGCTGGCTGCAGTGGTTGAGACAGTCGCCAGAGAACTGATCAGCAGTCCCCGTGCCGAAGGCGATGAGGAAGGCGCAACTGAATGAGCGAGACAGCGCGTTTCAGATACGCACAGGCACGCTTGCAGGCCCGGCACGGTGAGCGCGCAGACGAACTGGTCTGGAGGCGCCTGCAGGGTATCGGTGACCTGGCCAATTATCTCCAGGCCGCACAGAAAACCGCCCTGCGACCCTGGGTGACAGGTCTGCACAGCAAGCAGAGTTGTCACGAGATCGAGTTCATGCTGCGCCAGCAGTACCGCGACTATGTCGACGCCGTCGCCCACTGGTTACCGGCCCGCTGGACCGGCACCGTAAAATCATTAAGAAGGGTTCCGGATCTCCCGGCCCTGCAGTATCTGATGATGGGGGAGGCCACACCGGCCTGGATGCTCGATGATCCCGAGCTGCGTCCATTCGCCAGTGAAAACAAGGCCATGCGTCTGGAGACGATGCAGAACCCGGATATGGCCTGGCTGGCTGAGGGATGGCAGCAGCAAGACCCGCTCGTCGTCACCTGGCTGGACTACTGGCGCAGCAAGTGGCCCGGGGCGCCCCGGTTGACCGCTGGCCTTGATTACCTTGCCCGGCTGGTTCAGCAGCAGATACGCGGGCAGATCGAGGAACCCGCTGCCTCGGGCAGTCAGCGTGATGTGTTGATGCAAAGGCTTAACGGTGCATTTCGCCGCTACAGTCAGCAACCGGCCGCGGCATGCGCACACCTGGGCCTGGTTGCCCTGGACCTGGAGAAGTTGCGCGGCGACCTGGTAGGCAGGCGGCTGTTCGCCGACACCGCGGGGGTGCTGACATGAGCCTGCGCCCGGTGCGCACCCGCTGGTTCGAAATGCTGGCGTCACGCGATGAGCTGACACTGGCCCTGGAGGCCCTGGCAAAAACCGGCCGTGTCGAACTGGAAACCCGCAGCGACAGTCGTGCACGGCTGAGCCTATCCGGCCTGCAGCAGCAGATGGAAGAGTACAGCCGACTGGCGCGCCGCTATCATCTGTTCTGGCCGGCCACGGATCCGGAGACGCCGGCAGCACCCGGCAGTCCCGGCAGCATTCTCGACCACGCCCTGCACCAGCTGCGGGAGTGGGAAAGGCAGGCCGGGCCGCTGGTAACCCGGCATGAGAAGCTGGCCGGTGAGCAATCGGAATTACAGGCGCTCGTGGGAATGCTGCAGCAGGTGGAGGGTGACACTCTGGATTATGCCCTGCTGGCGCAGGCGGGTCCGGCGCTGAAGACGCGGCTGTTCGCCCTGCCGGCGAACACCCGGCTCGAGCAGCTGCCCGGCAGTCTGTTGATCAAGCGTATGCGTACCAGTGCACAGGATTATCTGCTGGTGGTCGGACCACCTGCCGAGACCGATGCGCTGGCCGCAGAGCTGGTCATACTCAAGGGCCGTGCCCTGCATCTGCCGGTCGATCTGCGTGGCAACCGTCCCGCCGTACTGGAACAGGTCAGCACACGCCTCGATACACTGGCTGAACAGCTGGCCGCAGCGCGGCAGCAGATTGATGCGTTGTCCGAATCCTCACATCTGCAGGCTGTGCTGGGTGAGATCAATCGACTCGAATGGCTGCTGACGCACATAGCCAGCCTGCCGGTCACGGAAAACTTTGCCTGGGTTACCGGCTGGAGCAGTGATACCGGTGGTCAGCGGTTGAAGAAGGCCCTGGCGCAGGCCGGAGTTCACGCGATTATTGAATTCCCGCCGCCGCCGCGCGAAGCGCGCCCGCCGATGGTGTTGCAAAACCCCTGGTGGGCTCAGCCGTTCGAGTTATTCGCACGTATGCTGGGCACGCCGGAGGCCAACGAGGCCGACCCGAGCGGGTTACTGGCAATACTGGCACCGCTGCTGTTCGGTTACATGTTCGGTGATGTCGGTCATGGCCTGGTGCTGGTTTTCATCGGCATCCTGTTACAAAAACGCTGGCCCATCGTGCGCATCCTTATTGCCAGCGGCATTGCCGCGATGCTCTTCGGATTTGTTTTTGGCAGTGTGTTTGGCCGGGAGGACCTGATTCCCGCACTCTGGGTGCATCCCATCGAACACCCCCTGCCGGTGTTGCTGGTACCGCTTGCCGGGGGAGTTCTGGTGCTGCTGCTGGGACTGGCACTCAGTGCCATGGAGGCGAGGTGGCGCGGCGAGTTGTTGCATTGGGTGCAGGTCGAGGCCGCGATTGCGGCACTGTACCTGTCTCTTGTCGCCAGTATCTTTTTTCCGCAGGTGCTGGCAATCAGCTTTGTGTCGCTGCTGTGGTTTTTTACCGGCAGCCTGCTGCAATCAGGAAAAGAACGCCTGCCGACCCTGCTGACCGCGACCGGTGCCCTGCTGGAGAGCATCTTCCAGCTACTGGTCAATACCATTTCATTCGTGCGTGTCGGTGCCTTTGCACTGGCCCATGGCGGTCTGTCACTGGCCTTTATTACCCTGGTGGAGACCACCGACAACCCGGTGGTCGGCTTTCTGATAATGTTAACGGGCAACCTGGTGGTGATAATGCTCGAAGGCCTGGTGGTGACCATCCAGACGACCCGGTTGATCCTGTTTGAATTCTTTATTCGTTTTTTACAATGTACCGGCCGTATGTTTCGCCCGCTGGCAGCACCCGCCGTTGTCAGAGCGGAAACAAGGAGAGAAATATGATGAACCGAATCAATATAACGGCAGCCTGGCTGGCAGCCGCCGCCACCTTCAGCGTAGCAGCGACCTTCCTGTTGTGGTGGACGCCCGCCGTGGCCAGCGATGCTGCTGCAGCCAGTACGGCCCTGGATTCCGGGGCGATTAGCTGGGGTTTTATCGCCGCGGCACTGGCAACCGGCCTGTCATCGCTGGGCGCCGGTATCGCCGTCGCCAGTGTGGGCAGCGCCGCGATTGGTGCACTCGCGGAGAAGCCCGAATTACTGGGCCGCTCATTGATCATCGTGGGTCTTGCCGAGGGCATCGCTATTTACGGTCTGATCATTTCGATCCTGATCCTGAACCGTATCCTGTAACCGGACCCTGATTGATCCGCTTGCCAATGTCCTTGCCTGTCTACATAGGGGATGAAGTCAGCGCCGCGGGTTTCCGCCTGGCCGGACTGCAGGTGATTACCCCGCTGCCCGGCGACATCCTGTCCTCTATCAGGCGTGCCTGTGAACAGGCGCCGCTGGTGCTGATCAGTGCGGAAACCGCTCAGCAAATTGATGCAACAGCGCTGGATGAACTGCTGGCCGGCATGACGCCGCCGGTTGCCATCGTCCCCGATGTCCACGGCACTGCGCCTATGCCGGACCTGGCAACGCGCTTGAGGAAGCAGCTGGGTGTGCTGGAATGATTTCCTCAAAGCCGATCGTCGATGCCCAGATGCAACACCTGCTCGAGGTTGTTGACCGCCGCCGCGAGGAACACTGTGCCAGGGTGACTGAAGAGGCGCAGGCGCAGGCACGGCAGGTCGTCAGGCAGGCACGGCGCGCAACACGCAGCCGGGCACACGAGGACCTGGAGGGGCTGCGCGAACAAATCCGGCAGCAGCTGGTATCCGCCGATGCCCAGCGGCTAACGCGGCAGCGACAGCAGCGACAGCAGGTGGAACAGGCACTGATTGACGCCGCCTGGCCACAGTTGCGCGACGCCCTGCAGCGGCTCTGGGAGGATCGGGACACGCGCCGGCGCTGGGTCAATGACCTGGTCCTGCTCGCATCGAACACATTACTCAACGCACACTGGTGCATCGAGCATCCGCCTGAGTGGCCGGGCCAGGAATGTAACGAACTCAAGGCGAGGTTGAGCAATGAACACGACTGCTTTCCCACCTTCGAGCCGCACAGCGCAGTGACGGCGGGACTGCGCATCACCGCCGGCGGTGCATGCGTGGACGGGAGCATCGACGGACTGCTGCAGGGGCGTACCAGGATCGAGGCCATACTGCTGGCCAGGATTCGTGAACAGCGCACTCATGAAACCTGAGACGTCTTGCATCGACAGTGTAATAGCCCCGCCAGCCGACCGGTTTGCGGGCGGGACTGAATTACGGGCCATGACATGACGCATGCAACCATCAGCTGGATCAGTGAATCGGTACTGCGCGCCCGTACCCATCGTCCTTTCCGTATGAACGAAACGGCCCTCGTCGGCCACCAGCGCCTGCTCGGTGAAGTGGTTCGCATCAATGGCGATGAAGTCGTCATTCAGGTGTATGAAGATACCTCCGGACTGCGTCCGGGTGATCCGGTCTCTGGTACCGGTAGCGAACTGTCCGTCCGGCTGGGTCCCGGGCTGCTCGGCAATATCTTTGATGGCCTGTTGCGGCCGCTGGCGGGGCAGGGGCTGCATGTGGAACCGGGTGCACACCAGGCACGCTCTGGCAGGAAGTACCCGTTCAGGCCGAGCGTCAGTATCGGTGCCCGGTTAGCCTCGGGCACCGTGTTCGGCACCGTCCACCGCTCCGATGCACTGGCACAGCGCTGCCTGGTGCCGCCGGATTGTGAAGGCGAGGTTGTCGAAATAAGCGCGGCCGGTGCGTATCCCGAAGATCACCCGGTATGCGTGCTGCGCCGCGAGACCGGTGAAACCTGCAAGATCGCCATGCAGCATTACTGGCCCGTCAGGCAGCCGCGGCCGATCGCGGAGCACCTGCCCATCGAGGGCCCCCTGTTCACTGGGCAGCGGGTACTGGACAGTATGTTCCCGCTTGCCTGTGGCGGGCGTGCCGCCATGCCCGGCGGCTTCGGCACCGGCAAGACCGTGCTGCAGGAAACCCTCGCGAAGTGGTGTGATGCGGATGTGATTGTCTATGTCGGCTGCGGCGAACGCGGTAATGAAATGGCCGGGGTGCTGCACGAGTTCCCGACCCTTGAGGATACGCGTCGGGGGCGACCACTGATGGAGCGCACCGTCATTATCGCCAATACCTCCAATATGCCCGTCGCAGCCCGTGAGGCCAGCATCTACACCGCTGTCACGGTGGGCGAGTATTTCCGCGACCAGGGTATGCGCGTCGCATTGATGGCCGACTCCACCAGCCGCTGGGCTGAAGCCCTGCGTGAAATATCGGGACGGCTGGGCGAACTGCCCAGCGAGGCAGGCTACCCGGCCTACCTTAGCAGCCGCCAGGCCGATTTCTACGAGCGCGCCTCCCACGTACGCACCCTGAACGGCGAGGTGGGCTCGCTCAGCATTATCGGTGCGGTCAGCCCGCCCTCGGCTGATTTTTCGGAGCCGGTGACCACGCACACCAAGCGCTACGTGCGTTGCTTCTGGGCGCTCGACGCCAGCCGGGCACAGGCCCGTTTCTACCCGGCGATCCATCCGCTGCAATCCTACTCGGAGGATGTCAGCGTGCTGAACCGGTTCTGGAGTGAGCAGGGTAATCCGAACTGGCTGGCGCAACGACGGCGCTTCCTGACGCTGCTGGAGAAACAGGCCCGCCTGGAGCGCATGGCGCGCATCGTCGGCAAGGATGCCCTGCCTCCAGGCCAGCAGCAGGTGCTGCTGTGTGCGGAGTTGATCAACGAGGGCTTTCTCAGGCAGTCGGCATTCTCCCCCAAGGACCGCTTTTGTTCACCGGCACGGCAAATCCAGATGATGCACATCATCTCCCGGTTCATCGATCTCACCGAGGCCGCCGTTCAACAGCGGCTCAGTGTCGAGGCCATCAACACGCTGCCTTTCATGCGACGACTGCGCCGCATGGGTGAGGATATCGGCGAGGGCGAGCTGGAGAAATTCGATGAACTCAGACGCGTGATGGAGTCCGGGTTTTCCGAGCTGATCAGGAGTGCCGCGTCCGATGCACGCTGATATTTTCACCCTGGGTGCCGCGATCGGTCTCGAGGGCCCGCTGCTGTTTCTCAAGCGCACGGTCAATGTGGGACTGAACCAGGCCGTCGAGATCGTGGATGGAGAAGGGCCGGCACGGCTGGGATACGTCGCGGCACTGGACGAGGATCTGATCACCATCGAAATCATGGACTCCACGCGGGGAATGTTACTGGCCGACACCAGGGTGCGGTTCCATGGCCAACCGCTGCATTTCGCAGTCGGGCCTGACATCCTGGGCCGCGTGTTTGACGGTGTGGGTCGTGTGATTGACGGTGGACCGCCGATTTCCGCAACCGAAAGCTTCCGTATCGACGGCATGGCTATTAACCCCGCCATGCGCGCCAGTCCGACGGATTTCATTGAAACCGGTATCTCGACGATCGATCTCATGAACAGCCTGGTGCGCGGGCAGAAGCTGCCGATCTTTTCCGGTGCTGGCCTGCCCCATGACGAACTGGCGATTCAGATTGCACGCCAGTCCCACCTGCGTGGCAGCGATGTCGGTGAATTCGCCATTGTGTTTGCGGCCATCGGCGTGCCCTACGATACGGCTGAACGGTTCCGGCACGCGATGGAGGACAGCGGGGCACTGGAACACACCGCCCTGTTTCTCAACCTGGCATCCGATTCAAGTACCCAGCGCCTGCTCGCCCCACGCTATGCCCTGACCGCCGCGGAGTATCTCGCCTTCGTGGAAGGCCGGCATGTCCTGGTCGTCATGACGGACATGACCAACTACTGCGAGGCGCTGCGGGAAGTGTCGGCCAGCCATGGCGTGGTACCAAGCCGCAAGGGGTTTCCCGGCTATATGTATTCTGACCTGGCAACACTGTATGAGCGTGCCGGCAGTATCAAGGGTGTCAACGGGTCGCTGACACAGTTGCCGATTCTGACCATGCCGTCGGATGATATTACCCACCCGATTCCGGACCTTACCGGCTACATTACCGAGGGGCAGATCGTTCTCGATCGCATACTGGATCGTGCCGACATCTACCCACCGGTCAAGGTCATGCCATCACTGTCGCGCCTGATGAAAGACGGTACCGGCGAAAACTTTACGCACCCGGATCACCCCGACCTTGCCAACCAGATATACGCCGCTTACGCGCGTGCGGTACATGTGCGGGTGCTGGCCAGTGTCGTTGGCCGCGAAGGTCTTGCAGGTATCGACCAGCTGTTTCTCGACTTCGGCGACCGCTTCGAGCAGGAACTTGTGCATCAGAAAGGTGCCCGGACCCTGGAGCAGAGCATGGAGATCGGCTGGCAGTTGCTGCGTAGCCTGCCGGAAACGGAGCTCACACGCCTCAATGACGAGCAGATCAAACAATACATCACTACGGAGCCCGCATGACCGGCCCGGAACAGGCACCCACGCGCGCGGCCATACTGGCGCTGAAAGAGGAACGTACGGTTGTGGCCGAGGCCTACAACTTCCTGGACGAGAAGCGCCTGCTGCTGGCCGCGGAACTGCTGCGCCAGCTTGACCTCTACCAGCGCCAGCTCGCCGAAACCGAATCACTTGCGGTGCGCGCAAAACAGCAGCTCGCCGCCGCGGCATCACGGCATGGGTTGCAGGGGCTGGGTGTGTATCCGGCGGCCAGCCTCGAGGGAATTCAACTGGTGGCCAGGCCACACAACTTCATGGGTGTCACCCTGCTGGAAACAGACCTGACGATGCCGCCGGCGGACAGTGCGCTGGCTGCCACAGCGTCTAACCCGTCAGCCGAAGCCGAGGCCTGCCGCGTTGTGTTTCAGGAAATCCTGCAGCAGAGTGCGGCACTCGCTGAACAGTCCGGTAACCTCCACCGCCTGCTGGTCGAGTACCGGCTGACAGAGCGGCGTGCGCGCGCACTGGAAAATGTCATCCTGCCGGAGATTGATCAGGCCCTTGGGGACATGACGGTCCATCTCGAGGAAGTGGAACTTGAGGATGTAATTCGTGCCCACGTTCGTGGCAAGGCCGGTATAGCGGCAAAGCACTAGCCGGCAGTACTCGACCCCACTTTGATTCACAAGTACCTTTTTTAACAATTACTTGCGCGTTGAAGTGGTTGTAATTTCTATGCATGGAGCCGGCTATAAATAACGTGCCAGCAGCCCCATTTCGTAGTCCTGTCCATCCAGTGGAATCTGTACCCGGTAGCCGCCGCCCGGGGCTTCTTGCATGGGATTGCCGTGCATGTCGAGCATGTTCTCCAGGCGGAAGGTCCGGTTGCCTCCCGGCAGGATCAACTCCAGTTCGTCGCCGACGGAAAACTTGTTCTTGACGTCAATATGGGCCATGCCGTTCTCGTGATTGTAGCCGGTCAGGCCGCCGACGAAGCGCTGCTTGACGCTGTCTGAATGACTCGCCAGGTAATTCTGGTAATCCTGGTCGGGGTGGCGTTGCAGGAAACCGTCGGTATAGCCGCGACTGGCCAGGTTCTCCAATGAACCCAGCAGCTGTGCATTAAACGGCCGGCCGGCCTCGGCATCATCGATCGCCTGCCGGTAGACCTGCGTCGTACGTGCCACGTAGTAATGGGACTTGGTGCGGCCCTCGATCTTGAGACTCTTGACGCCGATATTGATCAGCCGCTCCACATGCTCCAGGGCCCTCAGGTCCTTCGAGTTCATGATGTAGGTGCCGTGTTCATCTTCCTCGATCGGCATTTGCGCGCCGGGACGGCTGCTTTCCTCCAGCAGGTACACCTGTTCGGCCGGTTCGGGCGCCGGGGTGTCGACGGCCTGGATGTCGCCGCTGATATCCACGCTGGCCTCCTTCACCTTGTAATCCCAGCGGCATGAATTTGTGCAGCTGCCCTGGTTGGCGTCACGGTGATTGAAATACCCGGACAGCAAACAGCGGCCGGACCAGGCGATGCATAGTGCGCCGTGCACGAAGACCTCCAGTTCCATCTCGGGGCATTCCTGGTGGATTTCTTCAATCTGGTCCAGTGAGAGCTCGCGCGACACGATGATGCGCGTAATGCCCTGTTGCTGCCAGAAGCGGACGCTGGCGTAGTTCATGGTATTGGCCTGTACCGACAGGTGTATTGCAGTGTCGGGCCAGCGTTCGCGCACCATCAGTATAAGCCCCGGGTCTGCCATGATGAGCGCATCCGGACCCAGTTCCATGATGGGTTCCATGTCCTTGATGAAGGTCTTTATCTTTGCATTGTGCGGCAGGGCGTTGCTGGCGAGGTAAAACTGCTTGCCGGCCGCGCGGGTTTCCCGGATGCCTGCTGCAAGGTTGTCCAGCTTGTGAAAATCATTGTTGCGCACCCGCAGGCTGTAGCGGGGCATGCCGGCATACACGGCATCGGCACCGTAGGCGAGCGCGTAGCGCAGGTTGTTCAGGTTGCCGGCCGGGGCCAGCAGTTCAGTCTTGTTCATGGGGGGGCACGGCCGTCGGTTAATAGGCGTCGGGTATTATAGCGAGAACTGTGCAGCAAGTGTTTATCCCCCGCCGCCTGGTCAAAAGCCGTTGCCGTTCTGCTCCTACCCCCTTTACTGTAGAATGGCATGAACTCCAAACATTTTATTATCAGTGTGTTAGCTCTTATATCATCAAAGCGTGCGTATCTTTTGCTGGCCCTTGCAGGCATAGCTGTTCTGCTGGTTCTGACCCGGCCCGACAGGGATTCCGGTTTGCAGGAGGCGATTGCCCCGAAGGTGGTCGTGGCGGCGGTGGGTCTGCATGAACTGTTACCCGTCGAGACCGTCAGTGGGCGGCTGGAACCGGCACGCAAGACGTCGCTGCACTTCGAGTTGTCGGGACAGGTGCAGGAGCGCGCTGTTGAGCCCGGGCAGGTGGTGGAGCAGGGGGCGTTGTTGTTGTCGCTGTCTGCCGGGGATTACCAGGACGCCCTGGCGGAAGCGGCGGCGCAGCTCGAGCAGGAGTCGCGCAATATTCAACGCGACCGTGAACTGCTGAAACTCTCGAAGCGTAATTATGCCTTGCAAAAGAACGATCTCGGCCGCCTTGAAAAACTGGGCGCAGACTCGCTGGTGTCGAAATCACTGCTTGATGAAACCCGCATCAAGCTGATCCAGCTTGAAGCGGAGATTGCGGAGCTTGACGCCAGGGTCGGCTCGGCAGGCTCCCGCACCTCACTGAAGCAGGCGGCCCGCAACCGGGCTGCGCGCAACCTCGAGCGAACGCAGTTGCGTGCGCCGTTTGCAGGTACCGTCAATGCCGTGAATGTACAAACCGGTGACTATGTCACGTCGAACCAGACGGTGGTGGAATTGATCGATGCGGCCTGGCTTGAGCTCTACGTTGAGGTGCGTGGCGCTGTCGCGCAATCGCTGGCGCAGGGACAGTCGGTGGATATTGAAGTCAATAACAGGGTCTTGCCGGGGGTGGTGGTTGCACTCCAGCTTGATCCTGACCCGGTAACATTTACCCATGCGCTGCGCGTACGCCTTGAAGGTGCAACAGTCAAGCCGGGGCAGATAGCCCGCGCGCGGCTGCCATTGCAGGTGCTGCGCGATGTGACGGCTGTTCCGGCAACGGCGGTGCTCTACGATGAGGGCAGGGCCTTTGTCTTCAGGTACAACAGCGGTTTGCTGGAGAAGGTGGAGATACAGGCGGGCAGCCGGGTGGGTGACCTGCAGGTGGTGCTGCAGGGTATCAATGCGACGGACCACGTGGTCATGCGCGATGTTGCGGCACTCAGTGATGGCCAGAAAGTCGTGGCGGTCAATGTGACGGATGCGGCAGTCCAGGGACAATGATCCATAACCCGGTCCGGTGTCTCGCGCCTGCAGGAATCTTGAGTTGCTGAACATACAATGGCGCTGATCCGCTTTTCCATAAATAACCCCCTGATTACGAACCTGCTGCTCGGGATCGTGCTGATCATGGGTGTGCTGGCATGGCGTTCCATGCCGCAGGAGATGTTTCCAACCGTTGAGATGGATGCGGTCAGCGTCAGCGTTGTCTTCGAGGGCGCCTCGCCCGAGGAGGTGGAGCGGCAGATCAGTATTCCGCTTGAAGAAGAGTTCGAAGGCATGGCCGATATCGATGTGCTGACGTCGACCAGCAACGAAGGTCTTGCCACGCTCATGATCAAGCTGAAGCCGGGTACGAACGTCGACCAGTTCATGCGCGATGCACAGACCGCGCTTGACCAGATTACGGATTTGCCGGAGGAGGCCGAGGAGCCGGAACTGGTGCGGGTGAAGGCGCGTTTCCCGGTCATCAGCCTGAGCCTGTACGGGGACGTGGCGCGCGGCTATCTGTATGACCAGGCGGATGAAATCAAGCAGCGCATGGCGCAGATTCCGGGCGTTGCCAGCGTTGGTGTTGCCGGGAACCGCGAGTGGGAAATCTGGATCGAGGTCAACCCGTTTGAACTGGCGGCACGCGGGGTTTCGCTGGGGCAGGTACTGGCCGCCGTGCGCGGCAACCTGCGTGATCTGCCGGGTGGATCGCTGAAGGCGCGTGAAGGTGACATCCTGCTGCGTGGCAAGGGCGTTGCCCCCGACCCGGAACAGATTGCCAAAATAGCGGTGCGCAGCAATGCAAAGGGCGGGCAACTGCGCCTCGGCGAGATCGCGCAGATTGAATTGCGCCTGGAAGAGGCGCAGACCCTGGGGCGTTTCAATGGCCGGCCATCGGTCAACCTGACCGTGACCAAGACGGTCGAATCCTCGACCATCGATGTGGCCGATGCGGTACGGGAGTTTGCGGCGGAGTTGAGGAACGAGCTGCCCGCCACCATCGAGGTCGGTATCTTCAATGACCTGTCCCTCTATGTGAAAACCCGTCTGAATACCGTGAAGTCGTCCGGGCTGGTGGGTCTATTCCTGGTGCTGTTATCGCTCTACCTGTTCCTGAGTTTCCGCGTTGCACTGATTACCGCCATGGGCATCCCGGTGTCCTTCCTGGTGGCGGCAGCCGCGATCTATTACCTTGGCTACACCATCAACATGGTATCCCTGTTTGCATTCCTGATCGCGCTGGGACTGATCGTCGACGATGCGATTATCGTCACCGAAAATGTTTACCGTCATATGGAACTGGGCAAGTCGGCCCAGCAGGCGGCGGAGTCCGGTTCCCGCGAGGTGATGTGGCCGGTGGTGGCCAGTACGGCAACCACCGTTGCGGCGTTCATGCCAATGTTCGCCATCAAGGGCATTATGGGGGCCTTTATTGCGGTGATTCCCGTGGTCGTCAGTGCCGCACTGGCGGGTTCCCTGTGGGAGGCCTTTGGTGTATTGCCCTCGCATTGTGCCGAGTTGCTGCACGTGGCAAGCAAAAAAAAGCATGAGCACAGTGTTGACTGGAGCACGTTGCTGAACCGCTACATCGGCTGGCTGCGCTGGGCCCTGCAACACCGTTATTTTGTGGCGCTGTTCAGCATCGGCGTGCTGCTGGTGACGCTGCTGTTTGCCGCGACCCGAATTCCCTTCATGCTGTTCGATGACGTGGATGTCGGGCAGTTTTTTATCAACGCCGAGGCACCCAATACCTACAGCCTGGAAGACACGGCCAAGCTGGCACAGCAGATGGAAGAGATCGTGCTGAGCTCGCTGGCCGATGACGAACTCAAGACCCTGTTGACGAATGTTGGTGTAAGCTTTATCGATTTCAACCGCTTTCAGATCGGCAGCCAGTACATTCAGCTGGTCGTTGACCTGGAGAAGGCGCGGCCGGAGGGCTTCATCGAGCGTTTTATTGCGCCGCTGGTGAGCCTGAAGTTCGAGTGGGAGGGCAGCCGTACCCGGCCCACGGAAGATATTATTAACGAATTGCGCGCGCAACTGCAGACCATTGCCGGGGTCCGGCGAATTGCCATACAACGGCCACAGGGTGGTCCTGCCGGTGCCGATCTCGAGGTGGGCGTTACCGGGCCGGATGTCCGGGTCCTGCAAGTGCAGGCCAGCCACATCGTTGACTACCTGCAGCGTTTGCCCGGTGTGCATGACGTGCGCCAGAACCTCGAGACCGGCAAGCTCGAATACCGGTATTCACTGAATGCCCGCGGCAAGGAGCTTGGCATCCGGCAGAGTGACCTTGCCGATGCGGTGCGCACCGGCTTTCTCGGCGTTGAGGCCGTACATGTCACCCGCGGCAACAAGCGTGTTCCGGTGCGGGTGATCTATCCCGAATCGATCCGCCATACCAGTGACCTGGGCCGGTTGCCGATCGTGCTCGATGACGGCCGCCTGGTGTATCTCGGTGACGTGGCGGAAATTATTCCCGGGCGCGGCATGAGTACCATTAACCGCCGTGATAGCCGGCGCCTCGGACTGGTGACGGCTGAAGTGGATGACCAGGTCACCACACCACTGGAAGTGGCCGAGCGGGTGCGCCTGGAGTTCGAGGGGCTTGGTGATGTGTTACCCGGCTACGAGCTGTTATTCCTCGGCGAAAAGAAGGACGCATCGGAATCCTTCCAGGGTATGCGCGATGCCTTGCTGATCGCCGGTGCCATCATCTTTTTTATCCTGGCGGCGCTGTTTCGCTCGCTGCTGGACCCGCTGGTGGTGATGTTTGCCATCCCCTTCAGCATCATCGGGGTGGTGTTTGGTCACGTGCTGTTTGGTTACAACCTGCAGTTCCTGTCGGCCATTGGTTTGCTTGCCTTGACCGGGATCGTCGTCAACGATTCACTGATCCTGGTGGATTTTGCGCGGCGCATGCGCGCCGAGGGGATGGAGAGAATGGATGCCATGGCTGAAGCCGGACGGGTGCGGGTGCGTCCCATCCTGCTGACCAGTATCACGACCTTCCTGGGAATTTCGCCGTTGATCTTCTTTGCCACTGGCCAGACCGCCTTTCTCTCGCCCATGGCCGTCAGCCTCGGTTTCGGCTTGCTGTTCGCCACCCTGGTTGTCCTGGTAGCCATTCCCTGTTTTTACCTGATCGCCGATGACCTGCGAGAGTACGTGCGCGCAAGGCTGCATGGTGCAGCGGGGGCATAGCGCAACCGTCCGGGTATGCCGGGAGCCATGCAGGCCTGATTTACATTTTACTGCTATGATGTACGGGTATGATGATCAAGACAAGTTCAGGGCCAGTATTGTTAACACACAGAGGAGTGAATCATGAGTCATATCGTCGTTTTGGGGGCGGGCACGGGCGGGATGCCGGCCGCCTATGAATTGCAGGCGGAGCTGGGCAAGGAGCACAAGATAACCGTAATCAATGCCTCCGAGGATTTCCAGTTTGTACCTTCCAACCCGTGGGTAGGCGTTGGCTGGCGAACACGTGACGATATCACTTTCCCGATCGGCCCTGCGCTGCAAAACAAGGGCATCGACTTTATCGCCGGCATGGTCGCGCGGATTGATGCCGGGGGTAACCGCCTCGAGATGTCCGACGGCAAGACCGTGGAGTACGACTATCTCCTCATCACGACGGGGCCCAAGCTGGCGTTTGAAGAGGTGCCCGGCTCCGGGCCGGAGGGGTATACGGCATCGGTATGCACCATCGACCATGCCGAGAAGGCCCATGAGGGCTACCAGAAGCTGCTGGAGAATCCCGGCCCCGTCATCATCGGCGCAATGCCGTTTGCCAGCTGTTTCGGGCCGGCATATGAATATGCCTTCATCCTGGATGCCGACCTGCGCAAGCGGCGTATGCGCAACAAGGTCCCCATGACCTATGTCACCAGCGAACCCTATATCGGGCACCTCGGCCTGGGTGGCGTCGGTGATTCCAGGGGCATGCTCGAGGGCGAACTGCGTCAGCACGATATCAAGTTCATTACCAACGCCAAGGTAACAAAGGTGGAAGCCGGCACGATGCACGTCGAGCAGTATAGTGATGAGGGCGAGGTCATCAAGAACCACGAACTGCCGTTCAACTATTCCATGATGCTGCCGGCATTCAAGGGCGTTGACTGTGTGGCAGAGGTCGAGGGTTTGTGCAACCCGCGTGGCTTCGTCATCGTGGATGAGTACCAGCGTAGTCCAAAGTACACGAATATTTATTCAGCCGGTGTGTGTATCGCAATTCCACCGGTCGAGGCAACACCCGTCCCCACCGGTGCTCCGAAGACCGGCTACATGATCGAGTCCATGGTGACAGCCATTGTGCACAATATCGGTAATGAGCTTGCCGGCAAGGATCTCGAACACAAGGGCACCTGGAATGCCATCTGCCTTGCGGACATGGGAGACACCGGCGCCGCCTTTGTCGCATTGCCGCAAATCCCGCCACGCAATGTTGCCTGGATGAAGAAGGGCAAGTGGGTGCACTATGCCAAGATTGCCTTTGAAAAATACTTCATCCGCAAGATGAAGAAGGGTTCATCGGAACCTGTCTATGAGAAATATATTCTCAAGGCCCTGGGCATCGAGCGCCTCGAATAAAAGGTACAGGAAACCGCCCAATCAACGCAGCCTTTACCCGATGGCGTATTCGCGTCATCGGGTAACTCATGTGCTTTGCGTATTTCAGGGGGCATAGTGGCGCGCTACCTTTTCATTGCTATGTTGGGCGGGATGATTGAGACAAGTGTATGGCAAGCATTCTTGTAGAGGGTTGGCGGTTTACCCCGAATTCATTTGCAACGGTTAACCAGTTTCAGTGCCTTGAACTGATGAGGCGCGATGGACTGGAAGTCTTCCATAAAGATGTCCCCTACTGGAACCCCGCCTGGAAACCAGTCTATAACCTGCTAGGTACTGCTGCTGAAGAGAAGTTACGTTCGCTTCCTGAGCCGGACCCGGGCCAGGTGTGCGATGCCACTATCCGGATGGGGGTTCCTTTTGATTTCTCTCCGTCCGCTTCAATGCGGACCACCGTGTTTGCAACCTGTGAATTTGGTTACGTGTCAGAGCAGGCTATGTCAGGTGACATATCCCTGAAAAATGACTCCGCATCGACGGTAATTATAATGACGCCTTCTCGCTGGTCCAGGGACGGGCTGATCAGCAGCGGGGCGGACCCAAAGAGGATTGCTGTGATTCCTCATGGTATTGACCCGGATATTTTTCACCCGCTGCCGCCGCTGGAAAGAAAGGCATTACGTATGAAACTGGGCTGGGAGGGAAGGTTTGTATTTCTGAATATCAGTGCGATGACATCCAACAAGGGTATACCTTGCTTGCTAAAGGCATTGGGGCTGGTTGCACAAACGCATCCACAGGTTCGGCTGGTGCTTAAGGGACTGGACTCCTGGTATAACTCGAATAAACATATTGAAGAATTGGCCGGTAGTTATTCCACTACAGAAATGGAGTCACTGAAACAACGTGTGGCATATATTGGCAGCACGCTCCCATTCTCGGAAATCGCTGCCTACTATCAGGCGGCCGATGCCTATGTAGCACCGTATAGCGGGGAGGGGTTTAATATGCCGGTACTGGAGGCAATTGCCTGCGGGTTACCTGTGATTTGTACCGGGGGTGGTTCAACTGATGATTTTATCAGCAATGAGTTTTCACTCGCGATCAATAGCACACTGAAAAATTCCATGAATGCCGACGGTATAGAGGAGTATTTCCTGGTGCCGGACCCGGAACACCTGGTCGAGTTGATGTGCAGGGTGATCGAGGACACAGGCTGGACAGGCGAGGCACGACATGCCGGCCCGGATCACGTGTTATCCGGCCATACCTGGAAACATGTTGTTGATAAATTGTTACCGGTTGTGCTGGGCTGATGCTGTTTATCCCCGTTCCAGGCCTGAGCGTCTGCCCCAGGAAAGCCCTGGCTTGCTCGTCAGTGCGACGACTGCGTGGAGAAGGTGAGACCGGGGACCGGCCAAGAAGCGGCTGGCCTGGGCCATGCAGGAGGTAACACAACGCATGGAGGAGTTGCCGAGTAACAAAGTGACGGAGCCGTCACCAGTGCAGCAATTATCCGGTTTTTCTGCGAAGCGGATTCCGGAACTGGATGGTGTGCGCGGACTTGCAATCGTATTGGTGTTGTTGTGGCATTATGTCCAGAATAACCTGGTTGCTGCAGCAAGTTCACCGCTTGGATATCTCAGGCATTCCCTGTTTTTTACATGGAGCGGGGTCGATCTGTTCTTCGTGTTGTCAGGTTTCCTGATAACCGGAATCCTTATAGACAACAGGAATAAAGAACATTATTTCAAGGTGTTTTTTATTCGGCGTATCTGTCGTATTTTTCCGCTTTATTATCTGTATCTCCTGGTTTTTATCCTGATGCTCTATGCCGGGGCCGGTAAACTGCCTCTGTTCGGGGATTCCCTGAATCTTAATGGTGTGCCCATATGGTCCTACGCGACATACACTCAGAATATTTTTATGGGGCTCAAAAATACTGCGGGTGCTGACTGGCTGATTGTGACATGGTCACTCGCCGTGGAGGAGCAGTTCTACCTGATGCTGCCATTTCTGGTGTATTTTAATCAGAAGAAGCACCTCCCATACCTGTTCCTATGGCTGGTTTTGACAGCGATATACATGCGCTTCACCATGCCGGGAATATCGGCTTATATAAATATGTTCTGGCGTGCGGATTCCCTGATGACCGGAGCCTTGCTTGCCTGGGCTATTCGCAGGCAGTCGTTTGTGGCCTGGCTGGCACCTCGACGGTTAGTTGTTTTGGCGCTGCTTGTTTTATTTGCGGCAGGTATCCTGCTGGCCAATCAATATGGCCGGCTCAAGGTGGGTGGAGGACTGACCCATGCCTCCCTGGCCGTGTTTTATGGCTTGTTTATCCTGTATGTGTTTATGTACCGTGAAGGTCTTGTAGCACGGATAATGAGAGGTCGTGTATTGGCATGGCTTGGCAGTATCTCCTATGGTATTTATCTCCTCCATAACAATATATTAAAGATCTTGCATGGCTTGATTCATCATGACAAGCCCCAACTGCTTACAGGTTCAGACGCCCTGGTAACAATACTGGCGCTTGCAATTACATTGTTGCTGGCGCAACTGTCATTCAGTCTGTTCGAGAAGCGAATTACCCGGTTTGGCCACAAATACAAGTATGAATAGCTTGCTAGGTGAATCTGCAGATAAAAGAGTGTCATTCAAGGCGGGAGAACATATTCCTGAACTTGATGGGTTGCGCGGTTTTGCCATTTTCATGGTCCTGATATGGCATTATTTTTATGCACAGATTTGGAGTCTTCCGGGGACGCAGCTTGTTTATATCAAGCAGGCACTGGGTTTTACATGGTGTGGTGTGGATCTGTTTTTTGTATTGTCAGGATTCCTGATTGCCGGGATTCTGATCGACAACAAGGATAAAACGGTATACTTCAGAACTTTCTATATGCGCAGAATTTGTCGTATATTTCCTTTGTATTATCTATGTCTTTCCTTGTTTTTTGTCTTGATGTATATCGGTTTGGATGAGGTTGCACCATTCGATAAAATGTTCCAGATGGATCAGGCAGTTCCGCTCTGGAGTTACGGGGTTTACCTGCAGAATGTATTTATGGGGAATGCCAATTCATTTGGCCCCGAGTGGCTGGCAGTAACCTGGTCATTGGCCATCGAGGAACAGTTTTACCTGTTTTTCCCATTGTTCATTCGTTTTATACCGGGTCCGCGATTACCTTACATATTCATTTTGTTTATTGTTCTAGCGGTTTGTCTGCGCACAACAATGCCGGGATTTGCAGCATACATAAATACGTTATGGCGCGCAGATTCGCTTATGATTGGCGCACTTCTTGCCTACTCTGTTCGTCAGGCGGGGTTTATCGAAAGGGTGACTAACCACCGCCGCCTTGTTTACAGTATTTTCTCAGTCTTTCTTGTGGCAGCACTGCTGACAAACTTCGGCTCAGCCAGACCTTTTAGTTTGCCGTTAACGTATCTCTGGCTCGCAATACTTTTCGCTTTGTTGATCCTAATATGTGTCACATTCAAGGATGGTTTCTTTCCAAGAATATTTCGTAGCCGGATATTAATATGGCTTGGTTCGATTTCGTATGGAGTATATTTGTTTCATCAACCTGTAAGCGGCATCGTTCATGGGTTGATTCGCTATGCCCCTCCTTATATAGCATCATGGTTCGACGCGATGGTAACCTTACTGTCACTATTTGTTACATTGGTTTTAGCGCACGTGTCGTATAATTATTTTGAGAAGGTAATTATTCGATTTGGGCGATCATTTAGTTACTCCTGAATGCATACAGGAGCATTCTTGCTGTAAGTTTGAGTTTTTCAAAGCAAAGTGTGGTGTATGCTTTATGTTTCAGCAAGATCTGATTATGTTTCGTAGTAGTACTAAATCATTATCCTGTCCCGGGTCCAGTACAGGCCGACGGTGAGGAAGACCAGGCTAATAACAGCCAGATGTCCGAACTCAGCCCCGACATTAAATCTGACCAATGCGGTCATAAATGCATCATCCGGCATGCCAAAATCAGACAGTGCGCTGGCAAACCCCGTGCCGTGCAACAGGCCAAAACAAAAGACGACAAGCAGGCGGCTCTTGTGCTGTGATTGGACAAAAGGGGACAACAGACACAATTTCAGGAGCAGAGCGAATCCGCGACGAGGCGCAATGCAAACATGCGTTATAGCTTCATAAATAACTGCTGGCGTCCCTCAAGCAGGCTGATGTAGCCACTTCGCTGCAGTTCGGGGATAAGCAGTCTACCCTTGCCGGAACCGCCGATGTCCGTGTCATCGATCAGAATCAGGTGTCGTGGAGTCAGTTTCGGTCTGGCTACCTGGTAAGCCTCGAGGTGCTTTTCAGCGTAGGGTTCCCCGGGTACAACGTCCCAGGCGTCCAGGTACAGCAGGTCAATAGCCTTGTCAAAATCCTTCAGGAATTCGATTCCATCCTGCGTATAGGCCGTGGTGTTATGGCATAGAGCGTTGAGCGTCGCGGCACTGTTTGTATTGATATCGGTCGTGTGTACTTCGCAGCCGGTCCGGTCCCAGAAGTAGGTTGAGTGTCCGTCGTTGCAGCAGACCGGGTTGAACTCATCGAGACCATGCTCCAAAGGCAGTCGGGCGCTGCCGATCTCGACAATGACACTGGCCTGTATGAGCGCAAGTATCTCGCAGGTTGTTTCGATATAGTCCCTGGGCTTGTCACGCAGGCAAATCTGCTCAAAAAAGCTGAGGTTAATGCGGTTAAACCGGCGCGCATCCCGGTTGGCAAATCGTTTGTGAACGATCGCTGCAGCCTCTTTCAAGAGAGTCATCTCATTCATGGGCAGAGTATATCTTGTTTGTGACAGGTCGGGTAAAGGCACAGGTGTGCCAGGCCTGCTGAAGGAACGGGGCGTGCTCTGAGAATACATTATGATTTGTATACCCGTCTGTGCTACAAAGTGTGCTCTTGCACGCGCCAGCTTACCTGTAGCGGATCGCATCCGCGATAATCTCAGTGGATCCCTGGCTCGCTTGCGAAGTGCTTCTACAGAAATGATAAAGTTCCTGGTGTGGTTCACAGACACAAAAAAGCCCGGTATAAACCGGGCTTTTTTGCGTTGCGAGCGGCTGTTACTTGCGGGCGCCGGGGCCGTTTATCTCCAGTCCATTACTCATGTAGGCCTCGAAGTACTCCAGCGCCGTGTATTCGGGGCCCTGGGCCTTGTAGGGCTTGGAGCGTACCTGCTTGTTGCAACCGCTATAACGACGATGCAGGGTGCCGAGGCCGCCCCACTTGGAACGGTACA
>Ga0210123_1000231_pt1 | contig 36850 bp, 30 predicted proteins | sample Muzzi_PWB_D2_FD_185535 | JGI IMG/M metagenome (GOLD analysis project Ga0210123, IMG submission 185535) | Wetland microbial communities from San Francisco Bay, California, USA, that impact long-term carbon sequestration - Muzzi_PWB_D2 (SPAdes) | ecosystem: Environmental > Aquatic > Marine >... | reverse complement strand
AAATCCTCGCCGTGAAAACCTCCAGCGGGCCGGTTACCATGGTCTGGAATATCAACGGCAATGCGATGCCAGGCTGGCCGCAGGCGGCAAATTGTTCGGAGTGCAATGACTTCGGCGGCTACAACCAGAATATCGGCGCCGTTGATCTTGATGGCGATCTCTCACCGGAGGTGATCAGTACCTATGACATCTGCCATATCGGATTCAACTATGCGAGTGGCAGCCCTCTGCCGGCAAATCCGATGTTTTCCGGGAAATATGCGAGCAGTGTCCCGATGTTCCATAATATCGACCTGGCCATCCAGGGATGGGGAGGCGACGGCAACGACCGGGATGAGTTTACCGATTCTCCACCGGTTTTCGCCGATCTGGATAGTGACGGGATAGCAGAGGTCATCCTCTATTCCGATCATGAACGGGCAGGGGAATATATCAATCGCGGCAATTGTCTCTGGGCATTGAACGGGGATATGACCAGGGTTCCGGGTTTTGAGATCCCAATCTGTTCAGGAGGCCCTCTTTTTACTGGCTATACAAATAATATTGTCCAGGTCAGTCCGTCACCTGCGCTCGCAAATTTGGCAAACGATAGTCGACCTGAAATTATCGTCCCCTCCTATGACGGCTATATGCGTGCATACTCGCCGGACGGGGGGCTGTTATGGGCATATCAATTCGATGTACCCGGCGGTAATTTTCTCGGTGCATCCGGGGTTGCTGCCGGTGATTTGAATGAAGACGGTAAGCCTGAAATTATCTTTTCCACCTACTCGACCGTGGATAATATCTCCCATCTCATTGTCCTCGATGCGATGGGTCACCAGCTTCACAAAATTGCTTTGGCCAAACGAGGCAGTATGAGCGTGCCCACACTTGCCGATGTCGATGGAGATGGTATCCTTGAGATTATAGTATCCCTCAAAGATACCTTAGGAGGAGGGTTGGGCGGGGTTCAAATATACAATGTTACCAGCGCCGGAGCGGGGTATCTGCCCTGGCCGACCGGCAGGGGGAATTTACTCAGGAACGGACAGCAAAACATGGAATGATGTCATGATATGATGGCGTTGTAAAAACTCTTAAGGTTTTTACGAGCTTGTCATGATATGAGATGACATTATTTCCCTTTGCGGGGTGCCAGAATTTTCCAGATACCATCCCCGGTGGCGATGATCTTGTTGTCCGACCGAAGTTCTCCACGGACAAAGACCATCGATTGCGTTCTCCTTATTATCCTGGCTGAACCGATGAGAGTTTCGCCTTCGCCGGATGCGGCGACAAACTTTACATCCAGGGCGATCGTGGCGATTCTCTTGCCTCCTCCCAATGATCGGTAAACGGCAGTTCCCAGTCCGGAATCCAACAGCGTCATGATGAAGCCGCCATGGGTTATACCGCCGCTGTTCAGATGAAAATCCTGTATTGTCGCTCTGTATTCATATTCCAGGTCCGAGATCCGTCTGAACTGAAACCCCCCGTTATGGCCCATATAGCCAAGACCGCCAGCCTCTTCAAATTTAATTTCCATACTGTTATTTCCAGAAGATATTGTAATCAATCTCAATCATTTTTTTTCGGGAACTGTACAGCCAATCGATCTCGCCTGGTTGAGAAAAAAATCATCGGTCATGCCGGCGATGAAATCGCGCACTCTTTCCGAAGGGCTGTATTTTTGCTGATAATCCGGACTGATATCGGACATCAGGTCAATGTCACCCGGCAGGGATTGGGGCGAATCATTCAGGCAGGCAAGGTAGTGCTCAAATAGTTTTCGAAAGCATTCCCGGATGAGAGGGTTTTGCTGTTTGGTTGTCGGGGCCAGGTAGATCTGTTCATAATTAAATTTTTTCAACTCTCTCAGCGCTTCGGCAACTTCCTCGCCAAAGCCGATGAAGGATTGTCCCGATTCTGCAATTTCGCTATGAGTTATAAGATCCGTCACCAGGTTATAGACGATGGTGCCGTTGGTCGTGCCGAGAACCGTCTGGCAGGTTTTGGGCAGGTCGTCCCGCCGGATGAGGCCAAGGATGATGGCATCCTCAATATCCCTGCCGATATAGGCAATGGTGTCGGCCAGCCGGACGACACAGCCTTCCAGCGTTGCCGGCAGATTGGCAAGCTTTGGATTTTTTGACTTTTCTTCCAGTTTATGATCGAACTCGGCAAACGTTGCTATCGGTACAGGGCAGAGGTGTTGGGCATGGACTTCTCCGTCATGGCAGAGGATGCCATCCAGTACCTGGAGGGTGAGGTTCCAGCCCCGGCCTTTTCGTTCGAGTCTGTCGAGCAGACGGACTGACTGGATGTTGTGTTGAAACGGAGGCAGGCCATGAGCAAGACAGATGTTGGAGAGAAATGTCTCTCCATCGTGGCCGAAGGGCGGGTGGCCCACATCGTGGCCAAGGGAAATGGCCTCGATAAGGTCTTCGTTCAGGTGGAGGAAGCGGCCTATGGTCCTGGCGATACGGGCAACCAGCTGGACGTGGAGAACCCGGTGGGTGATATGGTCATTGGCAATCAGGGAGAAGACCTGGGTCTTGTCAATATACCTGCTGTAGGCCCTGGAGTAGAGAATCCGGTCGGCATCGAGAGCGAATTGCTGTCGGTAGGCAGCGTTCTCCTCGGCGAATCTTCGCAACCCATCGCTGGACTTGGTTGCCGCCCGGGACAGGCGCGCTCCCTCCTCGTTGTCCAGTCTGGTAAGCTCCTTTAAAAGTGGGGAGGACAAGCTGACGGCTGTTAATTTATCCATGTACGTATTGATATAGAAATGAAAAATGGCTACACTTCAGCAGGTAGAAGGCAATATAATACACCGGGAGATATTTTCCATTCCTGCTGGTTTCTCGCAGCTGCAAACCGGTGTTGGATAAAGAGAGGAAGACGGATTTTTCGACAGGAAAATCGAAGGAAAGCAGATGAAGATCTCCATAGAATATTGTTCATTATGAAACTATCAGCCGCGTGCCGCCAGGTTGGGGGCCGAATTAACGGACACCTTTGGCGCAGAGGTAGAATTGATCTCCTCTTCGGGCGGGGTGTTCGAGGTGGTGGTTGATGACCAGCTGGTCTTTTCCAAGAAAAGTTTACAACGTTTTCCGGAAGAAGGGGAGATTACCCTGCTCCTGCAGGCCGAGCGTCGTTGAGAGCTTCTTGCCGTTCAGCTGGTTTTAGGTGTGTCGAGACATTGAGAAACGCAGTCGTCACAGTTATCATTCTGTTTACCCCGTTTGCAGAAATCGGCAAAACCTTTGATCATCTCGTCCCCGCCTCGGGGGCAGACCTGCATAAACTCTGTGAAACTGATCATCCGGGCAATAATCTCCGGAGGGGCCGCATGTTCTATCCTGCAGGCGCCTTCTTCGGCGATCGAGTCCTCAATGGTCAGCACTTCGACAAAAAAACGTTTCAGGGCCTCGTGGCGGAAAATAACATCTTCAGCCACAGCCTTTCCTTCATCCGTCAGGGTTATGGCTTCGTATGGAGAATAGTTGATCAGGCCTTTTTTGGACAGGGCGCGCAAGGCTTCCGTGACCGACGCCCGGCTGACCTTGAGGCGGGCGGCAATCTCTTTGCTTCTCGCAACAAGTTTATCCTCGATTATGTGATAGATAGCCTCTATGTAATCCTCAAGACTTGCACTGAGATCTGTTTTTTCTTTCATCTTCGATTGTTGTGTATTATTGGAAGTGAGAAAACGGTTGCCGTGCAGGCGGCAACAGACTCTCGGCACAAACGACTTGAATCATGGCAACCCCGCCAAAAGGGCCTCACTGGAATCGCCCTTGAGCGGGATACGTACCGTTGGGAAAATCTTTTAAAGAACGGGAAAAGAATTTTAAAGATACTAAACTACTGTCCTTTTCATGGAGAGTCAAGCAAGGACTTCTCCCCGCAGACCGGCTCCTGTCCATGGCCGTTAAAAGGGTACAGGTGCCGTCAAGGGGGGTTCGCTTAAAAGGTGAATAATCTCTAGGGCTTCAAATTATGAGGATGTGAACGTAAAAAGATGCTTTGTGAATTACGAGTAAAAAACCTGGCCCTGATCGAATCCCTTGAGTTGGCCTTTGATCAGGGGGAGACCGGCGGCCTGGTAGTGATGACCGGCGAAACCGGTGCGGGCAAGTCGATCATGATGCGGGCCATTCACCTTCTCTCGGGCGGGAGAGCATCCTCCGACTGGATCCGCAACGGTGCTGAGAGCTGCGAGGTCGAGGCCCTGTTCGAGGTCAACCCCCGCCATCACCTGCTTCTCCAGCAGCTTGAAGCGGGCGGCTTTGGCGGCGAGCCTGCACTGGTTATCAAGCGTATCATGCTTACTTCCGGACGCAGCAGATTCTATGTCAACGGCTCTCTTGCCACCGGTAAAATTGTCTCCGAATTGACGGAAGAATTGCTGAGCGTCGCCAGTCAGCACGATCACCAGCAGCTGTTGCAGCCGGGGCTGCACCTCGATTTCCTGGATACTCTGGGTGACCTCTGGGCGGATCGGCAACAGCTCGGCCAGATACATAAAAGCTGGCAGGGCAAAAAAAACGACCTGGCCGAACTTCGGCAGCAGGAACAGGAAAAGGAGCAGCGCCAGGACTTTCTCCGGTTTCAGGTTACCGAGATCCGCGAGGCGGAACTGCAGGCCGGGGAAGATGAGCAGCTGCTCGTTGAGAAGAAAAGATTGAAAAACGCCCAGGCCTTGATCAGCCTCAGCCAGGCGAGCCATTACCTGCTTTCCCATGACCTGATGGACAACCTGGTCACCCTGCGGCAGAATCTGGCCCAGCTGGCGGCTATTGATCCCGGGGTTGCGAAGCTTGCCGAGGATATCACAGGCTATACTTTTCTTGCCGAGGATTATGTCCATGAGCTGAAGGAATATCGGGATTCCCTGGAAAACGATCCCTATCGCCTGGAACAGGTAACCGAACGGCTTGACCTTATCCAGCAGCTGAAGAGGAAATACGGGATTTCGGTGGAAAGTATCCTCGAATTCGCCGAGCGGGGAGAAATCGAACTGCAGCATCTCGACCATATGGATATGGAAATCGCAGCTCTTGAAAAAGAGCTGGCCGCGCTGGATAAAGAGATGTGTGAGCAGGCCAAGCGTCTTACCGAAAAACGTAAAGCCGCTGCTGCCAATCTCGAGGCGGCAATGACCAGGGAATTGTCTTCCCTGTCCTTTAACCAGGCCAGTTTCCAGATGGTCTGGAAGGAAGTTGAACAGGTGCCGGAAACCATGCGGCCCAGTGGCTGGGAAAGGGGTGAGTTTTTCTTCTCCGCCAATCCCGGCGAACCGGCCAGGCCCCTGGCGAAAATTGCCTCCGGCGGTGAGCTGTCAAGACTGATGCTGGCCATGAAATGTCTTCTCGCCAAGAAAGATATGGTAGAAACGGTCATCTTCGATGAGGTGGATGCCGGGATAGGCGGGGAAGCGGCTGAGGCGGTGGCCAGGAAAATTCAGGAGCTGTCGGCCCACCACCAGGTATTCTGCATTACCCATCTCCCCCAGATTGCCGCTCGCGGCACCCTGCACTTTCAGGTGTCGAAAACGGTCGGCGACGGCCGGACCCAGTCCGGGGTGGTCCGCCTCGGCCCAGATTCGCGGGTGCAGGAACTGGTCAGAATGCTTGCCGGGGACTCCGCCACCGAGCAGACCCAGGCCTGGGCCGAACAGCTGCTGGTCAAAGGTGGTGCCTGCGCGTGAAAAATATTAAGGCATTGTCACTTTTTTCCGGCGGACTCGATTCCATTCTGGCCACCCGTCTGGTGATGGCCCAGGGCGTGGAGGTGGAGGCGATTCAGTTCGTTACCCCCTTTTTCAACTACGATATCCTCGACGATGTCGAGGCGCATAAAAAACGCATCAAGGCCAGGTACGGCATTACTGTTTTTGTCGAAGATATCAGTGCCGGTTATCTGCAGCTTTTGCACAATCCGGTCCACGGCTTCGGTAAAAATTTCAATCCCTGCATCGACTGCAAGATCATGATGTTCTCCCGGGCCAGGATGCTGCTTGCCGAGCGGGGCGCTTCCTTTCTCATCTCCGGGGAGGTTCTCGGCCAGCGGCCCATGTCCCAGCGCCGCGATACCATGAACGTCATCGAGCGGGATTCCGGCACCAAATCAATTCTTCTCCGGCCGCTCTGTGCCCAGTTGATGACCGAGACCCTGCCGGAAGCAGAAGGCTGGGTGGATCGCAGCAAACTGCTGCGCATGAGTGGACGGAGCCGGTCGCCGCAGATTGCCCTCGCGGCACAGTTCGGGATTACCGACTTTCCGTCTCCTGCCGGTGGATGCATTCTCGCCGACCCGATTCTCAGTAAACGTATCGCCCAGCTCTATGCCCGTGAGTCGGTACTGCAGGCGGCGGAGATCAGTGTCCCGGATATCCGGGCGCTGCTGGTCGGCAGGCAGTTTATTCTGCCGGGCGGGGGCTGGTTGATCGTCGGCCGGGATGAAAAGGATAATGATAAGCTGGAAAAACTGGTGCAGCCGGAGGATGCGGTCCTGCTCATGGAAGAGTGGCCGGGGCCGCTCGCCGTCCTGAAAAAGGCCGGCAGCAAGTATCCGGACCCGGTAAAACTTGACAGAGATCTGCAGCTTGCCGCCTCACTGGTGGTCCGCTATGGTAAAAAGCTGCCGGCAGGCATTACCGCAGGGGAGGTGACCTGCACCCTGGGGGCCGGTCGCCGGGTGATCAGGGCGGCACCGTTGGCTAACGAGGTCTTTCTCGACTGGGGGCTCGCCTGAGTCCAGCGTCCCACCTCATTTATCCTGCAAACAGCTGTTCGACTATTTCCCGGTAGTTCACCGGGTTGCTGCTTTTGAGAATCTTCTTTAACAGTTTGTTGTTGCCCGGAAAAGAACGAATCAGGTAGAGCCAGAGATGCTTTACCCGGCCGAGCAGATGGCTGGGGCCGGAGAATCGCTCGGTATACCTGGTGAACAGGTCGTCATGAAAATTATAGAGACGCATTTTTCGCGTTTCGCTGTCCTGATGCGGATAGCCTTTTATCTCTTCGGCGAGAAAGGGATTGGCCAGGGCGCCCCGGCCGAGCATCCACCGGTCGACGGTTGGGAAACGGGAGGCAAGGGTCTTAAAGGTTGCAAGGTCGTTGATGTCACCGTTGTAGGTAAGGGGATGGCGGCTGAGCTGCCGACAGACGGCAAAGCCTTCGGGGTCTGTTGTCCCTTTATAGAGCTGTTTGCCAAGCCTGGTGTGGATAATTATTTCTTTTAACCGGAAGCGGTTCAGCTCGGGCAGCAGCGCTCTGGTCTCGGCATGGTCGTGATAACCCAGCCGGGTCTTGATGGAGAGCTCGATTTCCAGTTCGGGCAGGACCCGGGTCAGCAGGCCGACAATCTCTTCGGGATAGGGGAGCAGGCCGGAACCCCTCTTTTTGCGGGCGACCATCGGCACCGGACAACCGAGATTCCAGTTGATATGGGTGTAGCCGAGGGCCGCCAGCCGGCGAGCCAAAACGAGGAAATCCTCGGGGGCGGTGTGCAACAGCTGGGGAACGATGGGCAGAGTCGGATTATTTTCCGGCAGCACGTCGCGGAGCATCTTGTCTGCATACAGCGATTTCTTCTGGGGGTTGATGAAGGGAGCAACCGCCGCGTCAAAACCTTTGAAATGGCTGAACAGGGTCTCGCGGAACAGGGCATCGGTGAGTCCCCGGATCGGGGCAAGATAGATAAATGGTTGTGGCTGACGCATAAGGCTTTGCCTGCACGGTGCGAGAGAGTGTGTCTTTCTTGCTTTGGATGTGGTAATATTACTATTTTTCGCCGGTGTCGGCCAAGCTGGCACCGGCGTGTTATATCTCGGCCGGAATATAGCCAAGTACAGAAGGAAAGAAAAGGGTGCATCGTGTAGTGCTGAAAAATTTAACACTGCTTCATAAAAGCTATTCCGCCGATCTGCTGCAGGTCCTGATCCAGACTGCTGAAACGAGCGGGGCGATGATGTATCTGGTGGGGGGCACGATTCGGGACTGTCTGTTGGGCCTGGTATCTCACGATCTGGACCTGGCCGTCTCCGGTCAGGCCTTGCCGGTTGTCAAGATACTGCAACGCCGACTTGGCGGAGGCACTCTGGTCGATCTTTCCGGGCCGGAGGACGAAGCGGTTCGGCTCGTCTGGCGGGGAGAGCAGATCGATATTGCCGCTTTTCGGGCAGAGGCGCAGACCATTGAAGAGGATCTGCGCCTGCGGGACTTCACTATCAACGCCATGGCTGTGCCGGTTGCGGAGCTGGGAAGTGAACCGTTTCCGGCCCTGATAGATCCCACCGGTGGTCTTACCGACTTGCAGGAGGGATGGATCAGGCGATGCGCCGGGGCATTTGCTGCCGATCCGCTGCGGATGCTGCGTGGCTATAGGCTGGCTGCAACCCTGGGCTTTCAACTCGATGACGAAACAAAAGAGGCCATAGGCCGACATGCGTCTCGCATTGTTGATGCTGCCGCCGAGCGGATCTCCTATGAACTCAAGCTGATTTTCGATTCGACCCGAACGGCAGAAACCCTGCGCGACATGGGCGAAACGGGGCTGCTGCGGCAGCTGCTACCGGAACTCTACCGGGGAGAGGGGGTGGCACAGCCGGAGTTCCACCATCTGGACGTGATGGAGCACTGTTTTCTGGCTCTGGAGATGATGGAGGCCGTTCTCGCCGAGCCTACCCGCTTTTTTCCGGGACATGGGGAAAAAATTACCGGCTACCTCCAGGACGAACGGAGCCGTCGATGTCTTAAATGGGCTGCGCTGCTGCACGATATCGGCAAGCCGGCCACCAGGGAAATCCGGGCCGACAGAGAAGGTCGGGTAACGTTTTACCGCCACGATGAGATGGGCCGCGACCTGTGTAAACGATACGCCGAACGCTCCAAGTGGAGCAGGGCGGAGACAGAGTTGGTCGCAGGCCTGGTCGAGATGCATATGCATCCGTTTCACCTCTGCAATGTACAGCGGGAGGGAAGGGTTTCAAAGAGAGCGGCCATGAAACTGAGCAAGCGGGCAGGCGACACCCTGGTTGGCCTCTTTTTGCTGGCCATGTCCGACAGTCTGGCCAGCCGGGGGGAAAAAAAACCGGAGCGGATGGAAGAAGAGCTGGTGACGCTCTTTGCCACGGTTAGTACCATCTATGCCGAAGATATTGCCCCCGTACTCCGGGGTCCGCGTCTTTTGACCGGCAGGGACCTGATCGAGGCGTGCCATCTCGAGCCGGGCCCGCTTTTCTCTGAAATTCTCGAAGAGTTGGAGATTACCAGGGTAGAGGGGACGGTGGTCGATAGACAGACAGCCCTTGCCTGGGTGAACGAATTTTTGCAGGCGAAGAACCGGGCGAAAAGGTCTGGCTGAGACACAGGCTGCTACCTGTTTTCGTCTTGTCAAAGAAATTTAAATGGACTACAACGTGCGTAAAATAAACGACTACTATTCAAGAAAGGCCAAAAAAGAAAAATATCCGGCCCGCTCCATTTACAAACTGGAGGAGGTGCAGCAGAAGTACAAGTTTCTCCGCTGGGGGGACAGTGTTCTTGATCTGGGTTGTTATCCCGGTAGCTGGTCCCTCTATGCCTCGGAGGTGATCGGACCGAAGGGGATTGTCGTCGGGGTTGATCTGCAACAGGCGGAGCAGACGGTCCGACCGGGCGGGGCGCCGATTCACTGGCTCTGCTGTGATATTTTCGAGCCGGAGATGATTCTTATGGTCCGAAAATTTCGTCCGGCCTTTAAGGTGATTATCTCCGATCTTGCGCCGGCCACCACCGGAAACAAATGGACTGATGCCCAGAAATCTCTGGTTCTGGTCCGGAAAACCCTGGCACTTGCCGAGGAACTGCTGTTGAATAAAGGGCATTACATCTGTAAGGTTTTTCAGGGGGAGGATTTCCCGCAGTTTGTCGATGAATTGAAAAAGCGTTTTGCGATGGTCAAGGTACTCAAACCGAAAAGTTCGCGAATCGAGAGTAGAGAAGTATTTGTGTTGGGCATGGACTACAAAAAGTAATCTGTGAAACTACGTTGCAGCAACGTGAGCTAATGAATAAAAAATAACCAGGTGTGCTATGTCAGGACATTCTAAGTGGTCGACAATAAAGAGGAAAAAAGGTGCAGTTGATGCCAAGCGGGGAAAGATATTCACCCGTCTGATCAAAGAAATTACGGTTGCGGCCCGTAGCGGTGGTGGCGATCCCGAAGGCAACCCGCGTCTGCGGTCGGCGATTGCCACAGCCAAATCGGAGAATATGCCCAAGGATAATATCGCCAGGGCCATCGCCAAGGGCACCGGCGAGATTGCCGGCGAGGTCTATGACGAGATCATGTATGAAGGCTATGGCCCCGGTGGGGTGGCGATCCTGGTCGAATGTCTGACTGATAACCGCAATAGGACCGTGGCCGATGTCCGGCATTATTTTGCAAAAAATAACGGGAATCTGGGTGAGTCCGGCTGTGTGGCTTATATGTTTGACAAGAAGGGCCTGATCCTGGTCGATAAAAGCACGATAGAGGAAGAGGTCTTAATGGATGCGGCCCTTGAGGCCGGGGCCGAGGATATTGTCGAGGAAGAGAGCGAATTCCAGATTCTTACCGCTCCCGAAGAGTTCGATGACGTCCGTAGTGCCCTGGAGGAGGCTGGGGTTGGTTTCCTGGATGCCTCGGTCTCGATGATCCCCCAGAATACGGTGGAAGTGGTTGATGAAAAGATCGCCCGTTCGCTGATGAAACTGATGGAGAGCCTTGAGGACCATGACGACGTGCAGAATGTCTATGCCAACTTCGACATAGATGATGAACTCATGGAGCAGCTGTCCGATTAATTCGAACAGGCGGCGGCTGTGGATAGAATCATCGGGATCGATCCTGGCAGCAGGATTACCGGTTATGGAGTCATTGATGCAGATCGGGGGCGGCTGCAGTTTGTTGCCTGCGGGGTAATAAAAACTACTGCCAAATACCCCTTTCCCCATCGATTGAATGAAATCTTTGAGGGGATAAACGAAGTTGTTCAGCTACACGGGCCGGCAGTGGCGGCAATCGAAGAAGTGTTTCTGGCGACCAACCCGCGCTCGGCATTAAAACTAGGACATTCACGGGGGGCCGCGGTGGTGGCCGTCATGCAGAACGGACTGGCCGTCTTCGACTACAGTGCCAGGGCGGTAAAACAGGCGGTGGTAGGTTACGGGCAGGCGGACAAGGGGCAGGTCCAGCATATGGTCCGTGTGCTGCTCGGGCTGTCCGGGGCTCCGAGTGTCGATGCCGCGGATGCCCTGGCCGTGGCGATATGCCATGCCAATCGGCTTCAATTCTAGTAACTATTCAGCGGCACTCCATCTGTCCACGATCAGGCCGCCCAGCATACCTGTTGTATAGCTGAACAGCCTGCCTGTGAACATCTGGAGCACTGATGAATAGTTACACGCCGAGGTTACACAAGGGTTTTTGCATATAGCAGAAGAGTTACCAATTCTAAAACAATATGATAGCCACACTTACAGGCAAGGTGTTCTCAAAAGGTTTCGACCGGGCAGTGGTTGATGTCGCCGGTGTCGGTTACGAGGTCATCCTCTCCACTGACTGTGTTGCCCGGACACCAGAGAAAGGCGAAGATGTCTTTTTCTATATCCATACTAACGTCCGGGAAGATGCCATAACCCTGTTCGGTTTTCTGGAAGAACAGGAGAAAGAGCTGTTCCTTATCCTGAAAACCGTTTCCGGGATCGGCCCGAAGCTTGCCCTGGCCATGCTGTCGGGCCTCCGCGTGGGCGATATCTGCCAGGCGATACACGGCGGAGATATCAAAAGACTGACCAGTCTGCCAGGAGTCGGCAAAAAAACCGCGGAACGCATCTGTGTCGATTTAAAAGACAAGGTGGCCCATCTCATCTCCGGCACGGTATCCACGTACACCGGCGCTTCCGAAGTGGTTGCCGCCCAGGGTTCCGCCGCGGCCGATGCCATCTCCGCGCTCGTTAACCTGGGTTATCCTGACGGGGTGGCCCGGGGGGCGCTCGGCAAGGTGAAAAAACAGCTGGGGGAAGAGGAGTTTACCACGCAGAAGGTCGAAGTTCTTATCCGGGAGGCGCTTAGAGCACTGGCATGAATATTGAGGAAGATATCAGCTCCGATAATTCCGGCAACCGTATTGTGTCGCCAAAACCTCAGCCACGCGACCCGGCTGGTGACAATACCCTGCGCCCGCAAAGGCTGGCTGATTATATAGGTCAAGAACAGGTACGCAAGAGCCTCGCCATCTTTATCCAGGCAGCTCTCGGCCGCGGAGAACCTCTCGATCATGCCCTCTTTCATGGTTTTCCAGGCCTTGGCAAGACCACTCTCTCCTACATCATTGCCAACGAAATGGGGGCGGGCATAAAAGTCACTTCCGGGCCCGTCATCGAAAAACAGGGCGATCTTGCCGCCATCCTGACCAGCCTGCAGGAGGGGGATGTGTTGTTTATCGATGAAATCCATCGCTTGAATCATGCGGTGGAAGAGGTGCTTTATCCGGCCATGGAGGATTTCCAGCTGGATCTGATCATCGGCCAGGGGCCGGGGGCCAGGTCGGTGAAGATGGATCTGCCGAGATTCACCCTGATCGGGGCAACGACCCGCACCGGTCTGCTGACGCCCCCGCTGCGCGATCGTTTCGGGGTGGTTCTTCGCCTGGAATTCTACTCGCCCGAGGAGCTGGTGACCATTGTCCAGCGATCGGCAAAAATCCTCGGCATGACTATCGATCGCAGCGGTGCCCTGGAACTCGGCAGGAGGTCCCGGGGGACGCCAAGAATAGCCAACAGGCTGCTGCGGCGGGTACGGGATTTTGCCGAGGTGGGTGGCCATACGGTGGTCGACGGTACTGTGGCCAATGAGGCACTCAATCTTCTCGGCGTGGACCAGTTCGGCCTCGATGACATGGATCGTCGGATAATGCTGACCATCATCGATAAGTTTGAGGGTGGTCCGATTGGCCTTGAGACCCTGGCCACGGTTGTCTGCGAAGAAAAAAACACCCTCGAGGATGTGTACGAACCTTTTCTTATTCAGTCGGGATTCTTAAAGAGAACACCTCGTGGCCGGGTGGCAACTGCGAGGGCATATGAACACTTTGAGCGTAAGGTGCCCCGGCAGATAGCTATTCAGCAGTCTCTTTTTGAAGAATAAAAGACCACCATGCTCACTACATGAAGAGGATGCCATTATGCGCAAAACACTTGCAGAAATAAGGTCCATGAAGGCGGAGGGAAAGAGAATTTCTATGCTCACAGCCTATGACAGTTCCATGGCCAGGTTATTGAGCTGTTGTGAGGTGGATATCCTGCTGGTCGGGGATTCGCTCGGGATGGTGATGCTCGGCTATGATTCGACCGTTCCCGTGACCATGGAAGAGATGCTCCACCATACCAAGGCGGTGCGGCGGGGTGCGCCGGATGCTTTCATCATCGGCGATATGCCTTTTGGCGCCAATCATACCGGTGAGCGGGATGCGGTAATGAACGGCATTCGATTCTTGAAGGAAGGCGGTTGCGATGCGGTGAAACTCGAAGGTGGTCTGGTTATGTGTGGGGTCGTCCGGGCCTTAGTTGAGGCAGGGGTACCGGTCATGGCGCATATCGGTCTGACACCCCAGACGGCCAGTCAGTTAGGCGGTTTTAAGCTGCAGGGCAGAGGTCTTGACGATGCCAGACGGATGCTTGCCGAAGCAAGGGGCCTGGAAGCAGCCGGGGCTTTCGGACTGATCATTGAATGCATTCCCGACGGGCTGGCTCAGGTGATTACCGAATCGATCGCCATTCCGACCATTGGCATCGGGGCCGGGGTGCATTGCGACGGTCAGGTGCTGGTCAGCCATGACCTGCTGGGGATGTTCGATAAATTTACTCCCAAATTTGTCAAAAAATACGCGAATCTGTCGCCGATTATCAAAGAAAGCATTCAGCAGTATAACCAGGAAGTAAAAACCGGGGCCTATCCGGACACAAAGCACAGTTTTTCCAGTCAAGCCGATTATCGGCAGTTGCTCAACGAATGATGTGAGTAGTAACAGGCCGTATCTCTCCCCATGGGTCGACTGACAGAAGTTCAGCCGACCCATTTCTTTTTCCCAGACTGTTCCCTTTTTTTTCCAACTTTTCGACAGCTGAAAATAGAAGATTTTGCTTTTCCGGTGGTTTTGTCTAACCACCTGAAACTAATGGATTACTTTTTGTTTCGAGGCAATTCGTGCGTTGGGCTGAGAAGGAGAAATAGCTCTCGTTTTCACTAGATAGTGTGGGGGATTGCCTGCTGACACCCAATATGTTGTAGTTATGCTGCAATCCTGCTGTGGTATTTATCCGATTGAAGTTACATTGTTTTTTTCCTTGACACCGCTCCTGGCACTATATAAAAGGGAGTATAGTGGGGCAAAATGGGGTAATGTGGTTTAAAGTGGTTTTTGGTGGGGCAAGGAGGGGTGTTTTTGGCACAGAGTCGATTTCGAAGCAGGTCGTATCACGTACTCGATGCGAAGGGGAGAATGAATCTCCCCACTCGTTTTCGCGAGGTGATGCAACAATGCGATACGGATATCCTCATGGTGGCACCCTGGCATACCCACTTGCGGGCCTATCGGATTGCAGAATGGGAGGCTTTGGAGACGAAACTGCTGGCACTGGGTGGAGAGCAGGGAATCGGTGACTTTGTGCGTTATGCCGTTGGTGGGGTTGTTGAATGTGTCGTCGATAAACAGTGGCGTATTCGAATCCCACCGGAACTGCGCGACGAAGCCAATCTGACCAAAGAGGTTGCCCTGACCGGAATGATCGACTGGTTTGAAATATGCGATAAGGAACGCACCCAGGCGGAAATCGGCTCCACCCGCGATAAATTTGATGAGCACCAGGCAGGTCTTGCCAGGATGGGGATATTCTAGTGGCGGGTGATTGCCAGGTTGGACAGTTGCATACCTCGGTTCTGTTACCGGAATGCCTGCACTATCTGGCCCCCGAGTCCGGCAGGGTGTATGTCGACGGAACTTTAGGACTTGGCGGACATACCGAGGCCATTTTGGCTGCTTCGGCACCCGACGGAAAAGTCATCGCCTTCGAATGGGATGAACGTGCCCTGCAGCATGCCTTAAAGCGGTTGGCCGGTTTCAAGGATCGCTTGACAGTGATCCGGCGTAATTTTGCCGAAATCGCTGCAGGGCTTGACGATATAGGTGTGCAGAAGATTGACGGTCTGCTCATCGACATCGGGGTCTCCTCGCTTCAGCTGGATATGGGAGAGAGGGGGTTCAGCTTTCAGCGTGATGAAGTACTTGATATGCGCATGGACGACCGTGGAGGGACCACCGCCCGGTCGATTCTCGCGGATTGCACGGAACAGGAGCTGGCGGATATTTTTTATTATTATGGCGAGGAACGACAGGCACGGCCGATCGCCGCGGCTATTGTCGAATACAGGATGAAAGAGGAGATCCGCACAACCAGGCAGCTTGTGTCGATAGTTGCCCATGCGGTGCCCAAACGCTTTCATCCGAAAAAAATACATGTTGCCACCAGGGTGTTTCAGGCCTTGCGGATAGCAGTCAACACGGAACTGGAAAATCTGGCCCGTATTCTCGATGACGGGGTGAAGTATTTGCGGCCCGGGGCAAATTTCTGTGTGATATCTTTTCACTCACTCGAAGACCGGATAGTGAAGAGAAAGTTTAAGAATAATCAAATGTTGGAAGTGGTAACCGGCAAACCCGTGATGTCTTCTGCCGAAGAGATTGCGGCTAATCCCAGGTCACGCAGTGCACGGCTCAGGGTTGCACGGAAAAGAAACAGTACAAGAGAGGAGAAACTGTGAACTATACAAATTATACACAATCCTACACAAGGCCAGTGGCCAAGATTGGCATCCGGCAGCATCTGCTGCCACGGGATCTTTTCAAACTGTCCGGGTGGACGGTTTTATGGAGACCTCTCGGCAAGCTTCTACTGATGATTTTCCCGCTGGTGCTGGTTATAAATATGTGTGTAGCATCTGCTATCACCAGTATCGATCATTCTCTGGTCAATGTCGATAACGAGCGCCATGAACTGATGGATAAAAACATTGCTTTGCTTGCCCGGAAAGCAAAGCTCTGGGCTCCTGCCAGCATCCAGCGGATGGCCGGGGAAAAATTAGCGCTTTACGCGAACTCGGGAGATCAGGTGACAAGGTTTGACAGCAGGTCAAAAACTTTTGGCCATCCTTAAGGGAAAAAATGAACAAAAAATCCCGCCTCAGAACGCAGAAGCAGAAGAAGGGCAGGCGGGTAATTGTTTCTTTGTTGGTTGTTGCCGTATTGGCTGTATCCGGTTATTACCTTGATCGCCATTATGGATTGACCGCTTCCCTAAAAGAGGTGGTTGACAATATTAAAAACAGTTTTTCCCCGAAGGGTCCGGCCAGAGGAACATTTTATGACAAAAATCTCAAACAGCTTGCGGTAACCCTGGAACGGGTTTCAATATATGCCAGAACCCGGGAGATTGATTCCATTGAGGAGACAGCGGCTCAGCTTGGCAAAGTATTGGGGCTTGACAGCAAGAAACTGGAAGCGCAGCTGAAAAGCGGCGTTTTGCGCCTCTGGATTGCCAAAGATATAAGCCAGGAACAGGAAAGTGCCGTTAAAGAACTCAAGCTGCCTGGCGTGTACCTGCAAAGAGATGACAAGAGGTTCTACCCGAATGATGCGGAGGCTGCCCGTATCATCGGGACGGTGGATAACGGCATCGGCCTTTCCGGGGTAGAATTCCACTATGATCGACTTCTGGCCGGCAAGAAAATAAAACAGCTGAAAGAGAAGCAGTCCCTCGGAGATACTCTGGATCTTGTTTTGACCCTTGATCTGAAGATCCAGGATATTCTTGAGAGCCTTGTCCATGAGATAGCTCACTTGGCGGAGGCTGATAAGGTAGCGGCATATCTTCTGGAAGACGGCACTGGTGAAATAATCAGCGGTGTGACTTTTCCGGAGTTTAATCCCAATACCTTTGTTAAATATTCTCAGAAAAAAACCGAGGATATATTTCTTCACCCGCTTTGTATTCCGGAAAAATTCAGAATTTTCCTGCGGGATGCGACGATGATGCTGGCCAATGGCGTGCATGGTCTGCCGCCTGCTGCATGGAGTCTGGTGCCGGAGAACAAGGAACTCGGCGGGCAGCTTCGTCTGTGGGAATGGCTTGGGCTTGAGAACCAGTTGACAACGGATTTTTTTGTTCCGACACAATCGGATAGCGATGCCGGAGGGCGACAGGAACCGGCAACTGAGTCAACGAGGTATTTTGCCTTTGTCCCTGAATCAGCTCCGCCTTTGAGTCTGCTGACAACTTTTTCCATTCTGCTCGATAAGGGGAAAAAGGTACACCCATTTGTGGTCAAGAAGGTTCTCGATCAGAAAACGGGAGCGGAGCTCCTGCTCGATGCAAACGAAGATTCCAGCCACCAGGAAGAACATTGGTCCAGCGATGCGGAAAAAAGAATCCGGGCTCTTTTTCACAGCCAGGCAAGACAAGGTGCAGCAGGGACTTCTTTTTTCAGGGATAGTATCCTGGTACGGGTTGATCAGGGCCGCCGCAATGAATTGCTGATCAACGATTGGATATTTGTCAGCCTCCCAGCCGGTAGTAATGATTTGTCTCTGCTCATCGTTATTCAGCACAAGCCTCCTGGGGTTGAGAACAAAGAGGCGATGAAGGAGAAAAACATTGAACAGCTGGTGGAAGAAAAAGCTCAAAGAATTTCGGTCCTGCATTTAATCGACAGTTCAGTCGCCGATGTGGTGGAGCCGGAGGTCCGAACCGGAAACAATTATCAAGGTGACAAAAACCGGCCGACTGAGTCCTCGGCTGAGAACCGGGTTCCTGTTAGCGTTGAGCCTGCCACCGGGGTTATGCCGGATCTAAAAGGCTTAAGCCTGAGAAAGAGCCTTCGGCTCTTACAGGGCATTCATTTGCAGCTTAACATCCAGGGCACGGGGAAAGTCATAGATCAAAAACCGAAGCCGGGCGCCTCTCTGAAGGGAAAAACCGAATGTGTATTGATCCTTGAAAGACAGGAAAAAATAGCGCCCTTTAGAGTCTCCAAAGGGTTGCCGGAGAAGGACTGAGCGGATCCAGCTTCAGTCTTGTTGTAAAACGATAATTTTTAAAACACAATCCGATGGATTTATCCAAAACCAGCCATACCGTTGCCTCCCTCCTGCAGGGTGTAGATTTCCGCCTGCTCAATTCTCCCTCCGGCAAATCCCTGGACGGGCAGCAGATCGGGGCGATCACGGTTGATTCACGTGACGCGGCTGCTGATAGTCTTTTTATCGCCCTTCCCGGCGTTGTCACCGACGGGCACAATTTTATCGAAATGGCCGTTGCTGGCGGTTGCCGGGCAATAATCTGTGCACCCGGCAAATTAACCGAGGCGCAGATACAGGCGTTGCCGGCTACGGTAATTGAAGTGGAGGATACGGCGAAAACCTATGCGACGGTTTCGGCCAACTATTTTCAGCGACCGTCGGAACAATTGTATTTTCTCGGCATCACCGGAACAAACGGCAAAACGACGGTTACCTATCTCCTTGAAGAGGTTCTTTTACGCGCTGGACTCACGGTCGGGGTTATCGGTACCGTAAATAACCGGTACACAGGCAGGAGCGGCGAACGAAAAATTCTCCATACCCGGTTTACGACCCCGGAGGCCTTCCTGCTGCAGCAGCTGTTGAGAGAGATGGTCGATGATGGGGTGAGCTACGTGATCATGGAGGTTTCATCCCATGCCCTGGCGCAGTCACGGGTTGGTTCCGTACTCTTCGATATCGCCGCCTTTACCAATCTGTCCAGGGATCATCTCGATTACCATGCGCATATGGAGGCTTACTTCCGGGCGAAGACCAGACTTTTTTCAGAACATATGCGGGAAAAGGGTATCGCAGTACTTCCCGCCGTTGACCAGAGTTCCGGTGATCGTGAATGGATTCGTCTGCTCCAGGCGATCTGCGAACAAAACTGCCGGGAAGTCATTCGCTGGGGAAAAGATGAGGGGGCAGAGGTCTCGCTGCAGGGTTTTTCCACAGCACTTGATCTGACCGAGATGGATATTGTGACCCCTTCCGGGCGGCATAAACTCTCCTCACCATTGATCGGCCGTTACAATATCGATAACATCCTGACTGTCTACGCTCTTGGCTTGGCCATGGGTGTTGAAGAGACGGTGATACGCAGCGCTCTTGCAACAGCGGCCGGTGCTCCGGGCAGGGTTGAACGGGTTAGTACAGCTCCCGCCTGGGATTCAAAGGGACCTGTGGTGCTTGTCGATTATGCCCACACCCCGGATGCTCTGGAAAAAGTATTGACCACGGTGGCTGCTCTCCCCCGTGGCGAACTTTTTTGTGTCTTTGGCTGCGGCGGGGACAGGGATAAAGGTAAGCGGTCGCTGATGGGTGAGGTCGTTGGCAGAATCTGTGATGTCGCAGTAATAACAGACGATAACCCGCGCACCGAGGACCCGGATCAGATAGTAGCTCAGATTGTTGATGGATTGAATACCACACCGTTGACAGTAAAAAAAGAGTCCTGGCTCTTAGCAAGAAACAGCAAAGATCGCGGATGTGTGGTAATACGTGACCGGCAAAAGGCAATTGAAGCCGCGATTCGATCGGCATCAGCAGGGGATATTGTAGTGATTGCCGGAAAAGGTCATGAACCCTACCAGTTGACCCGGCAGGGGAAACGTTTTTTTGACGATTGCCTGGAGGCAAAAAGGGTGCTTTTCTCCTGGACGGCCGAGTTGGTCGCCGCTGCCACCAGCGGCAGGCTGCAGCCTGGACGAAAGCAGGCGAAATTACTCGGCCCGGTCATTACCGACAGCAGGGTTGTCACCAGGGACGGAATATTCGTTGCGCTGAAAGGGGAAAGCCATGATGCCCATGACTATGCCGGGCAGGCGGTGGAAAATGGCGCCTCCTGTCTGGTGGTGGAAAAAAAGATCGTCTTGTCTGACGGGGAGAATGTATGTCAGGTAATAGTCGGGGATACCCAACAGGCCCTCGGCGATCTGGCTGCCAGGCGCAGGAAGGCACTGGCAGGGATATGTGATCAGGTGGTCATTGGCCTTACCGGGAGTTGCGGCAAGACCACCGTGAAAGAGATGGTTGCCGCGATACTCGCGCGGATGTTTCCGGATGGACCCGACTTTCCTGCGGATCGAGTCCTGAAAACGAGAGGAAATTTCAACAACCTTATTGGTCTGCCTCTGTCGCTGTTGCCGCTTGATGTCCATCATCGGGCGGCGGTGTTGGAAATGGGCATGAACCAGCCCGGCGAACTCAATCGGCTTGGAGTAATCGGTGACCCTGATATAAGCTGCATAACTAATATTCATGGGGCGCATCTTGAAGGTTTGCAGTCTATTGAGGGGGTGGCGAGAGCGAAAGAAGAACTGTTTGCTGCTACAAAAGAATCCGGTTTATTGGTGATAAATCTCGATGACAGCAGGGTCCGCGAGCTATCCGGCAAATATCCGCAAAGGAAAATTACCTTCGCAATTGATGGTGGCGGGGCAGGGCAGAACCCGGAGATGAAGCCGGATATCTGGTCTTCCAGGGTCAACCTGTCCGCTGGCGGCGTCAGCACCTTCAGCCTGCATCATGGGCAGGAGATGATCGATGTCGACCTGCATATCGCCGGCAGGCACAATGTGTCCAACGCCCTGTGCGCTGCAGCCATCGGCCGGGCGTCCGGGGGTTCGCTTGAGCACATCGCTGCGGGACTTGCAGATTTCCGGCCTCCGGATAAGCGTATGGAGATGGTCCAGGCCAAATCCGGTTTTACGATAATTAACGATACCTACAACGCCAATCCGGCTTCCATGGCCGCTGGGTTGCAAACCCTGAAAATGATCACAAAAAAGAGATCGGTTGCCCTGGTTGGCGATATGCTGGAGCTTGGTGCCGACTCAGGGAAAGCGCACTATGGGATCGGCAAATTAATCGCAAAATTGGCCATTGATTACGCAGGAGTTGTCGGAGAATTCAGGGAAGATGTAGTGCATGGTGCCCTCGAACACGGTTTTGCCGGGGAGCGTATCAGAATGTTTCAAGCAAAAGAGGATGTGGCCGACTGGATAGCTGAAATGGTCGGAGCTAAAAAGCTGGGACCAGAGGATGCGGTGCTCGTAAAGGCCTCAAGAGGACTGCGTTTTGAGACAATTGTCGCAAAGATTATTGATTTGTAACGGAAGGGACCAGAGATTTCTGATCCTTTGTCAATGCTGTTGAACCATTTACCTGTGAGTTGATTTTTTTATGCTGTACCACCTTCTTTACCCGCTGCACACCAGCCTGAGCGGCTTGAATGTCTTTCGCTATATCACCTTTCGATCGATCGGTGGGGCGGTTACCGCTTTTTTGATTGTCCTGGCTCTTGGGCAGATCTTTATCAGGACCATGCGCCGTTATCAGATTGGTCAGGTGGTTCGCGACGATGGTCCCGAGACCCATCTGGCCAAGCAGGGAGTGCCGACCATGGGCGGTCTGCTCATCCTGGCAGCGGTGACTTTCGGTACCTTGCTCTGGGCCCGTCTTGACAACTCTCTGGTTTGGCTCGGCCTGTTTGTAACGCTTTTCTACGGCTGCATCGGTTCCATTGATGATATGCAGAAGATCCGAAAAAATACCTCGAAGGGACTGAGCGCGAGAGGAAAACTGGTGCTGCAGCTGCTCGGTGCTCTGGTGGTCGGGATAGTGATCTACTGGCATTCCGGTTTTGACGGCCATCTGAGCCTGCCTTTTCTGAAAAATTTTCGTCCCGATCTTGGCTGGTTCTATGTCGTGTTCGCCATTATCGTCATTGTCGGCGCTTCCAATGCCGTCAACCTCACCGATGGGCTGGATGGCCTGGCAGCAGGGCCAACGGTGGTTACCGCCGCGGTCTATCTGGTGTTCTCGTATCTGGCCGGCCATGTGGTCCTGGCCGAATATCTGCAGCTGCCCTATGTCGCGGGGAGCGGCGAACTGGCCATCTTCTGTGGAACTATTTTCGGGGCCTGCCTCGGTTTTCTCTGGTTCAACGCCTACCCGGCCCAGATGTTCATGGGTGATGTGGGTTCACTGGCCATCGGCGGAGCACTCGGTTCCACGGCTATAATCATCAAGCAGGAATTTCTGCTGGCGATAGTCGGCGGTGTTTTTGTCATGGAGGCGCTCTCGGTCATTATGCAGGTCGGCTATTTCAAGATGACCCATGGGAAACGGATTTTTCTGATGGCCCCCTTTCATCACCATTTCGAGAAAAAGGGCTGGCATGAACCAAAGGTGGTGGTCAGGTTCTGGATCGTTTCCATCATTCTCGGCCTGGTGGCCATTGCCACGTTGAAACTGCGCTGATGGAAAGGAAAGCCCTTATATATCCAGGCCTGAAGGTGGCAATTATGGGTCTGGGGATCTCCGGTCGTGCCGCTGCTCGCTATGCCAGTCATTGCGGGGCAGAGGTCTTTATTTCAGACAGTAGGGATGAACAGCGGTTTCTGGCAGAAGATGGCGAATTTATTGCGACCCTTGCTTGTCATTTTGAAGCCGGCGGACACAGCCGCGAATTTCTGCGCCATGCCGAACTGCTGCTGGTCAGTCCCGGCGTCAATCTGGAGTTGCCCTTGTTGAAAATGCTCAAGGAGGACGGGGTGCGGGTTGCCGGAGAGCTTGCTGTAGCAGCCGGACAGATTGGCGTACCTGTGGTGGCGGTCAGTGGGACCAACGGCAAGACCACGGTGACGACACTTATCGGAGAGATTCTCAAAGGCGCCGGCAGGAGAGTCTTTGTCGGCGGCAATATCGGCACCCCTTTGTATGAATACCTCATGGAGCCGAATGGATCGGACAGCTACGATATCGTAGTGGTCGAGGTGTCCAGCTTCCAACTGGAGAGTGCCGGAAATTTCGCCCCCGACGTGGCACTGCTGCTCAATATCAGTCCTGACCACCTGGATCGTCACCTGTCAATGGACAGATATGTCCAGGCGAAGATGCACCTTTTTCAGCATCAGCGTCCGGGGAACATAGCCATTATCAACGGCGACGATCCGCTCTGCCGGCAACTGCCGCCCGGAGTGCAGTCGGTGGTGCAGAGCTTTGGTAAAAGCGAAGGATGCACGGCGGTCATAGAAAATGGAAGAATCACCGCGATGATAGGTGGGGAAAGGGAAGAGTATCGACTGGAAGGTCTGATGCCGCAGAACGACATTGTCCTGATGAATTATGCAGCGGCAATCCTTGCGGTCCGGTCCCAGGGTTGCAGCTATGCCCAGACCAGCGCGGGACTTGCCGCCTTTTGTCCTCTGCCGCACCGCATCGAGTTTATCGCCGAGATAAACGGGGTAAGCTATTATAACGACTCGAAGGCCACTAATACCGGGGCGGTGATCGCTGCCCTGGCGCAGTTCGCCGGCAATGTCATCCTGCTGGCCGGAGGCCGGGACAAGGGTGACGATTATCGCCTGCTGCGGGAAAGTGTCCTTGCCAGTGTGAAAAATGTGGTTCTGCTTGGCGAAGCCGCCGACCTCCTTGAGGCGGCATTAAGCGATGTGACTGACATCTGCCGGGCCCGGGACATGGATGATGCCGTCGGACTGGCGGCAGCTGCAGCCGAACCTGGTGATGTGGTGCTGCTTTCACCGGCCTGTGCCAGTTTTGATATGTTTACCAGCTACGGCCATCGGGGGAATGCATTCAAAAAGGCTGTTCTGGCCCTGCGGGCCAGAAGTGGACCACTGGAAAAATCTGCACAGAGGCATGCAAATTGAGGCGAAAAGGCAATAAAATACGGTTGCTGTTGACCGGCGGCGGAACGGGAGGGCATCTCTTTCCGGCGGTGGCGACCGCCCAGCAATTCCGGGCTCAGATGCCGGAGACCGAGGTCCTTTTTGTCGGCACGAAAAGAAAGGTGGATACCAGGAGCCTTGGGGCTTACGGCTTTACCAGCGAGAGTATCCTCTGCTACGGCTTGAAGGGCAAGAATCCCCTGGAATTGCTGAAAGCGGTTGCGGTCCTGCCCATCTCATACCTCCAGGCATTGAAAGTCCTCCGCCGTTTCCGACCGGACATTATCTTCGGTGTCGGCGGATATGTGACCGGGCCGGTGGTTGCGGCCGGTAAAAACCTCGGTATTCCTGTGGTTATACACGAACAGAATTCCGTTCCGGGCCTGGCCAACAGAAAACTTGGCCGGATTGCCGACCGGGTTTGTCTGTCGCTGCCGGGCAGCGGGGAGGAGTTTCAGGCACATAAAATACTCTATACGGGAAATCCGGTACGGAGCAACATTCTCGAGTTGGCCGGGCAGTCCCCGGTACCAAGAGGGGAACGACGCACCCTCCTGATTCTTGGGGGCAGCCAGGGAGCACAGGCCGTCAACCGGGTGGTTACCGAGACCCTCTGCTCTTTTACCGACAGGGATCTAGAGCAACTCAGGGTGATCCATCAGACCGGAGACAGGGATGAAGAGCAGGTACGCAAGGCGTATCAGCAAAGAGGTGTTACGGCCGAGGTGGCCAGCTTTTTCACTGAGATGCATAAGATCTACGCCCGGGCGGATCTCCTGATTACCAGAGCCGGGGCCACGACCCTTTCTGAGATAGCCGTGCTCGGTAAGGCAGCGATACTTATTCCCTATCCCTATGCTGCCGACAACCATCAGGAAAAAAATGGTCACTATTATGTGTCCGGGGGCGGAGCCGTGCAGTTTTGCGAGAAAGACCTCAGTACTGCGCAGCTTGGCGAGACAATCCTGGGGCTGGTGCATAATGAACAAAAATTGGTGGAAATGGGCACGGCAATGCAGCGGCTGGCATTTCCCGATGCGGCCGAGCGGATTGTCGCCTGCTGTATCGCAGAAATAGACAAACATCGTAAGTAATGAATAGAAAAACGAAACATATCCATTTTGTCGGCATCGGGGGTATCGGGATGAGCGGTATTGCCGAACTGTTGCTCAATCTCGGTTACAAGGTGTCAGGTTCCGATCTGCACCGTACCGCTATCACGGAAAATCTTACGCGGCTCGGGGGATTCGTCTACCAGGGCCATAAAAGTGAGTGGATGGAGGGTGCGGATGTGGTCGTGACCTCCTCGGCCATCTCTCCCGCCAATCCGGAAGTAGCCCGGGCAAGGGAGATGAACGTTCCGGTAATCATGCGGGCGGAGATGCTGGCGGAGCTGATGCGGCTGAAAAAAAACGGCATCGCCATTGCCGGCAGTCACGGCAAGACATCGACCACCTCCATGGTCAGCTGGATGCTGGCCGCGGCAGGGTTAGATCCGACTATTGTCATTGGCGGCAAGGTCGACGCCCTTGGCGGCAATGCCAAAATGGGCCAGGGAGAATATCTGGTGGCGGAAGCCGACGAGAGCGACGGTTCCTTTTTGAAATTATCACCGGTGGTGGAGGTGGTTACCAACATCGATCTTGAGCATCTTGATTATTACCGGGATCTTGACCATATCAAGGCGACCTTTCTGGAGTTCATCGATAAAATACCTTTCTATGGGGCGGCCATCCTCTGTCTCGACGACGCCAATATTGCAGACATCCTCCCTTTGATCAAGAAGAGAACCATGACCTATGGTCTCACCCCCCAGGCGGATATCTATGCTGAAGATATTATCTGGCGGGATGGAAAGAGCTGCTTCACCGTAAAGGATGCCGGTGGTGTGCGGGGCAAAATTACTATCGCCCAGCCTGGGATCCATAATGTCTACAATGCCCTGGCGGCGGTCTGCGTCGGCCTGGAGCTTGAACTCTCCTTTGCAAAAATACAGGCAGGTTTGGTAGGTTTTGCCGGGGTTCAACGCAGGATGCAGAGGAAAGGGGAGGCCAGCGGAATTTCTGTCATCGACGATTACGGCCATCATCCGACGGAAATCCGGGCTACCCTGGAGGCAATCAAACAGGCATGGCCGCAAAAACGACTGGTGGTGCTTTTCCAGCCGCACCGATATTCCCGAACCAAGGCCCTGTTCAAAGAGTTCCAGACCTGCTTTCATAAAGCCGATTATCTCGTTATGTCCGATATCTATGCGGCAAGTGAGGAGCCAATCCCGGAGGTAACTGGAGAAAAACTGCTTGAGGCAACGAAAATGCACGGTCAACGCCACACCCGGTATATCAGCCAAGTGGAGAAAATGGCTCAAGAACTTTTGCCAATGCTCGAGGAGGGAGATCTGGTTCTTACCCTTGGGGCGGGCAACATCGTCAAGGTAGGCGAGGAGTTACTTCAATTGTTGCAAAAAGATGGAGTGTAGGACAGATGAACCACACGCAAAAGGAAAAACTTTCCGATCTGGTCTGCCAGCCTGTCAGCTGGCAATGCCGATTGGATCGCTACACCTCACTTGCAATCGGTGGTCCGGCTGAGGCGCTGATGCGAGTCGACAGGCGGGAAGAACTGCAGCCTGTGCTCGCTTTTCTGGCTGAAGAAGAGATACCCTGGCGGGTCATCGGCCGGGGCACCAATCTTTTGGTACGTGATGAAGGATTTGCCGGGGTTATCCTTGTTCTGGGCATCGACTTCAAGACAGTCGAAAAAGAATTGTCGCCAGCGGCGGATATAGTCGTTGTCCGGGCAGGGGCGGGTATTGCTCTGCCTCAGTTCGCCTTGAACTGTATCGACTGGGGGCTTGCCGGGCTAGAATTTTCCTGCGGAATACCGGGAACCCTGGGTGGGGCAGTGATCATGAATGCCGGGGCATGGGGCAGTGACATGGCATCGATTGTCGAAAGTGTCGCCCTGCTGACAGCAGAGGGTGAGGAACGACTTAGCCATCGGGATCTCGATTTTTCCTATAGGTTCTGTAATGGCCTCAAACCGTATCAGGGAAAAGCGGTGATCACCGAGGTGGTGTTGGCCTTGAAAAAAGGTGATCCAAATGAAATCAGGCAAAATTGCAGTGTGTTGCAGGATCGCAGGAAGAAAACGCAACTTTCCCGACACCCTAATGCCGGCTCGTTTTTCAAGAATCCGCCAAACGATAGTGCCGGCCGTTTGATCGAAGCAAGCGGAATGAAGGGAACGACTATTGGCGGGGCGATGATATCGGAACATCATGCCAATTTTTTGGTAAACAAGGGGAACGCCACAGCTGCCGATGTGCTGAACCTTATGAAAATGGTTCAGACGAAAGTAAAAAATGACAGTGGGGTTGACCTGGAACCGGAAGTCCATTTTATTTGACAGGAACGATGAAACTTTCTCGGATAAAACACATATGCACCTCTCTGCTTGGCAAGCAGAAGCGGGGTAATGGCTATCTGAAGAGCGAAATTCGCCTGGATGACCTGCCGGGGCATTCAAACGGCAGGAATACCGGCCAATTCAGGAAGAGAAAAGGCAGAATACTCCTGATTCTCCGGCTGTTGACCGGGAGGAAGAGAGGACACTATACCGGATACACAAAGTCGGTGAGCAGCAAAAAAAATCTTTTCAGGACAGCGGCAGTATCGCTGCTGTCAATTTCTTTATTGCTTTTTATATTGTTAGGCGGAGTACGGAAAATTGAGTACAGTCTCGAATCGTTGCCGTTGTTTCTGGTTTCAGGAATCGAGTTTTCCGGTAATGAAACCATCCCGGCTGATACATTGCGGGAGGCCACCGGAATAATTCTTCACCAGACCAGTCTGATCAGCCTGGACTGTTCCCGGGTGGAACAATCGCTTACCGCCATTCCCTGGGTGGGCCGGGCGACGGTCAAAAGAAACTGGCCTGCGACCGTGGAAATTTCCATTGTAGAGAATGTCCCCGTGGCCCTCTTGCTCAGTAAAGGTTCCCAGGGTTCGCAGTTGCACTATATGGACAAGAAAGGTAAATCCTTTCTTCGGGTCAGGCAGGCGGAAGAGGCGGATATTGATTATCCCATTATTACCGGGCTGCCCGAAATTACCGATCAGGCAGTCAGAGCAAAGGCTCTCCGTGAAGTGCTGGTCTTTCTGGAGGATGTCAACGGGAATAACCCGCATCTTCCGGCCCAGTCCGTCTCGGAGATTCATGTCAATCCGAAAGGGGAGCTGGTGGTGTATCTGGTTGAATACCCGTTTCCAATTTTTTTCGGAAAAGGTAATACTGGCAAGAAATATTATCGTCTGGTACAGGTCCTCAAGACTTTGTATAAAAAACAGAAAGGTAAGGGGTCGATTTCTCAGGTTGAATATATTCAAATGGATTATTTGGACGACAAGGTACTTGTCGCCCGGAGTGAGTCAGGTTAGAAAGAGAGCATGAATGAAAATATGAAATCCGTGGTGACTACCGATGTTGATACCGTTGGTGGCGAGCAGGGCAATGCCGAGTTGCAGGAACAGGGCGAGCTGGTAGTAGGTCTTGATATCGGTACTACCAAGATCTGCTGTGTTGTCGGGGAGGTGTTTCCCGACCGGGTTGAGATAATAGGAGTTGGCACGGTACCTTCCCTGGGTCTGAAGAAAGGGGTCGTCGTTAACATCGAAAGTACGGTCAACTCCATTCGGCAGGCTGTCGCCCTGGCGGAGGAATCGGCTGGCTGCGATCTGCGTTCGGTGTATGTCTATGTCGGCATTGCCGGCAATCATATTAAAGGATTCAACAGTCCGGGAATAGTTGCCGTCAATAATCGGGAGATCAAGCAGGTCGATATTGACGAGGTTATTGCCGCTGCCCGAACGGTCAAGATATCTGAGAATCAGCGGATTATCCATGTCATGCCCCAGGAGTACATGGTTGATGATCATACCGGTATTCAGAATCCAATCGGTATGACCGGGGTTCGTCTGGTCACCAACGTGCACATCGTTACCGCAGACCTTGGGGCGGTGCATAATCTGGTTACCTGCTGCAACAAGGCCGGCCTGCAGGTGGCCGAACTGGTACTGGAGTCAATAGCCTCGGCTAATTCAGTCCTCAGTAAGGACGAAATGGAGCTGGGCGTTGCCCTGATTGACATTGGCGGCGGCACGACCGATCTGGCCATTTTTTGCGATGGTACGATCCGGCACACCTGCGAGATTGGTCTCGGTGGTCACAATCTAACCAATGACCTTTCCGTTGGGTTGCGCACACCGCTGCAGGAGGCCGAGCGCCTGAAAGAAGATTTCGGTGGGGCCATTGCCTCTTTTATCAAACCGAATCTGGTGGTTGACGTGCCAACGGTGGGAGACCGGGAACCGCGCAAGGTGACTCAGAAGGTGCTGGTGGACATTCTCGAGGCGAGGGTCATTGAGATTCTCGAAATGATGAACAGTGAGCTGGTAGCCTCGGGACAAAAAAACAAGATAAACGGCGGGGTGGTCTTGACCGGCGGGACCGCTCTTTTATCGAATCTTGTCGAACTGGCGGAACAGATCTTTGATTTACCGGTCAGAATAGGTTACCCAACCGGGATTACGGGCAGAGTTGAAGAACTCCACAGCCCGCGCTGTACAACGGCGGTAGGACTGGTACTCTTTGGCAGGAATGCGCGAAATGAGATCGCCAGACAGGAGACCAGCGTTCTTGGCAGAGTAAAGGATTGGCTGAAAAAAATCATGTGATTATCAAGTTTTTTGTTTGAGGGACCGGGCCGGGATGCTATAGTATTGCATTGATAATATTCGTACTTTATCAATGCAGGTAGTTGATGTTCAAGTTACAGACCAGGGGGAAAACATGCCGTTCAGGATGGCCGAATCAGAGGGTGTTGCAGTCGTGAAAGTTATTGGCGTCGGTGGTGGTGGCGGCAATGCCATTAACACGATGGTTGCCAACAGACTTCAGGGTGTAGAGTTCATTGTTGCCAATACTGACAAACAGGCACTCAATCAGTCGAAGGCTGATGTCTGTCTTCAAATCGGTCCGAGTATAACCAAAGGTCTTGGCGCCGGGGCCGATCCTGAAACAGGTAATATGGCCGCCATGGAGTCTGTGGAGGAAATCAGGGAGGCTCTAAAAGGCAGCGATATGGTCTTTGTCACCGCGGGACTTGGCGGGGGGACCGGAACCGGTGGTGCACCGGTGGTTGCCAAGGCGAGTAAGGAACTGGGGGCGCTGACTGTTGCCGTGGTCACCAAGCCCTTCAGCTTCGAAGGCAAATACCGGGCCCGGAACGCCGAAGAGGGATGGCAGGAACTGCAAAAATATGCCGACACAATCATCACCGTGCCAAATGATCGGCTCCTCTCAATTATGCAGAAAAACAGCAGACTCTCCGATATGTTGGCTATGGCGGACAATGTCTTGCTTCAGGCTGTAAAAGGTATTACGGATCTCATCAATGTCCCCGGGCTCATCAACGCCGACTTCGCCGATCTGCGCACAGTGATGAAAGAGGTCGGCCCTGCGGTTATGGGATCCGGATCAGCGACCGGTGAGAACAGAGCCACCGAGGCTGCACGAAAAGCCATCGATAACCAGTTGCTCGAAGATTTCGGTATCGACGGCGCCCGTGGCTTGCTTATCAACATCTCCGCCTCGGAAGCGAGTTTCACCATGGCGGAATTCATGGAGGCCTCGGCTCTGATCCAGGAAAAAGTCGATGATGATGCGAAGGTGGTCATCGGCGCCCTCTACGACGATGATCTTGGCGAAGAACTGCATGTAACGGTCATTGCCACCGGGGTAGGGGGGATGATCGACAACAAGGAAACCATCAATCCGGTGGAAGACCATATGCGCAGGCCCGCTCCGGTAAAAGAGCCGGAACCCTCCATTAAAGGGGCTCCGGCGACACCGAACCAGCAGCCCAGAGTGACAAGATTGCCCGGATCCAATTTCGATAATCTGGATAATCTTGGCTCTTCCAATATTTCCGAGGGGAAGACCGCGAGTTCCCTGAAATGGAATGATGATTATCTGGAGACCCCTACATATCTGAGGAAAAAAGCGAACTGAGAGCTTTCTGAACAATCGAGCCCGCTAAAGAGAAAAATGAGGTCGCAGGTGATCCGGCAAATTTCATTTTTTGCCGACTAATCGGCCGGCAACCGATCACCTGTTCGGCCTGCAGTTGTAAACCGCATCCTTGTCTCCCCGGGAGAAGACAAAAATGACGAAAGGGGATGAGACTGATCCGGTCCTTGATTCAATTCGGCAAGAAAAGAAAGAAGCCGGTCTTGAGTCGTTCAAACTGGTCAAGTATTTCTCCTTTTCCAGTCTTGCCGCAATCCTGGTGTTTACCCTCCTGCTTTCCTGGATTATTTCCAACAACGCTCGAAAGATTATGCTGGAGCAAAACGAGGAGTACTCTCTTTTGCTGGCGGAAAACATCAATCAGCAGGTCTTCAGACGCTTTGTCCTGCCGGCGGTTATCCGTTACGGCGGGATCGCCCTTCGCAAACCCGAACAGTTTGAACTGCTTGACGGAATCGTCAAGGGAGTCATTCAGGGTCTTAAGATTGATTCGGTGACCATTTATGACTCAAGCAGGAATATCATCTCCTATTCGACACTGCCCGAACTGACCGGCAAAGAGAATATGGGGGGAGCGGAGTACTATAAGGCCCTGGTGGGCAACTCTAATTCCCGACTTATCTATAGCGGTTCGGTGCTCAGTCTTCTGCATATCACCACCGAGGTGGAATGCATCCTTAAAACCTTCATTCCCTTCCGACAGGTGCGCAGGGACGGGGAGGACGGTGACCTCATCATGGGAGTCATCGAGATTGAAAAGGATCTGTCAAAAAATTATACGAATATTCTCAAATTCCAGGGCTGGATCATCATGGTCTCCTGTCTGGTCATGGGCATCCTCTTTCTGGTGCTGCGGACCATTGTCTCACGGGCAGGGGAAATAATCGAGAAACGTGCAGTGGAACGGTTGCGGCTCGAAGACAAGCTGAATCAGGCGGAACGACTGGCACATCTCGGCAAGATGGTTGCCACGGTAAGTCATGAGATTAAGAGCCCCCTGGGGATTGTGCGCAGTACTGCTGAGATCCTGGAAAAAAGGATCACAAAGTTAGCGCCGGGCAATGAACATCTGGCGAAAATTGTCGTAGATGAAACCATGCGCCTCAATAATATCGTTGTTGAATTTCTCGACTTTGCCAGACCGCAAAAGGCCAATCTCAAACCGGAGGATGTCAACAAGGTGGTTTGCAAGGTGCTCGATTTCCTGTCCAACGAATTAAAGAGACAGCGTATCGAGCTGATCACCGATCTTGCCCCAGATCTTCCGCCAAGCCAGCTGGATCAGGATCTTTTTTATCGCGCCCTGTTGAACATTTTAATGAACAGTGTGCAGGCGATGACTGAAGAAGGGCAGTTGCAGGTAAGCAGCTGCCGGACTCCGTCGGGAGGGACAGAGTTGACTGTCAGGGACAGCGGTACCGGGATGTCGGCTGAAAAAGTTGACCAAATATTCAAACCGTTTTTCACCGACAAGGACAAGGGAACCGGGCTGGGGCTTGCAATAACAAAGTCTATAATAGACAGTCACCATGGTGAAATTGCAGTGCAGAGTGTCGAAGGGAAAGGGACGACGATCATCGTAACTCTGCCGCCGGCCGGGTAGACAAGATGTTCCTTGGTATTGCCAACCTTACTTTTCTTGATAAGGGTCCCTTTACTTTTTCGGTGGAAAAAGGGGAATGTGTCGGTATCACCGGAAGATCCGGGGTAGGCAAGACGCAGTTGTTCAGGGCGATTACCGATCTTATTCCGTCGAAGGGAGACGTACGGTTGGCGGGCATCTCCTGCAAGGATTTTGCTCCGGAAAAATGGCGCTCAAGGGTCACAATGGTGCCGTCGGACTCCAGCTGGTGGTATGACAGGGTGGGGGAACATTTTTTACACAAAGGGCAGGGAGATGATCTACGGGAAGGATGCGCACTCCTTGGCCTCGATCCCGGTGTTCTCGCCTGGCAGGTGAACCGTCTGTCCGTCGGCGAACGCCAGCGATTATCCTTGCTCAGGACCTTACAGATCAGACCGGCCGTCCTGCTGCTTGATGAACCCAGTTCAGGTCTCGATGCATATCATACCACACTGCTGGAGGACTATGTTGAACACTATCGCAAGCTCTACATGCCGGCAATAGTCTGGGTCAGTCATGACCCGGAACAGCTTCGGCGGGTCGCGGTCAGAAAATTTCGCATGGAGGAGACCGGCCTCTTTGCAGCAAATGACGATCACCAGCAAGGGCTATCCCCGGGGAAACGATGAACGTCATCAGCTTAAGCAGTTTTGATCTGGCTCTTGCTGCATCTCTTCTCCTGCTGCTCTCTTTGCTTAGCCTGTTGTTTCGCCTTGGCCTGGAACGAAGAATTCTTTTTTTCGGCTGCCGGATGACCGCCCAGCTGTTTTTTGTTGGCCTGATACTTCGCTATCTCTTTGCCAACGGGAGCCTGCTGCTGGTATCGCTGATGTCGCTTGTGATGCTTTTTGCAGCCGGTCGTGAGGTTCAGGCCAGACAGAAGCGAAAAATAATGGGTTTGTCGGGATATATGATCAGTATCTCAGCCATGTGCGTCTCTTCCTTTACGGTTACAATCCTGGCGCTACTGGTTATAATTCAGGTCAAACCCTGGTACACGCCGCAGTATGCAATTCCTCTGCTCGGGATGCTGCTTGGCAACACCATGTCCGGTATTTCCCTGGCCCTGGACAGGATGACCGATCAGCTGTATGGTCGTCGGGGAGAGGTGGAGCAGCGCCTGTTGCTCGGCCAGACCTGGCAGGAGGCGACCCGTGAAATCCGCAGCGATTGCATGCGGACCGGAATGATGCCGATAATTAACTCCATGGCGGCGGCAGGTTTGATCAGTTTGCCGGGAATGATGACCGGGCAGATTCTCGGGGGCACCCCGCCGGTCGAGGCGGTTAAGTATCAGATTCTGATCATGTTTCTCATTGCCTCCGGTACCGGCTTTGGAGTGGTGAGCGCTATCTGGATGTCCGGCCTGCTGCTTTTTGATGATCGGCACAGGCTTCGTCTTGAGGTCTTGAATCCTGATCGGAAATGAACGCAACCTCTATTTGGCCTTGAGTTCTTTTCGGCAACTCATTAATGTGCATACGCTAATAAACTGCATCCTATTGTGGACAAAGGTGAAACTATAGATCTTTTGGACCTTGCTATAAAAAATTATGTAAAACAATTAAGTGGAGAAGAAGATGGGAAAGAAAATAGTCATTGTTGGAGGTGTTGCGGCAGGTCCGAAAGCGGCATGCCGGTTGAAACGTCTTATGCCTGATGCAGAGGTCACCGTTATCGATCAGGATAATCTCATTTCCTACGGCGGGTGCGGCATCCCGTACTATGTATCCGGTGATGTAGCCGATGAGAAGGAACTACGCTCAACCAGTTTCCACATGGTGCGCGATGAGTATTTTTTTGACAAGGCGAAAGGGGTGAAAACTTTGACTTCTACCCGTGCGCTCGCCGTCGATCGAGTAAAGAAATCGGTTCGGCTGGAAAATCTGAAGACGGGAGAGAAATCGGAGATCGGCTACGACAGCCTTATCCTTGCAACCGGCAGCCAGCCGGTGCTGCCGCCCATTCCAGGCAACCAGGCGGAGGGGGTGTTTACCATCAGTGATCTGCACAAAGCCATTGCCATCAAGGAGATGATTGCCAAGGGCAAGGTTGGTAAGGCGGTTGTCATCGGCGGCGGTGCCATCGGCATCGAGATGGCTGAGGCGCTCACCGATCTGTGGGGTGTTGAAACGGCAATTATCGAGTTCAAGGATCAACTCCTGCCGAGAATTATCGACTGGCCGCTGGCGGCAATTTTGGAAAAACAGCTTCGTGACCATAATGTCGAGGTCTTTCTCGGTGAATCCGCCGAGGAAATTCTCATCCAGGACGGCAAGGTCAGTGCAGTTCGCACGGGCAAACGGACCCTTGACGCCGATATGGTTATCCTGGCAGTGGGGGTGAGACCCAGGTCCCAGCTGGCGGCAGAAGCGGGTCTTCTCGTCTCCGCTTCCGGGGGGATCGTCGTCAATGAACGGATGCAGACGTCCGATCCTGATATCTACGCGGCCGGCGACTGCGTGGAAATTACTCATCTGGTATCCGGAAAACGCTTTGTCGCCCCCTTCGGCAGTATGGCTAACAGAGAAGGAAGGGTTGCCGCTGATAATATCGCCGGAATCCCTTCGGTTTTCAAGGGTGGTGTGGGCAGCTTTATCGTCAAGGCCTTTGAACTCTCGGTGGGGTCGGTGGGACTGAGTCTGGAAAGCGCACGGGCCGAGGGTTTCGATGCCGATTTTTCCCTCTCTTCTCCTTCTGACCGCGCTCATTTCTTTCCGGGCCAGGATATCATCTGCCTGGAGATGATTTTCGACAGACGTACCAGGAAGGTGCTTGGTTTTCAAGGTACCGGGCCGGTGAATGACGCTCTCTCCGCCCGCATCGACGCAGCGGCGGTGGCGCTCAGCGCAGGGGCGACGATCGATGATTTTGCCAATATAGAAATGGCCTATTCGCCGCCCTTTTCACCGGCGATAGATCCGATCAATGCAGCGGCCTATATCGCCGATAATCTCTGTGACCAGCGGATGCGGCAGATTTCCATGGAAGAGTTTTATCATTGGATGGCCGACCATGCCAGCCATCCTGACTGGCAGGTGCTGGACGTACGTCACGAGAAACAGGCAAGCCCCTTTGTTGAACGGTTTGGTCCTTCCCTGTGGAGTTCGATGCCGTACGATCAGGTCCGTGACCGGTATGCCGAACTGCCTAAGGATAAAAAGCTTATTGTATTTTGCAACGCCGGCTCCCGGTCCTTTGAAGTGCAATTGTTTCTGGACTATGTCGGTATGAGAAACAGTACGGTCCTGCCGGGCGGTTTCAATGTCATTCGGAGAATGGGAGCTGAATGGCTTCCGGTGAGCTGATATTTTCCGGGGCATAGATACATCCAGACAACGGCCAGAAGATCCTCAGCGGTATTACGTCAGCCTTGTCTTGCCAGGATAGACTTGGTGAGCTACATTGTGTACATTGCACTGATGAATGCAGTGGGTATGCATTTGTTATAATAAGAGATATCCAAGAGAAAAGGGAAAAACGGAGTAATAATGGCTGAACTGAACCCGCAGCATATGATTGAAGAGCTTCGGGATAATATCAAGACCGGCGATGCCCTCAAGGCCCAACTGGTGTTATCCCATCTGGAGCAGGTTGACCAGAAGACCCGCAATACGTTGATCTACCTCCTGTCGAGAGCGGAGGCAGATTTTTCCGTACCACTCTTGATCTTCGTCCTGACAGATCAGCTGGCGGTAGCCGAGGAAATGCCAATTATCCGTGAGACTCTTCTTTCCATTCTCCTTGCTTACCCGGAGAAATTGATTGAATTTCTCGGATCTTCAAAAATCACCGACAAGGCGGAATTGATAAAAGTGGTTGGAGAACTCCGTTTTGACGAGGCAACAATGATGCTTCTCGATCTTTTAGCCGTCTCCGAGGATGAGGCTGAAATGCTCTTGATCATTGAAAACCTGGGACTGATCGGTGACCCGCTGGCGATAAATACCCTGACCGACTACCTTTATGCCGCCAACCGGGAGCTCATTATCGCCGCTGTACAGTCCCTTGGCCAGGTCGGCACACCGACAGCCATGCACCGCCTCGCCGAAAGGATGGGCACGGACAATGAAATAGATTATCTGATCTTGTCCATCTTTTCCGAGGTACAGGATCAGATTTCCCTGGAAAAGCTCAATGATACCATTCGGTCGCATTATGCCCACATGCGTACCTATGCCAAATCGGAGCTGGTCAGAATTGGGCCTAAAGCGGTACCGGTGCTGATCGACAACCTGCTCCGCGACGATCCGGATTTTCTAATCCATACCTTGAATGTGCTGGGTGATATCGGCGACGAATCGGCGGTGG
>Ga0210123_1000229_pt1 | contig 37294 bp, 36 predicted proteins | sample Muzzi_PWB_D2_FD_185535 | JGI IMG/M metagenome (GOLD analysis project Ga0210123, IMG submission 185535) | Wetland microbial communities from San Francisco Bay, California, USA, that impact long-term carbon sequestration - Muzzi_PWB_D2 (SPAdes) | ecosystem: Environmental > Aquatic > Marine >... | reverse complement strand
GGGCTCATTCTTTGGAGGCATCGTCTCAGCCGTCCTCGCGGGTAGCCGCCGTCGCCTCGGTCCGGCGGGCGGGCGGTTCGTACCGCTCGAAATACCACGTCCCGTCGGCTTCGTCCTTCGGCGTCGAGGGCCGCCGGGCCAGGCGGAGCTTGTAGGCGACGTAGGTAATGACGCCGAGGACGATCGTCACGAGGATCGTCACGACGATGATCGTGATCAGGATGTCGAGAATGTTCATCGGGCACCTTCTTCCGCGGGGCGGACGGGGGTCCGGCCGAGCTTCTCCCAGCCCATGCCGAAGCGGAACAGCTCCTCGATCGACGCGAAGCTCTTCGTGACGTCGAGGAAGAGAATGAAGAAAAATCGATAGATGACAGCGAGCGGCACGAGGCTGAGCTGTTCTTCCTCCATCGACACCGTGACGAGCGCGGCGGCAAGGTCGAGCAGCGTCAGCAGCACCCACCAGTACAGCAGTAACTCGCCCATGCCGAATAGCAGGGCGACGACCGCGAAGAACAGGTGGGCGAACACGTTCATCATCGGCCACAGGACGGCTTCGAAGCCCATTTCGATGGCCGACAGCCACAGCGGAAAGTCGGGGAACGGCTTCACGAACAGGCTCTTCCGCTTCCGCAACGCTTGGAGGATCCCCCGCGTCCAGCGGTATCGCTGCTGGATCAAGTCGAGCCAGTGCTCGGGCGCCTGTGTCCAGGCGATCGCCTGGTCCTCGTAGGCGATCTTCCAGCCCGCCGCTATCAGCTTGAGCGTCAGGTCGGCGTCTTCTGCGAACGTGTCCGTATCGTAGAAGCCGACGTCCTCGAGTGCCTCGCGCCGGAACAGGCCGACCGGTCCCGGCACGATGTTCACGGCCGCGACGAATCCCTGGGCGCGGCGCGGCATGTTCAGCCCCTCAATATACTCGAGGGCCTGGAGGCGCGTCAGCAGCGAGGTGCGGTTGATGACCTTCACGTTGCCCGCGACGGCGCCCACGCTGGGGTCCTCCATGTGCGCCACGGCGCGGCGCAGGCAGTCCGGCTCCACGGTCGAGTCCGAGTCCATGCAGAACACGAACGGGTAGCGAGCGTTGGCGATGCCGAGATTCAGCGCCGTGGCCTTGCCGGCGTTGGGCTGGCTGAACACCCGCACCGGGACGTCTCCGTCGCGCTCCCACCCCACGGCCGCCGCCAGCGTGTCGTCGCGCGAGCCGTCGTCCACTACCACGATTTCGTAGGTCGGGTAGTCGAGGGCGAGAAGGCTCTCGATGGCGGCGCCGATCACGGCGCCCTCGTTGTACGCGGGCACGATCACCGAGATCGGCGGCAGCTCTACGTCGTCCCGCTCACCGATGTCCCGCTCGGCATGCTGCATGAAGCCGAACCACAGCAGCGTGAAGTAGCGGAGCAGCAGGATGCCGAGAAAGATCACCAGGCTGATCAGCACGATCCGAATCAGCACGACACGCACCTGGTCGGGCGAGTTTACCGCCCAGAGGATAAACCCCAGCGTGCCGCCCGTGACGAGCAGCACGAGCAGCAGCGGACCGAGGGAACGCCGGGTCCCACTCACGGCTGGATCCTCAAGGTCAGCGCGGCGCCGAGCGAATTGTACTCGTTCTCGCGTCCCTGCCGGTAAAAGGCGTCGAGATTCAGCAGGGTCCGGTCGGAGCGCCAGCTCAGGCCGGCCTCGGCCCCGTACTGCGGAAGCCAGCCGGCCTCGACGGCATCGCGCTCGTCGGCCCAGGCGGCACCACCGCTCAGGCGGAGGCGGTATCCCAAGCCCTGTGCGGGCCGCCGGCCGAGGGTGAGCCCCACCGTGTTGGCCCAGAAAAGCTTTGGCTCCCAGTAGAGCCGGCGCCCGGGCGACGGGGCCGGATCGGAGAATCCGAGCACACGCGAGCCGAGGTCGGCCGCGAGCCACGGGCCGAGCGGACGGGAAACGGTGGCCCCCGCACCCCACCGCGTGTTGGTCAGACCGGTACCAGAGAGCCAGGCGAGGTCCGCCGATGCGGACAGGGCCCACTCCGCCCCGAGCGGCCGATACGTGGCGACCTCGAGCTGGTCGGCCACGACCTCCGCGATCGCGCTCTCGAGGGTGTAGGTCAACGGGTAGGCCGCCAAGTGCTCGTAGCGCAGCGACAGGGAACCCCCGTCCGCGGCGAATCGGGCCACAGAGGCACCGAAGCGCGGTTCCGTGCCGGCGTCGGTCAGGTGATCGACGCCAAGGCGCAGGGCGGTGCGGAGCGAGGCCTCGGACCACCAGCGCGCGCCTTCGAGCAGGACGTAGCCGCCGTGGTCGTCGGTGAGCGCGCCGGTCAGGTCGTGGCCTTCTAGCCGACGATAGCCCGCCGTCAGGTCGAGCGCGTACTCCGAGCCCGTCCAGCCCGCACCGGCGCCGAGGTCGAGCTGCAGGAAGTCATCGGAATCGGAGAACAGCGACAGGCTCGGCCCGGCGCCCACCGGCTCGCGGGCCGCGATGGTCTCGGCGCGCCGCCGATCGAGCTCGGCGAGGCCGGCCACGGCGTGGGTCTCACCCGGCTGCAGGGAAAGGGCCCGCTTGTAGGCGTCACGCGCCGCGCCGCGCCGATCTGCGTAGCGGTAGGCGTCCCCGAGCAGGCCCCAGGCGTCGGCCCGTTCCGGGTACTCACGGACAAGTGCCTCGAGCTCGCGGCGGGCCGCGGCTTCCTGCTCGGTCCATACGTAGAGCTGCGCCAGCCGATAGCGGCCGTCGGCGTCCAGATCGAATCGGTCGCGGTAGGCCTCCAGCGCCGCGATGGCGGCCGCCTGGTCCTCCAGCCGGTACTGCAGGAAGTCGATCCGCTCGCGCGCCAGGGCGCTGTCACCGGGCGCCTCGGCCACGGCGCGGTCGTACAGGACCGCCGCGGCTTGCAGGCTGTCGGCCTCGGTGGCCGCGCGGGCTCGCTCGACCAGGGTCGGCGGCGTCGGCTCCGGTTCCGGCGGCGGGGTGAGCACGCGCTCCAACTCGCGGTCGAGCTCGGCGGCCTCGGCAGCGACCGGCGAATCGGCCGGCAGGCCGGCGAGCACGGTACGCGCCTCCTCGGGCTCGTCGTTCCAGTAGAGGGACCGGGCCAGGTCGAGGCGGTAGCGTCCGTTCTCCGGCGCGGCGGCGACCAGGCGCCGGAGTTCGGTCTCGGCCTTGTCGTAGCGCTCCGCCCACAAGTAGAGCTCCGCCAGTTCGTGGCGCAGGCGCAGGTCGTTCGGCCGGGCCGCCAGAAGATCGCGGTAGACCTCGACGGCCGCGTCCACGTCTCCCGCGTCCCGGAGGAGCCGGGCCAGGGCTAGACGGTCGGCCGGGGCGCCCGCGCGGTGTACGAGGTCCTCGTACGCCGCACGAGCGGCGGCCGGTCGGCCGGCGTTCGCCAGCGTGCGCGCCCGCTCCCGCGCAACGTTGAGGTCGTCAGGACGCGCCTCGAGGTAGGCTTCCATTCGGGCGATCGCCGCGCCGTAGTCCCGCGCGGCCAGCAGCGAATCGACATCGGACCAGAGTAGCTCCGTCGGTCCGGGCTCCGGCGCGACGGGCGTGGGGGCGGGTGCCGGGCGCTCGATCAGGGTGTCGCGGCGCGGCATCGGAAACGCCACGGCGTCGGCCGAGGTGGGGAACGAGAAGCCGGACTCGCGCAGGTCGGCCACGAGCGCGTAGCGTGAGGGGAGTACGACCAGCACGAGGGCGGCCGTGATGGCGAGTAGCAGGCCCGCGGTCAGGCCGTACGCCAGCCAGTACGGGACACGGCCGTCGTCCCGCGAGTTGCCCCGGCGTCGCTTCTCGCTCGAAGGTGTCACGCGATCGGCCTCACGCCCCGATCAGCTGGCGGATGCTGTCGGACTCGTCGGGACTCGACAGGATCTCCGCCTCGAGGCTCACGGAGTGACCGTGCTGGCGAAGCTCGGTCTGCACCCGTCGCAGGAACGCCTCTGCCTGCTGGGCCCGGGCGTCCTGGAGCAGCACTGCGAAGCCGCCGCCAAGCGGGGCGACCAGGTCGCCGCTCTCGGCCCGTACGGCATTGACGAGCACTGACCCGAGGTCGGGCACCGACGGCAGATCGAAGCGCAGCAGGCTGAACAACGCGCCGTCCTCCGAGGACAGGCGCTCGCGGAGCAAGCTCCGGAGCTCTTCCTCCGACAGCAGGCCGTCCACCGGGATCGGCCGCTCCGCCGCTGCCCCGGCCGCCGATCGGCGATCGCTCTCACTCGCCCGGCGGATGCGCGCATCGAGTTCCTTGAGGTCGATGCCGTCGCTGAGGACGTCGTCCGCCCCCGCGTCGAGCGCCTCCGCCCGATCGCCGGAGCGGAGGTCGTGGTCCGACAGCAGAAGCAGCGGTGCGGTCGTCAGGGGCCGGGCAGTCCGGATCAGATCGATTGCCTCGTCGGTGCGGCTGCGCTCCACGTAGATACACACGAGACTGGCCGGTCCGCCCTGGAGGCGCCGCAACAGGGCCATGCCGTCCCCAGGTCGCTCCGTCCCTCGGTCGCGACCCAGCCACCCGGCCAAGTCGTCGGGAACCGTCGCCCCCAGCTCGACCAGCACGAGCGGGGCGTCGCCGGAGGTTTGCCGATCGGAGCTCCGCCGCTCGATGCGACCGGTCGGCGGGACCAGCCCCTTGCCGGCCACGAGCTCGAGGCTGATCGGACCGGCTTGTTCGGGGGGCGGCGTGAACCGCTGGACGTCGATTTGGTGGAGGCCGTTCGCAAGTCGCGCGAAATGGAGCACTCCGGACGCACGTTGCAAGACCCATTCAGTCGACGGATCCGGGCGATCTTCGAGGCCCGAGGCAACCGACGCGGCCACCGTGGCGCCGCTCTCCTCCGCCCAGCCCGAGAAGCGCCGGGCCATCGAGCTGCCGGCGCGCGTCGACCACAGGAAGGATCCGGGGTCGATCGCGATCCGGTCGACCGGCGGGCTCACCAGGTGCCGCAGTTCGTCGAACGCCTCGTCGGGATCGGGGGTGTGAACCACCCGTCTGGGATAGTCACCCTTGAATCCCAGTAGAACGCAACTGCCTTTATGCCAATGGCTTGCGAGGTCCAGACCGAAATAGTCTGCCTGCTCGAGCAGGTCGTCGGGGGCGGCCGCGCTGAGGAGCGCCACCCGCTCGCCGGCACGCAGCCCGGCGTCGAGGAACTGGAGCAGGAAAGCGAGCTTCGCGGTGTCCGCCCCGCCCGTGAGCAGGTAGGTCCCTCCGCGTCGAAAGCCTGCGGTCCGTTCGTCGAGCGGTTCGATGCCTGTGGCGAGGTTCACGATCCTCCGGCTCCTGTTGCTGGATGTCTTGCAAGGAAACATCGATAGATTTTGCGCAACCCGCGTGCCATTGCATACAGGGCCGGCTTCCGGGTGGAAACCGGCCCTGTTGCGGGTCCGGGGAATCGTTGCTCCGGGTGGGCTTCGCCGCTAGCGGATGCCGCCCGTCAGTCGCTTGACCAGCGGACTCAACAGCAGCGCCACGATGCCCGCCACACCCACGAACACGGCGACGTTGAAATAGAGGGCGGACGCTGGCAGCGTCTCCAGGCGACCCGCGACGAGACCGGCGAACAGATTACCGAGCGCGGCCGCGATGAACCAGACGCCCATCATCTGCCCCAGGCGTCCCGGAGGCGCGAGCTTCGTCATCGAGGACAGGCCTACCGGAGACAGCGCCAGTTCACCGCAGGTGAACAGGAAATATGTCGCCACCAGCCAGCCCATCGACACCGGGCTCTCGGGCGTCGCGTTCGCGGCGCCCCACATGATTACGAAGAAGCCCGCGGACAGCCCGATCAGGCCGAGCGCGAATTTCAGCGGTATGGATGGGTTCTTGTCGCGGTGAGCGAGCCAGGTCCACAGCCAGCCGAATACCGGGGCGAGAACGATGATGAAGAACGGGTTCACGTTCTGGAGCCAGCCGGCCGGCATCTCCCAGCCGAACACCGTCCGGTTCGTGAGGTCGCGGGCGAACAGGTTGAGCGATGATCCCGCCTGCTCGAAGCCGGACCAGAAGATCGCGGCCAGCAGGAAGAGCCAGAAGATCACCATCAGACGCTGCTTCTCGATGCTCACGCCCTCGCTGCCATGCTTTGCGATCAGCAGGAAGACGCAGGCCAGAACGAACAGGCCGAGCGTCATCAGGATCGCCCACTGGCCGCCAGCCACCGCGGTCATGCCAGGCCGCATGGAGGGAATCAGTGCGGAAAGCGCCACGAAGATCAGGGTCAGGCCCGCGGCCAGTCCCACGCCGAAGATCAGGTAGGCGAAGAACAGGATCGACAGGAGCAGAATCCCGTAGCCCACCCACGTCGCAAACGTCTCGAGGCTGAGCCCGAGCGCGCCGGAAACGAGCAGCCAGACGATGGTTGCCACGACGAGGGCGGCCACGACGGCGCCCAGCGTGAAGCTGCGGCCTCGGCGCTGCACGACCTCGGCCGGCTCGTCCGTCCGGAAGGTGCCCGCGGCCCCCAGGTACTTGTCGCCCATCTTGTACTGGATCAGCCCGAGGATCATTCCAAACCCGGCGGCCGAGAACCCCCAGTGCCAGTTCACCTTCTCGCCCAGCGTGCTGCAGATGAACGGTCCGAGCACGGCGCCGATGTTGATGCCCATGTAGAAGAGCGAGAACGCGGCGTCGCGCCGGGCACCCCACTCCTCGCGCTGCTGCTCAGTCTCTGCGTCGTCTACGGCCGGGTAGAGGTCGCCCACCATGGTGCTCACATTGGGTTTCAGCAGGCCGGTTCCGAGAACGATGAACAGGAGACCGAGGAAGAACGACGGCTTGTCGGGCAGCCCGATCATCGGCGCGGCAAGCGTGAAGTGGCCGAGGGCGATGATGCAGCCGCCCACGAACACGGCGCGCCGCTGACCCCACAGGTTGTCGGCGATCCAGCCGCCGGGGAGGGTCAGCAGGTACACCATCGACGTGTAAAGGCCGTACACCGCACCGGCTGTCCCCGCGTCGAACCCGAGACCCGGATTCTGACCGACGACGGCGGCGGTCATGAACAGGATGAGGAGGGCGCGCATGCCATAGTAGCTGAAGCGCTCCCACATCTCGGTGAAGAACAGCGTCGCCAGCCCGCGGGGGTGACCCATCCACTGGGCGTCGGAGATCGCTCCGGCGGCCGTGGCCGGACGGGATTCGGGGTACATGCGTTCCTCTCGCTGCGATGCCTGATCTTTCCCGCGCACACCGACGCTGCGGGCCGAAAAGCCGGGGCCAATATCGGGGAGGAAGCGACGGCAGAGCAAGCGAAGCCGGATTGCGACCGGCCGGATCAGTCGTCGAAGCCCTCGAGAAACGCCCGCGCGGACGAGGTCCAATCGAACCGGGCGGCGCGAGCGGCGCCGGCCTCGCCGAGGCGCGCCGCCATGTCTGGGTCGGTCAAGAGTCGCTCCAGCGCGTCGGCCAGGGCCGCCTCGTCCCCGGCCGGCACGAGGATCGAGGTCTCGCCGTCGGGGGCCACTTCGGGGACGGCGCCGGCAGCAGCCGCGGCGATGGGCAGCCCATATGCCATCGCCTCCAGGAAGACGATTCCGAAGCCCTCCTGGCGACTCGGGAGGCAGAAGACGCGCGCCCCCCGGTACTCGGCGTCGAGGGCGTCGGTCGAGGCGAGGGCGCCGGTGAACACGACCCGATCCTGTACCTTCAACTCCGTCGCGAGCCGGCGGTTCGCCGACAGCTCGGGGCCGTCGCCCACGATGCGGAGGCGTGCCTCCGGAAGGCGTGCGACGACTCGCGCGAAGGCGCGGAGCAGGGTGGGCGTATCCTTGCGAGGGTACTGCCGGGCCACCGACAGCACAGTCGGGCCCGGGGCGTGGAAACGCTTCGCGCCCGCACGAGACGCAACGTGGGCCGCGGCCGCTCGCTCGCGGACGGCGTCGTCGAGCGCCTCGGGCGCGATGCGAACGTGGCCCGGGTCGAGGTCGTAGGCGTCGATCGCGGCCTGCGCGGCGTAGTCGCTGGTGACGAAGACGCGCCGGGCTTTCCGGGCGTTACGTCCCTCGAGACGACGGATGGCCTCGAACCGAAGGCGTGAGAGGCCGGTCTCGAACTTCGCTTCTTCGGCGGCGACGCCCTTGAGCGCCACGACGTAGGAAAGTCCGAGCCGGGTCGGCAGGTCGTGGGGAAGGGCCCAGCCGTCGAAGTCGATCCCGACGACCACGTCGAAGCGCTCGGCAAGCCGCTCGATGCGTCGGCGAAGCGTGACGTTGTAGAACCACCGGGTCAGGTCCAGCGATCCCAGGTCGATATGCGGACGCAGCACGTTCACCTCGTGACCGAGGTCCGCGAGGCCGCGGGCGAGCCCGGCAATCGCGACGGCCGAGCCGCTGCCCGTCGCGCGGTCGCGCAGCCAGGAATCGAGGAACAGGAGGTTCACGACGCCCGCAACGCCGGGTGTCGGGTGCCGTCAGTCAGCGTAGGCGCGGTCGAACTTCGCGGCGAGCACGAAGTCGCTCTCCGTGAGCCCGTCGACCTTGTGGGTCCAGATCTCGACCCCCACGCGGCCCCACGATAGGTGGATGTCCGGGTGGTGACCCTGCTCCTCGGCGATGTCGCCGATCACGTTCGTGAAAGCCAAAGCTTCCGCGAAATCCGGGAACTCGAACGTGCGCTCGAGGTGGTGGGTCTCCACGACAGTCCAGCCGTCGTCGAGGTGTGCGAGAAGGCGCGCGGCTTCGTCGGCTTCCATGGGCGGGACGCCGCCGCGGCACGGGACGCAGGTCTGTTCGGCGAGATCGGTCATCGGCATCGCTCCTCGGTTCAGAAGCGCGCTCAGGCCGTCTCCTCAACCGGTGCCCCTTCTAAATCGGACATGGACTTGGCGAGGACGACCCGATCGCGCCCGCTTCGTTTCGCGGCGTACAGCGCATCGTCGGCCGCGCGCATCAGGCTCTTAGGATCTTCGCCATCTTCCGGGAAGAAAGCGATCCCGACCGACGCCGACAGATCGATGTCAGAGTCGGGGATCCCCTCGAGCGCCAGGTGCCGGATCCGTTCTCGCACACGGTCGGCGATCGCGAGCGCCAGGTCGTGGTCGCAGCGGAGCAGGAGCAGCGCGAACTCTTCGCCCCCCAGTCGGGCGGCCTGGTCGCTCTCGCGGACGGAGTCCCGCAGCGCGGTCGCCAGGAGCTCGAGGACGCGGTCACCCACCTGGTGGCCGTACCGGTCGTTCACGTCCTTGAACAGGTCGAGATCGAGCATGATCAGCGCCATCGTCTCCTGGTAACGCGAGGCGCGCCGCACCGCCTCGTCCAGCTGGCGCATGAAGTGTCGGCGGTTGTGCAGACCGGTCAGCCCGTCCGTGATCGCCAGGCGCCGGGTCTCGTCCAGCAGCTGGCCGCCCCGGATCACGGCGGCCGCCTGGTGCGCGATCAGCGTCAGGGTCTGGATGGCGTTTTCGTCAAATGCGTCGACCTCCACGGATTCCGCGTTCAGCACGCCCACCGTCTTGCCTTCGGCGATCATCGGCAGCGCCAGCTCGCTGCAGGCACCGGGGATCCCGGGGATGTAGTGCGTGGCCTCTGGTGCGCGCAGATTCCGCAGAAGTTGGGTCTCTCGAGTTTCGGCGCACCGCCCGGTGACGCCCCGGCCGACCGGAATCTCCAGGTAGCGCGCCGCCGCCTGGTAGCCCTGGCCGGCCGCGAGCTTGAGCACGCCGGTGTCTTCGTCCAGCAGCAGGATCGCACAGTGCGCCTCGGGGACGATCTCCTGGGCGATTTCCAGCATCTGGTTCAGCGTGACCCCTAGCGACCCGGCCTCACTGGCCAGACGACTGATCCGGTGCAGCGCCTCGAGCTGATCGACGCGGCCGCGCAGGTCCTCCTGCGTGCGGAAGGCGAGGATGGCCAGCGCTGCCTGGGCGCCGAGCACCGTCAGCATCTTCTCGTGCTCCTCGGTGAAGGCATCCTTGCGCTCGGATTCGACGTTGATGACTCCTGCCACCTGGCGACCCACGATCAGGGGGACGGCCATGTTGGAGCGGGCCTCGGGGAGTCCGGCCCGATAACGGGGGTCGAGTCGCACGTCGCCGACGCGCACGGAGCGGCGGTGCTCCACGGCCCAGCCGCAAAGTCCTTCACCGGCCGACAGCATCGACCGCATGAGCTCGGCGCGGCGATCGCCGTAGCCGCGGAGTCGCGCGACGCGCAGCCTCTCCGTGTGCTCGTCGTAGAGCATCAACGCGGCGTGCTCGAAGCCGATGAGGCGCTCGGCCTGGTTCAGGACCTCCTGCAGGAGCTCGTCGAGCGTCGGGCGGATCCCGATCGCTCGCGTGCTCTCATACAGCGCCGAGAGGGCGACGATCTCGCCGCCCGGCACGCTGGCCAGCCGTCCACGCGGCTTCGGGCTGTCACGGTGTGCCACCGTAGGTCACCTCGAATTCCATGATTTCTTCGTTCCGCACGATCTTCACGGTCGCGCGCTCGCCCGGCGTGGCGGCCGACAGGACCGCCATGAAGTCCTCGATGCCGGCGATCTCGCGATCTCCGATACCGACGATCAGATCGCCGCGCTGCAGACCGCCCCGTTCGGCGGGGCTGTCCGTCCGCACGGCCGAGAGGAGCACGCCGGCGCGTCCGTCCGTCGGTCCCGCATAATCCGGTACGGTGCCGAGTCTTGCGCCGCCGGCCATGCGCTGCCGGGCAGGCGCCTCACTCGTCTTGACCAGTGTCAGCGGGTCCTCGCGCCGGGCGAGAGCCTCCGAGATCGTCTCGATGAGGTGCACGATTCGGACCGCGCCCGTCGAATCGATCAGATCCGCATCGTCTTCCGGCCGGTGGTACTGGGCATGGGTCCCCGTGAAGAAGTGCAGGACCGGGACGTCGGCCGCGAAGAACGACGAGTGATCCGACGACCCGAACCCGTCCCCACCGACCGCGCAGTCGAGCTCCAGATGCGCACAGGCGGGCTCCACGATCTCCGGCCATTCCTTCGCCGAACCTCCGCCCAGCACCTGCAGCCGGCCGCCTTCCAGCCGTCCCACCATGTCCATGTTCAGCATCGCGTAGATCTCTTCGACTCGCAGGCCGCGGGGCGGCGCATGGACGAACATGCTCGAGCCGACCAGGCCCCGCTCCTCGGCAGAAAAGGCCACGAACACGACATCGCGGTGCAGGTCGTCGCGACGGGCCGCCAGCGCTCGCGCCACCTCGATCAAGGCCATCGTGCCCGATGCGTTATCGTCAGCCCCGTTGTGGATCTCGCGCGAGTCGGGGGCCAGCGAACCCGAGCCTCCGTGCCCCAGGTGATCGTAGTGCGCGCCAAGAACGATCAGCCCGGCGCGTGGCGGTGAGGCCTGCCCGCGCAGCCGGCCGACGACGTTGAACGCTTCGACCGGCGTCCCCTCGACGTGCGGGTTGGTCTCGTCGAGGATCGTCGTGGGGAAGGGCTGACGATAGCCGTCGCTGCCGGCCGGCTCCAGGCCGATTGCCGCGAATTGCTCGGCGATCCAGGCGCCTGCGGAGGAGAGGCCGTCCGACCCGAGCCCCCGGCCCTCGCGGGAATCGTCGGCCAGCCACGACACACCCGCGGAATAGCGGCTCGCCGCGGCGTCGAGCGACGAGGAGTTGCGGTGGGGAGAGGCCAGTGTCGCCGGCCGTCCGCAGCCCGCCGCGATCCCGGCGGCCAGGACGGCAAGCCATGCAAGGCGTGCTCCGCGGCGGATTCTGGCCGTGATCAGTGTATGGTAAAAAGTTTTTTTATAGAGAGATAGCACAGTTAATCTCGACTTATTTAATGGTAGTATATGTGACGGGATGAACCATCAGAAGGCGCCGCCTCCGCCCCCCCCGAACCCGCCGCCGGAGAAGCCTCCTCCTCCGGAGAAGCCCGACCCGCCCGAGCTGCGGGGCGCGCTCTGCATCGCCGAGGTCGTGCTGCTGACCATGCCCGAGAGGTCGTGCGTGAGGCTGGACGCGTGGAAGTGCATCCCCTGCGGACCGACGTACCAGGTCGGCTGGCGATCCTGGTAGATGTCCGCGAACGCCTCGGCCCATCGGTCCTCGACGCCGAACGCCATCGCGAACGGCAGGAAACGTTCGAACATCTCCGGACCGGTGATCATCCGTTCGAAACGGTCCGATTCGACCCGACCAAGGAACTCCTCGAACCCGAGCGCCTCTTCCTGGGCCCGAGCCCCCGCCCGCGTTCGGGCGGGCATCAACACGCCGAAGGCGGCGACGATGAGTCCGGAGAGGATCGCGGCAAAGCTCGTCGCGACTGGAGACATGCCGGTGGATTCCGACAGGCCCATGCCAAGGGCAAAACCGCCGATCCCGATCACGGCGGCCACGACGAGCCAGATGGCCTGGACGTGGTCGGGCCGCGACCGGTAGTAGCCGTGGCCCATGAGGGCCTCCCACAGGGCCTTCTTGATACCCGGCAGGTCTTTGTAGAAACTGTTCTTTAGGTCCGACGTGGTTACGATCTCGCCGACCGCACCGTCGAACAGGGCATCGAGCAGCTTTAGCTCGTGCGGGGCCAGGCCCGACCACGCGACGCGCCCACGCTGCAGCTCGAAGGAGTACTCGTCGTCGCCCACGTTGAAGCCGAGGAACGTCGCGCCCTCTTCCTTGTGGATCTTCAGGAAGCCGCGCACCGCGAGATCGACGATCATCGCGGTTACGTCCCGCATGTCCGGCCGGCTGTCGATCAGCGTGCCGGCTTCCGCGACCGTAAGCCCTTCCGGCGGCTCGTAGCGCGGGGCGACGGCCAGTCGCTCCGGGTCGCGGCCATGGCGGCTCCAGACGCGGAACATGATCACCAATACGATCAGCGGGAGGAACAGAGGCCAGTTGCTGCGCAACCATGCGAGGACGTGCTCGGCGGTGCTCGGCGGGGCGATCACGTAGGCGCCGTCGGGCTGGCCGCCGACCCGCGTGTCCCACGCCACCGTGACGGTGAGCCCTTCCTTGATTCCGAGGCCGCCCCGGGCTCCCACCTGGATCACGTTTCCCGAGACCTCGAGGTCGGCGTCGCTCGCGGTCGACCCGTAGGCGCCCGTAAATGCCCGCGCCCGCACCCCGGTGACGACGTTGGGCAGCACGATGCGCGCGGAGGCGCCGTCGATCGGCACCGGCCATTCGTCGCCCGTGACGTTCCAGTAGAACTCGGTCCACTCGCGGTCGTCCTCGTCGAACCAGCGCAGGCCGTTGGCCACCGTGTAGCGGATGACAACCGTGCGGGAGGCGTCCGTGGCGCCCGGCACCCAGACCTTGATCCGGCGATAGTGCCGCTCGCGGCTAGTCTCGAACCGCAGTTCTTCGCCTCGATCGTCGGTCACCGAGATGTGGTCGAGTCGCAGTGTGTAGTTGAAGTTCAGGCGGCTGCGGTACTCGATCGGGATGTCCCGGTAGATCCCGTTGTAGGAGCCGTCGAACCGTACGCGAATGCGTTCGGTGATCTGGGCATGGCCGCTCCGCAGGATGCGGATCTCCGAGCGGAAGCCCTCGATGTGCCACGAGCGGACCACCGGCGCCAGTGCCGGCGTCGCATGAGAAGCCGGAATGGTCGTCGCCCCGAGAACCGCCGCCAGCGCGAGCGCGCGGCGGGCCGCGATCGCCAGGCCGGGCATCGTCAGAACTGGACTTGCGGCGCCTCGCGTTCCGCCTCGTCGGTCAGCTCGAAGTACTCGTGCTTGTGGAAGCGGAAGGCGTTGGCGACGAGGTTCGTCGGGAACTGCTCGACGGAGGTATTCAGGTCGCGCACCACGGCGTTGTAATACCGCCGAGCGTTCTGGACGTCGCGCTCGATCGCCTCGAGTGAGCCCTGGAGCTTCGTGAACCCCTCGACGGCCCGCAGCTGGGGATAGGCTTCCGCCAGGGCGAACAGCGACTTTAGCGCTCCCGTCAGCATGTTCTCGGCCTTCGCCTGTTCGGCCGGACCGGTGGCGCTCATCGCCCGGTTCCGGGCGTTGATCACGGCCTCGAGAGTGTCCTTCTCATGCGAGGCATAGCCCTTTACGGTTTCGACGAGGTTGGGGATAAGGTCGTAGCGCCGCTTGAGCTGGACGTCGATGTCCGCCCACGCGCCTTCCGCCCGGTTCCGCAGCCGGACCAGCCGGTTGTACATGATGCCGACGCCGACGGCCAGCAGTAGCAAGACGATGAGCAATGCGGTCACGGTGCTGCCTCCACGATTGAGGGGCGAGAACCGGCTTCGGGAAACGCGTCCAATAGACCTCTCGGCCGCCGCTCTGTAAAGCGAACCCGCGAGATGCTCATTCCATTCGGTGGTTAAGCGTCGCCTGCCTCGTCGAGCCGCCACGCGGCGCTCTCGGTCAGCAGATACAGGCGCCCGTCCGCGTCCTCGCCGAACGACGTGACGTTACCGACCGGAGACACGTCCCACTGCGCCGATTCGGTGGCCTGTCCCCCCCGGTAGCGGAACGATCGGAGCCAGCCCTCGCAGTAGTCTGAATAGAAGTAGAGGCCCCGGATCGCCTCGATCGGGCCCCGGTAGACGAACCCACCCGTCACGGAGCAGCCGTCCCCGTGGCCGTATTCGATCTGCGGGAGCGTGTAGTCCGCCGGACGGCAGCCATCGTCGCCGTAGCAGTGCCGCCCCTCGACGAGGTTCCAGCCGAGGTTGGCGCCTCCGTCGTCCGTTCCGACCACCGTGACCTCCTCGTACTTGTTCTGGCCCACATCGGCCACGTAGAGCTCCCCGCTCTCGGGGTCGAAGGCGATCCGCCACGGATTGCGCACGCCCCAGAGCCAGATCTCGGGAAGAGCGGATCCCTGGCCGACGAACGGGTTGTCCGGTGGCACGGCGAACGGGACGCCCGCGTCGACGTCTATGCGGAGGATCGCGCCGAGGCGTGTAGCACGGTTCTGCCCGTTGCCCCGAGGGTCGCCGCCCGAGCCGCCGTCGCCCGCCGTCACGTACAGCATGGCGTCGGGTCCGAACAGCAGATGTCCACCGTTGTGGTTGCTGTACGGCTGGTCGATCGACAGCACCTCGCGCGCCGACGCGGGGTCCGCGACGTCCGGATCCGGGCTCACCCGGTACCGGACGACCCGCGTGTCACCAGCCCGATCGGTGTAGTCGACGAAGAACTCCCCGTTGCTCGCATACTCCGGGTGGAAAGCGAGGCTCAGGAGGCCCTGTTCGTTGCCCCCGGAGACCCGGTCCGAGATGTCCAGGAAAGGAGCGGCCCGGAGCGACCCGTTCGCGAGGATGAGGATGCGGCCGCCCTTCTCGACGATGAACAGCCGGTCGTCCGCGGCCGGAGACGTCAGATACACGGGCCGGCGCAGCCCGTCGACAACCCGGGTCAGAGTCAGCGAGACCTCACCAGTCGGAGGTCCCGCTCCGGGATCCTGCCCGGGAGCGCCGGGGGCGTCGTCCGCGCACCCGACGGACAGGCCCACCAGTGGAACAGAAAACGCCGCGCGAAGGGCGAGCTTGGCTAGCCGAATCATGCCTGGTTTCCTCCTGGCGCGCGGAGCCGGCGCGCGAGCCAGCTCACGGCTCGCGCTTCGGCCCACAGTCGATGATCGGGGTTTCGTGCGACGTACCCCAGATGCCCGCCGAAGTTTGTGATCGCCGTCTCCAGAGCCGGGTTGTCGACACGCGCCACCTCGCGTGGCGTATGTCGCGGCAGGAACGGGTCGTCGGCGGCTTGCAGCAGAAGCGTTGGCACGCGGATCTCTGCCAGCCGGCCGAGCGAGCTGCAAGCGGCGTAGTAGTGATCCGCGTCTCCGAAGCCATGAATCGGGGCCGTCCACGCTTCGTCGATGCCCCGGATTGTACGGGCTCGAAGCGCTGTCGCGGCGGCGGCTTCCGCCTTCGGGAAGCGTCGGGCCTTTGCGGCGATCTTCGCGTGCAGGGAGCCGAGGAAGTAGCGGGTGTAAACCCGCCCCATGCCGATCTCCAGTTGGTCGGCTCCCGCCGCGAGGTCGAACGGGACCGACACCGCGGCCGCCGCGCGGAACTCGGAGGCGTTCCTGCCTTCCGCCAGCCGGCAGAGCAGGACATTACCGCCGAGCGAGTAGCCGATTGCCCCGAGCGGGGCGCCGGGATAGGCCTCCGCGATCCAGCCGGCCACGAACGCGATGTCGCCGGTCTCGCCGGAATGGTACGAACGCAGTCGGCGGTTCATGTCGCCGCTGCAGGATCGGAAGTTCAGCACGAACGGCCGCACGCCCTCCTCGAGGAGGAGTCGGCAGGTACGAGCCGCGTACCCGGACGCCGAGCTGCCCTCGAGACCGTGCAGCACGACGCAAATCGGTGCCATCGGGTACAGATCGGGACTCCGCGCCGCGCCGTCGATGTCCACGAAGTCGCCATCGGGCGTCTCGAGCCGCCGCCGCTCGTAAGAGAATTCACACCGCAAACGCAGCGCCCGTCCAACGATCGTCTGAACGTGGGCGTTCCGGAGCCAGCCGGGTGGACGGAAGGTCTCGGGAACGACGTTCATGCGTGGGGGCCGCCAGGGTTCATGCGAAGAACAGAGGGGTCGGCGAATCGGCGGGCAAGCATTAGCTTCGGGACCATGCTCACGCCCCCGTTGACGGTCCTCCACGTCGATTCCGCCCGCGCGTATGGGGGCGGACAGAACCAGCCACGCCTGCTCATGGCCGACCTGGCTGGCCGTGCGAGCGTCCGGCAGTCGCTCATCGCACCTGCTTCGTCCCCGTTGGCGCAGGAGGCGGTCGATCTGGGGGTGGACGTGCGAGGCGTGCCGTGGAGAGCCGCCGCCGATCCGCGTGTTCTTGCCGCGCTCCGGATCGTGAATCGCGAGGACTGGGATGTAGTGCACGCGCACGACCGGCATGCGGTCCGTGCGGCGCTGTTGGCTCGTGCCCTGTCGGGAGGACGCTCCCCCGTCGTCGCGTCCCGGCGCGTCGAGTTCCGTGCGCGGCGGCCCTCCGTCTGGCAGCGGGCCGATCTCGTCATCGCCGCCTCCGCCCGCGTGCGGGACGTGCTAATGGCGCAGGGGATCGACCGGCGGCGCGTGGAGGTCGTTGACGACGCGATCGACGCCGATGCCGCCCTGGCTTGCTATCGGGCCCTGGCCCGGCGGACGTCGTGAGTCTGCCAGCACATCGACTCGTGCGCGCTGACGGCCATACCGGGCCCGGCCCGCGGCTCTACGTTCTGCACGGGTTCCTCGGCTCGGGCCGGAACTGGTCGTCGTTCGCGCGGCGGCTCGTCGATCTGCGTCCCGACTGGCGCGTCGTGCTCGTAGATCTTCGCCTGCACGGCGACTCCCGACACCTCGAGGGCCCGAACACCATCGCGGCGGCCGCCGCGGACGTGCTCCAGTTGCATGCGGCGGCGGGCAACCCGGAGTTGCCGGCGGCCGTGCTCGGCCACAGCCTGGGCGGAAAGGTCGCCCTGGAAGTGACGGCTCGGCTGCGGCCTCCGCCCCGCCAGACCTGGATCATCGACAGCACGCCGGCTCCCGCGGGCGCCTCGAACGGTGCGACGCGGATGGTGGAGCGGATCGAGGCGTCACCCGAGACCTTCACCGAGCGCGAGGAGGCTGTGCGCTGGATCATGGACGGCGGGTTCGACGAGCCGCTGGCTCGCTGGATAGCGACGAACCTCGAAGAACGCGACGGGGCCTGGGCGTGGCGTCTCGACGCGTCGGCGCTGCGCGAGTTGCTGGAGGACTTCGGGGCGCGGGACATGTGGGACATCGTGGAGTCGCCGCCGCCGGGCGTGGACCTGCACTTCGTCCGTGCGACCGAGGGGACGATCATGACCGGAGCCGATGCCGATCGCATGGCCGCGGCTGCGGCACGCGGCGAGCCGGTGTCCCTGCACGAGCTTGAGGGGGCACACTGGCTTCATATCGACAACCCGGACGAACTCCTGGAGCTCGTGGCCGACCGTCTGCCCCGCTTCCCTTCGTAGGGAACGCCGGGCGACCTGCTAGAGTCGCTCGCCCCAGCTTCCTTTCACCCGATGGCGGGCTCCCGCCGTATCGAGGCGCACGAGCAATCCCAGGCGCCGCGTCACCGGCCGCGGTGCGGCCGCCGGTGCCCGCCCCTCGGCCGTGACGGACAGGATCGAGGAGGCATCCGGGAGCCGGACGAGCTGGACGACCGCCAGGGTCGCCGCGCCGGGTGCCGCCTCGACTTCCAGCGGTCCCGCCGCCGGCCCGACCCCCCGCAGGTAGAGCTCGAGGGCGGAGTCGGCGGCGTGAAGAGCGACCGCCGCATCGGCCTGGGCCCGGGCGGCCCGCCGTCCGAACCGGGCCGCGTCGAAGCCGGCCAGGGCCAAAAGCGCGAGCGCCGTGAGTCCCACCAGGACGAGCGGAAGAACGGATCCTCGAACGTCTGCGTCGTCGTCGTTCATGCCCCGGACGATGCCCCCCCCGATCACCGTGAGGTCAACGGTGGATCCTTCCGCGTTTTCACACGCGCTCAAGTGTTTTGCGACGCGATGTCGGATGTGGACGGAGGCCCCGGCCCAATGGTGCCGAGCCGGACGAGTCTGACAACTCTCGTATTCAAAGTCGGTTACGCGCTCTCGCCGCCCGCGTGGGAGGGGCTGGCAACACCCTTGCCCATCATCTGGCCCACCCGACGTCCCGCTGCAATCGGCACGGCCCTCGGGCCGCACGAAGGAGGGTGGGAAGATGCAGTACAGCGCAACGACGGAAGCTCTGCTCCAGGCCATCAAGCACGACGTGAAGGAGCGCGTCGACCAGATCGTCGACGAGGCCGAGTATGCGGCCATGACGCTCGAGTCGGAGCAGCACGTCGACCAGGTGCTCGAGCAGGCGCTGCTCCTCGTCGAGGAAGCGCTGGCCGAGGCCGCGCACGCGATGGCCCGGGAAATCCATCGGGAGCGGGCGAGTTGAGGCCGACTCGGGGGTTCGACGTTGCCCGGTTCGGCGTCTATGTTGCTCCTTGTTCGCGACGCGCCGAACGAGCGGAGGCCTAGCGCATCGACCCAAATTTGCCGTAAGCCGCATGTATGTCCGGACGGGACGAGCGGGGGCGAATCCGGCTGATGGGCACATAAGTCGTTATCTGATAGAATGTTGTAAGGTCCGAGGCGGGGGTGAGGCTGCTGGCAGCCATCTTGCGCTGCAAACAGCGGTTGCCCCCTCGAGTCCGGCGGATCCGCCGGGGGCCGGAGCCAGGCGCGAACTCAGACGAATCCAAGGCGGTCAGCGACATGAGACAGCGTGGGAAGGCGGCGAAGCGATCCGGCAAGTCCGGTCAGAACGAGTCTGACAAGCAGGACGGCATGCCGCCGTCCTGGCTCGAGCGGGTGAAGGACGGACGTGACGAGCCGGCCGACGAACCGGCCGACGACGGGTCGTTCTGGTCGTCTTCCGAGGAGGACGCCCAGGAGGCGTCGGCCGACGACGAAACGCCCATTTCGACCGACGAGTCCGCGCCCGATGATGCAACCGACGGCCAGCTCGCCCTCCAGCCCGCGAAGACGGCTGACCCCATGGATATGCGAAGCAACGAACCTGAATTCCGCCGGGCGTCCGACGCGACGGAGGGGAAGGAGCCCATGCAGACGCAGCGGGCCCCCGAGCCCGGAGAGCGCGCTTGGAACGTCAACCCGTCCCTTGACCTCGGTGATCTCGTGCGCGGCATTCCCGAGCAGAAGCCGGGGCCGGCCTTCGAATCGAGTGTCGGACTCTCGGTCGTCGGGCTTCGCCAGGCGGCTCTTGAGATGGCTCGCCGCGACGCCGAGGCTGGCCTACCGGCGCTCGACGCGTCGGGACGGTCGGAAGCCGAACAGGAGCTGCGTGACCGGGCGCATTCGCTGTTCGAGGACTGGAGCGCCCGCGAGCGCGAGCGTCTGAACAACCATGTGGCGGTTCAGGAGGGCCGAGTTACCGAGACGCTCGGTGACGTGTCGTTGCACGTCGATCGGTTCGAGCGCGTCACCTCGGAATTGTTCCGGCTGCAGCGCCGACTCGAGATCAACCGCTCGCAGGTCGAGGCGACGATCGAACAGCGCCACGCGGCTCGCGTAAAGACCGGCGAAGCCACGCCCGGCGAGGATATGCCCGGCGAAGCCACGGACAGGGACGCGAAGGACAAGGAAGACGAGGCCGGCGGCCGGGCGTTCAAGACGCACTGGTACGCCGCGGCGATCACCTTCCTCGGCATCGTGGAGTTCCTGGCCAACGCGCCCGTGTTTGGCGCATTGCTGCCTCGTGATCCGCTGACCGAACAGCAGATCCGGTTCGTGGCCGAGACCAGCGAAGGCTGGCTTGCCGGGGCGCTGCGTGTCGCGTCGCAGTTCATCCTGCGCCCCGACGCGGCGCTGCTCGCCGCCGGTGTGGTGACGTTCCTGTGTGTGCTTGCCCACTTCTTCGGTCACTCGCTCCGCTCGTTGCTATTCCAGCGTTCCGCCGAACGGGCGGGGGACACCGTGGGCAGCCGATCGCCGATGGAGTACGTCGTGCCCATGGTCATCGCGGGCGTCGGTCTCTGCCTGGTGCTGGGCGTGCTGTTCGAAGCCCGGGTGACGCTCGGTCGTGTGGCCAGCGACCGGTTCGCTCAGGACAGCGCCAAGATCGAAGAGCTTCGGCGCAACGCGAGCTGGCTGCGCGTCGACGGGAACCTGGTCGCCGCCAACGAGGCGACGAACCGGGCCGACGACCTCGAGGCGCTGGCGAAGGAGCAGCGGGAATACGCCGAGTCGATGAGCGGCTTGAGCTTCCCGATCTTCCTGCTCAACACGACGCTCGTGCTGGTCGCGATCTCCGCGGCGTACTTCCACATGCGTGATCCGCGGAAGGACCGGTTCAACGAGCTGCCGTGGGAGCGGCAGCGGCGTGAACTGGTCGCGTTCGGAGACTCCGTCCAGGAGCGCGTGTCCGGCGCGATGGGTCGCGCCGTGCAGTCGATCGGCGAGTATCGAGGCATGCTTACCGAGCGTCCCCTGAAGGAGGCGCCGGCCCTCGCCCACCAACTCGAGGCCACGGTCGTCGCATATCGGGCCGAGAACGGTCGGCTACGCGGCCTCGACACCCGCGAGATCCAGGCGTTCGCAGAGCCGGTGAAGCTGAAGCTCGACGTGGACGCCAGTCACACGGCGGACATGCGCGTGCAGGATCCCGGCTATTATGATGCGGAGCGCAAGCGATTGTCCGAGCGATTCGAAAAGGTGCGAGCGAAGTTCACGGAGGAGGCGACGTCCTGGTGAGTGCCGTCGACATCGAAGACATTGGGCGATCGCTGCGCGCGGCCGGTCTGGGCCTGGGGTTGGCCCTTATCGGCGCATGCGGAACGCCCGAGGCCTCGTCGGCGGGTGGGGCGCAGGGTACAGAGCTCACGCGCATGCCGCCCGAGCTCGTGGTCTTCGTGTACGACCGCTCCACGAGCATCTCCGGCGGACAGCTCGAGATCGCACGGCGGCTCACCAACGACCGCATCCGCAAGCTGGACCATGGCGACCGAATCGCTGCCCACGAGGTTCTGCAGCTCTCGCTCGAGGAGCCGCCCAAGCGCTGGTCGGAGACCGTGCCGGCCCGGGAATTCACCGAGCAGGCGCTGGCACGAGATTCTATCTCCCGCGCGCGCTTCCTGCAGGACGCCCAGGACTACCTCGTCGTGTTCACGGATTCGACGTCACGCGAAGACATCGACGGCACGGACATCCTGTCGACGATGCACGATGTTGCCGCTGACCTGCGGGCGGCACCCGGGCGCGATGCGATGATGTACATCTTTTCCGACATGCTCCAGTCCAACCGGACCATCAACATGGAAGGCCTCGCGAAGATGCCTCCATCTAACTGGGTGCAACGCGAGAAGGCCGATGGTACGTTGCCCGATCTGACCGGGCTCTGCGTGGTCGTGGCCGGCGCTCGGGTGGACACCGACATGGGGCAGCGGGTGAAGAACTTCTGGGAAGAGTACTTCGAGGCGACCGGCGCGACGCTGCTCGACCGGAACTACTCGTTGCGCCCCGTCATTCTGCCGGAACATCCCTGCGACTGACGACCTCCACGGGGTCGCCGACGCGCAGCGTCCCGTTCCCCTCGTGCAGTGCGTTCTGCCCGAACATCACGCCGCCCTCCCGTTGCCGGTAGCCGCTCAGCGTCCGTAGCGGTTCCTTGCCGCGCTCTCCCGTCGACGGATCCACCGTCGTCACGGCGCAGCGTGGGCACGGCTTCACGACCCGGACGGTGCACTCCCCGACCCGAACTTCGTGCCAGCCGTCTTCATCGAACGGGGGAGGACCCTCGATGTAGAGATTGGGGCGGAACCGTTCGACGCCGACCGGCGTCTCCAGCCGGACGTTCAGGTCGTCCATCGAACCGGACCCGACCAGGTGCAGAGGATACCCGTCCGTCAGGCCCGTCCGGTCCTCCGACTCCGCGTACCGCGGGTTTACCGGACGCTCTACGTCGCCGGGCATCCAGGCGAAGTGTGCCTCGCGATCGAGAACGTCGCTGAGCCAGTCGTTGGCTGCGTCGTCGGCCCGGGGCAGGTGCACGGTATCCCCCCAGATCGTGACGGGACGCCGACAGGCGGTGCGCGACGGGCGCTCGATATCGATCCAGGCCGCGGTCCCGGGTCCAGTCCAGCGCACCGTCAGTCCGGTCTCCGTGGGACTCGCCCGGAGGAGCGCGAGAGCGGGATACTCCCGCTGCGTGAGCGGTCGCCCGGCACCGTCGATCATCATCCAGCGGCGGTCGTCCCGGAGGCCGAAACGATCGAGTTCCACCTCGTCGCAGGGAACGCCGGCCGCCGACTTGAGCGGGTAGCGGAACAGCGCCGCCACCCGGTACGTCGTTCCGGTCACGTCAGAACGGCTTCGTGTGGGCGAGCCAGCCCGCGCAAAGGACGAGCACGGCGGTCGCGATCCAGACGAGCTTCGAGAGCTCTGGCTTCCGGTAGGGCAGCATGAACAGCCCGCCGATCACGAGCCAGATCACGAGCTTGGCCCACACCCAGCCGGGGATGCCGTCCTCGAGACCGAGTTTCGCCAGCATCCCAAAGCCGGCGACGAGGATCAGCAGCAACCCCACGCCATGGCTGGCCGAGGCGAGTCCGCGGCCGCCGCTCGTCGCCTTGGTGCCGCCGCTCATCGCGTGCAGGGAGACGCCGCCGATCGCGAGGATCAACAGGGCGATGCCGAAGATGTGGACCATCCAGTAGACGTCGTGGGAGAGCATCTGGGCTCATTCCTCCGGTTCGTGTTCGAGTGCCACCGAGTTGATGCAGTAGCGGAGGCCGGTCGGCTCCGGTCCATCGGGGAATACGTGGCCGAGGTGTGCGTCGCAGCGTGCGCAAGTCACTTCGGTGCGGACCATGCCGTGGCTCCGGTCCTCGTGCAGCGCGACGGCATCCTCCGAGACGGGTTCGACGAAGCTGGGCCAGCCGGATCTCGAGTCGTACTTCGTCTCGGAACGGAAGAGCTCCGCGCCGCAGCAGATGCAGCTGTACGTGCCCGGCTCGTAGAGCTTGCACAGGGCGCCGCTGAACGGGGCCTCCGTGCCCGCCTGCCGGGTTACGCGATAGACATCCGGATCCAGGATCTCGCGCCATTCGGCGTCGGAGCGCTTCGTCTCGTCCGTCATTTCCGTCCTCCTTCGTGGGCCAGCGGGTGCATCGGCGAGAACGTACGTTGTGAGGGTGGCTACCGACACAGGTTCCGGTGGCTCTCAACCAGCATGAAGCGCTTCGAGTTCCCCCGACGAGGAGTGCCAGGTGAGCGAGACGTTCTACATGGCCCGCGGTCGAGTCGTGCGGGTCGACGGGCTGCATCGCCGCGCGTCGATCGCGGCGGATACCGAGTTCGACATGGGTGTGCACGGAGCGATCAAGGAGTACTACGGCCTCGACACGAAGGACCTGCCATTGCCGGTCGATTACATCGTGGCCGCCACGGGCGGGTGAATGCTTGGAACGCTCAACGGCGTGCTGGAGGCACGCGGGATGAAGTTCGGACCCGGCGAGCTCATGGCCGAGGTCGAAGGCATCAACGAGATTCGGGACCGGTTGCCGGTTCTCACCCGGATCGACGTTCACTACCGCCTGAAGATTCCGGCCGGGAGCCGGGAGGTCGTCGACCGGGCGCTCGATCGCCATCAGGGCAAGTGCCCGACGGCCGCCTCACTGTCCGGCGCGGTCGACGTGCGCTGGACGGCGGACATCGAGGAGGAAAGCTGATCCTCAGGCGGCTTCGCCGATGCTGCGGACGACGAAGCGAGCGCCCATCACGAGGAGCACGACCGAGAAGATGATCCGCAGGGTCTGGCCGGGCAGCGCCAGGGCCGCCGCGCCGCCCGCCCACGATCCGAAGAAGGTTCCGCCCAGCACCGGCGGCAGGACACGTGCCCGCACCTGGCCGATGCGGGCGTGCGCCACGCCCCCGGCCGCGGCCGACGGAAGGATGACCGCCAGCGAGGTCCCCTGGGCGAGCTGCTGGGGAAAACCGGTCACCAGCACGAGGCTCGGCACCAGCACGCTTCCTCCCCCCACGCCGAGCAGACCCGAAACGACCCCTCCCACCAGCCCGATCGCCAGCATCGCCGGCAGGCCGCCGCCCAGCACGAGATCGCCGTGGCCGACTATGTCGCGAAAGGGCAGGATGAGTGCGGCGAAGATCACGAAGATGCCGAAGTACCGGCGGAGTCGCTCGGCCGGGACGCGGCGGCTGTAGCGAGCAGAGAGAATGGTCGCGGGAAGCATCACGACCGCGATCTGAAAGGCCGCGGACAGGTCGATCGCCGAGCCTTTGCCGTACACGACGACCGCGACGAGGGCGGTGAACGCGACGGCCACGATTCCCGTTCCGTGGGCGGAATGCTGGTCGAAACCCGCCCATGCGGTGAGCATCGGGATCAGCACGATCCCGCCTCCGATGCCCAGCAGGCCACCGATCAGTCCGGCCGAAAACCCGCAGAGGAGGAGTACGCCGGCCGAGGGCTTCAGAGCTGGATGTCCAGCAGCTCGATCTCGTAGACGAGCGTGGCGCTCGGCGGAATCGTGGGCGGTTGCCCGCGCGCGCCGTAGGCGAGCGACGGGGGTACGACGAGTCGGCGAACGCCGCCGATCCGCATTCCAGTGACGCCTTCTTCGATACCGCGAGGCACCTGGTGCCGGCCCAGCTGGAAGGAGTAGGGCTCCCCCCCTCGGCTCGTACCGAACTCCTCACCCGTCGTGAGCCATCCCGTGTAGTGCGTCTGGAGGACGTGGCCCTCCCGGGCCGCGAGACCGCTGCCCGGCTCCAGGTCTTCGTAGTACAGGCCGGATTCGGTGCGGGTCATGGAATCGAGATCGATGTCCAGTACGTCCGCGAACTCGGTGTCCATCTGCACCGGAGTGGGTCCGGAGTCCGCGCTCTCCGCCGCTTGACTCGGCCGTCCGGCGTCCCGACACCCGAAGGCGGCGAGCGCCAGCGCCGCCAGGCAGGCGGCCCGACGGACGGGACGGAGGATTCCGTGGTTCATCATTCTGCGCTTTCCGCCGGGCGCTCGCCCAGCTGGGTGTCGAGCATTAGAAGTGCCGAGCCGTCCTGCCCGAACATCTTCATGCGCTCGACGATCTCGTCGATGGAGGCCTCTTCCTCCACCTGTTCGGTCACGAACCACTGCAGCAGGACTTGTGCCGGATAGTCGTTCTCGTCCAGCGCCATCGCGTAGAGCCCGTTGATCCGACCGGTGACGAACCGCTCGTGCTCGAGAGACTTTTCCATGATCTCCAGCGGTGACCCGAACTCAGAGGGAGGCTGGTCGAGGGCCTGAAGCTCGACCCGAGCACCGCGTTCGAGCAGGAAATCGACGAAGCGCATCGCGTGTCCGACCTCCTCTTCGGCCTGGAGCTTCATCCAGTGCGCGAAGCCCGTCAGGTTTCGGTCGGCGCAATCGGCGGACATCGCCAGATACATGTAGGCGGAATAGAACTCGTATTTGATCTGCTCGTTAATCTCGTCGACGAGCCTGTCACTAATCACACGGCACCTCCGGGGTTCGGGTCGAGCGCCCATCGTCCCGTACGCGGCTTTCTCTCGACCTCCGCCACAAGCTGTACTGGCCGAGCGGCACCGGCAACCGGAGTCCGGCTCCCGGCAGGCGCACCCACCGGTGTGAAACCGCGGGCCTGCGCGCAGCGTATCTACGGGTGCGGACCGCGACGACATTCACCAGGGAGTCTGATGAGGCAGATCGCCGGCGTGCTGGCCATCGCCGCCGTCACGGCGACGGCGTCTCCCGCCGCGGCGTCCCTGCAGGAGGCGCCTCCCGACAGCGCGGCGCTCGCGTTGATCGCTCGGGCCCGGCAGGCTCGCGGACGGGAAGCCGCCGGACTGCGAGCGTACGAGGGGCTGGTTCGCGAGCGCCTGTACGTCGGCCTCACGGCCGACCGATTTCGCCGTGAGCGGGCGCTGTTCCGGTCCGAGCGGGTGGCCCGGGTCCGTTGGGAGCGCGACGGCCCGGAGACCGTACGCTGGCTCGGGATTCGGAGCGAGGTGCCGGTCGCCGGGGAGGCGGGCCGCGTCGAGGTCCACCGCCCAGAGTCCCTGGATACCTATCCACTCGATCCCACCGGAGATCGCCTGCGGCTCGGCGACGATTCCTTCCTTCACCCGCTGGCCGATTCCGCCCACGCCTCCTATCGGTACACGTTCGGCGACACCATGAGGATCGAGTTGCCGGCGCTGGGCCGCGAGATCGTCATGGTGGAGGTACGCTTCGCGCCGGTGCGTTCCGACTTCCGGCTCCTGGCGGGATCGTTGTGGTTCGATCTCGAGTCAGCCGCTCTGGTTCGCGGAGTGTTTCGCCCGTCCAGGCCCTTCAACCTCGATGTGGATGAGCCGGAAGACGCAGACGAAGTTCCCGGGCTGCTGAAGCCGATCGTGGTCGAGGTGGACGTAATCGCCGTGGAATACGGCCTCTACGACCTGCGATGGTGGCTGGCGCACCGCGTTCGGTTCGACGGTATCGCCCGTATTGGCGGTTTCGCGACGCTGCCTGTGACGCTCGAGACGGTGGCGGAGCAGATAGAGGTCGATGGAAACCGACTCGATCCATCGGCGGATCCGCCGTCGGGATGGGCCCGTATCGTGGAGGAAGAAGGGCGTCCGAATGATACCGACACGACGGAATCGGGTCGCGTGCGCAGGGCGCCGCCCCGTCGACGAATCGTTTTCTATCCGCCGGATGACACGCTGCGCGCATCGCCCTTCCTGTCCACAGACGCCTTCGGTCGCGGATCCGACGCCTTCACGGAGGAAGAGCTGGACTGGGTGCGCAACCGTCTCCGTGAGGTCGACGTCCCGGAAACCGGGCTCCTCGGTCCCCGAGCGGAGTTTGGCGGCTGGCGCTATAACCGGGTCGAGGCGCTGAGCGCGGCGGTCCGAGGGACGGCCCCCCTGGGCTCCGGGTGGAGCGCCACGGGGGATTTCCGGATCGGTCTCGGCGACGTCGTCCCGAACGTGGAGGCAGAGCTCTCACGCCGCATCGAGCCGGGCCGGATCATGTTGCGCGCCTACAGCCTTCTGCGGCCGGCGGGCGATTGGGGAAGCCCCTTCAGCCTGGACGCCTCCACGTCGGCGCTGCTGCTCGGATACGACGACGGCCAGTACGAGAGGGCGGCCGGCGTCGGGCTGGGGTTGAAGTCGGAGTCCGGCCCGGTGCGGCTCGAGACCCGCGTGTTCGGCGAGCACCAGCGGCCGGCGCGAAAGCACACCGACGTCAGCCTGCCGAACCTGCTCGACGACAGCGAGTTTGCCGAGAACCTGCCGGCCGATCGCATCGATGTCTTCGGGGTCGAGGCTCGCGTTCGGCTGCAGGCGGGCCTCGATCCGGACGCATGGATCGGCTGGTGGAGCGCCTGGGGCCAGGCGGCGACGGGAGATCGGGATTATGCGCGCCTCGCGGGGGCAGCCGGTGTATCGCATCCGATTGCAGGTCGGCTCTCCGGTGCGCTGGAGCTGCAGGCCGGCACCACCTGGGGCAACCTGCCGGCCCAGCGATCCTACCTTCTCGGCGGGCCCTCCACCCTGCGAGCTTTCCCGGGCGGATCGATCGCCGGCCCGGCGTTTTGGCTCGGCCGCGCCGAGCTTGCATATGGACTCCCGGCTGTCCGACTGATCGGCTTCGGAGACATCGGATGGGCCGGTCCGCGAGCGGTGTTCGTCTCCGGTCGGCCCGCGGCCTCGACCGGGTTGGGTGCCTCGGTTCTCGACGGAATCCTGCGTATCGACGTCGCGCGAGTTCTCCGCGGTCGAACGCCGGAGCGCATCCGCGTGCATGTCTATTTCGACGGACTGCTCTGACGAGTCCGTTCCGCAGGCTGGCCCAACCGGCAATTCTCCGCCACAATACATGCCATGCAGATCATCCCGCCCGTACGCGTGAAGGTGAGCTGCGTGCGCTCCGCCGAGGAAGCGCGCCGGGCCGTGTCGTTCGGGGCCGCCGCGATCGGCGTGGCCTCCAGCGTGCCCTTCAGCTCCGCCGAGCTTTCGGACGCGGAGATCGCGGCGATCGCGAGCGCCCTCGACGACGAGGTGGGCGTCTTCCTCCTGACCGATTCGGTGGATCCCTCGGGCATCGCCGCGCAGGCGATCCGCTGCGGTGTGAACACCGTACAGCTGTGGAGTGAGCTGCCCCCCGGAGCCTACGTCGAGATTCGGCGTGCCGCGCCGGACGTCTCGATCGCCCAGACGATTCACGTCGTGGACGAATCCGCGATCGAGAAGGCGCGCGAGCTGGCCGCCGTGGCCGATGCGCTCGTCCTCGGCTCCACGAACCCCGAGCCGCCGTTTCGCTGGGATCCTCCTCACGGGCGCACGCACGACTGGGAGATCAGCCGGCGCATCACGGAATCCGCGATGGTCCCCGTGATTCTGTCGGGCGGACTGACACAGCGGAACGTCGCGGATGCGATCCGGCACGTGCGACCCTATGGCGTGGAGGTATGCTCCGGGGTCCGGCGGAACGGGGCTCTGGACACGTCGCTGCTCGTGCAGTTCCTGGAAACGCTGGGCCGGGTGAAACCCTCCTGAGTTCTCGCGCTCCGCGCATCTGCGTCCTGTGCAACGCGGCCGCCGGACGGGGCGTGGTCTCCGCCGTGGCCGAGGCCGTTCGGGACGACCCTGCCGCCGAGCTGTGTCTCATCGAAGACCCGAGCCGGCTGGAAGAGGCGGCGACCGCCGCCGCGCACGAGGGCTTCGAGGTGGTCGCGGCGGCGGGAGGTGACGGCACAGTGAGCAGCGTCGCTTCGGGGCTGTATCGGTCGAAGACAGAGGCGGCCCTCGCCCTCGTTCCGATCGGCACCGGGAACGACCTCGCCCGCCACCTCGGCATCCCGCTGGAGCCCGCGGCCGCGCTGGCGCTCGCCCGCGCGGCCCTGGACGCCGGTCGCCGTCGTTCGATCGACCTCATCCGTTGCGAGTCGTCCCAGCGCCCGGGACAGCGTCTCCTCGCGCTCAACGCGGTCGTCGGTGGGCTGGCCGGAAGGGTGGGCGATCGCATCGAGTCCGAGCACCGACGCCGCTGGGGACGCTTCGCCTACCTTCGGGCGGGCCTCGGCGAACTCGTCCGGTACCGTCCCGTCCCGATACGGCTGGACGTGGACGGCCGACGCTTCGAGGCCGAGGCGCTGCTCGTCGTTCTGGCGGGCGGGAGGTTCGCGGGAGGCGGGATTCCGTTCGCGCCATCCGCCGATCTGTTCGACGGGCGCCTCGACGTGGTCGTCATCTCTCGGACTCCGACCTGGCGCATCCCCGTCACCCTCTTGCGAGTGCTTCGGGCCCGCCACCTCGGCGCCGACAACGTGCTCTTCACCCGGGGTCAGAGAGTCGAACTGGAAGCTGGCGGCGACTTCTGGATGAACGTTGACGGCGAGACGTGGGCGCCGGGGTGCGCCCGCTTCGAGGTAGAGCCGGCGGCCCTGCCTGTTCTTCTCCCGGCCGGTCGAAACCCGGGCAACGGTGCGGCACGCCCGGGCGTCTCATCGTACGAGGCCCCACGGAGGACTTAACGATGAGCGGACGCGGGCTTCAGCCCGCGGCCTGGACAGGAGGGAGAGAAGCATGGAACGCAAACTGACGGTGCCGCGCGTGCTGATTCCGGTGCTCGGAATGATCGCGCTGGCTCTGGTGGTTAAGGGTCTGCCGGCGCAGGACAAGACGAAGGAAGCGCCCGAGCGGACCACGTGGCGGCTGGCGCCCGCCGCGCCGAACGTGTTCTCGTTTCGCAGCGGGTCCGGTTCGTACCTCGGCGTATATGTCCGTGAGGTCGGCGAAGACGACGTGAAGCGACTGGACCTCTCGGAGGAACGAGGTGCGCTGATCACCGACCTGCCGGAGGACGGACCGGCGGCGAAGGCCGGGTTGCAGACCGACGACGTGATCGTGTCCTGGAACGGCAGCCGGATCGAGAGCGCCGCCCAGCTGACCCGGGTGGTCGGCGAGACGCCGGCCGGTCGGAACGTCGAGGTGGGCTATGTACGCGACGGCCGCCAACGGACGACCGACGTGGAGCTCGCCGACCGTTCACCCGCCGTGGCCCGCGTGCTTCCGCGCGGTATGGACGAGGACGGCCGGGCCCGGCTGGAGGAGTCGCTGCAGGGGCTCCGCTCACGGATGCACGCGCTCGGCGGGGACGACGGCGTGGTGTCGCAGTTCTTCTTCCGGGGCGGGCGTCTCGGCGTCGGCGTCCAGAGCCTGGGCGACCAGCTCGCCGACTACTTCGGAGCGGCCGACGGCGGCGCCCTGGTGACCTCCGTCCGCGAGGATTCGCCGGCGGAGAAGGCGGGTCTGAAGGCCGGTGACGTGATCCTGCGCGTAGGTGATGAGCGGATCGAGGATCCCGGCGACCTGACGAGCGAAATCGGCCGTGCGGATGCCGGTGAGGTGGAGCTCCGGATCCTGCGGGACAAGAAGCAACGGACCGTGAAGGTTACGCTGCCTGAGCGGGACGAGGGGTCGGAGCTCGGATCCGGCAACGCCTATTTCTTCGGCCCGGACGGAACCTGGGAGCACACGCTGGACGCGATGCCGATGCCGGAGCTGCCTCGCGCCGATTTCCGGTTCGACATGCCCGAGATCGTAATTTCTCCGATGCCGGAATCCGGGGTGCGGATCGAGGCGCCCGTCGCCCCGGCGGAGCCCACCATTCAGACCTGAACCGGGCCATTCCGGGTGGTGTCCTTCGCAGGCGCCACCCGGGCCCGTACCTTGTCGGCATGACCGATCCGACCGGCCGTGTCGACCCCCGCACGATCATCACGCCAGATGCGTTTTCCGTGGCGCCGGAGCTTCTGGGACTGGCGCTCGCCCGACCGTGGCGCCGCGCCGTGGCGATCCTCATCGATCTCGTGCTCGTGGCGATCCTCGCCAACGCCCAGGGCGTGTTCTTTGCGTTCGCCGCCGGCCTGTTCGTGTTCTGGCTGGCCACCCGCCGCCGGAAGGAGAACCGCGCGCCGTCAAAGGGCCGCCGGGTCGCCCGGTATGCGTTCGGCTGCCTTGGCGCGCTCACGCTGCTGGTCGCGGGCCTGGCGATATGGGCCGCGGTCTTTGTCGATTCGGATCGCGCGATCGGGACGATCGACGTACCGGGCGGTCGGAACGTGGCGGTGTCGCCGGCGGCGGTGGCCGATCTGCTGCGACTCGCGCACGGAGGCGACTCGGCGGACGTGGCCGAAGCGGCCGAGAGGTTCGTCGGTCGCCTCGAGTCGGACGACGTCGCGCCGGACGAGATGCGATCCGTCGTCGAGGACCTGAAGGAAGGGGCGGGGACGGACAGCTCGCTGGTGTTGCGCGAGCTGGAGGCCGCGATCGAGCGGCGCGCGGCTCAAGGTGCCGCGATCGAGGCCGACACCCTGGAAACGGACAGCCTCTTCGCCCTTTACGCCGCGGCCCGATCGGCTGGCGACAGTGCCGCGATGGCTCGCTTCGGGCCGCCGCTCGGCCGGGAGCTGGCATCGGAGGATCTCGCGGAATCAGCGGCCGAACGACACCGATTGGAAGGGCGAGTAGGAGAGCTCCGGGCGGAGCTGAGTGGTGCCGAGCAGGATCTGGAAGAAGAACGAAATCGCGGAATCCTCGCGACGATCTACGGCCTCCTGGACGACGTCGGCCTGAGCCTCGGGTGGGCCGGCCTCTACTTCACGTTCTTTCTGGGCTGGTGGAAGGGCCGGACGCCGGGCAAGCGTCTGCTCGGAATTCGGGTGGTGCGGCTCGACGGGCAACCGCTCGGCTACTGGGCATCGTTCGAGCGCTACGGCGGATATGCCGCGTCGCTGTTCACGGGTCTCGAAGGCTTCGGCCGCTTGATCTGGGACCCGAACCGCCAGGCCCTGGAGGACAAGCTGGCCGGCACCGTCGTTGTTCGGGATGCCGCCGAGGCGCGGAGGAAGGTCGACAGCCTGCACGCCGCGGCGGCTTCCGGCTGATCAGGAACGGCGGATCTCGATGTCCCCGCTTCCGGTCTCGATGGTGATGCGAGCGCTCCCGCCCTCACCGATCCGACCTTCGATCTCGTCCTCGCTGCGGCGCACGAGGGTGATCGGCATGTCGGTGTGCAACTCTCCGGAGCTGGTCTCCAGCCGCACGTCCCCGCGGTAATCGCCGGGGACCGAGACGCTCACACCGCCGGAGCCCGTGTCGACGCTGATCGAGGCGCTGCCCGCCACGGTCTCGATCTCCACGTCCCCCGAGCCGGTGTCCACGCTCACCTCGCCGGTTCGTGCGCCGAGCAGCGTCACGTCACCGGAGCCGGTGTCGAGGCTGATCTCCGGGGACTCCGCACCCTCGACCCGCACGTTCCCCGAGCCGGTGTCGATGCTGAGGTCCGGTCCACGCACGTTCCGTGCGATTACGTCGCCCGAACCCGTGTCGATGTAGACGTCTCCGTCGGCGCCGTCGACCGTGACGTCGCCGGAGCCCGTGTCGAGGCTCAACTCACCGCGGGTCCCGGTTGTGCTGATCGACCCGGAGCCCGTGTCCAGAAACAGGTCGCCGTTGACGTTGCGGGCCTCGATCGTGCCTGCGGCGAGCGCCACGTAGACCCCCTTGCCCTCGGGGACGGCGATGTCGAGGTCGGCGTAGGCGTCCAGACCGTCGATACGGTTTCCGATCTTCACCCGATCGCCGTCCCGCCAGCCGTTGCCGCCCCAGAAGGTGCCGTCGTCCCGGACGCGGAGCTCCGTGTTGCCCTGCAAGTCCTCGTAGTGAATTCGATCCGAAGGGTACAGAATCCGCAGCGACGGCGTCGTGCCCCAGTTGGAGCGGCGGACGTCGACAGGCCCGGTTTGCACTTCGAGCCGTTCGCCGTCGGAACCCTGTCGGCGGATCGTCACAGCCACGTCGGAGCCGGAGCCCGGACTGACCGAGATCCTGCCCGCCAGGTTGTAGACCGCTACGGCCGAGCCTTCGAGACGGACGGTCTGGTCCTGCGCCCGAGCGGCGGTCGGAAGCGCGATCAGCGCCGCCATTGCGAGCGCGGTGGTGCGGAAGCTCATCGTTGCCTGCACGTGGTTTCCTCCCGTGATGCGAAACATGACGGTGCGTCGGCTGGTCACCCGATGAGACGGAACCCGGGACCGTTTGGTTGACACGGCGACACTACGACTGCAGGACGCCCGCCGGTTTCACTGGCCCGGGATCTCGGCAGGTCAGTCGTCCGGCCTCGGTATCTTTGCGGCGCCGGCGCCCCTATTTTTCGCGGCCATGCCAAGCAACGAATGGACGACGAGCGACGCCGCCCGACTCTACCAGGTCGATCTCTGGAGCCAGGGATACTTCGCCATCGGACCCGAGGGCCGGGTCAAGGTCCGGCCCGACCGGACGACCGATCACGAAATCGACCTGCTCGAAGTCGTGGAAGGACTCGCCGACCGGGATCTTCACGCCCCCGTGCTGATCCGCTTCTCCGACATCCTCGCGGATCGGCTTCGGCGCCTTCACGACGCGTTCGACGACGCGATCCGGGAGCACGATTTCGGGGGTCGATACGTGGCCGTATACCCGATCAAAGTGAATCAGCAGCGGCCGGTCGTGGAGGAGGTCTATCGATATGGCCGCGAGTTCGACTTCGGCCTGGAGGTCGGCTCGAAGCCGGAGCTGCTCGCCGTGATGGCGATGACCGACGAGGCCGAGGAACGGCTCATCGTGTGCAACGGCTTCAAGGACGACGAGTACATCGAGGCCGTCATCCTCTCGACGAAGCTGGGTCGAAACATCATTCCTGTCGTCGAGAAATTCAGCGAGCTCAAGCTCATCCTGAAGCATGCCGCGGCGTACGACGTGCGCCCGAAAATCGGCGTGCGGGTGAAACTGGCCAGCCAGGGGGCGGGACGCTGGCGCGACTCGGCGGGAGAGCGATCGAAGTTCGGTCTGTTCGTGAGCGAGATCCTCGACATGCTGGAGCTGCTGGCGGCCCACGACATGCTCGATTGCCTGAAGCTCATCCATTGCCATCCCGGGAGCCAGATCCAGGACATCCGCCGGCTCAAGGAGGCGATCGGCGAGCTCGGACACGTGTACGCCGAGCTCGTGAAGCTGGGTGTACCGCTGGAATACGTCGACGTGGGTGGCGGACTCGGGGTCGATTACGACGGCAGCCGCACGAGTTCCGAGTCGTCGATGAACTATACGATGGAGGAATACGCGGCGGAGGTGGTTTACCGGCTCGGCAGTGTCTGCGACGAGCGCGAGGTTTCGCATCCGACGATCATCAGCGAGTCGGGCCGGGCGATGACCGCCTACCAGAGCGTGCTGGTGATCAACGTGCTCGGGGCGGCCGGGCCACGGACCACGCACCATGAGCCCGAAGATCTCGACTCGGAGGAAGACGACGTTCCGCAGCCGTTGCGCGACCTGGCGAACGCGCTCGAATGGGTGCGGCCCGAAAACCTCGTCGAGACCTATCACGATGCCGTCCAGGCCCGGGACGAGGCGATGAACCTGTTCAAGCTGGGGTACCTGAGCCTCGAGTACCGGGGGATGGCCGAGCGGGTATTCTGGGCCGTGTGCGCCCGAATCCAGGACCTGTCACGCCAGCTCCCGCGGATGCCCGAGGACCTGGGCTCGCTCGAGGAGATCCTCAGCGAGACGTACTTCTGCAACTTCTCCCTCTTCCAGTCGCTGCCCGACTCGTGGGCCATCGACCAGCTGTTCCCGATCATGCCGATCCAGCGGCTCGACGAGTGCCCGACGCGGCGCGCCGTGCTCGCCGACATGACGTGCGACTCCGACGGCAAGATCGACCGGTTCGTGGATCTCGAGGATGTGCGGCGGACGCTGGAAGTGCACAAGCTGCGGGATGACGAGGACTATTACCTCGCCGTCTTCCTGGTCGGCGCCTACCAGGAGACCCTGGGCGACCTGCACAACCTGTTCGGCGATACCAACGTCGTGCACGTGCGGCTTCACGAGGAGGGCGGGTGGTGGATCGAGGAGACCGTGAAGGGCGACACCGCCCGCGCCGTGCTCGGCTACATGCAGTATGACGTCGACAAGCTGCTCCCGCGCATCGAGCGCGACTGCGAGGGGGCCGTGCGCAGCGGTCGGATGACCCTGGCCGAGAGCCGGGTGCTGACGAAGTTCTACGAGACGGCCTTGAACGGCTATACGTACCTGGAGAGTGACCGGTGAGCGACGCCGCCTGGCCGATGTTCCTCGGCGACGATGTGTGGAAGGGCGAGGGGAAGGGAGCGGGCACGGTGCCCGGACCGGCCCTCGGGGATCCGGCGGCCGTGATCATTCCGGTGCCTTACGACCTGACGAGCAGCTACAAGAAGGGGGCCGATCGAGGACCTCGCGCGCTGCTCGAGGCCTCGGCCTATGTCGAGCTTTACGATATCGAGACGGACAGCGAACCATGGCTCCGCGGCATCGAGACTGCGACGCCCGTCACGTGCGCCGAACCGCCGGATGAGCTGGCCCGGGTGGTGCGCCGGCGCCTCGCCGACGTGTTCGAGCGGGGCGCGCTGCCCATCGTGCTGGGCGGTGAGCACTCGGTGACGATCGGCGCCGTGGAAGCGGCCGCCGCGGTGTCGGAGGCCGCCGGACGGTCGTTTTCGGTGCTGCAGATCGACGCACACGCCGATACCCGCGAGTCCTATCACGGCTCGAAGTACAACCACGCCTGCGTAATGGCCCGTGCCCGCGAGCACGGGCCGATCGTACAGGTCGGGATCCGCGCGATCGACGCGGCGGAACGGCCGGACATGGACGAGGAGCGGGTCGTCTGGGCCCATTCGGTGGCGTCGGCTCGCGCGCGCGGCGAGACGGGCTGGATGGATCGCGCGATCGACGGTCTGGTGGACGACGTCTACCTGACGATCGACCTCGACGCGTTCGATCCCGCCTTCGTGCCGGCCACGGGAACGCCCGAGCCCGGCGGCCTCGAATGGTACGAAGTCAACGAGCTGATCCGCCGGCTCGTGGCGCGGCGCCGGCTCGTCGGCTTCGACGTGGTCGAGTTGCTCCCGCAGACCGGCCAGCACGCCAGCGACTTTTTGGCGGCGAAGCTCGTCTACCGGGTGCTGGCGGAGGCGTGGTCGGGGTAGGGTCTCTAGACTGTGAGCCTTTCATGCCGATTCCGGAGACGCGCGAAGAGCTAGTCGCTGCCGTTCGATCGGCGTTCGACCGACTCCTCGACGAACTCGAGCGAGCCGGCGGCAGCGAGATCGCTGCATTGCGTTGCGTCGACGACTGGACGGTGAAGGACGTCCTGGCCGTGCGCGCATGGTGGACCACGAGCGTCATCCAGTGGGTCGAAGCCGGCGAGCGGGGCGAGGTTCTCGATCTCCCGGCTGCCGGCTACACCTGGCGGGAGACGCCGCGGCTGAATCGGGACATCGTCGAGCGGGCCGCCACGGAGTCGTACGAGAAGGTCCTCGATCGGCTCGAGCGTGGTCAGCGGCGTGTTCTGGCGACGATCGACCGGCTGGACGACGGGGACCTGCTCGAGCCCCACCGATTCGATTGGGCCGGCAGGTGGCCGATCGCCCGCTGGATCTCCCTCAACACCGCCCGCCAGTACACGACGGCGCGAGCCCACGTCCGGGCGGGACTGAGGAACCGTTAGCAACTGTGTTGGAGAGGGAGCTGTTCGAGCGGGATGGATGGATTCCATTGCCGGCCGTCCCGGAGCATGGCGTTGAGGATGGTGAGCAGCTTTCGCATGCAGGCGACCTGGGCGACTTTCGGCGGCTTTCCCCTGGCGCGCAGCCGGTTGTAGAAGACCCGGATCACCGGGTTGTGCTTCGAGGCACTCCATATGCTCATGTAGAGGGCCGAGCGCACCGGGGCGCGGCCGCCCCAGACCCTCCGCTTGCCCCGCAGCACGCCGCTGTCTCGGGCGAGGGGTGCGACGCCGACGAGCGCGGCGATCTCCTTGTTCGAGAGCCGGCCCAGTTCCGG
>Ga0210123_1000227_pt1 | contig 37478 bp, 29 predicted proteins | sample Muzzi_PWB_D2_FD_185535 | JGI IMG/M metagenome (GOLD analysis project Ga0210123, IMG submission 185535) | Wetland microbial communities from San Francisco Bay, California, USA, that impact long-term carbon sequestration - Muzzi_PWB_D2 (SPAdes) | ecosystem: Environmental > Aquatic > Marine >... | reverse complement strand
CGCTCCTCGGTGCTCTTCTCAGCCATGGCGGCGTCTCCTTCTGCCCGGGCTCCATTGCCCGGGCGTCTTGGTCGACTCGAAGGTTACGCCGCCTTCAGCTCATTTACACACCTTCTGAGGCTACCTCTGCGGCTCTCGCGACGGCGTCTCATGAATAGTCCAGGCTAGGTCGAGTGGAGAGAGTCTAGCTCAGGCCCCGGGCAGCGCCGCCTCAGCGCTCCCGGACGACCTCCACCGGGTGCGCCAGCTCCAGGCACCGCTCCGCCACGCGGTCACAGACCGTGGCCAGCACCCGGAAGGTCCCCGCAGGCTCGGTGCCGGCGAAGCCCACGGTGACCGGCCGGTCGGTGAGCTGGAAGTGCCCCCTGGGCGGCGGTGGCTTGTGCCACAGCACGCCGGTCGTCGGCGTGCCACGCTCGACTCCGTCCGGGCCGATGAGGCGGGTGGTCACCTCGACCCGGGCGAGGCCGTCGGAGCCCCTGGCCGGGTCGACGATGTGGATCGCCATCACCAGCTCGGTTTCAGGCTTCGCGGTGTGGACGGAGACGTGCCACGGCTTCAGCGCGCCGGGCGGGCGAGACCAGACGCGGGCGTAGAGCTCGGGGTTCGCGGTCAGGGCCATGGTCGCGCGAAAGGCCCCGGCCTGGGCCGTGGCGCTGGCCGGCGGTGCCAGGGTCGCCGCGTAGGCCTTGAGCGCCTTCAGGTAATCGTCCTTGGCCCAGCGGTTGGCCGCCTTGATGAGGTCGTCGACCTGGCGCGCAAACTGCCGGGTGCTCCGCGGCGGTCCCACGAAGTCGTAGCGGACGAAGACGCCGTCGAGGCCAGGCGCGGCGTCGAGCCGACCGCCGCCGAGGCTCGGGCCGGCCCGCTCGTATCGGTAGACCGCCTCGGCGATCTGCTCGAAGGAGAGCCCGTGGCCCTGCTGTCGGCCCTTGTACCGGTGGATGGCCGCGCGCACGATGAGCGCCCCGCGCTCGCCGTCGTACGCGAACTCCAGGATGCCTCCGGGAGGGTTGAAGTGGTAGCGGTCGTGCTCGTCGAACCGGGGCGGATCGGCCTCGAGGTCGGCGAGGTACTCGCGGCGGTAGCGCATGCCGACCAGACGGGGAACGTCCTGGGCCAGGTACTCGTAGATGACCTTCTCGGCCGCGTTCCGTGTGAGCGCGGGGTCGGCCGCCGCGACGTCGATCCCCACCGTGAGGGATCCGGTGATGGCCAGAAGCAGGGCCAGCACCACCGGGCATCGACGACCCGGGGAGCCGTCGGCTCGGGATTCAACGGGAGCTCGGTGAACGGAAGGGCTCGAGGCGAAGCGCGAAACCAGAGACATGAGGCGTCCTTTCGACGAAGGACCGCGCCGTTGGAGGGGCGGTTGGACCGCGCTGCTTCGCCTGCCAGCGTAGCCCATTCCCCGAGGAGGGTCCAGTGAGAGCGGGCCACCCGAGCGGGTGGGTCGCGTTGCCACCCCGCGAGGCGTTGTGCTCCGCCGTAGGGCGGGGGAACCTCGTGAAAAGCTCACTTCAGGAGGTGGCCCTATGCCACGTGTCGACGGCTGGTTCATGGACGAGCTGCGGCGTCGGGGAGTGTCGCGCCGCGACTTTCTCGGCTTCTGTGCCGCGATGACGACGGCGATGGCCCTGCCCGGACGGGTTGGCGCCCAGATCGCGAACGCCATCGAGAACGAGAAGAAGCCGGTGCTGGTCTGGCTCGAGTTCCAGGACTGTGCCGGCAACACGGAGTCGTTCCTCCGCGCCTCCCGGCCGACGGCCGCCGAGGTGATCCTCGACGTGCTCTCCGTCGACTATCACGAGACGATCATGGCCGCGGCGGGCCACCAGGCGGAGGAGGCGCTCTCCGGCGTCGTGGCCGATCATGGCGGGGAGTACATCGCGGTGGTGGAGGGGTCGATCCCCACCGGTGCCAACGGCGCCTACTGCACCATCGGGGGCCGGTCGGCGCTGGCGATCGCCGAGGAGGTGTGCGGCAACGCCGCGGCCACCATCGCGATCGGAACCTGCGCCGCCTTCGGCGGCCTTCCGGCGGCGGCGCCCAACCCCACCGGCGCGCTCTCGGTCTCCGACGCCCTGCCGCAGCTCGAGACCGTGATCAATCTCCCGGCCTGCCCGGCCAACGCCGAGAACTTGACGGCGGTGATCGTCTACTACATGACGTTCGGCCGCTGGCCCGCCGTCGACCGCCACAAGCGGCCGCTCTTCGCCTACGGCAAGCTGATCCACGACAACTGCGAGCGGCGCGCTCACTACGACGCCGGCCAGTACGTGGAGGAGTGGGGGGACGAGGGGCACCGCAAGGGCTACTGCCTGTACAAGATGGGGTGCAAGGGCCCGGCGACCTACCAGAACTGCCCGGTGATCCGGTGGAACGAAGGGACCAACTGGCCGATCGGCTGCGGCCACCCCTGCGTCGGCTGCGCCGAGCCGAACTTCTGGGACAAGATGACGCCCTTCTATTCGCACCTCGCGGGGGTCCCCGGTTTCGGGGTCCAGTCCAACGTGGACAAGGTCGGCCTGTGGGCCACGGTGGGCGTCGGCGCCGCCTTCGCCACCCACGGCCTGATCCAGATCGGCAAGCGGTTGAAGAGCGCCCCGCCCGAAGAACCGGTGTCCGAGGACTGAGGAGAATTGCACATGGCCCACGTCGTCGTCGATCCCGTCACGCGTATCGAAGGCCACCTACGCATCGAGGCCCAGGTGGAAGGCGGCTCGGTCCAGGAGGCATGGTCCTCCTCGACCATGTTCCGGGGCATCGAGATCATCCTCAAGGGGCGTGACCCGCGGGACGCCTGGGTCTTCACCCAGCGGATCTGCGGTGTCTGCACAACCGTCCACGCCATCGCCTCGATCCGCGCGGTGGAGAACGCCATCGGGGCCAAGCCGCCGACCAACGCGCGGCTGCTGCGCAACCTGATCATGGCCTCCCAGATGGTCCACGATCACCCGATCCACTTCTACCACCTGCACGCCCTGGACTGGGTCGACATCGTCTCGGCCCTCTCCGCCGATCCCGGCGAGACCGCCGCCCTCGCCCAGTCGATCTCCGACTGGCCGAAGTCGAGCCGCACCTACTTCGCCGGTGTCCAGCAGACGGTCAAGCAGTTCGTCGAGCGCGGCCAGCTCGGGCCGTTCGGCAACGCCTACTGGGGGCACTCCGCCTACAAGCTCCCGCCGGCCGCCAACCTGATGGCGGTGGCCCACTACCTCGAGGCGCTCGAGTGGCAGCGGGAGTTCGCCCGCATCCACGCCGTCCTCGGCGGCAAGAACCCCCACCTCCAGAGCTTCCTGGTGGGCGGCATGGCGACGCCGGTGGACGCCAACGAGCAGGCCTCGCTCAACGCTCACAGCATCGCGGTGATGCGGAGCATGATCCATAACGCGCGCGAGTTCGTGGCCAAGGTCTACATCCCGGACCTGCTCGCGGTCGCCTCCTTCTACAAGGAGTGGGCCGGCTACGGCGAGGGCACCGGCAACTTCCTGGTCTACGGCGAGTACCCCGAGGACGACTCGGACCAGCCCTCGCTCTACTTCCCGTCGGGCGTCATCCGCGGCCGCGACCTCGGTACCATCGAGCCGTTCGACCCGGCGCAGGTCACGGAGTACGTCACCCACTCCTGGTTCGAGTACTCGGGCGGCGACGAGCAGGGCCTGCATCCGTTCGACGGCGAGACGCGGCCCAACTTCACCGGGCCCGAGCCGCCCTACGACCGCCTCGACACCGACGGCAAGTACAGTTGGCTCAAGTCCCCGCGCTACGACGGGTTGCCCATGGAGGTCGGTCCGCTGTCGCGCATGCTGGTGGCCTACGCCTCCGGGCACGCGCGGGTGAAAGAGCTGGTGGACTCGGTGCTCGGCCAGCTCGGGGTCGGGCCGGCGGCGCTCTTCTCGACCCTCGGCCGGGTCGCGGCGCGGGGCATCGAGACCCTGGTGCTGGCCGAGAAGATGGAGGACTGGCTCGACCAACTCGCCGACAACATGAACCGGGGCGACGTCGCCATCGCGGACAACTCCAAGTGGGACCCGAGCACCTGGCCCGCCGAGTGCAGCGGCGCCGGATTCCACGAGGCTCCCCGCGGTGCCCTCGGCCACTGGGTCCACATCAAAGACGGCGAGATCGCCAACTACCAGTGCATCGTCCCCAGCACCTGGAACGCGGGGCCGCGCGACGCCGCGGGCAACCGGGGCCCGTACGAGGCCGCGCTTCTGGGCACCCCGATCGCCAACGAGGAGCAGCCCCTGGAGATCCTCCGGACGATGCACTCGTTCGATCCCTGCCTCGCCTGCGGCGTCCACGTGGTCGACGCCCAGGGGCGGCCGGTGGTGGAGGTCAAGGTCCAATGAGCGAAGACGAACCGAGGATCCCGAGCTTCGACGACGACGCCGACCCGCCGGACGACGTGCCCCTTCCGCCCTCCGAGCCGGTGGAGGAGAGCCCGGAGCACGAGCACGAGCGGGCCCGCGCCTACTCCCGCGTGCCGGCCCGGGAGCTGATCCGGACCCCGTTCCAGGCCGAGCTAGAGGAGCTCGAGCCGCTCCGCGTGCTTCCGGTCTACGTCTGGGACCTGGTGGTCCGCATGACGCACTGGACCATCGTCCTGACGATCGGCATTCTCGCCGTCACCGGGTACTACATCGGCCACCCCGTCATCAGCGTCCCGGGCGAGGCGCGGTACCACTTCGTCATGGGGACGGTGAAAGCGGTCCACCTGTACGCCGCCGTCGCCTTCGGCCTGGCGGTGCTGTCGCGCATCCTGTGGATGTTCATCGGGCCGTACCCGGCGCGCTGGCACCGCTTCATCCCGGTGCAGAAGCTGCGCCGCGAGAAGCTGTGGGGGACCCTCAAGTTCTATCTCTTCGCCCAGCACCGCCCGCCCGCCGTGCTCGGCCACAACCCCCTGGCCGGCCTCACCTACTGCCTGGTCTTCCTGCTCGAGTTCGTGATGGTGGGCACCGGCCTCGCCATGTACTCGGCGACCAACCCGGAGGCCTGGATCTCGCTCCAGTGGCTGATCCCGCTGTTCGGCGGCCTGGCCACGGCGCGCTGGATCCACCACGTGGTGATGTGGCTGCTCCTCGGCTTCGTCGTGCACCACGTCTACAGCGCCTTCCTGGTCACCGCCCAGGAGAAGCACGCCACCATGGAGTCGATGATCTCCGGGTGGAAGTTCCTCCATCGCCATGACCTCGAGAACGCGGGGGTACCGCTCGACAAGCTGGTGCTGCTCAAGCGGCGGGGGGACCGGGGGGACCGTGCGGCCTGAGCTTCCCGGCCGGAGCCCGGAGAGGTGAGCCGGGGATCCGGAGGGCTGGCCGGACCTGTCGAGGGGCGGGCCGACCGCGACCTGGGCCTCCTCGTCCTCGGCCTCGGCAACCTGATCTGCCGGGACGACGGCGTAGGCCCGCTGATGGTCGAGCGCCTCGCCGCGACCTGGGAGCCGGCCGCCGGCGCCGAGGTGGCGGACGGCGGCACCCTCGGGCTCAGCCTGATGCCGCTCGTGGAGCGCGCCGAGAACCTCCTCCTGGTCGACGCCATCGCCGCGGACGGCCCGCCCGGGACGCTGGTGCGGCTCGCGGGCGAGGAGGTGGGCCCGGCCGTCACCCACCGGCTGTCTCCGCACCAGATCGGGGTGGCCGACCTCCTCGACAGTCTCCTGCTGGTGGGCCGTCTGCCCTCCCGGGTGGTGCTCCTCGGGCTGGTTCCGGAGAGCCTGGGGCTCGGCGTCGGGCTTACGGACGAGGTGACCGCCGGCGTCCCCGCTCTCGAAAGCGCGGTGCTTGCCGAGGCCGCGGCGATGGGATTCCCCTTCGAGGCGAAACGGACCGATGCGACCCCTGCTGCCGCTGGCCCTGCTGGCGCTGCCGCTCCTGGCCGCCTGTAGCCGGCCAGACGACGCGCTCCCCGCGGCCTACCGCGCGATCGACGTACCGCGTGAGCGGTTGGCCGACCCGGCGGCCCGGCTCCGGGGCCGCGAGCTCTTCCAGGAGACCTGCGCCCTCTGCCACGGCCCGCGCGGAGACGGCCACGGCCCCCGGGCCGGCTCCCTCGGCACCCCGCCCACCGACCTCACCCGAGCGAGCTGGCAACGAAGCGCCAGCCCGCGCTTCGTCTACTGGCGCGTCCGAGAAGGCGTGCCGGGCACCGACATGCCGTCCTGGAAAGCGTTCGACCCGGACGCCACCTGGGACCTGGTGGCCTACGTCCTGTCGCTGGGTGGGGGCGAGGATCGTGCCGCCGGCGCGGCGAGTAAACTGCCCGGATGAAGGTCATCGCCGATCTGTGTGTCGTTCCCGTGGGCGTCGGGGTATCCGTGAGCGAGTACGTGGTGGCCTGCGAGCGGGTGCTCGCGGACGCCGGCCTCAGCCACCGACTCCACGCCTACGGCACAAACATCGAGGGCGAGTGGGACGAGGTCTTCGCCGCGATCAAGCGCTGCCACGAGGTGGTCCACGCCATGGGCGCGCCACGGATCAGTTCCACTCTCCGCTTCGGCACCCGGACCGACCGGGACCAGACCATGGTCGAGAAGGTCGAGAGCGTCGGGCGGCGTCTGGACGGCTGAGCGGCTCGAGTCCGCCGGAGACCCGGCTCAACGAGCCGTCACCCAGTCCGAGAGCGCTCGGAGGGTCCTCGTCGCTCACACCGACCCGCGAGCAATCGCCACCGCCTCCCCCAGGTCTCCCTCCCATGGGTCCCCGTGACCGGTCAGGAGAACAGCCTCACCGAGGCCCTCGAACCGCTCCAGCGACTTCATCGCGGCACCCGGGTCGCTGTTGGTTCCCCACGGGGTCAGTTGGGGCCGGGGAGCGCGGCCGCTGAACATGTCGATCGTGACCAGAGCGTCGCCGGCCAGGAGGGCTCGGCTGCCAGTGAACCAGTAGGCGACCGATCCGGGGGTGTGCCCGGGGACGTGAAGCACGGTGGGGCCTCCGGGGACGTCGAGCGTGTCCGCTCGGTCGACCGGTGTGAAGTCGTGGATCGGGGGCGCCGAGAAGACCCCATACCGCGTCGCGTGGAAGAGGAGCTGGGACGGATGGCGGCGCCAGGCGTTGAGCAGGAGGCCGGTCGGGGGGAGCTGCGCTCCGCCGCGGCGGGCGCGTGCCTGGTCGGCCGAGTGCAGGAAGATCCGGGCGCCTGACTCTTTTCGCACCCGGTCGGCGAAGCCGACGTGATCCAGGTGGGCGTGGGTGATGAGAACAGCCTCCACGTCGCGCACCGTCGCGCCGAGGGCCGACAGGGTGTCGGTCAGGTGTGACCAATACCCGGGTAGACCGCCGTCCACCAGCGTGAAACGGTCTCCTTCCCGGACCAGGTAGCAGTTGAAGAGATGGCTTCCGAGGCGGAAGACGTCGGGGGCGACTTCGAGTGGTCGGTGCACGGTGGCTCCTCGTCTTGATCGGTAGGCGCTGGTCGAGTCTGCGCCGGTCTGGGTATGATTTGCTGGCTGTGCAGGATGATCAATGACTGAAACAGCCAATCAATTGCCTGAAACGACCGGAATTCCTCCGGACCTCGATGTTTTCGGTGAGGTCTTGGGGGCCCTTCGGATTCGCGGATCTCTGCTCCTTCGGGAGGGGTACCGACCGCCTTTCTCCGTGGAGGTACCCGGGCACGGCGAGCTCGCGGCTCTTCTCGGACCCGGAACGGCCGGCCGGGTCGTCGCGTTTCATCTCGTCGAGGCAGGCTGGGTCGAGCTGAGCCGATCCGGTAGCCCGCCCCTGCTCGTCGAGTCCGGAGAGCTGGTGCTGGTCTTCGGGGGCGGCTACCACGAGCTGTCTCACGGCGGCAGGATGTCTCCGGTCCCCTTCGGTGAGCTCGTGGCGAGAGGCGGCGGGTGCGTGTTCTCCCGCCGGGAGCGGTCCAATGCGGGGCCCGTCCGCGTCACCTGCGGCGCCTTCGTCCTCAGTCAGGCGCAGCTCAACCCCCTTCTCCAGGCGCTGCCCGACGTACTGCACGTCGCCGCCGGAGCGACAGAGGGTGCGCGGCGGGTCCGCGACATCGTGTCGTTGCTGGTTGCGGAGCTGGAGCGGCGGGACCCTGGCGTCCGGTTCGTGGTGGCGCGCCTGCTCGAGATCCTCTGCGCCGAGGCAATCCGCTCGTGGGCTACGCAACACCAGGATGCCGGAGGCTGGTTGCGGGCCGTCACGGACCTCCAGATCGGCAAGGCTCTCTCCGCTTTCCACGCGAGCCCCGGCCGATCCTGGTCCGTCGCCGCGCTGGCTCGCCATGCCGGGCTCTCCCCCTCGCGCTTCTCTGCGCGCTTCGCCGCGGCGGCCGGAACGAGCGCGATGGCCTACGTGGCGGGCTGGCGCATGAACGTCGCGTCCCGCCTGCTGGTGGACACCGACCGACCTGTCGCGGCCATCGCATCCGAGATCGGCTACGAGAGCCTGCCGGCCTTCAGCCGGGCCTTCAAGAGAAAGCTCGGGATGTCGCCCGCTGCGTATCGGTCGGGAGGTGGAGATCCGGTCGAGCTGGATCACCTGACGGGTGCCGGCCTCACCGGGTGATGTAACCGGATCGTGGCTCCAGGAGTATCAGTACTCGGAACCGATCGAAGGCCCAAGCCGAGGTGACCGCCCTATCCGAAGGAGAGGCCCGATGCCCCACCTGCTCGCCGACCTGCGTTTCGCCCTGCGCCACCTCGCTCGCCACCCCGCGTTCGCCGCGGTGGCGATCCTCACCCTGGCGCTCGGCATCGGTGCCAACGCGGCGATCTTCTCCGTCCTCGACGCGGTGCTGCTCGAGCCGCTGCCCTACCCGCAGCCCGAGCGTCTCGTGCAGGTGCACAGCGCATTCCCGGGCCTGGGGTTCGAGAAGTTCTGGGTGTCGCCGCCCGAGTACTTCGACCTCGGCCGCTGGGCGGAGTCCTACAGCGCTCTCGGCGCCTACGTGGTGACCACCGAGAACGTCGCGTCCGACCCGCCGCAGCGTGTCACCACCGCGTACGTCACCGCTCCGCTGTGGAAGGCGCTCGGCGTCACACCGCTCCACGGCAGGACCTTCACCGCCGAGGAAGACCGGCCGGACACCGAGCAGGTCGCGGTGCTCGGCCACGGCATCTGGCAGCGCGCGTTCGGCGGCGACCCGGGGATCATCGGCGAGCGGGTGGAGGTCGACGGGATCTTCCGCACCGTGGTGGGGGTCCTGCCGCCGGAGGTCGACCTCGACGACGCCGGAGTGGAGGTCTGGCTGCCGGCGCGGTTCGACCCGGCCGAGCCGGGAGGGCGGGGGAGCCACTTCCTCTACCTGATCGGACGGTTGGCACCGGGGATCAGCGTCGAGCGCGCCCAGGCCGAGCTCGATCTCCTGCTCACCCGCTGGCAGGAGGAGTATCCGAACGACCACGCACCGAACGCCGAGGGCCATCCCTACTACGTCAAGCCGTTGAAAGAGGAGCTGGTGGGCGAGGTGCGCCCGGCGATGATGCTCCCTCTCGGCGCGGTGGGGCTGGTGCTGCTGGTGGCTTGCGTCAACGTGGCCAACCTCCTGCTCGCGCGCGCCGAGAGGCGACAGCGCGAGATCGCGGTGCGAACCGCCTTGGGCGCCGGCCGGAGACGCCTCCTCGGGCAGCTCCTGACCGAGAGCCTCGTGCTGGCGCTTGCCGGGGGCGTCCTGGGGCTGGTGGTGGCGCACTGGGGCCTGAGAGCCCTTCTGGCTGCCTACCCGGACGCGGTGCCGCGGGCGGGGACCATCGGGCTCGACCTCTCGGTGCTGGCGTTCACGCTGGCGGTTGCGCTCGTCACCGGAGTCGGTTTCGGGCTCGCGCCGGCGCTCCAGGCCGGCCGGCGCGACGCCTTCGGCGCGCTGCGTGAGGGTAGCCGGAGCGGCGGCGGCCGGCGGCGGTTGTCCCACGGCCTGGTGGTAGTCGAGGTGGCGCTGGCGGCGCTTCTTGTGGTGGGCGCCGGCCTCCTGCTCAAGAGCTTCTGGGCGCTCGTCGATCAGGACCCGGGGTTCGACGCCGGCGGCCTCTTGGCGTTTCAGGTGGAGCTGCCGGCCGAGAGCTACCCCGAGCCGCGTGAGGTCACCGCCTTCTACCAGCGGCTCGACACACGCCTCGAGGCGCTCCCGGGCGTCGTCTCGGCGGCGGCGATGAGTGGCATGCTTCCGCTGCGCCGGGTCAATGCCAACACCACCGAGATCGAGGGGCTGCCCGAGATGCCGGACGGCAGCGGCGAGCCCAACGTCGACTACTACCAGTTCGTGAGCCCCGGCTACTTCGAAACCCTTGGGATCGAGGTGGTCGCCGGCCGGAGCTTCACATCCGCCGACGGCGCGGGTGCGCCGCCGGTGGTCATCGTCAATCGCAAGATGGCGGAGCGCTTCTGGCCCGACCAGGAGGCGGTCGGGCGGCGCCTGCGCCGCGGTTGGTGGGGCGACGAGGAGCCCTGGCACACCGTGGTCGGGGTGGTCGAGGACGTCAAGCAGGGCGGGATGGACCAGGAGGCGGGCACCGAGCTCTACTTCCTCCACCAGCAGGTGCCCGGGGCCCTCGCCGCGGTCGAGGGCCAGGGGCCGCGCACGATGAATCTGGTGGTGCGCACCGAGCGCGAGCCGATGTCGCTCGCCGGCAGCGTCCGCGCCGCGGTCGCGGAGCTCGACCCGGCCCTGCCGCTGGCCGACCTGCAGCCGATGGAGGAGGTGATCTCCGGCTCCCTCGAGCGCCGCCGCTTCCTGGCCCTCCTCGTCGGCCTCTTCGCCGTACTGGCGCTCCTCCTGGCGGCGGTCGGCACCTACGGCGTCCTCGCCTACGCGGTCGAGCAGCGCCACTTCGAGCTCGGAGTGCGGATGGCGTTGGGTGCCGAGGCGCGACGGGTGCTCTTGTCGGTGCTCGGCCGCGGCATGGCGCTCGCCGGCGCCGGGCTCCTTCTGGGGTTCGCCGGCGCCTTCGCCCTGCGCCAGGTGCTCGCAGCCTACCTCTGGGGCGTCGAGCCGACCGATCCGACCACCTACGCGGCGGTGGCCGCCGCGCTCGCCCTGGTCGCGCTGACCGCCTGCTACTTCCCCGCCCGCCGCGCCATGGGCGTCGACCCGGTGGTGGCTCTCAGGGCGGAGTAGGGCGCCGCCAGAAGGCCTTCGGTCATCCGTCGGTCCCCGAGTGACGGCTCGTCATCCGGCGTTCAGGTTTCGTTCATCCAGGCTCGCTATCGTCGGCGGGAACCCCGCACCGAGGGCATGCCGGAGCGCTCACCCCTGGGCACTCCGTGCGGTGCACCGACCGAGGAGGTGGCCTCCTTGCGAGCCTCAGCACTCCCGCTGACGCCGGCCGTCCAGGCCCGGTGTCTCTCCCGAGGTTCAGCACGCCGTTGTGCCGGCCCACTGCCGGCGGTTCTCGCCATTCTCACGTTCGCGGTCCTCGTCGCCGCCTCGCCCGCGGCCGGGACCACGCGACTCCCTCCCATCCGACCGGTCCACAGGCGGCTGTTCACCGCGCGCTCCTCGAGGCGACGGTTCCGGCTGTTGGTCGCGGCGGAGACCCAGCCGCCGCCGACCGGCCAGGGGCCGACCGTCTCGCCGGTTCCTCCCGCCACCGGTCCCGCAGCCGGCCGGCCGGCCAGATCCGGAGCCGAAGTCGGGGTCGGAGTCCAGCTCCCGGACGGTCCGGTCCGGCTCACCAGGCGGGTCGGCCACGACCTCCGCGATCTCGTGGTGAGCCCGGTCCACGTGCGCGCCCGCGCCTGGGAAACCCTGGCCGGGGGAGCGCTCCTGGTCGGGCTGGCCCACGCGGCAGACGACGACGTGCGCACGGCCGTCCGCCGCGAAGGATCCGACAGCCGATCGTGGGCCCAGACGCTCCGCCCTCTGGGTCAGGAGGGGGGCTTCGCGCTCGCGGCCCTGGCCTGGAGCGCCGGCACGGCGACCGGCCACCCGCGGCTCGCCGCCACCGGCGAGGACAGCCTGGAAGCGGGGATCGTGGCGGCAGGGTTCGTCACTCCTCTGCTCAAGGTCGCGGTCGGACGTGACCGCCCTCGCTCCGGCCGGGGCGACGACTCGCTCTCCGGCAACGGGCAATCGTTCCCGTCCGGGGAGGTCACCGAGGCCTTCGCCATGGCCTCGGTCATCGCGGCCCACAGCCACCGACCCTGGGTGGACGCCCTGGCCTGGGGCACCGCCAGCGCGGTCGCCTGGGAACGGCTCCGCCTCGACGCCCACTGGGCCTCGGACGTCACCGCCGGGGCATTCATCGGCGCCGGCATCGGCCACTGGATCGTCCGCCGCAACCGCCCCCGGCTGATCGACGAACGCCCGGGCGTTCGATCGTCCTTCTGGGAAGGAGCGACCGTGACTCCCCTGGTCGCCGACGGACGCTACAGCCTGGGGTTTCGCGTGAGCTTCTGAGTGCCCTACGCGCTGGTCGCGCCCGACGGAAGCCTCAGTTCCCGAAGATCACCGAGCCGACCCTCGCCATCCGGGCGAAATGGGGGTCGTAAGTCACCACCAGCGCCCCCTCGCGGGCGGCGGTCGCGGCGATCCAGATGTCGTTGGTCGGGATGGGAGTGCCGGCACGGCGCAGCTCGACCACGATCTCCGCGTAGTGACGGCTCGCCTCTCCGTCCACCGCGAGCTCTTCAACGACCGGGTTGGCGAGGAACTCGCGGAGCTCGGCTTCATCCTGCTCCCGCCGCCCTCCGAGCAGGAAGCCGGCACGGAGCTCGCCCAAGACGGTCGCGGGCATTCCCAGCCACTCCGCGCGATCGACGAGCTGGACGACCTGATCAGCGCCGCGTTTGAAATGGCTGTAGGCGGAGGTGTCGAGGCAATAGCGGCTCATTGCCAGAGCTCGTCATCGATCTCTTCGAACGGCGCCACTGCCTGTTCGAACTCCTGAAGCTCCTTCTCGCTCCAGCTTCCCGCGAGGCGCCGCAGCCCGTTGGATCGGGTCATGCCCACGCCGAGCCCCTGGGTCAGGAGCTCGATCACGGTCTGGTTGAGGGACTCTCCCCGACGCCGCTTCTCGCGCTCCAGGGCTTCGGCGACCTCCGGAGGGAGGTTTCGTACGGTCAGGGTCTTCATGGCGTCTCCATCGAGCTGCATGCTTTCATTCTATGCATTCTATGACTGCATTTCCATGGCGTCAACTCGATGGGCGTACCACCAAGGGGTCGAGTCAGGCCTGTCTCGCCGCCAACGGACCCTGGAGGACTTCGCCGACCAGGAGAGCGTTACCGTGCAGCAGCGGCCGTGCTGGCCGACCGCTCCCACGGACACCGCTGGCCTCGGATAGACCCGCCGTCGTGCCGAGGGGCGCCGAGGGGGAGCAGGTCGGCCGGGTGCCCCGGCCCTCGAGGGTTGCTTGGTGAGTCGGTCTTGATGAGCTGTTCAATCTTGGCCATGAAGTGTGCACCTGGCGCTTCAGGCTGTTCATTTGGCGCACGAGATGGCAGGCAGAGGTCGACGTGATGCCGGCCCATGTCCTGATTGTACGGCTCGACTCCCTCAGCGTGCCGCTCATGTGAGAGATGGACAGTCCATGCCCACTTCCTGCTGTCGCCCGTGCAGACTCCTAGCCTGGACTATTCATGAGCCACCTACTGCGAGCCGCAATTGCATGCAATCTCAGGGCGTACTCGCTCTTTGCTCCTCGACGTACTGCCCAGTACGCCTGCGTCGCGCATCGCTGTGTGCGCCCTGATCTCACACCCACTTGCGGCTCTCGCGACGGCGTCTCATGAATAGTCCAGGCTAGCACTTCGGCTGGGGCTGTGGCGCGCAGCTTTCTCAGAACGGCCGCCAGATCGCCTTGAGCGCGAGCGAGAACCCGGACAGCTCCGGTTCGGCGGAGAGCCGCTCCGGCTTGTCGATGACCTCGGCCGGGCGATCCGGCCGGTAGACGTGGACTCGCTGAGTCTCGGGGCCGCTCAGCCAACCGAGACGGGCGCCGTGGCTCCGGTACTCTTCCATCTTGGCCTGGAGCTCGGTGAGGGAGTCGGAAGGCGAGCGGAGCTCGATGACGAAATCTGGGCAGAGGGGGAGGAAGCCGCCCGAGGAGTCGAAGACCAGGCCCGTACTGTCTTGCTCGGCCCAGGTGTCGAGAAGCCTGACGATTCGGGCGTTGCGGTGGCTGGTCTTTCCTCCTGCCGGTGGCCTCACGACCAGATCCCCGGCGGATGTTCTTTCGACTCGAACCTCGGGGTTCCGCTGACAGAGCTCGAAGAGCTCCGCGGTGGCGAGGTCCAGGTTCACCCCCAGATCGACTGTGAGCGGAACCGGTCCACTACGAAGAGCGATTCGCGGCATCTTGCGGCCAGCGTAGCAGGAAGGCGGAGGCCCGTATCCCAGAAGATGGCCGGTAGAATCTTCCCCAAGCACCTCGTCCATGCCGAACACCGACCACATCGTCGTCGGCTCTGGCCCGAATGGGCTTGCCGCCGCCATTGCTCTGGCCCGGGCGGGCTGCTCGGTCCGTCTGATCGAGGGGGCGGAGACGATTGGCGGGGGGTGTCGGACGGCTGAGCTGACCCTCCCCGGGTTTGTCCACGACGTCTGCTCCGCGGTCCATCCTCTGGCCGCCGCGTCGCCGTTCTTCGCGACCCTGCCGCTGGCCGATCACGGTCTTCGGTTTCTGCACCCCGAGATCCCGCTGGCCCATCCGTTCGAGGACGGGACCGCCGCGGTCTTGTCCCGGTTGCCGGAGGAGACGGCGGCCTCCCTGGATCCGGCTGACCACCAGGCCTACCGCCGCCTCGTCGGACCTTTCGTCGACGGATGGGATCGGCTGCTTCCTGAGCTCCTCGCGCCGTTCCATCTGCCCAGGTCACCGCTTCTTCTCTCCCGGTTCGGTCTCCTGGGCGGCCGCTCGGCCTCGGGTCTGGTCCGTTCACGCTTCGAGGGCCCCCGTGCCCGGGCGTTCTTTGCAGGCCTGGCGGCCCATTCGATGCTGCCTCTGGACCGTGCGGGGACGGCCGCTTTTGGCTTGATTCTGGCGGTGACGGGGCATGCGGTGGGGTGGCCGATTCCCCGCGGCGGTGCCCGAGTGATCACGGACGCCCTGGCCGGTGTGTTCGAGGCGGCGGGCGGGGTGATCGAGACGGGACGCTGGGTGCGGAGCCTGGACGAGGTGCTCGGGCCCGCGGGTGGCGGTTCTGGCTCGGGCCCTGGCGGCTCTGCTGCCGCTCGCTCCGTCCTGTTCGACGTGACCCCGCGCCAGCTCCTGGCGATCGCGGGGGAGGCCCTGCCGGCCTCCTACCGCCGTCGCCTTGCCCGGTACCGCTACGGCCCCGGGGTCTTCAAGGTGGACTGGGCTCTGGACGGGCCGATTCCCTGGCGGGCGGAGGTTTGCCAGCGGGCGGGGACGGTGCACCTGGGGGCGTCGCTCGAGGAGATCGAGGAGTCGGAGGCGCGGGCCTGGCGGGGGGAGCTGGCGGAGCGGCCCTATGTGCTGGTTTCGCAGCCCACGCTGGTCGATCCGAGCCGGGCGCCGGAGGGCAAGCACGTGGGCTGGGCGTACTGCCATGTGCCCGCGGGCTCGTCGGCGGACCGGACGGAGGCGATCGAGCGGCAGGTCGAGCGCTTCGCCCCCGGCTTCCGGGATCTGATCCTCGCCCGCCACACCATAAGCGCGGTGGAGATGGAGGCCTACAACCCCAACTACGTCGGCGGGGACATCAACGGCGGGGCGGCGGTGATCTCGCAGCTCTTCACCCGGCCGGTGGCCCGGTGGACGCCCTACGCCACGCCCGATCCGCGGATCTGGATCTGCTCGTCATCGACCCCGCCGGGCGGCGGGGTGCACGGGATGTGTGGCTTTCACGCGGCCCGGGCGGTGCTCCGGCGCCACGCTTGAACCCAGCCGCCGACTCCGCCGAGTTTTCGCGCCCCCTTTCCGCCCGCCCGCGCGGGCGGGGCGTACCTGCCCGCCGAGACATTGCCGCCTCACTCCGCTGGACGGGAAAATGGACCGTCTTCATCTCGAATGACGCACGGAGGAGCCCATGAAAAAGCAAGATGAGGGAGGCCGCCGGAAAGGCCCGGGCGGCGTGACCCGTCGTGGCTTCATCACGTCGGTCGGGGTCGGGGTTGCCGCCGCGGCGGCCGGGAGCCGGCTGGAGGGGCAGGAGAAGCGGGTCGAGATCGCCGAGCCCGGGGAGATGGCGAAGGTCGCCCTGACGGTCAACGGGCGCCGCCATCGGCTGCTGGTGGAGCCCCGGTGGACGCTGGCGTTCGTGCTGCGGGAGCGCCTCGGCCTGACCGGGACCAAGGTCGGCTGCGAGCGTGGCGAGTGCGGCGCGTGCACGGTGCTCGTCGACGGCGTGCCCCGTTACTCGTGCATGACTCTGGCGCTCGAGGCCCAGGACCAGGAGATCACCACTCTCGAAGGGCTCATGCGGGGCGAGGAGCTGGGGCCGGTGCAGCAGGCGTTCGTCGAGGAGGACGGCTACCAGTGCGGCTACTGCACGCCGGGCCAGATCGTGGCCGCCGAGGGGCTGCTGCGGGCGAACCCGAACCCCAGCCTCGACGAGATCCGGCTGGGCATGAGCGGCAACCTCTGCCGCTGCGGCACCTACCATACGATCGCGCGGTCGGTGCGGCGGGCGGCTGATCTGAAGCAGGGGCTGAAAGGAGCCGGGTCATGAGAGACGACGCGGCCTATTACATAGACGGTCCGGTCCCGGAGACTCAAGCGCCTTCCGGCGAGCCGAAGCCCTGGGGAAAGACCGACGTGGTCGGCTCACGCCGGCCCCGGGTGGACGGCTACGAGCGGGTGAGCGGCACGGCGGTCTATCCATCGGACGTGGTGCTCCCCGGCATGCTCTACGGCGCGATTTTGCGCTGTCCCCACGCCCACGCCCAGGTGCGGAGCGTGGACGCTACCGCCGCCCGGGAGATGCCCGGGGTGGTGGCGGTCGTCACCGGCGACAGCCCGGAGGGGAAGGACCTCCACTGGGCCTACGGCGGCATGCTGACCAAGCTCTTCGACCCCCACTGTCGGCACGAGGGCGAGGTGGTGGCCGCGGTGGCGGCGGAGACGCCCTACCAGGCCCGGGACGCCCTGAAGACGATCCTGGTGGATTACGAGGTGCTCCCCTTTGTCGCCGACGAGCGGAGGGCCCTCGACCCCGGCGCACCCAAGATCCATGACGGCGGCAACCAGGTGGGCGAGACCGCCACCTACGAGCGCGGTGACGTGGAGAAGGGCTTCGCCGAGGCAGACTTCGTCGTCGAGCGGAGCTTCCGCACCGAGTGCGAGCTCCATACACCGCTCGAGCTTCACGGTTGCGTGGCCCGCTGGGACGGCGACCAGCTCACCATCTGGGAGTCGACCCAGGGGGTCTACGGGGTGCAGCGGGGCGTCGCCCGGGTGCTGGGGCTGCCGCTCGCCAAGGTGCGGGTGATCGGCCACTACGTGGGCGGGGGCTTCGGCTCCAAGCTCCAGCCGTCGAAGCACTCGGTGATCGCGGCAGTGCTCGCCAAGCAGGCGGCCCGGCCGGTGAAGCTCTTCATTTCGCGGGAGGAGACCTTCCTCTGCGTGGGCAACCGGCCGCCGGCCAACATGACGGTCAAGGCCGGGGTGACCAAGGACGGCAAGCTGACCGCCATCCACTTCACCGGCCTCGGCACCGGCGGCGCCTACCCGGCGGGTGGCACGTCGCTCATGGATTGGCTCGCCCGGGATCTCTACACCTGCCCGAACGTCAAGACGGAGACGACGGACGTCTACGTCAACGCCGGCCCGGCCCGGCCGATGCGCGCTCCGGGGCACCCGCAGGGGTCCTGGGCCCTCGAGCAGGTGATGGACGAGTTGGCCGAGACGATCGGTATCTGCGGACTCGATCTCCGCCTGAAGAACATCCCCACGGTGAGCCAGACCCGGGGCGGCCAGCCGTTCACCACGACCGGCCTGGCCGAGTGCATCCACCAGGGTGCGAAGGCATTCGGTTGGGAGGAGGGATACCACCGAGATCCCGGCGACGGACCGGTCCGCCGCGGCGTCGGCATGGCCGCCTGCCTCTGGATCGCGGGCGCCGGTGGCCCGCCGGCGACCGTGCTGGTCAAGCTCTTCGCGGACGGCAGCGTGAACCTCAACATGGGGGCGAGCGACATCGGCACCGGCACGAAGTCGGTGATGGCGATGGTCGTGGCCGAGGAGCTGGGGGTCGACCCGGACGGCATCCAGATCGAGCACGCCGACACCGGGACGACCCAGTTCGCGACGCCGAGCGGCGGCTCGAAGACGATCCCCACCGAGGCGCCCACCGTGCGGCGGGCGGCCCTGGCGGTCAAGGAGCAGCTCTTCGAGATGGCCGCCGAACAACTGGAGGTCGACCCGGGAGAGCTGGTTCTCGAGGAGGGGAGGGTGGTGTCGACCAGGGACCGGTCGAAGTCGCTCGGGGTGACCGAGGTCCAGACGCTCCAGCGCCGCGGCCTGATCGTCGGCGTGGGCTACCGGGGCGACAACCCGGAGGGCAAAGTGGTCAACCCGTTCGGCGCCCAGTTCTGCGAGGTGGAAGTCGACATGCGGACCGGTGAGGTACGCCTCCTCCGGTTCGTCGCGGCCCACGACAGCGGCCGGGTGATGAACCGCCTGACCTTCGACAACCAGGTCTTCGGTGGCGTCGTGATGGGGATCGGCCTGGCGGCGACCGAGATGCGCATTCTGGACCGGAACGCGACGGGCAAGATGGTCAACGCCAACTGGCACGACTACAAGATACCGACCATGCTCGACGTGCCGCCGGATATGGAGTCGGTGCCGTTCGACCGGCCGGACCCGGAGGCCAACCCGTCCGGGGCGAAGGGCCTGGGCGAGCCGGCCACCATTCCCACCGCGGCGGCGATCGCCAACGCGGTCTTCCACGCCACCGGGGTGCGCCTGACCGACACGCCGATCAACCCGATGCAGATGTGCCGTCTGCTCGCCGAGCGGGCGAAGGAGGCTTGACGCCATGACCATGCCGAACTTCAAGTACGTGCGGCCGTCCAGCCTGGAGGAAGCGGTGCGCCTGGCAGCAGCCGGCGAGGCGCGCCTCCACGCCGGCGGGACGGACCTGATGGGGTGCCTCCACGACGGCGTCTTCGGGGCGGACACGGTGGTCAGCCTCACCGGCCTCGGCGACCTCCGCGGGGTGCGGGAGCGTCCGGACGGCGGGCTCGCGATCGGCGCGCTGACGACGATCACCGAGGTGGCCGGGGACCCGCTGGTCCGGGAGCGCTACGGGGCTCTCGCCCAGGGCGCTTCGGACGTGGCGAGCCCCCAGCTCCGCAACCAGGGGACCCTCGGCGGGAACCTCTGCCAGAAACCGCGCTGCTGGTACTACCGGGGGGACTTCCACTGCCTCCGCAAGGGCGGCGGCATGTGCTTCGCCGTCGACGGCGAGAATCACTTCCACGCCATCTTCGGCGGCGCGGGGACTTGCTTCATCGTCCATCCGTCGGACACGGCGCCGGCGCTGGTGGGGTTCGGGGCGACGGTGCGGGCCGTGGGGCCGGCCGGCGTCCGGACGATTCCGGTGGCGGAGCTCCACGTGCCGCCGGAGGAGGATCCGACGCGGGAGACGGTGCTCGGGGATGGGGAGGTGGTGACCGAGGTGCTGCTGCCGCCGGCGGAGGGTGCGGTGAGCTCGTACCGGAAGGTGCGGGCCCGTGGCGCCTGGGACTTCGCGCTGGCCGGGGTGGCTCTGGTGCTCTGGTTCGACGGCGAGACGGTCTCCCGAGCTCGGGTCGTGCTCTCCGGCGTGGCGCCGGTGCCCTGGCGCTCGGAGGCGGTCGAGCGGGTGATCACGGGGAAGCGACTGGATGACGAAACAGTCGCCGCGGCGGCGGAGGCTGCCGTGGAGGGCGCGGAGCCTCTGGAGAACAACGGGTACAAGGTCGACCTCGTGCGGGCGGTGGTCGCGGAGGAGCTCGAAAAGATCCGAAGCTGAGCCCATCGACAAAGCGCGATGTCGTGACGACTGAGTCAGGTTCCCATGAACCGGCGGTGACTCCGCTCCGATCAACCTGGATGATCCACCGGATCACCCCCTAATCCCCTCAATCCCCTTCCCACCCTCAAGGTGGGAAGGGGACGCCCCCATCCCTGAGCTTCGAGGAGACCTGGTCGGTTCGAGGCGGAGCAGCCGCTCAGGGGGAGGTCTCGCGGGCCAACAGCTCCTGGGGCTTGAGGGCTGCATAGAGGAGCTCATGGGTCGGCGTCGGGATGCCGAGGGTGCGGCCCATGCGCACGACCGCGCCGTTTTGCGCTTCGAGCTCGGAAGGGGCTCCGTCCATGATGTCGCGCTGCATCGATGCCGTCGCCCCCTCGGGTAGGCCGTCGATGAAACGGAGCGTCTCCGGGACGACGTCCTCGGGGAGCGCCACGCCTCGGGCTCGCGCCACGGCCTCGACCTCACGGAGGGCCGCCACCAGCACCGCGCGCGTCTCCGGCAGGCTCCGGTAGCGGCCGATGCTTACGCGAGCGACGGCGCCCACACCGCTCACCGAGGCGATGAAGAGGAACTTCGTCCAGATGTCGCGCTGGATGTCGTCCGAGAGGACCGCATGGACGCCCTGGCAGCGGCTCAGGGCCTCGGCGATCCGTTGGGCGCGCTCGCTCCGTCCGCCGCCCAGCTCGCCGACGCCGATCGTCGGTTCCACGCCTGCGTGGGTGACCTTCCCAGGACCCTCGAGAAACGCCACCAGGCGGCAGGTGCCGCCCAGCATGTGCGCCATGCCGACGACGGCGCCGATTTCCTCGGCGGTTGTTGCGCCGTTCTGGAGGGAGACGACCGAAGTCCGCGGGCCGATGGCCGGGCGGAGAGCTCGGGCCGCCTCTTCCGTCTGCCACGACTTGACGGCGACGAGCACCGCATCGGCCTCCCCCGCGGCCGCGGGATCTTCCACCGCCCGCGCCGGGTCGATCGTGAAGTCGCCGAGGATGCTCCGCACCCGAAGCCCATCTCGCTGGAGCGCCGCCAGGTGCGCGCCCCGCGCCACGAACCAGACCTCTTCACCCGCTTCGGCCAGCCGGCCGCCGAAGTAGCCGCCGACGCCTCCCGATCCCATAACGATCCATTTCATCGTTGCCAGTCCTCCCCGCACATCCTAGCCTGCATGGCTCGCGAGTCTTCGCCGCGAAGCTACGCAGCGGGAGGTCGACGAGAGCTGAAAGCTCGCCGCGCGGCACCATCCGGCCGCAGCATCCGGCGAGGCTGCCCTCCGTCTCTACTCCTCCCGCAGCGTGACCGCGGGATCGGTGTGAGAGGCCTTTCTGGCCGGGGCGAGGCTCGCGAGGAGGGTGACCGCCGTCAGGATCGCGGCCGAGGCCACGAGGGTGAGCGGATCGGTCGGCTCGAGGCCGTAGAGCCAGGTGCGGAGGACGCCTCCGAGGCTGAGGGCGACGAGGATCCCGGCCGCGGCGCCGAAGAGTGCGGTGCCGAGTCCTTGGGTGAGCATCAGGCCGAGGACCCTCTTCCGGGACGCGCCGAGGGCCATGCGAATGCCCATCTCCCTGGTTCGCTGGGAGGCCACGTAGCTGACCACGCCGTAGATGCCCACGCCGGCCAGGGTGAGGGCGGTGGCGGCGAAGACGGTGAGGAGGAGGGCGTAGAGGCGGTTCTGGGCGAGGCTGCCGTCGAGGAGGTGGTCCATGGTCTGGACGCGGTAGACGGCGAGCTTGGGGTCGAGCTCCTGGATTGCCGCCCGCGCCGGAATGGTCAGGTGTAACGGGTCGCCCTGGGTCCGGAGGACGACGGTGAAGAACTGGAACGGCAACGCTCGGTAGGGGACGTAGAGCTCGGGGATCGGCCTCTCGGCCAGGGAGGAGCCGTGGATGTCTCCCACCACGCCGATCACTTCCCCTCCCACCGGAGTGCCGTCGATCTCGGCGCCGATGCGGATGGTGTGGCCGAGGGCCGTGGCGGCCTCCGGCCAGAGGGTTTTGGCGGCGGTCTCGTTGACCAGGACGACCGGAGCCGCTCCGGGGCGGTCGTGGTCGGTAAGGCCGCGACCAACGATCACCGGAATCCCCAGCGCTTCGAGGGCGCCCGAGGTGATCGGCCGCACGCGGAGGCTCTTCGCGTCGCTCGGCTCGTCGTAGGCCGGGGCGCCGTCGAGCTCTTCGATTCGGATCACCATGTTGGGGCCTGACAGGGGGAGGCCGAGGATGAGGCCGGCCCGCTCGACGCCGGGGATCGTTTCGAGCCGCTCGAGCAGCCGGTCGGTGAACGCGACCCGTTGGGCGCTCTCGGGGTAGTCGGTTTCGTTGAGGGTCGTGAAGAACGTGAGGGCTCCGCGGGGCTCGAACCCGGGGTCGACTTGCTGGAGCTCGAGGAAGCTCCGCCCCAGGAGGCCGGCGCCGAAGAGCAGCACGACCGCCAGGGTGATCTCGGTCGCCACCAGGAGCCCCCGCAGGCGGTGGCTTCCCCGGTCGCCGGTGGCGCGGCCGGAGGCGAGGAGCGCGGCGTGGAGCGAGCGGCTCGACCCGAGGCGAAGTGCCGGCACCCCGCCCGCAACAAGGGCGGTGAGCGCCGTGAGCCCGAGGCAGAAGAGGAGGGCCGGGGCGTCGAGGGAGGCGTCGGCGAGCCGGGGGATCTCGAGCGCCTGGACCGAGGTCAGGAGCTCGATGCCGGCCCAGCCGACGGCGAGAGCCGCCAGGCCGCCGAAGAGGGCGAGGAGCAGGCTTTCGGCGAGGACCAGCCTCAGCAGACCGGAGGAGGCCGCCCCGAGAGCCGAGCGCACGGCGAGCTCACGGCGTCGTTCGATCATGCGGGCGATCAGCAGGTTGGCGACGTTGGCGCAAGCGATCAAGAGCACCAGTCCCGAGGCGCCCAGGAGCATGAGGAGCGCCGGGCGGTAGTCGCCGACCACGGCCTCCCGGAGGCTTCGCACCTGGAGGTTCTTGCCGGTGTTCGAGTCCGGCCAGGCCGCCTCGAGCCGGGCCGCAATCGCCTCCGCCTGGGCGTTGGCTCCGTCCACGGTCGCCCCCGGAGTGAGCCGGCCGTAGACCTGGAGATAGTTGGTTCCCCGCCGGCCCAGGTCTCCCCGAGGGAGCGGGAGAGGTTCCCAGATCTCGCTCCCTTCCGGGAACGAGAATCCCTGCGGCATGACACCGGCGATCACTGTCGGCTCGCCGTCGACCTCGATCCTCCGGCCGATCACGCCGGGGTCGCCACCGTAGCGCCGTTGCCAGAGGTCGTGGCCCAGAACCACCGCCCGCGCTGCCGGGTCGCTCATCTCGTCCGGCGTGAACGGCCGGCCCATCGACGGGTTGACTCCGATCACGTGGAAGAAGTCCTCGCTCACCGCAAAGCCCTGGGCCAGCTCGGCCGGTTGGCCGCCGTCGTTCTGGGGGTCGCTCAGGGTCGGGGCCACTCTCGCCGCCGCGAACAGGCCGTCGAAGGCGTCGGCGTCGTCGCGCAGGTCGACGAAGTCGGGGGCCGAGAGGGTCGCGATGTCCTTGCCCACGACCCGGACCTCCGCAAGCCGGTCGGGCTGCGGGTAGGGGAGCGGCGCGAGGAGCACCGTCTCGACGGCGCTGAACACGGCGACGTTGGCGCCGATGCCCAGGGCGAGGGTGGCGACGGCGGCGGCGGTGAACCCGGGGCGCCGGGCGAGGCGGCGCAGGGCGTGGCGGAAGGTCCTGGTGAGCTCGGACATGGGGTGGTCTCCTGTCGTTCCCGGATCTCTTTTGTAAGATCCGTGCCAAGGGAGATCCCGAGGACAGCAAGGTCCGTGGTGCGGGCGATTTCGGCTGCCGGAGCGCTGGTTGGGCGCCGCGTTCGGTCGGTCGTTCGTTCGTCTGCGGGACCGGGCGTCCCGGGAGCGGACGCGGTGGTCGAATCCGATCCGGGCCGCTGGCCGGAGATGGTTCGCGGAGGTGCGACGATCGGGTGAGACTGCCCGCGAGCGCGCGGCCTCCATTCAATTGACGACGGAAGGGTGCCGATGATGGTGTTCGATGCTCTGTTCAAGGATCTCCAGCTCGTCTCCCACGATTGGGTGGATCTCGTCTGGATGATGATCTCTGCGCTGGTGTGCGGTTTCTTGCTCGGTTTCGAGCGTCAGCGCAAGTCGAAACCGGTGGGGATTCTGACCGCGGTGCTGGTGACTGTCGGATCGGCGCTCTTCGCCAAGACCGGTCTGCTGCTGACGGCGGGCGCCGGCTTGCCGGGGGATGCGACGCGGCTGGCGTCGATGATCGCGTCCGGCATCGGTTTCATCGGCGCGGGGGCGATTCTCCGTTCCCAGTACAACGTCACCGGGTTGGCGTCGGCGGCGACCATCTGGGGGCTGGGGGCGCTGGGGATTCTGATCGGCACAGGGCACGGGCTCGTGGCCCTGCTGGCGGCGGGGGTCTTCTGGATGCTGCTTCGCGCGGTTCCGGAGCTGGAGCACTTTCTGTTCCGGGGGAAGTTCTGTTTGCACGCGACGGTGGTGGTGGAGCGGGGGCGGGTGTCGGAGGTTTGTGCTTTTCTGTGGGAGAACCAGATCACCGGGTTCTCGACGAACCCGCTGGACGAGGAGCGGGCGGAGATTCGGCTGGATGAGTGTGGGTTGGAGAGTCGTGGGGGGATCGTGAATGTGTTGCGGGGCTTGGGAGGGGTGGAGGAGGTGGTGGATCGGCGGAAGGTGGCGCGGGGGAAGTAGGGCGGCCCCCCTCACCCGGTCGCTTGCATCGCCGCGGCGATGCCGTTGATCGAGAGGAAGATCGCTTCCCGGAGGGTGGTGCGGTCGGTTTCGTCCTCGGTGGTGCGGTAGCGGCGGAGGAGCTCGATCTGGAGGAGGTTGAGGACGTCGGTGTAGGGGTTTCGGAGGCGGATCGATTTCTGGATGACCGGGTTGTTGTCGAGGAGCTCCTGCTGCCCTGTGATTGCGAGGATCGCCTCCTTCGCTCGGCCGTAGTCGTCGGCGATCCGCTGGTGGAGGTTGCCGAGGCTGAGGCTGGGCGCGTTGGTCACTCAGCCTGTGCGGCTGCCGGCGACAGTTCGGGCGGGTGGGTGAGATGTCTCACGTCAGCTAAGCTTTGATCGTTAATTCACAGGCTCTTCGTGAGGTCCTCTCGCCAGGCGGGAAAGCTCGCTGGGTGCTAGCGGTTCTCTAGGGTCGATGGACGAAAACTCGCTGGCAAAGGCGAGTTTCGCAGCGTCGGTGAGCTCCAGTCCATGGGTGGCTTTCCCGTTGATCTGCGTCCATTCACTGTCTCCTTCAGCGCTGGCGGTTCCCAGTGCAAAAGCCAGTGTGTCGATGATGGCCCGGGAATCCGAGACCGGTTGCTCATATGCGCTCCAAAGGAACAACAACGCTTCCTCGACCCCCTCGGGAAGAACACGCCGCAGCTCTTGGGCGACCCCCTCGGCTTGGAGTGCATCGGCGAGGGCGCGGTATCGGGGTCGCGGCTGATCCAGCAGCGGAGTTGTGGCGGAAAAGTCAAGGCCGTCGCTGGTTCTCAATGTAAACCGCGTCTCATGCTGAGTGTTAGCGGCGATCCAGTCGTGGACCTTCGCAAAGTACTCGTCGAGCCCGGCGGCAAGGAAGTCACGGCGTTCGGTGATCTCTACCCACCATCCCGTCTGCTCGTCGACTAATCGTTCGCAATCCTCCCCCGACCTTACCGAGAGCATTCTAGTCAGAACCATGTGACGGTTCGTCGGCGTCGAGATCAATACCCTCTTCGCCAGGCCGGGAGCGTCTGATGTGAAAAGCATCAGACCTCGAGCGGTGGCTGTCGGTGACTTCCATTGGATGACGCGGTGATACCCCGTCGGGCGGTCGTATCCCCCCTGGGAGTCTGCTCTGCTTGCTGGAAAGAAGACGACGGTGGTGACGGTTAGAAGCAATCCTGCTGCTTGGAAGATTCTCTTGATCACGTAAGCCTCCTCGTGGTTGCGTCTATGGTCAGGACGCTCGACGCTTTGGCAGTATGATTCGTTCATCAAGGGCCTTCACATCCGTTTCCCTCCCACGTCGCCAGGCAGTTGCCGATGCAGGCTGTCCGGTTGCTCTCCACGACCCGTCCATCCTTACCCTGACAAAGCTGCTGAAGGGCGATGGCGTGGCAACAGGACTCGCATTCCAGGCATGAGGACGGAGCATTGACGTTGCAAGGCTCTTTGTAGTTCTTCTTGTTGAAGGTCTCCTGGCACATGTTCGCTCGGCCGAAGCCGAAGAGCCACTTTAGGAATTGGAGGCAGGTCGGCTTAGTCTCGATCTCCTGGGTTTGAAAGCTGATGTCTGCATCGGCAGCGGTCGGAGCCGTGATGGTACTGCCGTTCCACGTGAAGGGTGACGGGACGCTCGTCGAGAGAATGTTGCTCGTCGGAAACGGGCCAAGTGTGCCGGCGCAGTCACTGATTGTAAGGCAAGCCTGGAACGACCGGGTTTCGTAGGGCGTAAACGAAACCTGTGACGGGACAATCGAGGCGCTAGGGAGCTCCCAGCAGCAACCATAGCAGTTGAAGCCGAAAAGGTCCTGACCGTCCCGTGGCCTGACCTCGGTGCGCCCGATCAGTGAACTTGAGCCGCCAAGCAGCGTCCACTTGAGAACGCCAGCACGTCGATCAGGATCGAGGGCACGCCCCAGGAGATCTAGAGGGGCCTCTTGTGTGACCGCTTCAAGGTCTATTTGGTGGCTGGCTCCCGGGGGTATTGAGATCGGCGCCAGTGAGTAGGTCCCACCCTCCCAGAAGACCTGTGCTCCGATTCTCGAAGGCTCCTCCCCGAGATTCACGACGGTCGTGACGGTCTGGTAGCGAGAGTTGTCCAGGAGGGGATACGTACCGTTCGTGTGAACGTCGCCAAATGGGAAGAAGGTGATGTCACGTGGTGTACCGTCATCAAGGTGGGTGATGCCGCTGACCATCAACGGTGGCTCGTCGGTGCTAACTCGGAGACGGAGGGAACGCTCGTTTGAGCTAGGAGCAGGGGCCAGAGGCACGGACCGGGTTCGAGTTGGTCCCACTGTCAGGGAAAACAGACTCAATTGACGCCCTGTCTCCGCATCCAACGCCTCGATGTCGATCCTTTGTGGTTGTGGACCTGGATTAGACAGGGTCAGCCACGTGTGCTGCAACGGTGTCGAGGGGGGAGCGGGATCGATTCATACCGCTTCGATGCTTGGACTGCGGAAGCTGCTGATATGGGAATGACACCGCTCGGTGTCCTGCCTCCGTGGAGACCCAGGACGAGCAGGTCTCCGGGTTCGCCATCGTGAGAGAATCTCGCCCAGCTCTGAGACTCGAGCGGGTGGCTCTCCACCGTGTCCACCCAGATGCTCTCCTCCGGTCCGAGTTGGATGACGCGATGTTCCTTCCGGCCGTGCCCGCCGGCAGTAAGCTGTACTGCAACTTGGTGGTCGCTCGCGTTGATCAGAACGAAGCGAGGCCGGTCCTTGCTTTCGGTGGAAGCTGTCAATGTATCCCAATGAGCCAAGAAGCTGGATGCGCTGACTTCCTCTTTGGTCGTCAAGGGGATCTCGAAGGTACCTTTTCGGTTCTGGACGATGCCCCAACCCTGAAGCGTATCCTTATCTCCGAGCAAGCTCACTGTCAGGTAGCCGGTGGCAAACTCGCCCTGGTACCCAGTCAGGTGATCCCGAAGCGAGATCTCCTGGTGACTCAGCGACTCAAGCACCCACGTGCCCAGCGCTAGCTCGTTACCAAGGTGGTTTCGAGCGGTTAGGAAGACCGAAATTGGGTCCGAGACAGTATTCATGAGGACTACTTTGGTATCGGAGTGACGGTTGGCTTCGAAGTATGGTAGGACAAAGACTAGTTCATGCGCGTTCGCCCGCCGCTCGCTCCGAAGTCTCTCCGCCTCCGACAGCGCTTCTGTGTCGATGAGGGCGGTCTTCACATCGGTACTCGGCGCCTGATTGGCAGACTCCCGCCATTCGGCCGCCTGGGCTGGGAGCCAAGTCGTGATCAAGAGGCAGAGGCCGCCTGCGAGATAGACCGATACGAGAAGGTGGCTAGAGAGACATTTCATACTGTACCTCCGTCGTCAGTGTGATTCCCGGCCTTCTGACTGAAGGGCCTGCCCGATCACGAAGGGGGTGCATTCGGTTACATTATGAGAATAACGGTATAACGGATACGTGTCAAGTAGGCATAATAGAGAGAAAGAAAATGCGGTGGAGTTGTGTGATTCTAGCTGTCGAGAGTCGTCAGGAGCACCAGTCTTGTTCCGGTGCTAGTAACCACGGCTGGGAGGGGCTGAGCCGCGTCACCCGGTCGCCTGCATCGCCGCGGCGATGCCGTTGATCGACAGGAAGATCGCCTCCCGCAGGGTCGTGCGTTCGGTTTCTTCCTCGGTGGCTCGGTAGCGGCGGAGGAGCTCGATCTGGAGGAGGTTGAGGACGTCGGTGTAGGGGTTTCGGAGGCGGATCGATTTCTGGATGACGGGGTTGTTGTCGAGGAGGTCGGTCTGGCCGGTGATGGCGAGGATCGCTTCTCGGGCTTTGGTGTAGTCGTCGACGATCGTTTCGTGAAGGTCGGGGGCTCCTGCTTCGTTCGCGAGCTCGGCGTAGTGGGCGGCGATGTCGAGGCGGGCCCTTGCCATCTCGCGCTGGGCGTTGTTGACGACCGCGGTGAAGAAGGGCCACTCGGCATAGAGGCGCTGGAGGGTGCGGCGGTTTTCGGGGCTTTCGTCCAGGGCTTCTCCCAGCGCGCGGCCGATGCCGTACCAGCCGGGGACGAGGTAGCGGGTCTGGGTCCAGGCGAAGCCCCAGGGGATCGCCCTGAGGTTGTCGAAGGCTACGCCGGGGCCGGAGCGTGATACCGGGCGCGAGGCGATGGGCAGGCGGCTGATGTGCTCGATCGGTGTGGCGGCAGTGTAGAAGGGCCAGAGGGCTTCGTCGTCGATCAGCTCCCGGTAGGCGGCGCGGGAGCGTGTGGCGATCTGGTCCATCAGTTGGACCGCGTCGTCGTCCGCGTCGGCTCCGTCGCCGTCGCCCTCCGGGTCTTCGATCGGGCCGGCGGTCGAGAGCAGTATGGCGTGGACGATCTGCTCCAGGTGACGCCGGGCGATGCCGGTCCTGCCGTAACGGAAGGAGATGACCTCCCCCTGCTCGGTGAACCGGATGCGCCCGTTGTGTACCGGGGCCGGCATGGCGAAGATCGCCTGGTTGGCCCGGCCGCCGCCCCGGCCGACGGTGCCTCCCCGGCCGTGGAAGAGCCGGAAGTCGATGCCGTGGTCCCGGCAGACGCGGGCGAGCCGTCCTTGGGCCCGGTGGAGGGCCCAGTTGGCCATCCAGTAGCCGCCGTCCTTGTTGCTGTCGGAGTAGCCGAGCATGATCTCTTGGAGGTTGCCCCGGCCCGCCAGGTACCGGCGATATACCCGGTTCCCGAAGAGCACCGCCATGCGCTCCGACGACGCTTCGAGGTCGTCCACGGTCTCGAACAGGGGCACGAGGTCGAAGGGGGCGAGGAGCGCGGTGTCCTCCGCATGCTCCGCACGCTCCGCACGCCGAAGGAGCCCGGCCTCTTTGGCCAGGAGCAGTACCTCCAGCAGGTCGCTCACCGTGTGGGTCATGCTCACCACCCAGGCCTGGATCGCCCGGGGGTCGAGGGCGATCGCCTCGCGTACCACGGCCAGGGCGTCCATCAGCTCGGCGGTGGGCGCCGAGAGCTCGGTTCCCGGCGGCGTGAGCGGCCGGGGGTTGTCGAGCTCGGCTTCGAGAATGGCGAGCTTCTCCTCCTCGCGGAGGGCGGCGTAGTCCTCCACCACCCGGGCCGCCGCCAGGAGCTCCGCGACCGCCCCCTCGTGGACGCCGCTGTGTTGGCGTACGTCGAGCCCCGCCAGGGCGAAGCCGAAGGTCTCGGCCAGGGCGAGGAGGCGGGGCAGGCGACTCGCGCGGGCGATCTCGGCGTACCCCGAGGCCCGGAGCGAGCGGTCGAGGAGCAGGAGGTCGTCGCGGAACCGCTCGAGGGTGTAGACCGGCAGGCCCGTGGCTGGCGGAGGCTCGTCGCCTGAGAGAGCCTCGAGCCGGGCGAGCATGGCGGTGATCTTTCGCCGGTAGGGCTCGTAGCGGTAGCGCTGGGAGCCGCCTCCGGTGAGGCCGATGCCGATCGCTTCTCGCGTGTCGCGTTCGATCGACTCGGCGAGCTCTTCCGGGATCGCCACCTGGCGCTCCGAGAGGGAGAGCTCGTGGCGCAGCTCCCGGAGCTCGGAGGCGAAGCGCCCGAGGGCCGCGCGCCGTTGGGTGCGGAGCGTCCAGCGGGTGACCCGGGCGGTGACGTTCGGGTTGCCGTCCCGGTCGCTGCCGATCCAGGAGCGGTAGCGCAGGCCGAGGCGCAGGTCCCGCGGCGTCGCCGGGTCGGCCTCCTCGAAGCGGCGATCGAGGGCGCGCTCGAGGTCGTCTCGGATGAGCGGCGCGGCTTCCCAGATCGCCGAGCGCAGGAAGTAGAGCCCCTGCTCGACCTCATCCTCGACGCTCGGCCGCTCGGCGGGGACCTCGTCCGTGGTCAGGAGGAGCGCGATCTGGAGGTAGATCTGCTCGAACAGGCGCTCGCGCTCGTCGGGTGGGGAGCCGCTCTGGCGGAGCGCGTCCAGCAGCTCGCCGATCCGCTGTTGCTTGTAGAGGACGGTCCTGCGGCGGGCCTCGGTGGGGTGGGCGGTGAGCGTCGGCTGGATGTCGAGGCGTCCGACGAGGGCGAGGACCTGGTCGCGGTCGAGCCCTCGCTCCGCCAGTTGGGCCACCGCCTGGTCGATCGACTCGGACCGGCCGCCACCCCCCGGAGAGTCGCCTGCCCGAGAGCGCTCCCGGTTGATGCGCAGGATCTCCTGCTTCTCGGCCTGGTTGACCAGGTGGAAGAAGGTGGTGAACGCCCGGAGCAGCCAGACGATCCGGCCGTGGTCGAGGCCGGCGATGATCTCCGCGACCTGCCGGCGAAGCTCGGGGCGCTCCTCCCGGATCGCCCGTTTCGCCAGGAGGCGGAGCTCCTCGACCCGCGCCAGGGTTTCGGCCCCGGCCTGGTCCCGGACCGCCTGGCCGAGCATCTCTCCCAGGAGGTTGATCTGTTCGGAGAGGGGCCCGGAAATGCCGGTGCCCTCCGACGCGGTGTCGATTCCCTCCCAACGCTTCATCGCTGCCTCCGAGTCTGGATCCTGGCGGTCGGGCGGATCAGGGGCGCCTCTCGGAGATCGTACCGTCTCAGGGTGAGGGGTCGCCCGCCGGGCCCTCTTCCGGATCGCGGGTGGCGCCGGGGGCGAGGGTTCCCTGGGCGGCCTTCAGGAAGGTCCCGGCCCAGTGGTAGATGTCCTCGTTGCGCACCGCGGAGCGCAGGTGCTCCATGCGGTAGCTCCGCTCGTCGGAGTCCAGGGTGAGGGCCCGGTGCATGGCCTCGGCGAGCCCCTCCTCGTCCCAGGGGTTGACCAGCAGGGCGCCGTCGGTGAGCTGGGTGGCGGCGCCGGCGAAGCGGCTCAGCACCAGGGCGCCGGCGTCGTCGCCGGTGGCGCAGTACTCCTTGGCCACCAGGTTCATGCCGTCCTCGAGCGGCGTGACGACCGCCACGTCCGCCGCCCGGTAGTGGGCGAGGAGGTCGGTCCGGTCCAGCGGGCGGTAGCGGTACTGGATCGGGATCCATCCGGGGCGCGCGTGGGTGCCGTTGATCTCGCCCACGATGGTCTCGATTTCCCGCTTGAGGGCAGCGTAGGCCGGGACCGTTTCCCTGCTGGGGTTGATCACCTGGAGCAGCACGACCTTGCCCTGCCACTCCGGGTGGCGCTCGAGGAGGGTGCCGAAGGCCCGCAGCTTGTGGCGAATTCCCTTGGTGTAGTCGAGGCGGTCGACGCCGAGGAGGATGCGGGCCCCGCCCAGGCGCCGCTCGAGCTCCGCCGCGCGCAGGTCGATCGCCTCGGCCCGGGAGGCCTCCCGCAGCTCGTAGTAGTCGACGCCGATCGGGAAGGCACCGATCTGGAACCGGCGCCGGCGACCGCCGATCTCGGTGTCGACCGGATGGCTCACGTGGTGGGGCACGGGCTCGCCCCCATGGTGGCCGAGCTTCGGGTCCAGCCGGCGCAGGCAGGCGAGGAAGTTCGCCACGTGGCGCTCGGTCTGGAGGCCGATCAGATCGTGGTCGCAGAGCGCCGAGAGCAGCCGCTCCGCCTGGGGCAGTCGGAAGAAGAGCTCCGGCGGTGGGAAGGGGACGTGGAGGAAGAAGGTGACGCCCCGGTCGATGCCCTGCCTGCGGAGCTCCTCGCCGACCAGCAGGAGCTGGTAGTCGTGGATCCAGAGGATGTCGCCCGGCCGGTGGAGGGTCGCCAGCTCGTGGGCGAACGCCCGGTTGACCTCCTGGTACTTCGGCCAGAAGGTGGGCTCGGTGCGGCTCTGCTCCTCGAGGCCGTGGAACACCGGCCAGAGCACCTGGTTGGCGTAGCCCGTGTACCAAGAGCGGACCTCGCTCGCCGACAGCTCGATCGGCCGCAGGTCGAAGCACTCCCGGTTGGCCTCGGTGAGGTCCTCGCGGCACCCGTGCCCGAGCTCCTCCTGGGGCACGCCGGACCAGCCGACCCAGAGGCCGCCCCGGGCTCGCAAGACGGGCGTCAGGGCGTTGATCATGCCGCCCGACATGGGGAGCACCGTCCAGTCGTCGCCGCCGCCGTTTCTGCCCAGGGTCACGGGCAGCCGGTCGAGGGCGAGCACCAGGCGGCCGGCGCGCGGAGTCTCCTCGGGCGTGGCGGGACGGCCAACCGGATCGGGGGGATCGAGGTCTGAGATGGGGTCGGGGGCTGAGTGTCGAACGACGCGCTTGACGGCGGCCATCAGTGCCTCCTGGCGGACGGCGGTGTTCGAGCCCCTGATCGGTGATCGCCGGCGATCCGGGGCGCGGACGACCCTCGGCGATGCCGAGAGAAACTCCAGTCAAGAAAGCACGATCCGTGCCCGTCGAGCGCGAAGCTCTGCGCCCCGCCCTGGGCCAGGCCCCGGCGGGGGACAGAGGGTAGGTGCCGGTCTCGCCGACCGGATGTGCTCGCATGCTGGCGGATGAACCGCGGCGAGACCGGCTCGAGAAGGAGCCTAGAACGATCCCTCGCTCGCGGCGACACCCGCCGGGGTGAGCCGCCGGCCGTCCGCGGACGGGACGCGGAGCCGCCCGAAGGGGCGGTGCCCGATCGGGCGCCGAGGGCTATGCACGGGGTTTCCATGGCGGCCGGCTAGCCTGGACTATTCATGAGACGCCGTCGCGAGAGCCGCAAGTGGGTGTGAGATCAGGGCGCACACAGCGATGCGCGACGCAGGCGTACTGTACGGTACGTCGAGGAGCAAAGAGCGAGTACGCCCTGAGATTGCGTGCAATTGCGGCTCGCAGTAGGTGGCTCATGAATAATGCAGGCTAGGCCTCGCGAGGTGGGGGGGCGCAGGGGAGGGACGAGGACCGCTGCACCCTGAAGCGTAGGGTGCGCTTCAGCGCACCGGGTCCCGAAGGAGAGGGTTGGGTGGAGGCGTCCCCTGCCTCCCCTCGGGGGAGGAAGGGGATCGAGGGGTTTGGTGGGGGATCTAATCAACCGCTGCGCGCAGCACCTCGTCCATTTGTTGGGCGCTCTTGTCCCAGCGGAAGGTGCGGGCGCGTTCGATGCCTCGGGCCGCCAGGTCGGCGGCGCGGGCCGGGTCGCCGAGAACATGGCGGAGGGCTCCGGCGATGGCGCCGGGGTCTTCGGGGCGGGCGGTGAGGCCGGCGTCGCCGATGACTTCCGGGAGGCTCGAGCGGTCGGAGGTGACGACCGGCACGCCGGAGGCCATGGCTTCGGCCACGGGCATGCCGAATCCTTCGTAGTAGGAGGGGTAGGCGAAGAGGGTGGCGCCCCGGAAGAGGCGCAGGAGCCTGTCCCGGTCGACCCGGCCGAGGACGTGGAGCTCGCCCCGGAGCTCGGGGGCACGGCGGAGGCGCTCGATCCGGCGCACGAGGCCCCGGGAGCGCCAGCCGTAGCCGCCCGCGAGCACCAGGGGGGGCGCGCCGCCGTCGCCGGCCCGGAGCGCGAGCCAGGCGTCGAGGAGCGCGGCGACGTTCTTCCTCGGCTCGAGGGTGCCGGCGTAGAGGATGTAGCCGCCGGGGCAGCCGAGCTCGGCACGGATCGCCTGTCGTTCGTCGTCCGTGGCGGGACGGAAGTCGGGCGAGACGCCGGGCGGAATGACGTGGAGCTTGTCCCGCCGCGCGCCGTCCCCCTGGAAGGCCTGCGGGAAGTGGAAGCGCAGGTCCCGGGCGCTCGATTCGGAGATCGTCACTACCTGGCGGGCCGCCTGGATGGAGCGTTCGAGGAACGGGATCTGGCTCCAGCGGACCTTGGACCGGTGGGTGTCGGGCAGGAGCAGCACCGTCAGGTCGTAGACCGTGAGCACCGCGGGCACCGGGCAGTGCATGGGCAGCGTCTGGAGCGGCGACCAGAGCAGGTCCACGTCGCCCGCGGCCAGGCGCCGTGGCAGCAGGAGCTGCTGCCAGAGGACGCCGAGGGGAGCGCTCTGGTGCTCGAGCGAGACGCCGAGCTCGGCCAGCTCCCGGGCGCCCCGGGGCTCGCGGTGGGCAAGGCCGAGGTAGTCGAAGCTCCCCAGGGCGGTGAGCTGCCGGAGCATCTCCAGGGTGTAGACACCGATCCCGGTGGGTTCCGGAACCAGGGCGCGCAGGTCGACGGCGACGGTCTGTCTCACGCGGCGGATGATAGCTCCCCGGTGGTAAAGTTCGTCGAGCTCTTACTCCTCCCTTCACCGACTACGAGAGCCCAGACGATGCAGCGACGCTCCGTCCATCTGCTCGCCGCCGGCGTGCTTCTGCTCACGCTGTCCTATGCGCTGCCAGGGCCGACCGTGGCTCCGGCCGGCGCTCAGGCGACCGTCCTCGGGGCGGCGTCGAGCCTGTGGGAGGACGGGGATCTCGAGCTCGATCGGGAGGACGCCGCCCGGGTCGAGCGCCAGTGGCAAGGGGCGGCGGCGGGCCTCGAGCTGGTCGAGGCGCCGGAGGCCTCGAACGCATCGGAAGGCGCCGGTGCGCCGAGCGGCGCCACGCTGGTCTACGCCTGCTCCGTGGTCTACCCGACGGTCGCCGCTCCGTTCTACGGAGCGCTCGGTGCGCGGGGCTTGCGGGTGCTCAACGTGGGTCTCTTCCTTCTGGCCTTCTGGGTCGCGTGGCGGGTGCTCGGCCAGCCCAGGGGATGCCGCCGGCTGCCCCGGAGCGGCCTCACCTTGGCGGCGTTCTTCTTCGTCTCGGCCGCCCTCGCGCACGTCCTGACCCTGACCCCGAGCGCTTTCGAGATGGCCTGCCTGTTCCTCGGCCTGACCCTCTGGTGCACGGTGCGGGAGCGGCCACTCTGGGGGCCGCGCGAGCTCGTGCCTCTGGCCGTGGCCGGTGGCCTCGCGGCGTGCGCCATGGCGTCCCAGCCGGCCCTCGGGCTGTTCGCCCTGCCGCCGGCGGTCGATCTCCTCTGGTCGCGCCGCTGGAAGGGGGCCGCCGCGTACGTCGCGGTCTTCGTGCTCGCCGCCGCGGGGCTGCTCGCGGCCCAGACCAGGGCCACCGGGGACCTGGAGCTCGCGTGGGGCTGGGGCCTCCCGGAGCGCGCGGAGACGTTCAGTGGAGCGTTGCCGTTCCAGGTGGGCGCCGACCCGGTGACGGCGGCCGAGCGGCAGGCGGCGAGCCCGTTCCCGGGCGGTCTTCCGGGAAACGGCCCGGGGGAGGGCGCCCTCGGTACGCTCCGTAGCGTGAGAGATCTCTTCGTCGGCCGCCACGTGGGCCTCGTCCCCTACTTCCCGTTCGCCGTCTTCGCCCTCGGCCTCTACCTGGTCGACCTCGGCAGGCCCGGCGGGAGGACGCGCCACCTGCTGGCCGCGGCGCTCCTCGCCTACACGGTGGTGGTGGCCGTCCACCTGGAGGCGGCGGCGGCGGCGCCGGCCGCTCCGGGGCTCTCGGCGTTCGCCGCCGTCTACCCCCTCTTCCTCTTGCTGCCCTGGAGGCTCCGCGCCGGGAGGGCGGTGCTGTTGCCGTTCCTGGCCGCCGGGCTGTGGACGGTGCCGGCGTTCGTCGGTGCCCTGCGGCCGCCGGTGCCGGCCGCGGCGTTCGAGCTCCACGCCCGCGACCCGGTCTTCCGCCCGTTGCCGATGGAGGTCGCGCTGCTCGCCTCCGGCCGTCTGCCCGGCTTCGCCCGGTTCGAGGAGCCCGCCGGCCACGGCCTCGGCGTGTGGTTGGTGCCGCGGGAGACCTTCTTCAACCTGGAGGTCAACCCCATGGGCGTCTGGGTCCGCGGTGCCACGCGCTCGGAGGTCTACGTCATCGCGGAGGGGCCGGACGCGCCGGTCATCCGTTTCCGCGCACGTTCGATCTCGGCGGAGAACGTGCTCACCGTCCGGGGGGCCGGCGGCCGGGTGATCGTGCGCTTCGACTCGCCGGCAAAGCGCCTGGGCACGCCGGTGGAGGTCGAAGCGGAGCCGGTCGCGGAGGGGCTCTGGCGGTTCACCCTCGACTCCTCGGAGGGGGCGGTGCCGGCCCGGGTCAACGCCCAGAGCGCGGACCTGAGGTACCTGGGGACGTTCCTGGAGTGGGAGGCAGGGTAGGGCGACCGGTCGTCAGCGGTCGTCAGCGATCATTAGCCATCATCAGCGGTTGGGGGCCGCGTCGCGGAAGACGTCCACGTGCTCCCGTGCGGAGCGCTCCCAGGTGAACTGCCGTGCTCGCTCCAGCCCCAGGGCGCTGAGGGACCGGGCGCGCTCCGCGTCGTCCAGCAGGCCCTCGATCCGGTTCGTCCACAGGTCCGGTCGGTTCGGCGGGGCATAGAGGGCCGCGTCTCCCGCCACTTCGCGGAGCACCGGGATGTCGCTCGCGACGACCGGCGTGCCGGCGGCCAGGGCTTCGAGGACCGGCAGGCCGAATCCTTCGTAGTGGGAGGGGAAGCCGAGGAGAAGCGCCCCCCGGTAGAGCCCTGCCAGCTCCTCGTTGGCCACGTAGCCCGGGAGATGGAGCCAGCCCTCGGCCCGGCCGCGGTCGAGCTCCCGGCGCAGGTGCTCGTCCTTCCAGCCCACCTTGCCGCAGACGACGAGCGCCGGGGCGTCCGGCCGTCGGCGCCGCAGCCGGGACCAGGCCTCGAGCAGGGTCTCGATGTTCTTGCGCGGCTCGAGGGTGCCGACGAACAGACCGAAGCGCTCCGGAGCCCAATCCGGAAGCCGGCCGGCCCCGACGCGGTCGACGGCGGCGAGCTGCCCCGGGCCGTGGTGAATGGCACGGACGCGCTCCGGCGGCGCCAGGCCGTCCTCTGTGATCTCGTGGCGAACCGCCTCGGACGGGGTGATGATCCTCACCGCTTCGACCAGGACCCTGCTCAAGTTTCTCGACAGCAGGGCCAGGGTGTCCTCGTCGACCGTCCAGGGGAAGGAGCGGAAGGCGAGGTCGTGGACGGTGGCGACGAGCCGAGCGTCGGTCAGGCCGAGGGCCGGCTCGAAGCGGGCGGGAGGATAGAAGTTCGGAGCGAACACGACCCGGTTTCCGTCCGCCGCGATCAGCCACCGTTCGCAGCGGCGGAGCGTGCGGATCAGCCGATCCGGATGGACGAAGGTGTCGTCCGGCGTGGGGTAG
>Ga0210123_1000226_pt1 | contig 37484 bp, 37 predicted proteins | sample Muzzi_PWB_D2_FD_185535 | JGI IMG/M metagenome (GOLD analysis project Ga0210123, IMG submission 185535) | Wetland microbial communities from San Francisco Bay, California, USA, that impact long-term carbon sequestration - Muzzi_PWB_D2 (SPAdes) | ecosystem: Environmental > Aquatic > Marine >... | reverse complement strand
CCGAGTTGTGCGCGGCCCCCGGATTGGCGAGGAACGCAGGGGACCGGCGTAGCCGGTGAGTGCTTCGGGGGCCCTTCTCTTTGGGTACTTTCTCTTGGGCAAGCAAGAGAAAGTACCTCGCAGTGCGCGATGTACAGGGATGTACAAGTGTCGCGGGAGGCATGGATGCCGGGAGCGACCAGCGAAAGCCCGCATCTAATACAGCCCGCGCCTGCAAGGCGCTCCTACAACACCAGGGAAAATAAAGACCAGTCGCGGATGAAATCCGCTCCTGCATTGGCACCCCATGAGAAGCGTATTGCCCGGCAGGGCGAAACCTCTTCCCTAGCGGATTTCTTCAATCGAGAACTTTTTTTCCAGCACATTCGGTGTGATCAGCGCGTGGCCTTGCAGTTGCCAGTGGGCAAGCTCGGTAATTGCCGATGGGACCACCTCTATGAATTCGTAAAAGTCATCTGTGTCGTAACCATAATCTGCTGCGGCCAGCCCGCACACCTTGAATTCCACGCCCAGGCTTGCGTAATAGCGCATGCGCTCTACCGCGTCCCGGTATTTCTCATAGTTCTTGCGGGCGACGGTCACGATTTCCGTCCCGTGAATGACCACCTTGATATCCAGAAACTCGGGCGCCATACCATAGGGTTCATCCATCAGGGGATTAATCAGTGAACGAATCCAGTACAGGGCGGCATTGATTTTCTGCGGGTTATCCAGATAAAAGTCATACACGACTTTTTGTTCGGAGTAGGGTGTTTCAACGGCTTTTGATACCTGTTCCTCCGCAAGCACGCTGTGGCCTGTCAGCAATATAATCACACTGAAAATCGTCTTGTATAACCGCATTTTCTGTGCCTCCGGATACATATTGTCAGCCTTTACTATAGTCTATCCACGGCAATGTTTTTTTCTATGCCCGTTATTAAGGCAAAAAAAAGGGACGGCAATGCCGCCCCTGTATTACATCAGCCAGCTGATTATTTTGCTGTAGTGAGACCGAGAATTTCCCAGTCCTGCATGCCACCGCGGTACCATTTGATCTTGTGCGCCGGGTAGCCGAATTTCAGCAGGTTCAGGATATTGTTCGGCGACTGGCCGCACCACATACCATTACAGAACATCACCAGGGTTTTGGCATTAGTGTAATCCCACAGCCCCTCAAGTTGTTTGACATTGAACTTTCCTTCCATGATTTCACTGATGGAGATCGGGTCAGCGCCCTGCGCAGGGTTCAGGCTGGTCCACGGAATATTGATTGAGCCCGGAATAGTGCCTTTCCCGACCCAGTCCGGCGTGCGTGAGTCGATTACGAGGATGGAATCGTCGCCGTCATTCATCCTCTTCAGGTAGTCAAGGACCTCGATTTCGCCGATGGTTTCAACGCCGGGTGCAAGCACGGCCGGCTGAATACAGAAGGGCGGGCATTTACGTGAGGTTTTCGCGAAATCCGGATTAACAGTGTTTTTCTGGTCCTGGTTACGCATGATGGTTGTTTTCTTGCCATTATGCATGACATCGATTGAACCCATGTCCCTGCTAATGTTTACGGCAAGTTTATCGTCGGCGAACACGCCGGGTGGTGCAAACAGTGCAGTGGAAATAATGGTGGTTGCAATAAGCGCTTTAACTGGTTTCATCTTTCATACTCCATTGACTGGTGTTGCAAGTGTTTTGAGCAAGGCCGGGATCAGGTCAGGCTGCAGAAGCCGTAGCCGAGCGATGGGCTTCACAAAGCGCCAGACGTTTCTCATAGGCCTCCCGCGCTATCTTGATGTCATCAAGGAAATACCCCAGCTCATTCATGCGCAAGGCCTGTGGTCCGTCCACCAGGGCCTCGCTCGGGGCCGGGTGAAAATCGACCAGCACCATGTTGGCGCCTGCGATTACGCCCTGTGCCGTCACATGGAAGACATCGAGGATGCCTTCCGGTGTGCTCTCTCGGGTGCCGACAGAGTGTGATGGATCGATGCAGACCGGCATACGCGTCAGGCGCTTGACGACCGGTACGTGGGCAAAGTCAATAAAGTTGCGATGCGGGTCACCCATATTGGTCTTCATGCCGCGCAGTCCAAACACCACGCGCCGGTTGCCTTCGCTGGCGAGGTATTCTGCTGCATTCAGGGACTCTTCCAGGGTGATACCAAAGCCGCGTTTCAACAACACCGGGAAATCCGGGTCGCGGCCGATCGCCTTCAGCAATTCGAAATTCTGTGTGTTGCGTGTACCAATCTGCAGCATTACCCCTGTCGGGTTGCCGGTCAGCTCCAGGGCTTCATGGATCTCGGCGACATGCTTGTCGTGGGTGACTTCCATTGCAATAACTTTAATATCGTATTTTCCGGCAAGTTCGAATACGTAAGGCAGGCAGCTCTTTCCATGTCCCTGGAATGAATAGGGATTGGTCCGTGGCTTGTATGCACCCATGCGGGTGCACTGCTGGCCATGTTGCTTCAGCTCCTTCATCATCTGCTCAACATGTTTGGGGTTGTCTACTGCGCAGAGGCCGGCAAAGACGTTTAGATTGTCCTGACCAAAGCGGATACCGTTGTAATCAAAGTGCGTGGGGCGCACATCGTCATGGTGGCGTCCAAGCACCCGGTATTCCTCTGAAACACGCACAACACGGTCAACACAAGGCAGGCTCGCCATATCCTCGATGACCAGCGAAGCCGTATCCCCCACCAGGTAAATTTCGGTAAGTGTTTGCAGGGTGCCTTTTTCGTCATGTACCCGCGACTGAATATTCTTCAGGTGCGACAGGAAATCCATCAACTGTCGGTATTCAGCCCCGTCCTTGTCGGTACCAGCGTGCAAAATCAGGATCATGCTGTTTTCCTTGAGTGATTACAGGTTGAAGATTATCCATGAAAATCATGCTTTTGACTACAGACCTGCCTGGGCGGGAGATGTCTGCGGGGGGAAAGGCGCGCCGGGTATTGGCCTTGCCGGCCAATACCCGGTCAAACAGGGATTGGAAATCAGTTCTGGTTCGGGCGGTGGATGACCGAATGCAATACCAGGTCATACTCGAAATACACTGAAAAGCCCTCATACTCCCAGCGAGTGATGGGCGGGTCACCAACGGGCGCGCCCTCGGATATCGGGTCACCGTACTGCTGGCGAACACTTGCCATGTCCACACCGTTGCGGGGCGTTCGAATAGCGGGGGCTGATTTAATACTGTCGATCAACAAGACATCGCCGGTAGTCCGGCTTGAGGTATTCGCTTCAGAGTCCATGAGGGAAGCAGCCTCTGCCTTGATTGCCGGCTGAGACGCTTGCGTTTGTACTGTCGCGTCAGCCTGTTCCGCAGCCTTTGTGTCTCCGGCTTCCTGCCGGGCCTGATTTTCTTTATTGCCCGACGACTCATCGGGTTGCCAGGGCTTGTAGGGCTGCATTTCACAGCCGGCAAGACCCAGGAAGGAAAGGCCTGCGAGTACCAAAAGAGCGATGATTCTGTTACAAGTCATTTTCGGTCCAGCCCCTTATGTTGATGATGATCCCTAACTTATTGGTATTTCGGGAAATAAGTGGTAAATACCCGGTAAAATCGACTATATCACTGACACCGTTGATACAAAAGCGCTAAATTGAAATTTGTGACGGCTATCACAGCGAGTGCCGATTTAATATAAGCGGTCAGTGACTGACGGCAGGTATAGGCAGCAGAGGTGTATTCATTTCCAGGCAAATAAACCATCGTTTTTCTGTGGCGCCCATGATGGACTGGACCGATCGTCATTGCCGCTATCTACTGCGTCTGATTTCAAGACATGGCCTGCTGTATACAGAAATGGTGACGACGCATGCCCTGTTGCACGGGGACCGGGACCGCTTCCTGAGATTTGACAGCAGTGAACACCCCGTTGCCCTGCAGCTCGGTGGCAGCGACCCGCTTGCCTTGTCCGATTGTGCGCAAATTGGTTTGGATTATGGCTATGATGAGATTAACCTGAATGTGGGTTGCCCCAGTGACCGGGTTCAGTCCGGCCGCTTTGGCGCATGCCTGATGGCAGAACCCGGCCTGGTTGCCGAATGCGTTGCAGGGATGCAGGCTGCCGTTGCACTGCCAGTGACCGTCAAGTGCCGGATCGGGATTGATAACCGGGATTCATTTGAAGAACTTGCCGGATTTATACGGGTGGTCAGCGATGCAGGCTGCGACACATTTATCATCCATGCCCGCAAGGCAATACTGGAGGGTCTCAGCCCGAAGCAGAATCGCACAGTGCCCCCGTTGAAGCATGAGTATGTCTACCGGATCAAACGGCAATTTCCGGACCTTGAAATAATAATCAACGGGGGTATTAGTGATCTCGATAGTGCTGCATCCCATCTGGGGCATGTCGATGGCGTAATGCTGGGCAGGGCCGCCTATCATAATCCCTACATGCTGGCCGGGGTGGACGCCCGCCTGTACGGGGACATGCGTGAGGTCCCGGGACGCGAAGATATTGTTCATATGATGCTGCCGTATATTGAAATGGAACTTACAGAAGGAACACTGCTCAAACACATCACCCGCCATATGCTTGGCCTGTTTGCAGGTGAGCCGGGTGCAAGACACTGGCGGCGCTATCTGGGTCACCACGCCCATAAACCGGGGGCAGGGACTGAAGTGGTACGCGAGGCACTCGAAAAGGTCGCTGCATTCCGCAGCGACCCTGCAGAACGGTCGGGGTGTGACCAGCTCCATGGATGAATCGATTACAAGCTGGGAGGCAGCGGTCAGACTGGGTGTGTTTTTCGGGGTGTTCGCCGTCATGGCAGTCTGGGAAGTACTGGCGCCACGTCGTCCGCCGGGCCAGTCAAAACCGGCGCGCTGGTTGAACAATATTTCACTGGTTGTGTTGAATACGGTCATCCTGCGATTTGTTTTTCCCGCAGCTGCCGTGGGAGTGGCCGATCACGCAATACACCAGCAATGGGGGCTGTTTAATCAGCTTGACGCTCCTTTTCTGGTCGCTACACTCGTATCGGTTGTAATTCTCGACGGGGTGATTTACCTGCAACACGTGATGGTTCATGCCGTGCCTGTCTTCTGGCGCCTGCATCGCGTACACCACGCTGACCTTGATTTTGATGTTACGACAGGATCACGTTTTCACCCGATCGAAATACTGTTATCCATGTTGATTAAATTCGCCGCCATCCTGTTGCTCGGGCCGCCGCTGCTTGCAGTCGTGATATTCGAGGTATTGCTGAATGCAATGGCCATGTTCAATCACAGTAACGTTCGCCTTCCATTGTCCGTTGACAGGATCCTGAGGCTGTTCATTGTCACCCCGGATATGCACCGCGTACATCATTCGCATCTTGCCCATGAAACCAACAGCAATTTTGGCTTTAATCTTTCTGTCTGGGATCACCTGTTTGGTACCTACCGGGCCCAGCCACAGGACGGGCATCTGAAAATGACGATTGGTATTGATACTTTCAGGGACGCCCGGCATTGCGTAAAGCTGCCCGGCCTGCTGCTGATGCCATTTATCGGCGGGGTTACGGACTATGCCATCAACCGTCGCCGCTGGGACGCAGATGAAAAATCCTGACGTCCTGCGGCGTGTTGTCCTGTTACTGGTTCTCGCAGCCGGGATTGGCAGCGCGTACGTATACCGGGACCACATTTCCGTTGCAGCGCTCGAGCAATGGCTCGGCCAGCTTGGCTGGATAGCGCCCCTGGTTTTTATCGCCTGCTATGCAATCGCCACTGTCTTTTTCATGCCGGGGACCCTGTTCACCCTGGCCGGTGGCGCCTTGTTCGGGCCGGTATTCGGGGTTCTGTATAACCTTGCCGGCGCAACCCTCGGCGCCACACTTGCATTCCTGGCGGCCCGCTATCTTGCCAGTGACTGGGCAACACGGCACACCGGAAAACGTTTGCAACAATTGATAGAAGGCGTAGAAAACGAAGGCTGGCGCTTTGTAGCCTTTGTACGCCTGGTACCGCTGTTCCCCTTTAATGTGCTGAACTACGCGCTGGGCCTGACAAGGCTGCGGCTTTCCACCTATGTCGTCACTTCATTTATATTCATGGCGCCAGGGGGTGCAGCGTATACCTATCTTGGTTATGCCGGGCGTGAAGTGGCCGCCGGGGGCGAGGATCTTGTCAGGAAGGCCTTGTTGGCCATCGCGATAATAGCCACCGTTGCTTTTGTCTCGCGGATTGTTTTGCATTTGCGGCGCAACAGGGCCGCCTGAGAGTTCTCTCATGAGCAGAAAACAGGATCTGGCAGTCATAGGCGGTGGTCCGGGCGGACTGGTGGTCGCCAGCGTTGCTGCACAGCTTGGTTTGAGGGTGACGCTTGTCGAGCAGACCGGCCGACTCGGGGGTGATTGCCTGCATGGTGGCTGCGTACCCAGCAAGACCCTGATTCATATGGCGCGTACCGTGTATTCCGCACGCAGGGGTGTGGCAGAAGGTTTGCTGTCATCCATGCCTGAAATAGATTTTGGCGTCGCGGTAGATCGGGTCCGGCAGGTCATCGACCGGATACAGTTGCACGATGACCCGGAGCGCTTTCGCGGCTATGGCTGTGATGTACGTTTTGGCAAGGCCGTCTTTATCAACCCGAACCAGGTTTCTGTTGATGAAGAGCTCATTGCTGCAAAGCGGTTTGTGATTGCAACGGGATCAATCCCCGCCGTTCCACCGATTCCCGGGCTCGAAGAGGCCGGCTATGAAACCAATGAGACTATTTTTTCACGACGGGTGCTGCCACAGCAGCTGGCAATTATCGGCGGCGGCCCTGTTGGCGTGGAACTGGCACAGGCATTTGCACGCTTCGGCAGCCATGTAACCATCATCGAGATGGCAGATCGATTACTTGCCCGGGGTGATGAAGAGTTATCGTCGGCCCTGCGGGAAGTCCTGGAAGGCGAAAACATCGCGATCATAACCGCTGCCGGGATATCAAGCGTTCGTCGTGAAGGCGACAGCCGGCAACTGGTGCTGACAGATGGCAGGACGGTGGAATGCGATTTGATACTGGTTGCTGCCGGTCGTAGTCCGGCGACTCACGGGATGGGGCTGGAAGATGCCGGTGTCGAATTCGACAGGAAGGGCATTACGGTTGATCGTCGCTTGCGCACATCACGAAAACATATATTCGCAGTTGGCGATGTCTGCGGGCCTTACCCGTTTACCCACATGGCTGAATACCAGGCGGGTATTGCACTGGCCAATATCGTTTTCCGCGCTCCAAAGAAGACCGACTACCGGGTTGTGCCCCGGGTTGTTTATACTGATCCTGAAGTGGCCACTGTAGGCCTGACGGAGGCAGAAGCCGGCGAACGGGGTATCAAGTATCATGTGGCCCGGTTCCCGATGGCTGATGTGGATCGCGCCATTACCGATGATGCGCAATCAGGATTTTTAAAGATCCTCATCAGCAAGGGCCGTGTGCTGGGTGCCAGTCTGCTCGGGCCACATGCCGGTGAATTGATTCATGAGCTTGCACTGGCTATGAAGGTGAATGCGAAAGTAAAGGAGATCACTGATCTCGTACATGCCTATCCAACCTATGCGCAGGTTCACCGGCGCACGATTAACAGCAGCTATTCTCACTTGCTGAAGGCGAGAAAAGTACGCTTGCTGGTCTGGCTCCTGAACAGGATCTTGCCATGAGACATACCGGGTAGAACACATATGCATGCCACCCTGCCATTACTGATTGAGTCCGGCTTTCCAAATATCAGCCGTGGCCGCCTGGAAACCCTGCAGGTAAACCTGGGCTACAGGTGCAATCAGTCCTGTTTGCATTGTCATGTAAATGCGGGACCCGGGCGCACGGAAATGATGGACAGGGAAACGCTGGATGCCGTCATTCGTTTCATGCATGCATCCAGCCTCACCACGCTTGATCTGACCGGAGGTGCCCCGGAGATCAACCCATTCTTCAGGACGCTTGTCAGTGCCGCGCGGGCGCGTGGGGTAAAAGTGATCGACCGTTGCAATCTGACCATCCTGCTCGAACCGGGTCAGCAGGATACGGCAAGTTTTCTTGCGGGGAATGAGGTCAAGGTTATTGCCTCAATGCCTTGTTATATAAAGGATAATGTTGACAAACAGCGTGGTGAGGGTGTCTTTGAAGCCAGCCTGGAAGCGCTGCGCCTGCTGAATGAACTGGGTTACGGGCAGCCTGGCTCGGGGCTTGAACTCGACCTGGTGTTCAATCCGCAGGATGCCGTATTGCCACCGCGACAACAGGCGCTGGAGCAGGACTACAAGACCCACCTGGCGGAAAACTACGGTATTTATTTCAACCGGCTGTTAACACTCGCCAATATGCCAATCAAGCGATTCGGCAGCACGCTGGTGAGCCAGGGTAAATTCGACGCCTATATGTCATTGCTGCGGGATGCCCACCAGGTTGAAAACCTGTCCACTGTGATGTGTCGCTCGCTGATCAGCATTGACTGGCGGGGCTATGTGTACGATTGTGACTTTAACCAGATGCTGGACCTGCCGGTACAGTCTGAAGAAAAATCCCGGCTGCATATTTCAGAGTTGCGGGCCAATAAGCTGACCGGTAACCCGATCAGGGTTGCTGACCATTGTTATGGCTGCACGGCAGGCCAGGGTTCAAGTTGTGGCGGTGCGCTCGGTTTATGATGAGACGAATATATCAGGAGAGGTGGCATGTCCATGAATGTTGAAAGCAGTGTCCGGGAAAGATATTCAGAAGGTGCCAGGGAACGGCAGGAATCCCTGTGCTGCCCTGTGGATTACGACTCGGGCCTGCTCGCCATGTTACCGGATGAAATCATCGAAAAGGATTATGGTTGCGGCGATCCTTCCAGGTATGTACAGAAGGGTGATGTCGTGCTCGATCTCGGTTCGGGGGGCGGCAAGATTTGCTACATGGCCGCACAACTGGTTGGCAAGGGCGGGCAGGTGATCGGAGTCGATATGAATGATGACATGCTGGCCCTGGCACGCAAGCACCAGCAGGAAATGGCAGCCAGGCTGTGTGATGATCGCGTTCGCTTCCTCAGGGGATATATTCAGGATCTTGCGCTGGACCTGGAGGCCCTGGAGGAATACCTGGCCACAAACCCCGTCACCGGTCACAAGGAGTTTACTGCCCTCAGGGACTGGGAGGCACGGCAGCGCAGGGAACAGCCACTGATTGAGGACAATTCCGTTGACCTGGTGATTTCCAACTGTGTTCTTAACCTGGTGGCAGATGAAGAGAAGCAGCAGTTGGTCAGTGAAATATTCAGGGTGCTGAAGCCGGGTGGCCGTGTCGCCATATCCGACATCATCAGCGATCAACCCATACCGGGTTCGATGAAGACCAACCCGGAGTTGTGGAGCGGCTGTATTTCCGGCGCCTTTGGTGAAGCAGAATTCCTGCACGTGTTTGCCGACGCCGGATTTCATGCCGCATGTTACGACAAGTGGGATGCCAGACCATGGCAGGTCGTGGAGGGAATTGAGTTTCGTTCGGTAACCCTGACAGCAGTAAAACCGGTGTGTCTTCCCGATGAATGCCATGATTCATCCGTGATTTACCGGGGGCCCTTTGCAGAAGTGACCGATGATGCAGGGAATTGTTATCAACGGGGCCAGCGGGTGCCGGTTAACAGGCAAACCCATGAACTCCTTACCGGCCATGCCTACAAGGAAGGCTTTATCAGTCTTTCTGCCGGATCAGAAACTGCTGGCTGTTGTGAAAGCCTGCAACAATCAGGAGAAACACAACAGTCTCATGGCGGCGGCTGCTGTTAAATCTGCCAGGATCAGTGTTGTCATTCCTGTCCTGAACGAGGCGGGATACATCACCCGGACACTCGACAGGCTCCAGGCAATGCGTCGGCGTGGCCATGAGATTATCGTGGTGGATGGTGGCAGCGACGATGAGACAATGGCCGTCAGCCACTCACTGGCAGACCGGCTTATCCAGGCCCCCCGGGGGCGTGCGAGCCAGATGCGTGCCGGTGCAGCCGTGGCCAATGGCTCTGTCATTTGGTTCCTGCATGCCGATGCTATACCTGTCGACAATGCCGATTCGCTCATTCTGAATGCGCTTGCACGCTGTGACTCCCGGTGGGGACGTTTTGATGTCCTGCTTTCTCGCGACCGGTTTATGTTGAAAGTGGTTGCCTGGCTCATGAATCTCCGCGCCCGGATTACCGGAATTGCCACGGGTGACCAGGGGATTTTCATCGCACGTGTTTTGTACGAGAAGGTTGGCGGTATCCCGGCAATGCCCTTGATGGAAGATATTGCGCTGAGCCGCACATTGAAGCGCTTTAGCCGTCCGGCTGTTATTAAACAAAAGCTGGCTTCGTCGCCACGCCGCTGGGAAGAACACGGTATTGCAAGGACCATCCTCATGATGTGGGGCTTGCGGCTTGCCTACTTTTTCGGTGTTGCCCCTGCACGGCTGGCAAAATACTACGCCGTTAATAACGCGTGAAATATCCTGATGCCAGATTGTTGTTATTGAGCAAGGCGCCTGATCCGGGACAGGTTAAAACACGACTGATACCGGTAATCGGTGCAGTGGGTGCGGCTGAACTCTACGCGGACTTGCTGTGCTCGGCGCTGGAGATGGCGGTAAATTCCGGTTTATGCCCGGTAGATTTATGGTGCAGCCCCACCATGGCACATCCTTTTTTCCAGCAATGCAGGCAGCGATATGGCGTTGAACTGCACGCACAAACCCGGGGTGACCTTGGTCGTCGAATGTCGCATGCGCTGGAATCCGCAAGCCCGTCCAGTCAACCGCTGGTCCTTATCGGCGCGGATTGTCCGGCACTGTCTGCCGATGACCTGGAAGAGGCATTTGCTTTACTTGATCAGGGCAGCGAGGTTGTACTCGGTCCGGCTGACGACGGCGGCTATTACCTGATCGGAATGCGCGGCTTGTACCCGTTTGTATTTGATAATGTCCCCTGGAGCACCTCAACGGTGCTGGAATTGACCCAAACCCGATTGAGCAGCCGCGGGGTTAAATGGCAGTGCCTGGTGCCACACCGAGACCTGGATACAGCAGATGACTACCACGCCTGGCTGGAATCCGGCGGCCATGTCAGGGACCGGTTCCGGCCCCGGGTAAGCTAGGCAGGCCTGTATTACCGTTTTTACTGGCGCATGCCGGAAATGTATCTTAATATTCAGTCATATGGATGGTTCCTGATTTTCGGTATTTTTTATATAATTTTCGTCCACTACGGACAAGGGGGTAATCGTGAGAAGGCTCTATTTCTTGATTCCAAATATAGACAGCGCAAAAACCATTGTCGATGAATTGCTGTTGGCCAGAATCGAGCAGCGTCATATTCATATTGCTGCGGCCGATCATCATGCGCTGCTGGAAGCCAACCTGCCGGAAGCGAACCTGTTGCAGGAAAGTGACTTTGTCCCGGCGGTTGAACGGGGTGTTGCTATTGGTGGCGCCACCGGCATTCTGGCGGGTATTGCGGCCGTTGTCATTCCCGGCGCCGGGCTGGTGCTCGGTGGCGGCGCCATTCTGGGTATCGGTCTTGCAGGTGCCGGGGTCGGCGCCTGGATCTCTGGCATGATCGGTATTTCTGCACCCAGCTCGCGTTTGAAGGAGTTCGAAAGCGCGATTGAAGGGGGCAGTCTGCTGATGATGGTGGATGTACCCAAGGCAAGGGTTGAGGAAATGACTGAGTTGGTCAAGAGTCATCACCCGGAAGCGCACATCGAGGGTACCGAGCCGATTATCCCCGCATTTCCATAATTTCAGGCGTAGCATCAGGTCTGGACAGGCGGCAGGCAACTGCCGCCTTATTCAGAGGTGCAGGCGCCGTATTTCCATATCAGGTTCAGCGTGTTCCCAGGCTTCCATGAAGTATTTACTCAACTCCAGGACCTTCCCCGGGTTATTAAAGCTGGCATCACCCTCATAGCGGCCCGGCAGGGGGCATAAGAGGTAAGCTGCATCATCAGCCAGCAGAAAGGTCGTGTGGTTATTACGGTGCTGAGCGGCAGGCCGCCGGAACTGAATGTGCGTGTTCAGGCGACGTGACAGCTCAATCAGTCGATTGTTGCTCTGTATGGCCCTGCGCCCGTCCTGGATCAGGACCAGAAAACAGGCATCACGATGATCCAGCAGCAGCCGGGTTACCGCTTCCAGGAAAGGAGGCTGATCGAAGATAGCCGGTTCCAGGTCCTCTGTATGCAGCAACAGGCGACGGCTTGCCTTGCTGGCAAGTTCCGCTACTGTCTTAGTGACATCATTCCGGGACTCAAGAACCCTGTCCATGCCAGTATGGTCAGCCGCGGGACTGCCGATGTCAGGTTTTTCAGTTTTCTCGTGATGTTTGCTCATAAGCGGATATCCTGTCCTCATTTGTGTGCTACTGAATAGTATTGACCGGAATGGAGATTTTTACACCCTGTTTCAGGGTGTTAGCGCTAATCCGGGCAGCCGGGAGGGCGCCCTGGCCAGGCATACGGAAACAGTGTAAGACCTTGGTACAGTTGAATCTATTGGTCAAATGTTTAATTATAATGGCAGTTACAGATACCATACCGTAGCGGGTAGAGAAAATGAACGATCGACGAAAAGTAACCGACAGACGTATCGCCGCCATTGGCAAGGGCAGACCGGAAGATACCTGCAACCGACGGCTACGACCGGATCGGCGCTTGAACAGCATTTCCTGGGAATGGATCCCGATAGAACACATTAACTTGCATCCCGTGACCCGGCTCGTGTTCACCCGGCGCTGAGTTCGCGGCATTGATTGCGGATATCCCCTCTGGCAGGTGATGCATTCGCAGAGCCCTTCCTGCTGTTTTGCCAGCCCCGTGCTGGTAATCCACACGTCCTCTCAGCCTCGTGCGAGGCTTACAGCATAATCAGTTATCCCCTGTATTTCCTGTAGCCGGGTATCCGCTAAGGTTTAGCAAGTCATTTTCCGGATGGACCGTTTTTCAGGGCAAGCAAGGGATGAAGAAAACTTATACGCTGCTCACCGCCATTGCGCTTATTGCGCTGGCCGGCTCCTGCAAATCCCGTGCTGAAGTGATGTATAAGTGGCTTGATGATGACGGTCAGGTCCATTTCAGTGACCGTGCACCGCTGGACAGAAAAGCAGAAAAGACAGCTATCAGGTCTTCTTCCGGTGAGGAAAAACCGGGTATCACAACCGGTTTGCGTGACAGAGAGCGCCGGCTGCTGGGATTGTCCAGGGAACGTGAAAATAAAATCCTGCAGGCCAGAAGACGTTCTGTCAGAAAACATGCAGCAGTGGAAGCCCGGTGCACGACTGCCAGGGACCGCTATGACCGCGCTAAAAGAAAACCGGGTGCCGCCAAGTCGCCGCTCGTCAGAGACTACTACGAAGAAATGCAAGAACTTTGTCGCTGATGCAGGTGACAGCCCTGCAGCGGGTTCACATGAAAGGGCTAGATAGAGCCGGCCTGTTCCCTGGCATTTCCGGTGTAGGCGGCCGGCGTCAGGCTGGCCAGTTCCTGTTTTACATCATCCGGCAGTTCCAGCGTCTGTATAAAGGTCTGCAGGGTTGCCTGGTTCACCTGCTGGTCCCTGGTCAGGTCCTTGAGTTTTTCATACGGTTTCTCGATGCCGTAGCGGCGCATCACCGTTTGCAGTGCCTCGGCAAGGACCTCCCAGCTGTTGTCGAGATCTTCCGCCGTGCGTTGTTCATTGGTCTGTAACTTGCCGATGCCTTTCAGGCACGATTCATAGGCAATGACACTGTGTGCAACAGCAACGCCGATATTACGCAGGACCGTCGAATCACTGAGGTCGCGCTGCCAGCGTGAAATCGGCAGTTTGGCGCCAAAATGCGAATACAGGGCGTTTGCAATTCCCAGGTTGCCTTCCGCATTTTCGAAATCAATCGGGTTTACCTTGTGTGGCATGGTTGAAGAACCAACTTCCCCGGCCACGGTCTTTTGCCTGAAGTATCCAAGCGAAATATAGGCCCACACATCACGGCTGAAATCGATCAGCACCGTGTTGAACCGCGATACGGCATCAAACAGTTCGGCCATGTAGTCATGCGGTTCGATCTGCGTGGTATACGGATTTACCTGAAGACCAAGGTCACTGATAAACTGGCTGGAAAGCGCAGGCCAGTCGATATCAGGATAGGCCACCACGTGGGCGTTGTAATTGCCCACGGCCCCGTTCATTTTTCCCAGCATGGGGATGGCGGAGAATTGTTCCCGCTGGCGTTTGAGCCGGGCGGCCACGTTGGCCATTTCCTTGCCGATCGTCGTGGGTGATGCAGTTTGTCCATGGGTGCGTGCCAGCATGGGTATGTCAGCGTTTTGCCGGGCGAGTTCGCTGATAATCATGATGACTTCATCCTGCAAGGGCAGCAGTGACTGGTTGCGCGCCTCGCGCAGCATCAGTGCATAGGCCAGGTTATTGATGTCTTCCGAGGTGCAGGCGAAGTGAATAAATTCACTGACCGCTTCCAGTTCATGATTACCGGCGATCTTTTCCTTCAAGAAGTATTCAACCGCCTTTACGTCATGATTGGTTGTGCGTTCGATATTTTTAACGCGTTGTGCATCCTGCTCGCTGAACTTGTCAATTATGTCATTCAATACGTGTCCGGCATGCGCACTGAGTGCCGGCACTTCCCTGATTTCTTCATGTGCGGCGAGTGCCTGCAGCCAGCGAACCTCCACCACAACCCGGTGGCGTATCAGGCCATACTCGCTGAATATCGGCCGTAGAGATTCCGTTTTGGCGGCATAACGACCATCGACGGGTGACAGGGCTGTGAGTGATGATAATTCCATAACAGGTCTCGATCTGTTTGCCGGGTTCAGGCGGCCAGCTGGCGGAGCACATACTGCAGAATGCCGCCATGGCAGTAATACTCATATTCCTGCGGGGTATCGATTCGCACCCTGGCCTCGAAGCTAATCTGTTTGCCATCTGCTGCTGTTGCCGTTACCCGGGTCTTGTCAACCGGTCCATCCGTCAAACCGGCAACATCAAAGGCCTCCTTGCCGGTCAGGCCAAGGCTTGCCGGTGTTTCACCCGGCTTGAACTGCAAGGGCAGAATGCCCATACCGATGAGATTGGAGCGATGAATGCGTTCATAGCTTTCCGCAATGACCACCTGTACGCCCAGCAGCCTGGGTCCCTTGGCGGCCCAGTCGCGCGATGACCCGGAACCGTATTCCTTGCCGGCCAGTATGATCAGCGGGACATTTTCAGCGGCATACTTTTGTGCGGCATCGAATATGCTCATTTGTTCGCCGCCGGGTTGGTGCACCGTGATACCACCTTCGGTTCCAGGCGCCAGATGATTGCGCAGGCGAATATTTCCAAAGGTGCCGCGCATCATTACCTCATGATTGCCCCGGCGCGAACCCAGCGAATTGAAATCAGCAGGCTTTACGCCGAGGGATTCCAGGTATTTACCGGCAGGGCTGTCGATCTTGATGGCACCAGCCGGGGAAATATGGTCTGTTGTGACCGAGTCACCCAGCAGCGCCAGCACGCGTGCATTCTTTATATCCCCGACCGCTTCCGGCTGAAGGGTCATGCCTTCGAAGTAGGGCGGTTTGCGGATATAGGTAGAATCCTCCTGCCATTCGTACAGCTTGTCTTCCGGTGATTCCAGTACATTCCAGCGCGACTCACCGGCAAAAACTTCCGCGTAGGTCTTGCGGTACTCCTCCTCGTTGACGCTGGCTCTGACCACGGCGCGTATTTCATCCTGCCCCGGCCATATGTCTTTCAGGTAAACCGGGTTGCCGTTCGTATCCGTACCCAGCGCCTCCTTTTGCAGATCGATATCCATGCGACCGGCAAGTGCATAGGCAACCACCAGTGGTGGCGAGGCCAGGTAGTTCATGCGTACCTCGGCATGCACACGTCCTTCGAAATTACGGTTGCCGGAGAGTACCGAGCAAACGGATAAATCGCCTTCATGGATGGCCTTTGATACGGGCACCGGCAACGGGCCCGAGTTACCTATACAGGTCGTACAACCATAACCCACGGTATAAAAACCCAGTGCCTGTAATGGCCCCGTAAGACCTGCCTGTTCAAGGTAGGAGGTAACGACACGGGATCCCGGTGCAAGTGATGTTTTCACCCAGGGCTTGACCTTCAGTCCGAGCTCCACGGCCTTTTTGGCAACCAGCCCGGCACCCACCATTACGGAGGGGTTGGAGGTGTTGGTGCAGGAGGTGATCGCGGCAATCACAACGGTACCGTCGCCCAGTTCAACGTCCTCTCCGTCAAAATTCACGCTGACCGGATGGCTGACAATATTTCTTTCTGCCTTGAGTTCCTCCAGTGCCTGCAGGAAGCGTTGCTTGATGTCTTTCAAAGGAACACGGTCCTGTGGACGCTTCGGACCGGCCAGGCTGGATTCGACCTCTGCAAGGTCCAGTGCAACGGTCTTTGTATAGTTTGCTTCCGCAGCCCCGGCTTGCCTGAACATACCCTGTTCACGCGCGTAGGCCTCGACCAGAGCAATACCGGTATCACTGCGACCGCTTAGCTTGAGATAGTCCAGGGTTTCCTGGTCAACCGGGAAGAAACCGCAGGTCGCACCGTACTCTGGGGCCATGTTGGCAATCGTGGCACGGTCAGCCAGTGACAGGGTGTCCAGGCCGTCTCCGAAGAATTCCACGAATTTCCCGACGACGCCTTCCTTGCGAAGTATTTCCACGATCATCAGCACAAGATCGGTTGCTGTCGTTCCCTCGGGTAAGTGGCCATCCAGCTTGAAGCCGACAACCTGGGGTATCAGCATTGAGATCGGCTGTCCCAGCATGGCGGCTTCTGCCTCAATCCCGCCAACACCCCAGCCGAGTACACCCAGACCATTGATCATGGTGGTATGTGAATCGGTTCCGACCAGTGTATCCGGATAGGCCCTGGTTACACCGTCCCTGGCCATTTCAAAAACCACACTCGCGAGGTGCTCGAGATTGACCTGGTGGACGATACCGGTGTCGGGCGGCACAACCCTGAAGTTGGAGAAGGCCTTTTGTCCCCATTTCAGGAAACTGTAACGCTCCTGGTTGCGCTGGTATTCCAGTTCACTGTTCAGATCCATGGCCGCGCCCGAACCAAAGCTGTCGACCTGGACTGAATGGTCAATGACCAGCTCGGCCTGTTGTAACGGGTTGATCCGGTCGGGGTCGCCACCGAGCAGGGTCATGGCGTCTCGCATGGCAGCAAGATCAACTATTGCCGGCACACCGGTAAAGTCCTGCATCAGGACGCGGGCAGGGCGGTAGGCGATTTCACAATCAGGTTCGGCCTGCGGATCCCACTTGATCAATGCTTCAATATCATCACGGGTGACGGTCTTGCCGTCTTCATGGCGCAGCAGGTTTTCCAGCAGGATTTTCAGGGTCCAGGGCAAATGCGCAATATCATATTGCTCGCCCAGCCTGCGCAGGCTGAATATTTCATAGGAAACATCCCCGACGACAAGTGTATCCCGGGTATCAAAGCTGTTGTTCATGCAAACTCCTGAAAATCCGTCACTGGCCAAAGCCCCTTGCATACGGATTCGGGGCTGTCGAAAGGCCGCAATTATACACTGAAATTTCACGTGTGGTTCGGGCTTGCTAGTCCGGCCGGCACATATCCTGCAGCAGCTCCCTGGCGCATTCAAGCAATGGCCTGCGCTGAAAAATGAGCTTTAAACGGCTTCCTCCTGACTGGCGTAACAGGACGGCAGAGCGCATCCCTGCCAGCAGCAGGGCACGCACCATATTCTTGCTGTCCGGATTGGTAAGCACCGAGGGCTCGCCTTTCACCAGGATCCTGGGCTTCAGGGTGCTGATGGTCTGCTTGTAGAGATCTGCCAGGGTGGCGATTGCTGATGTTTGCAGCGTATTGTCAGATTCAGTCTGTTGCCGGCATGTTTCAATTCCTGAACGAATGGTTTCCAGTAGCTCCGGCTTCCGTTTTAAGCTGTTTTCCAGGTGCATGAGTGTAACCGCGTAACGGGTCAGTTCGATGTCCCTTCTTTTATTATCATTCCCAAGTTGCTGTACAAGCAGCTCCAGGCCGGTGCGGATGGCTTCAATGTTGCCATATACATCCACGACGCTTGCAGGATCTGTATTTAAGATGCTGCCAATACTGGCGGCCGTCGTGTCTTTATCACGCGGCTCGCCGCGGGCCGTTTGCTGCACCAGCCTGACGGCCTGGAATAAACCGGCCAGTGCCAGGGTCCGATTATGTATGTTCACGTTCATGTGGCCGGGGTCTCATGGGGCAGGGCTTCTTCAATAATACCTCCACCCAGGCATTCTTCGTTGTCATAAAACACCACGGACTGCCCCGGTGCGATTGCGCGCTGGGGTAGCTCAAATCTGACGCTGCAGTCTTCCTGGCGGCCGACAGTCACTGTACAGGCCTGCAATGCCTGCTGATGCCGGATGCGTGCCGTGCAGGCCAGTGTGGCCGATGGCGGCTCGCCGGATATCCAGTGTAACTGGCTGGCGCGTAACCCCGGCCTGAAAAGGGCCGGGTGATTAACACCCTGAACGACACGCAGGATGTTATGTTCGAATTCTTTTCCGGCAACATACCAGGGCTCTCCCGAGGAGGCCTTGCGGCCACCGATGCCAAGTCCCTGTCGCTGCCCGATGGTATAGAACATCAGGCCGTCATGTGTGCCAATCACCTCATCCCCGAGTGTTCGAATCTCGCCGGGGTTCTTTTGCAGGTAGCGGGCGAGGAACTCGCTGAAGCGGCGCTCTCCGATAAAGCAGATGCCGGTGCTGTCTTTTTTGGCATGCACAGGGAAGCCTGCATCATGCGCCAGTTTGCGCACACCCGACTTGAGCATCTCGCCAAGTGGAAACAGGCTCTTGCCGAGTTGCTCCCGGGTAAGTGTGTGTAAAAAATAGCTTTGGTCCTTGGCTTCGTCGATCCCCGTCAGGAGCCGCACACGCGGTTCTTTCTCGATGCGCGCGTAATGACCGGTTGCAATGAAGTCGGCTCCCAGGCCGATCGCGTGGTCAAGAAATGCCCTGAACTTGATTTCCCGGTTGCAGATGATGTCAGGGCTGGGGGTCCGCCCGGCCTGGTATTCCTCGAGAAAATGCCTGAATACCCGGTTCCAGTATTCGGCAGAAAAACTGACCGTGTGCAGTTCAATACCAAGCAGGTCGGCTATTGCGCGCGCATCCGCCAGGTCCTGTTCTGCAGGACAAAAATCCGTTTCATCGTCCTCATCCCAGTTCTTCATGAAAACGGCCGTTACATGATGCCCTTGCTGCTTCAGGAGCAGGGCGGCAACGGCGGAATCAACGCCTCCGGACAATCCCACGACCAGCCTGCTCATTCCGTATCGCCCGGGTCCCAGCCATTTTTCCAGACGGACAGTTCAACAATGGCCGGTGGTTTTCCATTATCAAAGAACCATGAATCCACGGCATAACGGGTATGACTGCTGATTTCCTCGATGACAGCTGTTGTGTGTGGCATGCCCGCACGGATTCCGAATCGTGTCGAGCGTTCATGCAGTTTATGCCATTTCAGGTACCCGGCCTGTTCGAGCATATACAGGTATGTGTTGGTATTGGTTGATTCATCAATGCAGTCCATTTGCCCGGGTTTCCCGAATCCACGCAGGTTCTTGCCCAGATCCCGGTAGGTGCCTGTTCGCTGCCCCACGATTTCTTCCATAATTGCGATGGCCGCAGCAATGGCACGGCGTTCTTTTTCTGCTGATTCCCCGGGTGTTTCCAGCGGGGCAGTGACCTGTTTCCATTCCTGCCGGGTGATTGAGAGGGTTTCAACGGTGTGACAGGAATGGTCAAAACATACGGAGAAGGCAGCAGGCACCGGTTTGCTGATAATCTCCTGTGTATCGGCGTCATCATAGCTGGATCTTGCGGCCGGCAACCGGGCCGGTCCAGTCAAGATCGCAACGGCCAGGACGTATTTAATGATTTTCAATGTCGGTCAACAGGGTCAGTGGCCAGGCTTTCCCTGACAGATAATCATCAATGGATCGCATCACCATGGGGCTGCGCAGCCGGTCTTGCTGCTCTCTTATTTCCTCGGCCGTGAGCCAGAGCGTTCGTTCAATACAGCTATCCAGTTCACGATCCGGCTCACGATACAGGCCCTGGCCCTTGAAACTGACCCGGATGAAGGTCTCCGGTTTGGCCGGGTGACGCCATCGGTAAATACCGATGATGGCTTCCGGTTTGAAGTGCCAAGCGGTTTCCTCCAGTGTTTCGCGCACCACCGCGTCTATCAGGCTCTCATTATCCTCCAGATGGCCTGCGGGCTGGTTGTATACGGATTGACCTGAAATGTGTTCCTGCACCAGCAGAAAACGACCGGCATTTTCAAAAACGGCGGCAACGGTCAAATGTGGCTTCCAGATCATATATAAATCAATAACTTATTTTATATTTTGAGTATTTTTCTAGTCCATTAAAACGTTTTTAAAAACCCGTTGTCTGATCGTGCATGGTTGATGGAATCATGACACTCGCACAACGTGAACGATTCCCATATACTTCGCAACTCGTTCAAGGCGCTGGGGTTAGCTGAGCTATTTAAGGCAGTACCTCACCGCATTAACGTAACGATAAACAAACTCAAACTATTTAACAAAAGCGTGTGGAGGATTAGGTAAATGATAGCCTTGCTAAGAAAAACAGTAATTGCTGGATTCATGATCGTTTTATCAGCCGGTAGTGCCCTTGCTGGTGATATTTTAATGCCTTTTGTACTGGCTGGTACCAGCAGCGATGATGTCAGTTCCGTGGCTGCCGAAGTCAAGGCAAAAGTCACTGCGGCAGGTTTTGAAGTCGTTGGCGAGTATTCACCCTATGCCGGTGCCGATATCATCGTTGTCACCAATGATGCGCTTAAGGCCCATGCAGCAAAGTCTGACTTTGGCGCCTATGGTGCTGCACAGCGTATTTCGATCACCAGGAACGGTGACACGACCGAAATCGCGTATACCAACCCGATCTATATGGCAGCGGCCTACCGTATGGCTGACGACCTGTCTGACATTCGCGCCCAGCTGGAAGGTGCGTTGGGTGCCAAGCAGGAGTATGGCTCAGAGAAGAACCTGACTGCCGAAGATCTGCGCAACTATCATTACACCGTAATGATGGAATACTTCGATGATCCGAGTGAACTGGCCGAGTACGGTTCTCAGGCGGAGGCTGTCAAGGCCGTTGAGGATTCACTGGCCGCCGGCCTGGGTGGTACCTCAAAGGTCTACCGTATCGATATTCCCGGCAAGGACGAAACTGTCTTTGGTGTTGCCCTGAAAGGCAAGGACGCTGATGACTGCAGTGGTGATGAATACATCATGTCCAGAATCGATAAGGCCACTCCGCGCTCAACGGCTCACCTGCCGTATGAAATCGTGGTTTCCGATGGTACGGCCTACGCACTGTTTGCCCGTTTCCGTATCGCTATCAACTGGCCGCATCTCCCGATGATAGCCAGTGAAACCGGTGCTACCTTCATGAACATCATGTGTTCTCCGGGCGCCATCGAAGAGGCCCTGATCCAGGCATCGGGTGAAGAGCCGTAAGCATCAGCAGCTTGTCCTGATAACCAGGGACGACTGAAACAATCAAGGCCCCTGCTTTTGCAGGGGCCTTTTTTTGAGTACAGTTCCGAACCAGGTGACGCGATGATCGCCAGTAGCTGATGTAACCGTACATGTCTGATCAAGGGAAACCGCACACGCCGTGTGCGGTTTTTTTATGGCTATTTCCCGGGTATCAAGGCCTCTTGCATCCCGGCAATTCAATGCGGCGAGGCCGCGCATCCACAACCATACCGGCCCCGGAACAACCCCGGAGTCTGTCAAGTATGATTCGAATATGCCGACTTAATGTCTAATCGCTCCCGTCCGGGCATGCCTGATATTGATGCCTGAATATGGTTTCACGGCCTCTGGTGGTAAAATGTCCGCATTGCTGGTATGAATGTGATATGGCTGGACAGGAACGAGCATTATGGCGAACGAACAGGAGCACAGGGGCGATGATGGACTGGCTCTGCAGGAGGCAAAGCCGAAATTAAAAAAACCGCCCATGTACAAGGTTTACCTGCTTAACGATGATTTCACACCAATGGAATTTGTCGTCAGGTTACTGGAGAAGTTCTTTGCTATGGACCGTGAGAAAGCCACGCGTGTAATGCTTATGGTGCATTCTCATGGAAAAGGCGTGTGCGGCATCTACACATATGAAATAGCGGAAACAAAAATTGCCCAGGTCAACGAATATTCAGAGCGGCATCAACATCCACTGTTATGCGGTATGGAAGCAGTATAGAGTCACTATGAGGGTCTGCTAATGTTGAGTAAGGAGCTTGAATTCACGCTTAATCTTGCCTTCAAGGAAGCGCGGGAGAAAAACCATGAATTCATGACGGTTGAGCACCTGCTCTTTGCGTTACTGGGTAATCCCAGCGCCGTCGAAGTCTTGCGCGCCTGCGGAGCAGACCTGGAATTGCTTAAAAAGGAAGTTGGCAACTTTCTGGAAGAAACAACACCTAAACTTTCGAATAATGATACCCGGGAAACACAACCCACCCTCGGATTTCAAAGAGTCCTGCAGCGTGCCGTTTTTCATGTTCAGTCATCAGACAAGAATGAGGTTACAGGTGCGAATGTGCTGGTCGCCATTTTCAGCGAACAGGAATCCCAGGCTGTTTATTTCCTCAACAAGTCAGATATAACCCGGCTTGATATCGTCAATTACATATCTCACGGTATTTCAAAGGTACATGACCAGCCCGATGAAAACCTGGAAAGTGGAGACCGGGGCGAACTGCCTGATTCGACCGCAAAACAGCCGCTGGAGAGCTATGCAAGCAACCTTAACGAACAGGCTGCACAGGGCCGTATCGACCCACTGATCGGCAGGCGGGATGAAATCCAGCGAACCATCCAGATCCTCTGCCGCCGTCGTAAAAACAACCCCCTGTTTGTTGGCGAAGCAGGCGTGGGCAAGACCGCACTGGCCGAAGGCCTTGCAAAGATGATCGTTGAAGGCGACGTCCCCGAGGTCCTGCTAAACAGCACGATTTATTCACTGGACCTGGGATCACTGGTCGCGGGCACCAAGTATCGCGGTGATTTCGAAAAAAGATTTAAAGCCGTCCTGGGGCAAATCAAGAGAGAGGACGGCGCCATCCTGTTTATTGACGAGATCCACACCATGATTGGTGCAGGGGCTGCATCCGGCGGTGTTATGGATGCTTCCAACCTGATCAAGCCCATGCTGGCAAGTGGTGAACTGAAATGCATTGGTTCAACAACCTACCAGGAATACCGGGGTATCTTCGAAAAGGATCATGCCCTCACAAGACGTTTCCAGAAAATCGATATCAACGAACCCAGTGTCGAAGAGACAATTAATATCCTCAAGGGTCTCAAATCCCGGTTCGAGGACTATCACAATGTTAAATTCTCGGCGCACGCCTTGCGGATCGCGGCTGAACTGTCCGATCGCTATATCAATGACCGTCACCTGCCGGACAAGGCGGTTGATGTAATCGATGAAGCCGGGGCAAGCCAGCGATTAAGGACCCCGTCGAAACGTAAAAAGACCATCGGTGTTGCGGATATCGAGCATGTCATCGCGCAGATGGCCCGCATTCCTGAAAAATCAGTATCCGCCTCGGACAAGGAATCATTGCGTACCCTGGAGCGGGACCTGAAAATGGTGGTATACGGGCAGGACCTCGCAATCGAGACGCTTGCAGCGGCCATCAAGATGTCGCGCTCCGGCCTTGGCAACGAAGACAAGCCTATCGGGTCATTTTTATTCGCCGGTCCCACCGGGGTAGGCAAGACGGAAGTGAGCCGGCAGCTTGCCAGGGTCATGGGGCTGGAATTGATTCGCTTCGATATGTCCGAGTACATGGAACGCCATACGGTTTCGCGCCTGATTGGTGCGCCTCCAGGCTATGTCGGTTACGACCAGGGCGGGTTGCTGACCGAAGCCATTACCAAGAACCCGCACGTGGTGCTCTTGCTCGATGAAATCGAGAAGGCGCATCCGGACGTTTTTAACCTGCTGTTACAGGTTATGGACCACGGTACACTGACTGATAACAACGGCCGCAAGGCAGATTTTCGTCATGTGGTGCTGGTCATGACGACCAATGCAGGCGCCCAGGAGACGAACCGGGCATCTATCGGATTTACGCACCAGGACCATTCGTCTGATGCCATGGAGATTATAAAGAAACTGTTTACCCCGGAATTCAGAAACCGCCTCGATTCCATCGTGCAGTTCAACGCCCTTGGTCCAGCCGTCATGGCGCAGGTCGTGGACAAATTCATCTTCGAACTGGAGGCGCAACTCCAGGATCAACAGGTCACCATTGATGTAGATGAAGCCGTGCGCCTGTGGCTGGCCGAGCACGGTCACGACGAGAAAATGGGCGCGCGCCCGATGGCGCGCGTCATCCAGCAGCACATCAAGAAGCCGCTGGCAGAGGAACTGCTGTTTGGAAAACTGGCGCATGGCGGGCACCTGGTCGTACACCTGGAAGATGACGAACTGACGTTCGAGATTCAGGAAAAAGAAACAGCGCACTGAAGGGCGTTGGCAGGGTAGAGCGGAACGAAAATTACTAGCGAGCCCTGTAGGTAATCCGGCCCTTGCTGAGATCATAGGGGGTCAGTTCTACGGTGACCTTGTCGCCGCGCAAGATCCGGATGTAGTGCTTGCGCATCTTGCCCGAAATATGGGCCGTCACAATATGACCGTTTTCAAGTTCGACCCTAAACATGGTATTGGGGAGGGTCTCGGTTACGGTTCCCTCCATTTCAATGTGTTCTTCTTTTGCCATTGGTATATACAGTATCAAGTTTGGACAGGCGCGCATTATACCTGATATAGCCTGCTTTAATATCCCCTTCGGCGCGTATAGATCACGTGGGAAGCACTGATTTATTCGTCTTTGTGAGGGGCAAAGTGACGGAGCACTCTCCAGGTAGCAGATTCCAGGTTACGAGATTGGCGTGCCATACGCGCAATGACAGGTAAATTTCAATAAATAGGGGCTTCCTGGACAAGAATGATATCCGGATCAAGAGCCCATACCGGAGCATCTTCCCGGAGTTGACACTCCCGCTGCAGGATCTTGCCGAACTGACTACGTGGCATCAGGGATGCGCCCAGACTTTCCAGGTGGCTGGTGTGGACCTGGCAGTCGATCAGCGGGAAATGCCAGCGCTCCAGTTGACGGGTGAGGGCAACGAAGGCGACCTTTGAAGCATCCGTGACCCGGGTAAACATGGATTCGCCAAAAAATATGCGCCCGATAGCTACCCCATAGAGGCCACCGGCAAGTTTGCCATCGAACCAGCACTCCACCGAGTGGGCATAACCTGCTGCATGCATATCCCTGTACGCCCTCATCATCGCATCTGTAATCCACGTTCCAGCCTGATACGGACGGCGCTTAGCGCAGGCTTCAATGACCTCGCTGAAAGCAGAATCCATGGTTATTTCAAATTTATTCTGCCTGAGCGTTTTTTTCAGGCTGCGCGAGATATTCAGCCTGGCCGGCTCCAGGACCAGGCGCGGATCAGGTGCCCACCAGATTATCGGCTGATCGGGACCAAACCAGGGAAAAATCCCCCTGGAATAGGCCAGCAGCAGGCGCTCCACGGAAAGGTCTCCACCAATGGCCAGCAGGCCGTCGGGTTTGCGTAATGCATGCTCGACATCCGGAAAATTCATGTTCGGGTCATCCGGGTCTATCCAGCAGGGTGCCGTACCACGGGGCTGCGTCATGCGGGATTCTCCGCGCCATCCTTCCTGAACGGTGAACTGGCCAACAGTTCATTCTGATAATCGAGCACCAGTTCGTGCTCCTGAAGCAGGTAGCGCTCAATCACCGGTCTGAACCCGTCATCCTGAATCCAGTGTGTGGACCATGTAAGAGTTGGTAAAAAACCACGACTGATCTTGTGCTCGCCCTGGGCGCCCGGTTCAAACAGGCCGAGGCCATGCTTGATGCAGTATTCAATCCCCTGGTAGTAACAGGTTTCGAAATGCAGGCTGTGAAACTCCTGCAGACAACCCCAGTGCCGCCCATAAAGCGCATTATCGCCACGCAGCATGATCGCGCCCGCTACTGCTTTAGCTCCAAGCCGGGCAAAAACCAGCACGACCTGGTCACCCATGGTGTGACTGATTTCATGAAAAAAACCGGCTGAGAGGGTTGGAATTCCTGATTTCTTCTCGAAGGTCGTACGGTAAAAATAATGCATGATGTCCCACTGTTCTTCTGTGGCCTCACTACCGTGCAGGATCTCCATGTGGATACCCGCTTCCTCTACATGGCGTCTTTCCCGACGGATTTTCTTGCGTTTACGGGAGCTCAGTTCACAAAGAAACCCATCGAAGTCGCGGTAGCCCTGGTTGGTCCAGTGAAAATGGCACCCGGTGCGCCGCATAAACCCGTGTTCGACCAGCGTCTTTGTATCGCGTGCGTCTGTAAACAGGCAGTGCAGCGACGAGGCCCCGGTGTCTTCTGTCAGCGACAGCGCGGCTTCAATCAACACCCTGACCACCCGGGCGCGCTCGGCAAGAGGATGTACCAGCAGCCTTGGGCCGGTAGCGGGTGTATAAGGGATGGCCGCCACCAGTTTCGGGTAGTAGGGTTTACCGGCACGCTGCCAGGCATCGGCCCAGGCCCAGTCGAAGACAAACTCACCGTAGGAATTATCCTTGAGATAGAGTGGTAGCAGTCCTGCCAGGTTTCCGTTGTCATCATAGGCGGCAATATGCCGGGGAAGCCATCCATAGCGCTCGCCGACGCATTGCTGCTCTTCCAGAGCCGCAAGGAATTCAAAACGCAGGAAGGGATTCCTGGTACCGGCAACACGGTTCCAATCCCCTGCGGGAATGTCCTTTATCTGCTGGATGACGGCTGTATGCATGAACCAACATCAGCTTCCTGATGCCGTGATGACAGACTGTTATCAGGCCGGGTCGCAGCTATCAGTGCGTGCCCTGTGGTGGTCCATATGGGCCAGATAGGTTTCTGCATCGAGGGCAGCCATGCAGCCGGTGCCAGCCGAGGTAATTGCCTGCCGGTAGATGTGATCGCAGACATCACCTGCTGCGAAGACACCGTCGAGGCTGGTCGTCGTGGCGCCCCCTTCAGTACCGGTCCTTATTTTCAGGTAACCGTTTTGCATTTCGAGCTGCCCCTCGAATATCCGCGTATTCGGCTTGTGCCCGATTGCGATAAATACACCCTGCAGATCGATGTCCTTTGTGCTCTCGTCCTTGACGTTTTTAATGCGCATGCCGGTAACGCCACTGTCATCTCCCAGCACTTCCTCGAGGACACTGTCCCACTCGATGCTGACCTTGCCCTCGGCCGCTTTCTTGAACAAGCGGTCCTGCAATATCATTTCGGACCTTAATTCATCACGACGATGCACCAGCGTGACATGCGAGGCTATATTTGCAAGATAGAGCGCCTCCTCAACCGCCGTATTACCGCCACCGATTACAGCGACCGGCTGTTGCTTGTAGAAAAATCCATCGCAGGTTGCACAGGCAGATACCCCCTTGCCCTTGAAGGCCTCTTCGGACGGCAGCCCCAGGTACATCGCTGATGCCCCGGTGGCAATTATCAGGGCATCACAGCAGTAGACGCCACCATCGCCTTCAAGCCGAAACGGGTGCTGCCCAAGCCTGGCTGTATGAATATGATCAAAGATGATCTCGGTATTGAAGCGTTCTGCATGTGCGCGCATATCTTCCATCAGTGGCGGCCCTTGCAGGTCCGGGGCACCTCCCGGCCAGTTCTCGACATCCGTCGTCGTCATCAGCTGGCCACCCTGTTCCAGTCCGGTAATCAGAACAGGGGAGAGGTTGGCACGAGCGGCATACACAGCGGCTGTATAGCCGGCCGGGCCGGAGCCGAGAATAAGAAGGCGGCAGTGCTTGATATCGCTCATGTATACTAACTCCGGTTAATTCACAGGTGATGACAGGTGGCACAGCCGGGCCGGTTATGCGTTCACAGGCAGGAGATCCGGTGTTTGGTTCCGGGTGCGGGCCAGGCAAGGACAAATGGTACGGAACTTGAGAGATAGGGTAAAGCCATGCGTATAGGAATCCCGCGTGAGATCAAGCCAATGGAGGGCCGTGTTGCGCTGAACCCGGAGGCATGCCGTGTGCTGTCAGAATCCGGCCATTCGGTAATCGTCGAGCATAATGCCGGAGTGTTATCAGGGTATTCTGATGATCAGTACATTGCCGCCGGTGCCAGTGTTGGCGTCGACGCGGCAACAACCTACAACGAGTCCGGGCTGATCGTCAAGGTCAAGGAACCCGTCTCGGGAGATCTGCGATACCTGAAAAGGAAACATCTGCTGTTCTGTTTCCTGCACCTGGCACCCAACCCGGAGTTGATCCTCCAGCTGCAGAAAATTGGCCTGACTGCTATTGCCTTTGAAACTGTCGAGACAGACAGTGGTGATCTGCCCCTGCTGGCCCCCATGAGTGGCATCGCAGGCCGGTTGGCCATGCAGGTAGCCACTTACCTCCTGCATCAGCCACATGGCGGGAAGGGTCTGCTGCTGGGGGGGATACCCGGGACAGAGCCGGGAAGGGTAGTCATCATCGGTGCAGGGAACGCAGGCGGTCATGCGGCCGTACTTGCGGCCGCCATCGGTGCTGAAGTCGTGGTTTTTGATTTGCGTGATGAGCGCTTGTCAGCAATGCGTGCGCTGGGTAACAATGTCACCGCACTGCAGCCTGATCCTGATGTCCTTGAAAGGGAAATTGCTGCGGCCGATGTGCTGATTGGTGCGGCGCTCAGGCCCGGCGCGAAATCACCTCATGTCGTCACGCGCGGCATGATCCGGCAAATGCAGGCAGGCAGCGTCATTGTGGATATTTCAGTGGACCAGGGTGGTTGCATCGAAACCACGCGACCAACAACCTGGGAAAACCCATGCTATATCGACGAAGGGGTTGTGCATTTCAACGTGACCAACATGCCGGGGGCGGTGCCACGCAGTGCCACACAGTCACTCTCGGCAACATTGCTGCCCTATGTTCAGGCGATCTGTGAACCCGACTGGAAGACAAGGCCTGAACTTATGAAAGGGATAAACATCGAAGCAGGTGAGATCATCCACCCGGCCCTGAAAGAATTGCTTGAATGAAGGATATAAACGAATAAAATCTGATAATTGGCGAATATACTTCGCAAAGAGGGTGATTTTGGCACAAGCACGGCAAAAACAGAATTCTCAAGGACGATTAACGCACCAGGTGACCCGCGGCCTGCGGGAAGGGGCCCTGCTGATCCTCGGTGCCATAGCGATCTACCTGCTGGTATCCCTGGCCAGTTACCATCCGGCTGACCCGGGGTGGTCCAGCAGCGGGGCCGTCACCCACATCCGGAATGCCGGCGGTCTGATTGGCGCCTGGCTGGCCGATATCCTGCTTTATCTTCTCGGATACCTGGCCTACCTGTTTCCGGTGATTGTCGGTTACAGCGGATGGCTGGTATATCGCGGACATACACCCTCCGGTGGCATTGACCTGCATGTGCTGGCGGTACGCTGGGCAGGATTTTTACTGACGGTTGGTGCGGGCTGCGGGCTGGCGGCATTGCGGTCCAGGTCCGTTTCAGGAGAGCTCCCCGCGGGTTCCGGTGGTGTGCTTGGAGACCTTATCGGCAACGGTATGGTCGATGTGGTGAGCCCGGTTGGAGCAGCCCTGTTCCTGTTCGCACTGTTCCTTGCCGGTGCAACATTGTTTACCGGGATATCCTGGTTGCTGGTCATGGATTTCATTGGCAAATATGCCATAGAGCTTACCGACAGGGTGCTGGAACTGGCAAAACAGATCCCGGTTCAACTTGCGACAAGACAGAACCGTTTAAAACGTGTAGAGGCCGTCAGGGCCAGCCAGGAGAAAGTCGCGAAGCGCAGGCCGATCCGGATCGAACCGGTCATCAACAAGACCAAACCGAGTGAACGGGTTGAACGCGAGCGCCAGGTCCCCTTATTCGATCCACCGCCGAACACAGAGTTGCCCCCACTGTCACTACTGGATGAACCACGGCCTTCACAGGAAGGCTACTCGGCCTCGGCCCTGGAGGCGATGTCACGTCTTGTTGAATTGAAGTTGCTGGACTTCAATATCGAGGTCGAAGTGGTCGCAGTACATCCCGGCCCCATCATTACCCGTTTTGAACTGGATCTCGGTCCCGGCGTCAAGGTCAGCCAGGTCAGCAACCTTGCCAAGGATATCGCCCGCGCACTGTCTGCCATCAGTGTCCGGGTCGTCGAAGTGATTCCCGGGAAGTCGGTCATCGGGCTTGAGATACCGAATGAATACCGCGAGCTCGTCAGTCTCGGTGAAATACTCAGCTCGAGCGAATACGACGCATCACACTCGCCGTTAACCATGGCGCTGGGCAAGGACATCAGCGGCCTGCCGATCGTCGTGGACCTGGCGAAGATGCCGCATCTGCTGGTCGCAGGTACAACTGGCTCCGGTAAGTCCGTGGCCGTGAATGCGATGATACTGAGCCTGCTCTACAAGGCGCTGCCCAAGACCGTTCGGCTTATCATGATTGACCCGAAGATGCTGGAGCTGTCCGTGTACGAGGGGATCCCTCATCTGTTGACACCGGTCGTTACCGACATGAATGAGGCCGCCAACGCCCTGCGCTGGTGTGTTGGCGAGATGGAGCGGCGTTACCGCCTGATGGCTGCCACGGGTGTACGTAACATCAGTAGCCACAACCGCAAGGTCAGGGAAGCCGAAGAGGCCGGTAAACCGATACTGGATCCGCTGTTCAAGCCGGAAGAAGCGCTCGAAGGCACCGAGCATCCGCTGCTGCAGGAGCTGCCCTTCATTGTCATCGTGATTGATGAGTTGGCCGACATGATGATGGTGGTTGGCAAGAAGGTCGAGGAACTGATTGCGCGTCTCGCACAGAAAGCACGTGCGGCCGGGATCCACCTGATACTGGCGACCCAGCGTCCATCGGTTGATGTGATTACCGGCCTGATCAAGGCCAATATCCCCACCCGGATTGCCTTCCAGGTGTCTTCGAAGATTGATTCACGGACCATTCTCGACCAGATGGGGGCCGAGCAATTACTGGGACATGGTGACATGCTCTATCTTCCGCCAGGCACCGCTGTGCCCGTGCGTGTACACGGCGCCTTTGTCTCTGACCAGGAGGTTCACCGGGTTACCGCCCACCTCAAGGGCAGGTTCGAACCGGAATACATGAACGAGATACTGGAGCTGCAGACAGACCCGGTTCCCGGACTGTCCCCGGAAAAAGGCGGCGGCAATGGTGATGATACGGAATCCGACCCCCTCTATGACCAGGCCGTTTCCATCGTAACCCAGTCGCGCCGCGCTTCCATTTCCGGGGTACAACGACGGCTGAAAATCGGTTACAACCGTGCGGCACGCATGATCGAACACATGGAATTAACCGGGATTGTCGGGCCAATGGAAAACAACGGCAACCGTGAAGTACTGGCCCCGCCGCCGCCTGAAGCATGAATACATTTACATGCCGGCTTACTGCCGCGGTCCTGTATCTGCTGCTTGCAGCAGGTGTCCAGGCCGACTCCGAACCAGACTATGTACAGGACTTTTTCAATGAACTGCTTACCCTGCAAGCCGATTTTGACCAGCAGGTGATCGACAGCGAGCACAACATACAACAGTCCTCGCAGGGCCACATGTGGATCAGGCGCCCGGGGCGTTTTCGCTGGGATTACAAAACCCCGTACCGTCAGCAAATCGTGGCCGATGGAGAACGCCTCTGGTCCTACGATGAAGACCTGGAGCAGGTTACGGTACAAAGAGTTTCCGAGGTGCTTACCTCAACACCCGCCATGTTGCTCAGCGGTGAGCAACCGCTGGAAGATGTCTTTGTCATCGAGGAACTGGCTCCTGGCGATTCTGTCAGGCAAGTGCTGCTAACACCGAAATCCGCTGACAGTAATGTAACGGCCATCACCCTGCAGTTTGATGGCGACACGCTGCTGAGCATTCAGGCGCTCGATACCTTCGGAAATACAACTACATTTTCCTTTACCAATCTTGAGCGCAACCGGGAACTTGATCCGGGTATTTTCCTGTTCAAGCCGCCCGCCAATGCTGATGTTGTTGGCGATACCGGGTAGCCGCCTGTGCAGCAATCCGCATGACGCGAGCACCTGAAGCCTGGAGACCGCTGGCTGACCGTATGCGTCCACACACACTGGATGCATTCGCCGGTCAGACTCATATTCTCGGCAAGGGGAAACCCCTGCGGCGTGCCATCGAAGAGGGCAACCTGCACTCAATGGTCTTGTGGGGGCCGCCGGGCAGCGGCAAGACAACCCTGGCGCGGCTTCTGGCGGAACAGGGCAAGGCGGAATTCATTCCACTTTCGGCAGTGCTTGCCGGGGTAAAGGATATCCGCAGCGCCGTCGCTGCCGCACAACAGGTGCGGGCGAGGGAATCCCGGTCGACAATCCTCTTTGTCGATGAGGCACACCGATTCAACAAGGCCCAGCAGGATGCATTCCTTCCTTATGTCGAGGACGGCACGGTTATTTTTATCGGGGCGACAACCGAGAATCCATCCTTCGAATTAAACAGCGCCCTGTTATCGCGCGCCAGGACCTATGTACTGAAACGCCTCGAAACTGAGGATCTGCGCAAGATTATCGACCTGGCGCTGGCTGATCGCCTGAATGGGCTGGGTGATCAGAACATTGAGCTGGCCGGCGATTTGCGTGACCGGCTTGCGCAGGCCGCTGACGGAGATGCCCGGCGCGCACTCAACCTGCTTGAGATTGCCTCGGACCTGGCAGAAGACAGCGACGGCAGGCAGATTATCCACGAAGCAATATTCAACGAGGTCATCGCCGGCGGCAGCCGGCGCTTTGACAAGGGCGGCGATGATTTCTATGACCAGATTTCGGCGCTGCACAAGTCAGTCCGCGGCTCGTCGCCGGATGCGGCCCTGTACTGGCTGATGCGCATGCTGGATGGTGGATGCGACCCCCTCTATATCGCACGGCGCATCGTGCGTATGGCATCCGAGGATATCGGCAATGCGGACCCGCGGGCGCTGACCCTGAGTCTGGATGCCTGGGATGTACAGGAGCGTCTTGGCAGCCCGGAAGGTGAACTGGCGCTGGCCCAGGCCGTGATTTACCTGGCGTGCGCCGCCAAGAGCAATGCCGTGTACAAGGCCTATAACATGGCGAGGACAGACATCGGCAAGACCGGATCACTGGAGGTGCCGGTTCACCTGAGAAATGCGCCGACCAGACTGATGAAGGAACTAGGCTACGGAAAGGCCTATCGTTATGCACACGATGAAGCGGAGGGTTACGCGGCCGGCGAAAATTACTTCCCTGAAAACATGCCGGCCCGTGAATATTACCATCCGGCCGGACGTGGCCTGGAGATAAAAATCGCTGAAAAACTGGCGCATCTTCGTGAACTGGACAGGAAACATAAAACGTAGTTAATCAGTATTCCGTTTATGGAGTTCAATCGCGGATGAGATCCGCTCCTACAATGCCATATCAACCTGTAGGAGCGGATCACATCCGCGATAACGGGTGCGGATAATGCACCCTGCGTGTACCATTACACCCTATGATTTTCAGGCTCTTCAAATGACCCGGCTGGTGGCCATTGCCGCGGGCGGCGCCATTGGCGCGGTGCTGCGTTACTGGGTTTCCACAGCCGTCCAGGGCCGTACCGGAACGATTTTTCCGTACGGCACGCTCACGGTTAACGTGGTGGGCAGCCTGCTTATCGGTTTCCTGTATATATGGCTGCTTGAGCGGCTGGCTGAAGGTCCGGCCGTCCGCGCATTCCTGCTGATCGGCCTTCTGGGCGCTTTTACGACGTTTTCGACGTTCTCCCTGGAAACACTCAATCTCATGGAGTCCGGACATCTGGTCAAGGCCCTTGTCAATGTGCTGGCCAGTGTTATCGTATGCATAGGTGCAGCCGGTCTTGGGGTACTTGCAGCGAGGCAGTTATGAATCAACTTGACGTGGTCTTTGTGCGTGTTTACCTGACCGAGGGGGAGGGGCGTCTGGAGGAAGTGCTGCGCTGCCTGCACGATGAGGAAAAAGTACAGGGCGTAACGGTGTTCAGGGGAATCTGCGGTTTCGGGAAATCGGGAGAAGTGCACTCGTCTTCCCTGCTGGATATGTCGCTGGATCTGCCACTCGTGATTGAGTTTTTCGATGTGCCGGAAAAGGTAGATAACATACTCGGGCATATCACCAGGAAAGTTGAACCCGGCCATATCGTAAGCTGGCCGGCGACACTGTTTGTATAGACAAGTACACGGTTCCACCGCCCGCTACATTCACCCCGTAATATACATGAGTTAAACATGCTTGACCCGAGACTTATACGTAACGAGCTTGAGTGGGTTGCACAACAATTATTGCGTCGTGGATTCGTGCTTGAAACAGACAGGTTGCAGGCACTGGAGGACCGCCGCAAGGACATCCAGGTACAGACCCAGGAGCTCCAGGCAGAGCGTAATACACGCTCCAGGGGCATTGGCAAGGCGAAGGCTGCAGGTGAAGATATTGAACCGCTGTTGCAGGCGGTCGAGGGTCTGGGCCAGCAGCTCAGGCAAAAGGAAGAGGAACTGGCCAGACTGCAGGAAGAACTGAACAGCATCCTGATGGGTGTTCCCAATATACCGCATACTTCGGTACCGGACGGCAAGGGTGAGCAGGATAATCCGGTGGTGCGCAGCTGGGGGGAACCTCCCCGGTTCGAATTCGAACCCAAAGACCATGTAGACCTGGGTGAGCAAATCGGGCAACTGGACTTCGAAACGGCAGCAAAACTCACCGGTTCGCGCTTCAGTATCATACTTGGGCCGCTTGCGCACCTGCACCGGGCGCTTATCCAGTTCATGCTGGATACGCATACCCGGGAGCACGGTTATCGTGAAGTGTACGTACCCTACCTTGTGAATGCAGACAGCCTGCGCGGCACAGGACAATTGCCAAAATTCGAAGAGGACCTGTTCAAGACCAGCGGAGACTCCGATTACTACCTGATACCGACGGCCGAGGTCCCGGTGACGAATCTTGCGCGGGATACCATCGTGGAAGCAGAGTCTCTGCCATTGCGTTATACCGCACACACCCCGTGTTTCCGCTCGGAAGCCGGCTCCTATGGCAAGGATACCCGTGGCATGATTCGTCAGCACCAGTTCGAGAAGGTCGAGATGGTGCAACTGGTCCGTCCACAGGCATCGTATGCTGCGCTGGAAGAGCTAACCGGTCATGCAGAGACCATTCTGCAGAAACTGGGGCTGCCGTATCGTGTCGTTGTTCTGTGCAGCGGCGATACCGGTTTCTCGGCCGCCAAGACCTACGACCTGGAAGTCTGGCTGCCGGGCCAGCAGAAATACCGGGAAATATCCTCATGCAGCAATTTCGAGTCCTTCCAGGCACGCCGCATGCAGGCACGTTGGCGTAATCCGGAAACCGGCAAACCTGAGCTGCTGCATAGCGTCAATGGCTCAGGGCTGGCCGTGGGGCGTACGCTGGTCGCAGTGATGGAGAACTACCAGCAGGCAGACGGCTCGATCCTTATACCCGGGGTCCTGAGAAAGTATATGGGCGGTCTTGAATGCATCAGTGCCGACTGATGCCTGAGTGCCCGGCTGCGCTACACCAGCGTCGCCAGGCCGGGTGAGCCATATGCAGCTCTCAAAAACAGAGCGATTCCTGCAAATCTTCACCGAGGTGCGGCCGGGGGAGGGGTCTACGGCGCTTCTCATGTTCGCCAATGTCTTCCTTATTCTCTGTGCCTACTACTTCATCAAACCGCTGAGGGAAGGCTGGATCGCAATATCGGATATCTCGGGACTGTCAAAGATGGAGGTCAAGGCCTATTCCAGCTTTGCCCAGAGTATATTCCTGCTGCTCATTGTTGGCTGGTATGCACGCCTTTCCGGCCGCTGGGACCGCGCCACGCTGATTACCCGGGCGACGCTGTTCTGCATTTCAAACATGGTGATATTCTGGTTCCTCCAGCCCGGCTTCTTCTTTGAGGAATTACCGGTATCGGGGATCGTTTTTTACCTATGGGTCGGTATGTTCGGGGTCTTTGTGGTTGCCCAGTTCTGGACGTTCTGTGCGGATGTTTACACGACCGAGTCCGGTAAACGCCTGCTGCCCATGATCGCTATTGGCGCCACTTCCGGCGCTGCGGCAGGCTCATGGATTGTCGATCTTCTGGTAGGTAGCGGGATTGTGCCCACCGAGGGTTTGCTGATCGTCGCGACCATACCGTTATTCATTTCTATCTGGTTGACCCGCATTGTTGATAGCCGTCAACGACGCATTTCAGAACCTTTAGACAAATCCTCTGAAGAGGCCCATGAAACACAGCCGGAAAAAGGGGTCGGCTTCCTGATGAGTGGCGCCAAACTTGTTTTCGTCAGCCGTTTCATGCTCGCAGCAGTACTGGTGACACTGATGACCAACTGGGTGAACACCAATGGCGAAAATCTGTTATTCCGGGTGATCCAGGAGACCCTGACGGAACAGGCCACTGCACAGGGAATGACCGACCCGGAGCTCATTCGTGGCTTCACCCGTGACCAGACAACCGTGTTCTACGGCAACTTCTATTTCTGGGTGAATATTGTCGCGCTGCTGCTGCAATCCCTGGTGGCCTCCCGGCTGCTCAAGTACGGTGGCTTTGCCGCCATCTTGCTGATCCTTCCCGTGATAGCACTCGTGTCATATACCGTCATGGCGCTGTTGCCTGTCCTGGCCATCGTAAAAATGATGAAGATTGCTGAAAACGCGACCGACTACTCGATCAATAACACCTCGCGCCACGTACTCTGGCTGCCGATCAGTTCGGAGCTGAAATTCCGTGGCAAACCTGCCATCGATACACTCTATGTACGCCTCGGTGACGGCCTGGCAGCCTTGACTGTTCTGGTCGGCGTACAGCTGCTTTCGCTGACAACCAAACAGTTCTTTATCTTTAACGTATCTCTTGTGATGCTATGGCTGGTATTTGGCATTATGCTGGTGCGTGAGCATCGCAAGGCTTCACTGGTGGGGTGAGAGGTTTCACCTGTCTGTGATATTTGCAGGAGTGCCTCGCAGGCGCGGCTTGTATTTAATGCGGGCTTTCGCGCCCGCCGGCGAGGTACTTTTCTTTGCTCCGCCAAAGAAAAGTACCCAAAAGAAAGGCGGCCCGGAGGCTTGCCCGCTACGCGGGTTCCCTCGGTAACTGCTCCCTGCGTTACTCTACCTCCTGCATCCCTGCAGTCGTGCGCTTCTCGTGAAAACCGGCGCTTGCTCAACTCGCGCTCTCGCTGCGCGAGACCGCTCAAACACACGCAAGCTTCATCCGGTTTTCACTGCGATGCTCGGCTGCGCCTACGGGGTTCAAGATCTACCCCTCCCGTAGCGCTCACCGAGTACCGCAGCCAATCCGGGGAACAGGCGCGCACCATGTCTGAGGG
>Ga0210123_1000225_pt1 | contig 37505 bp, 33 predicted proteins | sample Muzzi_PWB_D2_FD_185535 | JGI IMG/M metagenome (GOLD analysis project Ga0210123, IMG submission 185535) | Wetland microbial communities from San Francisco Bay, California, USA, that impact long-term carbon sequestration - Muzzi_PWB_D2 (SPAdes) | ecosystem: Environmental > Aquatic > Marine >... | reverse complement strand
TAAAATGAAGGCACCACAGTGATAAAGGAAAGCAGGATGACCGATATAAGAAAGCCAAGTTTTAATTTAAGTGCTGTATTCATGGATATCCTTGAGGTTTTCTATAAAGAGAAGCTCGACTAAATGCTGCAAGAATGATTGGTGTTAAACCCTGCGATTATACTCCAATGCCTGAATCTTGCAAGGTTCAGTGTATGATTATGAGAAAATCCCGGGAAGAAAGGCAAAATAATGCATCCGGCTGCTGTTTCTGTAATTTCGCCACGGTGCAGGGACGTATCGCTTATTGCTTCAATCTGTCCCGGAATTGATGACGCCGGTTTCGGACAGACAAAAAGATCCTTGCGCTTATGAGAGCCGGAAAGTACATTTCTTGCTGTTCGTCTATAAAACACCGAGAAGAATGGTGGCAGCAGCTCTCTGAAACATTCCGGTTTGGAATTGGGAGCGGGGATGGTCCGGAAGTGCCTGTGAACCACTTAAAATACGTTTCCTGTAACTAATTTTCCCAAGAGAGACCAGGTGTATACCCAGATATATATATTGCGATTTCCAAAAGATACCAGTGATCAACCGTTTATTTATCGTCTGGTGAAAGAATATGATATTGAGTTCAATATTCTCAAAGCCGATATTCTTCTACAGCGCGAAGGACTGATGATCATCGAGCTGAAAAGCAGTTCCAAGACAAATGTAAAGGCCGGGCTGGACTATTTGCGAAACCTGGGGGTTCAGATTGAACGGATGGCGGCGAGAATACGGCGGGATGAAGAGAAATGTTTCCAGTGTGGGGCCTGTACCGGTGTCTGTTCCTCCGGCGCCCTCTATGTGCAGCGGCCGGAGATGGCGATCATTTTCGATGCCGAAAAATGTACCGGATGCAGCCTGTGTGTGCCCATTTGTCCTGTGCGGGCTATGGAAGTATCCCTTGACGATAACTGGTTCTTTTCCGAAAAATTTATGATGTAGTCCGGGTGGGTAGTGCAATTCAACCGGAACAATTCACTTGTGCTGCCCTGGAGCGGTGTGGTGCTGCAGTACCTGGGAAATACTTCTATCATCCGGCAGATGAGCTTTGATAAGGACTCGACTGACTGATGGAGGTACCCTTGCTTGATGTTTTCTCTTATCGTTGCACCGGGGCCGTAGTGTTTTCCTCGGCGTCCTTCCCTCCAAAAATAGACCACTCCGGCAGGTTCAGCTTGGGGAACCACGAGGTCAGGCGTGATCTAGGAGGATTGCCTGCCTCAATTCGGGCCAGCAGATCCCTGGCTTTTTCGGCAATAGTCGACTCCGGGTACAAAGCCAGGAGATATTTCAATCGAACCTTCGCCTGGTCGTATTTCGCTGTTCGCACATAATATTCGACTACAAAATATTCATGGTTCGCCAGAAACTCCGTTGCTGCATTTATCCGCGCTTTTGCTTCATCGGTGTATGGTGAGTTGGGATAGGCTTTTAACAGCTGTTTGAACAACTCAATTGATTTGACCGCTCCGGCGGTATCCCTGTCAATCCGGTCAATCTGTTTATAGTTGCACATTGCCTTCTGGAACATCACATACGGCATGCTTTCGTTGGTGGGATGCCGATTTTCAAACGCTTCATATAAAGCTAAAGCTTCCACATAACGTTCAAGGTAATAGCTACAGTCCGCTGCTTTCAGTTCGGCAAGCGTCGCCTCCGAGCTGAAAGGATATTTGTCGAGGATTTCCTGAAAAAATTCGATGGCAGTAAAATACTTCCCGACATTGTAGTCGTCCATGCCCCGTATCAACAGACCTTTGGCCGGCAGATTTATGTCCGGGCCGGCAATCTCGTTGCCTTCCTCATCTATTGATGTGAAATTGAAGGTCTTTTTTAATTCGCTGCAGCCGCTGACGCTGAGGACCAGGAGGATGAGCAGCACCGGGGCTAAAAAACCATGCAGAGAGTATTTTGTGAGGAGGTTCATCGTTGTCTTATGTGTTGGATTTTTTCAGGTTTTGCAAGAAATTTTCGGCAGCCAGAACTGCGACGGCACCCTCGCCGGCGGCGTTGACTATCTGACGGACATTCTTGCTGCAGATATCACCGGCAGCATAGATGCCGGGAATAGCTGTCTGCGACTCTTTGTCGATGGGAATAAAACCCCATTTATCCGTTTGAAGCTGTTTCAATGGCAGGCCATCATTATTGGGAGAGACTCCGATGAGAATGAAAACGCCCTGGACCTTGAGAGTTGAGGTGGTTCCGTCATTGGCAAGAAGGTTGAGGTATTCCACTTCCTTTTTACCCTCGATTGAGGTAACCCTGGTGTTCCAGATGTAGTCGATCTTGTCGTTGGCAAAGGCGATTTCCTGAATGATCTTGGTTGCCCGGAGTTCCTCCCTTCGGTGAATAACCGTCACTCTGCTGGCAAATTTAGTCAGGTACTCGGCTTCCTGGATGGCAGTATTGCCACCCCCGACGATGGCCACATGCATATTTCGGTAGAAAGGGGCGTCGCAAGTCCCACAATAGGAAACGCCTTTGCCCCGCAATTCATTTTCTCCAGGGACATTTAAGGTATTGGCACTGGCACCGGTGCAGATTATCAAGGTGTGGCAGCTGATCTGCCCTCCGTCTTCGAGGTGCAGAATCTTTTTTTTACCGTCATTTGGGTCAACTCTGGTCACGCTGGCGAGTTCGATATTCAGGTCAAACTTCTTGGCATGCTGCGTCATCTTTTCGGCAAGATCAAAGCCCGTCAGCCCGTCAGGGAAACCAGGGTAATTGTCAACCCAGTCGGTAAGCAAGACCTGTCCCCCCGGTGCCCCTTTCTCGATAAGGACATGGTCAAGTCGAGCCCGGGCAGCATAGAGGCCGGCCGACAAGCCGGCCGGCCCCCCACCTAGAATAACCAGGTCGTAATGATCTTTCATCGGAGTCAGCAGTTCCTGAAAATAATAAAAAAAGCTGCCTACCCTGCATAGTAACCAACATAAAACAGGAGAGACAGCTATTATTTTTTATTTGGCTTTGTCGATGAGTGCGACGAGCTGTGCTTTGCCGACTGAACCGGTAATCTGATCGACAACTTGACCGCCTTTGAACAGAATCAGCGTCGGAATGGCGCGAATGCCAAATTTACCGGGAGTTGCTGGATTGTCGTCAACATTCATTTTTGCAATGGTTATTTTTCCTTCATACTCAGTGGCGAGATCCTCAATCACCGGTCCGATGGCTTTACAAGGTCCACACCATGGGGCCCAGAAGTCAACCAGGGTTGGTTGCTCTGATTTGACCACAGCATCAAACCCTGCATCGTTTAGTTGCTGGACTTTATCACTTGCCATTATTTTCTCCTTTACTAATGAGATTAAATTAAGTCTGAATGCATAGATGAGAGTAATCCCTGAACAAGGAACAAATCTTCAGCTACTTTACCTTCTGCTCCAAGGGCTGACAAGCAGAAAAAATGGTTCAACCCGGGGCAAAAAAGGTGGACAACATGCGAATTCCTACTTTGCGCATCAATCATAGATAATCAAGGGGTGGAAAATTGGCAGAAAAACATCGACCGTGCTATATTGTATCCCCATACAATAGAGCTGCAATCCATACCGGCGGAGATTTCTGTCTCTGCCATTTTGTTCTTAAAACAGCACAAACGAGATCATTTACCAAAAGGAGTCACTCATGAAATGTACTGCCTCGGCACAACTTTTTGCACAGGCAAAAAAATATATCCCCGGTGGTGTCAACAGTCCGGTAAGAGCCTGCCGGTCGGTGGGGTGCGATCCCATCTTTATCACTAAAGGACTGGGGGCAACTTTAACCGATGCAGATGGTAACGAGTATGTTGACTTCGTCTGTTCCTGGGGGCCGTTGATCGTCGGCCATGCCCATCCCGATATTGTTGGAGCCGTACAGCGGGCAGCGGCATCGGGCACCAGTTTCGGCGCGACGACACCGGTGGAAATCGATCTGGCAGCCATGGTTGTTGAAGCTCTGGACTCGGTGGAAAAGGTCAGGTTCGTCAACTCGGGAACCGAAGCGACCATGAGTGCCGTCCGGCTGGCGCGAGGCTATACCGGCAGGAAGGTCGTTGTCAAATTTGACGGCTGTTACCACGGCCATGCCGACTCGTTTCTGGTGAAGGCCGGGTCCGGGATAATAACCCTTGGCATCCCGGGGAGCCCGGGGGTGCCTGATGACATTGTCAAAAATACCATCTCCATCCCCTACAACGACCTGGAAGCATTGGAGAGAACCCTGAGAGATGACAAGCTGGAGATTGCCTGTGTCATCGTCGAGCCGGTGGCCGGCAATATGGGTTGTGTGCCGCCTGCGCCCGGTTTTCTCGAAAAGCTGCGCAAGCTGACCCACGAGCTGGGAATTGTCCTTATTTTCGATGAGGTCATTACCGGCTTCAGGCTTGGCTACGGTGGAGCACAGCAGTATTATAATATCGCCCCCGATCTCACCTGTCTTGGCAAAATTATCGGCGGCGGCCTGCCGGTCGGTGCCTATGGCGGCAAGGCCGAAATCATGAATTGTATCGCTCCGGATGGTCCTGTCTACCAGGCCGGCACCCTTTCCGGTAATCCTCTTGCCATGGCTGCGGGAATCGCCAATCTGAAACTCTTGCAGCAGCCGGGTTTTTACGAGCGCCTTGAAGAAAAAGCGGCAGGATTTGCCAGCAGACTGGACGATCTTGCCGCCACGATTGGAATTCCGGTGCAGCTTAATCGAGTCGGCAGTATGATGACCGCCTTTTTCGCGACGGAGCAGGTCACCGATTTTACCTCGGCGATGAAAGCCGATGCACAGAGATATGGTCAACATTATCGGCAAATGCTGGCCGGGGGAATATACCTGGCTCCCTCGCAGTTTGAAACGGCTTTCATCTCGGCGGCCCAGAGTGAAGAGGACCTTGAGAAGGCAATAAAAATGACTGAATGGTCATTCAAAAAATTGCTCGAAAAGTGAAATTTTATTGACTTTGGCATGGAGTCATGCTACCAAAGTCGTTTATATTAAAATGAATTGCAGCGATTACAGAAGTGGGTGAACAAGATGGGAGATGTGAAGAAGGAATTTGTTCAGCTGCTGGCGAATTATGGCCATATCGGCTTTACCTTTGTTGCTGCGATAGTCATTGGGATGGGTGGCGGCATTTATCTCGATCAGAAAGTTTTTGATGGCCGCACCTCTCCGTGGTTTACCTTTATCGGTTTGGCTTTTGGTATCGCTGCCGGTTACAAAACCTTATTTGAGGTCATCTGGCGGGAGAGGAAAACCAAAGAAAAGAAGGACCACGAAGAGTAGAGGGGTATGTGACGGAGAACGAGTTAGCCCTGCAGAAAATGCAGGTAATAAGCTGGACCCTGCTGGCGGTAATGACTCTTTGTTCAGTGGTGCTCGTCTCACCGAGGTTTGCCTGGTCGGTTTTTGCCGGGGGTGTTGTTTCTATCTGCAGCTTCTGGGTGTCGAACAAGGATGTCCTGAGGTTGATAGATTCAGTTACCTCGCTGTCTTCGCTTGAAGACCGGAAAGCACAGGCTCAGCAGGGGCAGAAGGGATACCTGCTGAAATTCTGGATACGTATTGTACTTATAGGTATTGTGCTGTTTTTGCTGATTAACAGCAAAGCAGTCAATATCTTTGGCTTGATTTTAGGGTTGTCAACGGTAGTGCTGGCGATCATTTTCATCGCCTTGAACATGGCCAGGCACTATTTCTTCAGAGGGAGGAGGTAAAAGGAGTTATGGAACATCCGATACTATTTATTTCAATTATCCTTGAAAAACTGGGGCTCCCCGTCCCGCACGGTCCGGTAGGCCATACGTTTATTGAGCAGCTCTGTGCCCCGTACATGACCTACACCTGGCTGGTGATGGCATTTCTTATCATTGTGTCCAGGCTGACCCTCGGCAATCTGGAAATGATCCCGGGCAAGGGCCAGAATTTTTGGGAACTGGTTGTCGGCGGTATGGATGACTTCTTTGCCGACAATATGGGCCGGGAGATGGCCGATAAGTTTTTTCCAATGATCGCAACCTTCGCTCTGTATATCGGTGTTGCCAACCTCATCGGCCTCATCCCGGGGTTCATGTCGCCGACTTCAAGTCTTAACACCACCCTGGCTTTGACCATTATCGTCTGGATAAGTCACCATATCATTGGTTTTCGTGAGCACGGCCTGAACTACTACAAACATTTTATGGGCCCGATCTGGTGGCTGGTACCCCTGCTGTTGCCGATCGAGCTCATCAGTAACCTGGCACGGCTCATCTCTCTGTCCATCCGTCTTTTTGGTAATATCATGGCCAAGGAGACACTGCTGGCGATTCTGTTCATGCTGGCCGGTGGATTCTTTGCTCCGCTGCCGATCATGCTGCTCGGCGTGCTGGTGTCCATTGTCCAGGCCATGGTTTTTGTCCTGCTGACCGTGGTCTATTTTTCCCAGGCACAGGAACACGCACATTAAAGTCCATATCCCGATTAAATCGATTGCCAGGGATACGTTCTTTTCGTCAAAATATTGGATTTAGTAGGAAAAGATTAAAGAAGAAGGCCAAAACACTAAACTTTTTAAGGAGAAAACAATGGAAGGAAATCTTCAGTTAGCTTTGATTTGCGTAGGTGCTGCACTGTCAATCGGTCTTGCCGGACTGGGCGCTGGTATCGGTATCGGTTCTGTTGGTAATGGTGCATGTCAGGGACTTGCCAGGAACCCTGAAGTACAGCCTAAATTGATGGTTTTCATGATCCTCGGTATGGCACTTGCCGAGTCCGTTGCTATTTACGGACTGGTTATTTCTCTGATTCTTCTTTACGCAAACCCGCTCTTGGGATAAGAAGCTGAGAAAATAACGATCGATCGATGATCGTAGAAACGGGCTGCAGAGAAATCTGCAGCCCGTTTCCTTTTCGTGGGGACGAGGGATACGAGATGTCTGGAGATGGCCTATGACTGTAAATTCCGATGAACATATAATCATCCATCCACGCAGAAATAAAAATGAGCAGCCGCTTCCGGCCAATGGTCTTTTGCTGGTCAATCCATCGGAAGCCTCTCAACTCATGGGACGATTGCAGGACGGCGGTGCAGAGTCGCGGTTCCTCTTCAATTCAGGTCTTGTTGTAACTGGTAAATCGCCATATTTTGCTGCTGGTCCGGCCATCGGGGCGCCCATGGCGGCGCTTACCCTGGAAAAGTTGATTGCTCTTGGGGCAAAAAGGGTTATCCTTTTCGGTTGGTGCGGGGCAATCTCCCAGGGTTTGAAGGTGGGAGACATCCTTGTTCCTGCCCGGGCTCTTTCAGGGGAAGGCACCTCCAGGTATTATTTTCCGGATACTCAGGTGGAGCCTGACGTAAAACTGAGTGCTGAGGTACGGAAGGTTCTGGCGGACAATGGCCTTCCGGTTCACCAGGACTGTGTCTGGTCAACCGATGCAGTGTATCGGGAAGATAGGCGTCTTCTGAAAAAACTCTGTTGGGAGAAGGGTGTTGGCGCCGTTGATATGGAATTTTCGGCCCTTTGTGCCGTCGCCAAATTCCGGCAGATTGAGTTTGCTGCGGTATTGACAGTGTCCGACGAACTCTGGGGTGACAGCTGGCGACCAGGTTTTGCGAAAAAGATATTTCAGAAACAAAAGCAAGCGGCAATGGATCTGCTTCTTTGCCACATTGACCGTTTTGGAGAAAATTAATGGCTCGTTTTCATCTCATCAGTTTAGGTTGTGCCAAAAATCTTGTCGACTCGGAGGTTATGCTCGGCTCCCTGGCGGCCGGCGGCTGGGAGCTGGTGGATGACCCTGATGAAGCCGGCCTCCTCATCCTCAATACCTGTGGCTTTATTCAGCCGGCAGTGGAGGAAGCCATCGGGGAAATGTTAGAGCTTGTCAGGATCAAGGAGCGGTCGCCGGAAAAAAAAATTGTTGTGGTCGGCTGCCTCGTCCAGCGCTACCAGGAAAAATTGTCGGAGGAACTCCCTGAAGTAGACCTTTTCCTCGGCACCGAGGCCGCAGCAGACCTTGCCGATTATGTAGCACAGCTGTTCGACGGCGTCTTGTCGCAAAGGGTTTTATTGCCGGGTCGCAACCTGATGTCCAGCACTACTCCCCGTATCGTCTCAACACCCGGATTCAGGGCATGGTTGAAGATAACCGAAGGTTGCGACAACAGGTGTTCCTACTGCATGATTCCAACTATTCGCGGGCCGTTGCGGAGTCGGAGTATCGATGATCTTGTCTTTGAGGCGCAGAATTTACAGGAATATGGGGTAAAAGAACTTTCCCTCATTGCCCAGGATAGTACAGCCTACGGCAATGATCTTGGTGAAAATGACAATATCGTCCATCTGATGGAACAACTGCTGCAGCGAACTTCCATTGAGTGGTTGCGCCTGCTGTATCTCTATCCAACCGGAATAAGTGATGCCCTCCTGCAGTTAATGGCAGACAATAGTCGTATCGTTCCCTATCTCGACATCCCGATGCAGCATGTCAGTGATCGGATCCTTCGGTCGATGAATCGCCGCTATGGAGCAGAGCAGTTAAGTACAACCATCAGTCAGATGAGAACCATATTGCCTGACATTGCTCTTCGAACCACATTCCTTGTCGGCTTTCCCGGGGAAACGGAAAATGATTTTCTTGAGCTGGAGACCTTTTTACGACGTACCAACCTCGACCATGTCGGCATCTTCGCCTATGCCAATGAAGAAGGATGTCCGTCGGAAAACTTTGCCGGCCAGGTACCGGAAGAGGAAAAACTGCGACGGCGCGACTATCTGCTTGCGGTGCAGGCGGAGCTGTCCTCATCCATTCAGAAAAAATATCTGGGCCGGGTGGAACCGGTGCTGGTGGAAGGATTGAGCCGGGAAACCGATCTTTTGCTGGAAGGGAGGACCAGATTTCAGGCGCCGGAGGTTGATGGCTGTGTCTATCTAAACGACGGCACGGCCAGGCCGGGGGATATAGTTCAGGTGCGCATCACCGAAACGCAGGTATATGACCTGGTAGGTGAGATTCTAGGTGGATAAGGCAGGATGATCAATGATCAGGTAAACCGCACTGCATTATAACAACGCCCGGAAGGGCTCTGTCACGTGCCGGACGCTGTTCGGACAAGCTGCAATTCGCCAGTGATTTACTTGCCGTTATTTACTTTTTCCCGCAGTTCTTTGCCTACTTTGAAAAAAGGCAGTCTTTTGGGCTTGACCTGAATCTTCTTCCCGGTTTTGGGATTCCTGCCTTCGTATGAATCATATTTCTTGATAACAAAGCTGCCAAAGCCGCGAATCTCAATGCTCTCTCCCTTGGCAAGGGCTTCGGTCATCGTCTCAATAACGGTATTGGTTATTGCGGCGGCTTCGCGATGAGGAACATTAATATCCTGTGCCAATGCCTCGATGAGTTCTGATTTATTCATACGTAACTCCTGTCTCCGAAAATCAAATTAAGGTCTGAGATACACCTGCATTTGCCTAATAATATTGGCGAAAAGGAGATGAGGTCCTTGTCTTTCGATAGAAGCTGAAAAGCCAAAATAGCTGAAAATTCAAGGCGTTACGTGCGAACAAATGCGCTTCGAACAAAGACTGCCCTCCCCTAACTATTTAGATTTAATCAGCTATTTGGGGATTTGTAAAGAAAATTCTATAAAAAGATCTTTTTTAAATCTGAAGGGTTAAGTTGTCTATAGTCCCCAAGGGGGAGACGGCCGAGAACGAGTCTTCCGTAGGCCGTTCGCTTAAGGTGAAGGACAGGGGCCCCTATGGCAGCAAACATTTTCTTCACCTGGCGCTTCCTGCCTTCATGGATGACAATCTGCATCAGACGGTTCGGACCTTTCTTGGCAAGCACGGTAATCACTGCAGGAGAAGTCATCTTTCCTTCCAGAAAGATGCCGCGTTCTAGAAGAGCAAGCTGCTCCGCTTTTGGGCAGCCCTTGACCAGCGCCTGATAGGTTTTGTTGATGTTGTAGCGTGGATGCTGGATTTTTTGAGCAAATTCTCCGTCATTGGTCAGGATCAATGCGCCTTCGGTATCCAGATCCAGTCTGCCCACCGGAAAAAGACGGGCTTTGCTCTCTTTGATAAGAGAGGTGACAATCGGTCTGCCCTGTGGGTCGGAGAGGGTGGTCACATAGCCTTTGGGTTTATTGAGTAGATAGTAAACCGGCTTTTCCCTGGCAGCGATCGGTTTGCCATCGAAAGTAACCTTGTTTTGCCCGGGAAGAACCGAAACTCCCATTTCTGTTTGAACCACCCCGTCGATGGCAATCCGGCCGGCCCTGATGTACTCTTCAGCCTTGCGCCGGGATGCTATGCCGCACTGGGCGATATATTTCTGCAGGCGTATGGGACCGGTCATCGCCATTTTGCGGGAATAATCCGCAGAAATTTACGGTCTACCAATTCTTTTGTTGGACCATCTACCTCAAGGACATCAGTATACCATGGTTTCATCCGGCAATCGATGGTAACGGGAGCCTGGAGGCCGACATGAAACCGGCTGACCGAGACGGCCCTGCCATGAATATCGGCAGCCGGCTCAAAGCGGGTGAACATTGTCCAGAGAAAATTCTGCATGGAAGAAATCGTCTCCCGGCAGTTATCCACGAGGACGATGACCGGCCATTGCCTGAGATCGTCATGTTCGGAAAGACGTTTGGCAAGACCAGGATCCTCGTGGTAAGAGCAACCTTCTACGACCAGGGTACCGGGCAGAAAGACATCCGGTTGTCTGCAGCCATGGGGCAAGGTTCCGGAAAAACCGGTCGGTAAGTCTCGAATCTTTTCTTTGCCAAGACCCATGAGCATGGCTTTCGACCCTTTGTTGACGGACGGGCCGGTGTAGTCGAGAGTGTCCTGGGAAACATTGGCAAAGACGAACAGGTCCTGTTGCCACTGGACCCGCTCAAGTACATGGGTCCACAGCCGACCGAAATCGGTGATGTCGACATCCCCGTCGGTGACGAGGAGAAATTTGGTCAGAGAGAGCTGCCCTTCGCCGAGCACTCGCAGGCCGCAGGCAAAGGCCTCCCTCGGATATCTATCGGCCACCTTTGCCGCAGCAAGACAATGAAAGCCGGTTTCCCCAAAGGTTTTCAATTCCCTTACCCCTTTCATCACCAGGGGGAAGAGGGGCGAGAGCAGGTCCTGAAGAAAATCGCCGATGAAAAAATCCTCCTGCCGGGGACGACCGACAACGGTAGCCGGATAAATAGCATTGTTTCTGTGATACAGATGACTCACCTGGAAGACCGGATAGTCGTGCTGCAGGGAATCGTAGCCATAATGGTCGCCAAAAGGCCCCTCCGGCCGGCGAAGGTGCGGAGGCACCTGACCTTTGATGGCAAATTCAGCGTTGGCGACCAGCCGGTGTCCGCCTAAAGGATCGTCGGTCATACGGAGTTTTTCGCCGATGAGCAGGGAGGTCAGTATCAGCTCCGGCAAATCCTCGGGAAGCGGGGCAATGGCCGCGAGCATCAGGGACGGTGGACCGCCGATATAAAGGGTCAGAGGCAGGGCGAGGTTCTGTCTTTCCGCTTCGAAGTAATGATATCCCCCGCCCTTATGGATCTGCCAGTGTATCCCGGTGGTGGTATCGTCGTGTCGCTGGATCCGGTACATGCCGAGGTTGTGCCCCCTGCCGTCGGGATGCTCGGTATAGACCAGCGGCAGGGTGACAAAGGGGCCGCCGTCACTGTGCCAGGAGGTAAGCAGCGGCAGAGAACTGAGCTTTGCCGGTATCTGGCTGTTTTCCAGGATAGGCCCGTCCTTGACTTTTTTCAGGCCTATTTTCAGCCCATCGAAAAAAAGCTTGCGGTTCTCCCAGATCTTCCCGGCCGAGAGCGGCATGATCGACTCGGCGAGATGTACCACATCGCGGACGAATTGTTGCGGCCTGCTGCCAAAAGCCAGCTCAAGTCTTGCGCCCGTGCCAAAGAGATTGGTGGTCACCGGAAATTTCGATCCTTTCACCTTGGTAAAGAGCAGGGCGGGACCGCTTCCGGCGATAACGCGTCGATGGATTTCTGCGATCTCCAGATAGGGATCGACCTCTTCATCGATAATGAGCAGCTGATCTTCTTTCTTCAATACTTCAAGATAGCTACGAAGGTCGTAGAGTTTGCTTATGGCCACTGCTTACTCCTTGTGTTCGTGGTGATGATGGGTGTCGCCAAGAAATAAGCTATGGTATTCGGATTCGCTGAGATGTTTTCGCAGCAGGTCCATAAAATGATCGACCAGCATAATGATCTCTTCGCTGGACAGGCGCTCGGCAAAAAGTTGCGCAAAGTCTTCCTGTCCGCCAAGTCTTAAGAAGGTGGCGAGGGATTGACGATCAAGTTTCTCGGTGAGTCCGAAACATATCTTCGATGGGTCCGGTTTCATTGTCAGCAATCAGATACCGTCCGAATGCGACTGCACTTGGTCGGCGATAATTTTCCAGTGAATGGAACGACTCCGGGGACCATCAAATTCACAGAAAAAAACCTTCTGCCAGGTGCCGAGCTGAAGGCTGCCGTTCTTTATATGAATAGTCAGTGAACTCCCGGTCAGCAGGGCCATGAGGTGAGCGGGAGAATTGCCTTCCGCGTGCCGGTAATTGAGATTGCCGGGGACAATATGCTCGAGGCCGCTGATAATATCGAGACAGACATCGGGGTCGGCACCTTCGTTGATGGTGAGTCCGGCGGTGGTATGTGGATTGAAGAGAGAGAGTATCCCGGACGAAATGGACCGGCTTTTGATAACTTTGTCAAGGTCAGTGGTGATATTGACAAGTTCCCTTTTCGCTGTAGTACTGATTTTCAATTTGCCGCTCAGCATATGTTCTCCTGTATAATTGCTTACTAGGGTGGCTGCGCTTCATTCCCCTAAACGAGAGAATGCAGAATAATTCATTATGTCTTGAAAAGACAAGAGAATACTAAAATGACCAATGGAATTACCGTGAAATTAACAAGTATATGTTCTTTTTAGCCGACGGTCAATCCTTGTCAACAGATCACCTCGGTCAATAATGGCGTTGCTTTGTCCACAGCAGTCCAGGCGAAAAATAAACCAGGGAGGTTGATACGTAAAGGTTTTTTGGCCAAGCCCGGATGCCGTGATATCTTGGTGTTGACTCGGCTCTTTACCTCATTTCCGGGTGAGAATTCTGGTAGACTTGACATCGGTTCTTTCGCGAATACTATAGTGAACTGTATGTGCATTTATATAAATTCGCAAAGCTTAGATCGAGTGGGGCTAGAACAACTTTGGCAAGACAAGAAGAGCAGATTAGAAAAATATGGATGCTCAGTCGGGAGTATGGAAATATAGCCGGTGCCGGCGGCGTAAAAGATGTTGCCAGCCAGTTGGCGGAAACACTTGCCCGATGGACAGGACGTTCGCTCCATGTAGTGCTCCCTCTGTACGGCTTTCTGGATGTACGGGCTCTTGGTTTTTGCCCCTTACTGGATCCCCTGTGTCCTGGTCGGATATTGCAGCTGCAGGTCGATATGGCCCAACCGGACCGCTTTATTACTGAAGCTGTCTGTTATTTTTATCAAAAGATCAATAAGGTGCACATATATCTCGTCGATGCGGCGCGATTCCGTGAAAAGACAGATGTCTATACCTATACGGAAGTGGACGAACAACAATTGTCCTGGCAGAAAAAATCGATGGGACACTATGACTTTTTTGCCATGAACCTGTTGCACCAGAAAGCTGCGCTTGAGCTGATGATCTGTCTCGGTGAAAAACCCGATGTGATCCATTGTCATGATGGACATACCGCCATTCTTCCGGCATTGATCCGTGAAATACCGGGATATCGCAGCTATTTCAGGGGAACAGCCTGTCTGGTGACTATGCACAATGCAGGCTACGGTTATCATCAGGAAATAGCCGATATTCCCTATACTCGATCCATTACCGGTCTGCCTGACCATGTTATTGACTCCAATCAGCTGGATCAGAAATTCGATCCTTTTCTGGTAGCCGGTCAGTATGCGGTGATGAATACGGTCAGTGAGAACTATGCAAGAGAATTGCAGGAAACAGAGAGTGATCGGCTGACAGGCTGGCTGGGACATGAATTGAAAAAACGTGACGTTGTCCTGGAGGGAGTGACGAACGGCATAGATCCGGCTTTCTTCTCGTCAACGCTTCTCGCCTCCGGTAACCCGGCTATGTCGTTTGATCCCGGGAGAAAAGATGATGATCTCTCTGGTAAAAATCGCTGTAAAATTGATCTCATGGAACAGATTTCGACCGGTGATGCTGTAAAAGGGGTCAAACGATTCGGTACCTTGCAGAGCGGGGAGAAGTATCCGCTCTTTACCTTTATCGGCCGCCTGAGCGAGCAGAAAGGGGTTGATACCCTGCTCGAGGTGTTGGGAGTTCTCTTGCACAAAGAACCGCATATGATGATGCTTGTTCTGGGCACTGGGGGCGACCGCTTTGAATCCCAGCTGATCCGGCTTGCGGAAAGTGAGCAGTTTCGCGGTCGCATGTGTTTTTTGAAAGGTTATAATCCGGAACTGGCCAACAGAATTTATGCCGCAGGTGATTTTTTTATTGTTCCATCAAGATACGAACCATGCGGGCTGACGGATTTTATCGCACAGCTTTTTGGCAATATTCCTGTCGTGCACCATGTCGGGGGCCTTGTGAAGGTGAAAGATGGTGTCACCGGAATAGCTTACCAGGGTGAATCTCCTGATGCGCTGCTCAGTGCTCTGCAAAGAGCCCTGGACTTGTATGGCGATCGGCCATTGAAGCGCAGAATTCAGCAGCAGGCAGTTGAGGAGATTTTGCAGAAATATACCTGGACAACCGTTATTCGCAAGTACCTGGAGCTCTACAAAAAAGCAAGAAAAGAACAGACCTGCCTGTAAAGACACAAAATTTTACCCCATTGGTTGCGTAGGTTGGATTGGAGAATCGGCCGGCAGATAACGATAGTCCGGCCTCCGAGAAGATGATCATCCGTAAAAGCGGCTTGATCGGCAAAAGAACAGGAGATGACTATGACAGTAAAAATAGGTATTAATGGTTTTGGTCGCATCGGGAGAAATATCTTCAGGGCGATAAGTAAAGACCCGGCGTTTTCTGATGTCCAGGTAGTGGCCATAAACGATTTAACCGACAACGCAACCCTGGCCCATCTTTTGAAATATGATTCGGTGATGGGGATTTATGAAAAAGATGTAGAGAGCAACGAAAGAGGCATCGTCGTTGATGGTCGGGAAATTGCGGTGTCCAGCCATCGCAATCCAGCCGATATCCCATGGGGAGCCCTGGGGGTTGAATATGTCGCGGAATGTACCGGAATTTTTCGGGACGGCGAGTCCGCTCAGGGCCATCTTGACGGGGGCGCCGGCAAGGTAATTATTTCTGCACCGGCCAAAGGCAATGTAAAAACCTTTGTCATGGGTGTCAACGAAGATGAATACGACCCGACCGTCCACCATGTGGTTTCCAACGCCTCCTGTACGACCAACTGCCTGGCGCCTTTTGCCAAGGTGATTCTCGATAAATTTGGCATCAAACGCGGCCTGATGACCACGATCCACGCCTATACCGGCGACCAGCGCCTGCTTGATTTTCCCCATTCCGACCCGCGCCGGGCAAGAGCGGCGGCGCTGTCGATGATTCCAACCAAAACCGGTGCCGCAGCTGCGGTCTCTCTTGTTATTCCGGAGCTGAAGGGAAAATTTGACGGTCTTGCCGTTCGGGTGCCAACCCCCACCGTTTCTCTTGTTGATGCAGTAATGGAAGTGGAAAAAGAGACGACCGTAACCGAGGTGAATCAGGCCCTGAAAGAGGCGACAAACAGGTATCTCGGCTATACTGACTTACCACTGGTCTCAATCGATTTTCAGGGGGACGCCCATTCTTCGGTAATAGACGGCCAGTCAACCAAGGTAATCGGCACGACGGTGAAAGTGATGAGCTGGTATGATAACGAATGGGGGTATTCCAACCGAATGCTCGATCTTATTCTGCACATGGAGGCCAACAAGGCCATCTGACTCTACCCGTCATTTGTGGCAGGCAAAACAAAAAGCGCCTTTGAAGTTCTCTTCAAAGGCGCTTTTTTAACCCTTTGCCGGGAAATCAGGGTATTTTATCATAAACAGCGTCGACTTGCTGAGCGGGTGACAGGAAACTATTGCAGTTATTACCGAGAGATAGACGAGAGACGGATATGGGAAACCAAAAGAGTGGCACAACTATTGATTCCGATGCCTTAAAAGCCAACTTACTCGAAACCGCCGGACAGGTTGTCATTGATCCTGAATTTCAGGTCTTACTTGAAATCGTCGACCAATTTAAAGGCCTGCACTCGACTCTTGAAAAATTACTGTACGAGGTCTGTCATCCTTTTCGCAACTGGAAAATTGTTCTGCCGCAGCTCCGCAGCTTTGTCCTGAAAAACTTTAATTACTATAGAAAGCATGATAAAGGGCCGCAGGCCTTCAGGCTTTTTGCCGGTCTTTTTCTGACGGCACTGCAGGAGACAAAGCGTGATCCGGCGCTTCTATCCCAGGTGGTCGGCGCCCAAATGGTCTGGCTCGACAAGTTGGTCAATACCTTCGCAATAGACGATCTACGCAGATTTGAAGCGGAGCTGAACCGGGTATTCGACCATTTTCGGGAACTTGATAAAAGAGATCGATCGATCATGATCCAGATTGTGCACGGTCAGCATCCGCTCGGCAAGGTTGCTAAGCGGCTTTTGGAGGTGACAGCTGATAATCAGGGCCAGTTCAATTTTTTCCCGTTGGCCAGACTCGTACAGACCATCCTGAGCCGCTGCTATGGGTATTGGCTGCGGGAGGATGATCCGCTCAGCTGGTTTCTTGATCGTTGTGCTATTCCTGCGACCGATTTCCATTCTTCGCAATTGTTTCAGCCGATCTGTCATGAGGTCATGGAGGATCACCTCAGGGCCTTGCAGGCACTGGAGCTGGAAAAAATACCAAGAGAGTGTGTCCGGGAAATGCTGGGAATGCCGGATCATATAGATATCGTCAAGTATTACCGTGATATGCCCGGAAAGCTCGTGGAGGCTGAAGAGGTCTTCAGGCAATTAGAGCAAAAGGGCAGACCCTTTACGCATTATTTCAATGAGAATAGGAAGCTGCTTTTTCTCTTCAAAATCATGGATACCAAAGGATTGTATCTTATCCATGAGGAAACTCTGCGGGAGATCAACCGCAGTCTGGTCCAGCTGATCCGCGAACAGAGTTTTGAGGAGATCGAGGAATTTCTGCTGACCGCTTTCGAACTGCTCAAGGCCAATGTCCGTAAATATCCCCATACTTCCCTGCAGTGCATTCAGGTGCTGGGGGCAGAAGTCTTCGATCGTGGCAACAGCCGAATGGTTGAGGCGTTTCTCTGGGGGGTGGTGCGCTTTGGCTTTCAGCATGCCAGTGTCGTCGGGGTAGATGAAAACTGGCAGCCCCTGGCCAATCCGGCCCATCTCGCTAATATCAGGGTATGGTTGCATCTGATCATGCGCGAACCCAAATGGTGCTCAACACTGTTTTCCGCTCTGATCATTCACCTGAAACTCTCCGGCACCTGCATTAAAGACACCGATCTGTTTCAGCGGGATATTACCCAACTGCTCAATCATCCGATTGAGCCAATATATAACCTGAGCAAACAGTTTGCCAAGCTGATGCCGGTTTTCTTTAATGAAATCGGGTCAGAAGGTGAGTTGCGGGATGTCTCTACCGAGCTTGACGAAATCCACAAACGAAAAGATGTCCTGATCCACTTTCTCAGGAAGCAGGGGCACGTGGAAAGCTCGAACCTCATCGTCGATTTTATCCAGGCAATAATTCTCTTCTGGAGGACCAGGGATAAGATGGTGCTCATTCCGTACATCCCGGAGGAGGTGTACAGCCAGGTGAAGCTCGAAGGTGAGTACATAGATGATCAGGTCGTCCTCAGTGCAAGATTTTGGCAGGAGATGGGGATCAGCAGGGTGGAGGGAATTCTTGCCCTTGATAACAGAAAAATTGCTGAATTCCTCCGTTGTCAAAAAGACCTCCATGCCCACGAGGTCAGGCGATTCGAATTGTTGATTCAGATGTACAAACTGCTCCATAAAAAATACAAGTTGGGATTTCTGCAGTTGCATACGGAAATCAGCAGAGCAGTCCATGATGGCTTTCCCGAGATGGAGCGGATTCTCTCCGGTCTCGACCATGCAGACACGGAGCAATGTCTGGATGGTTTGCTTACCGCCCTTGAAGGTTTACAGGAGATCATCCTTTCGGAGGAAACCTTCGAAGCCCAGGAGGATATTTATTACAAAAGGCATATCGCTGTTGATATCCCATCGGTATATGGCAGATATAAGGAACGGAAATTTGATGCTCTCAGCCTGACCTTTCGTCTTGAAAATCTGGCAAACCTGTATCTGGAGAAGCTGCCGGAGACGGTTAACCTGTCCATAATCACCCAGGCTACCTTCTACGATATCGTCCGTTGCATCAAGCTCTTTCAAAGAGCCCTGGTCATAGATGGCATTACCTCGCGCAGACTCTCTACCTATCTGGCGCTGCTGGAGAACTCCCTCAAGGTCAGGCGGTTTTCCTACACCCAGTACCTGGATATCTTTCGCGGCATGTCCGAGGGAGTGAAAGATATCATCTATGCCTTCTATACGAATATTCACCAGAATAATCTGTCGATTATCATCCCCCAGATCGGTCGGGAAAATATTCTCGATAAATTCAGGAACTTTTATGATGAATCGGAAACAGGAACCACTGTACAGCGATTATCGGAAATCTTTTTGCGTGAGTTGATCTCCTCGACCTTCGGCTTGCAGCATCTCGATAATTTCATCCTGCGCATTCTCCAGACCCTGGAAAATCAGAAAGATCTGCTCGATCAGGAGAAGCTTGATCTGCTCATGACATATAATCCGGAGAGAGCCCTGTCCCTGCTGCACAAGCCGAATCCATTCACCAACAATCTTATTCATCTTGGCAACAAAGGCTATAATCTGGCAACCCTGACCAGAGATGGCAAGAGAGTTCCCCCTGCTTTTGTCATCACCACCGAAATCTTTCGCTGCCGGGAGATTGTTTTTGGTTATGCCAAGACCCGTGATGATTTCATGCAGGGGGTTCGGCGTTCACTCACCGAGATTGAGCAGCTGACCGGCAGGACCTTTGGCTCTCCGGAATCGCCTTTGCTTCTGTCGGTTCGCAGTGGTGGTGCCATTTCCATGCCGGGAATGATGGCCACAGTGCATAATGTCGGATTCAACGAAGAGATGATTGCCGAATTCATTGCCAATAATGGCAATGCCTATCTTGCCTGGGACAATTATCGACGCTTCCTGCAGTCATGGGCGATGATCTCAGGTGTTGGCAGGGAGGATTTCCAGATCCTGATGAATAATGCCAAGGCCAAACACAAGGTGAGCCTGAAGAGACAATTTTCACCGGAACAGATGCAGGAACTGGCCCTCTCGTATCAGCAACTGGTTCGGAAGAAAGGCCTGAGCATCCCCGATGATCCGTGGTTGCAGTTGGTAAAGGCGATTCAACTGGTGCTTGACTCCTGGGAAACCAGGAAGGCGATCGAATACAGAAAAATCATGGATGTGTCCGATTCCTGGGGTACTGCAGTAATCGTCCAGGCGATGGTTTTTGGCAATAAGAGTGGCGAATCAGGGGCAGGGGTGGTCTTTACCGCACATCCCTATCGCAAAGTTCAACGGGTTGCTCTCTGGGGCGATTATGCCTACGGCGATCAGGGGGAAGATATCGTTTCCGGGCTGGTTTCCAGCTGTGCTGTTTCGATCGAACAGGCTAAAATTGATGGTCGATCGGTGGATGAGACCATGGAGGTACGGTTTCCTAAGATCTATAAGAGATTGCTGGAGATTTCCCGGGAACTGGTCTACGACAAACGATGGAATCCTCAGGAGATCGAGTTTACCTTTGAAGGGACTGAGCCGGAGGAACTCTATCTTCTGCAGACGCGAGATATGATAACCATCAAGAAAAAAGAACATCTCAATGTCTTTGTCGAAGGTGAGGCGCTGACAAGTGCTTATCTTGGTACAGGGGTTGGGGTGTCAGGATCGGCGCTCTCCGGTAGAGCAGTTTTCACCGAAGAAAATATAGGTGCTCTTCGAAAAACGGATCCCGGTACGCCGCTGATTCTTATCCGGCAGGACACCGTCCCTGAGGATATCAAGGTAGTCAGTGAGGCAGATGGTCTTCTTACCTCAAGGGGCGGACAAACCTCGCACGCTTCGGTTGTTGCGGTCCGGTTAGAGAAAACCTGTGTTGTTGGGTGCAGCAGTTTAAAGGTGTATGAAGCCGATCAGTATTGTGAAATAGCCGGGGTACGCATCGGCTTCGGCGATCCGGTATCTATCGATGGTAGAAATGGTCAGGTTTTGAACGGGATGCACCCGATCGTTGAGGAGTACCATATCCTGCCCATTTAGAGATTAAAGGGTAAGCAGGAAGGTGATCCGATCGTGTATTTTTTTATGTGCGTTTCTGCCCTGGGACGGTACAATAGTCCTGGTGGTAAAGTGTACAGCCTTCTTGTGTCAGGGTGTGTGGATATACCCTCGGGCGGAGGTGTTGGCTAACAGATCCATTGGAACAGTATGGGGAGGAGAGAGTGGATAAAAAATACAGAAAAGGGCCAAAGCTGTTTTCTCTGGCCAGGAAAAGGGCGCTTATGCTTGATGTTCCGCAGGAAAAAGGAGTGAAGCTTGCCGAACTGATCTGCAGAATTCAAGAAAAAGAAGGGAATCCACCCTGCTTTCGCCAAAAAAAACGCTGCAAAGAAACCTCCTGCTGCTGGCAGGCTTCCTGTGATGCGATCATGGAAGAAAAATAAATGGTTGCGCCCGGTTATCGACGTGTTTCCGGGATTCCGAGTTTTTTTAAGAGCAGCCCAAGGGGGCAGAACTTGGAAAATCCGAATTGCAGCAGGTTCAGACCGACAAACGCGGTGAAAAAAAGCCAGTATCTACTGTGAAAAGCCGGACTCGCCTCCACCCCCAGGCAGAGGCTGAGAAGAATAAATGATCCGGCAATGACATGTATCCAGTCTGAAACGATCATTGTAACATTTCCTGTATGATATTGGTAAGTGGAGCACTACGGCCCATTCCTGGGTTAAAAATTCGGGCAAAAAAGCATGCGCATTTTCTGGATAAGTTCCAGGATACGCTTGTCGGTAATCTTGTTAAAAATAAAATTTGCATCCTTCCTGTAATCGATGATTCCCTGGCTCCTCAAGATATTGAGATGCTGGGAAACGTTGGCATTGGTAGTCTGTACCTGGTCCCTCAGTTCACCAACCGAAAGCTCCTTGTCCTGAAGTAAACAGAGGATTTTCAACCGTATGGGGTGGGACATCGATTTGAGTAGCTTGGACATTGCCTCTATTTGTTCGTCTTGCATCGTCTCTCTCTGTAGAAGTATTTCATTTTTTAGTTTAATGCTTGCCTCGGTTTTGTAAAGCTATATTCTTCAGGACGGATTATTTTTCGGATGGAACCGATCAGAATCTGCTCGGATGGTGCAACAATACCGCCCGAATCCATACTATTGCAACATATATTTTCGTATCTTGTGCAAGGCACAATATCTGTTCATTCCTTTATCGCCGGAAAAGCTGAACTTGGTCACATGGGAGCAGTGGTATTATACATCAGTTGCTCTGATAGATGAAATAAATACTGCTTGCCTTGATCGGCAATGATGGGTAGGCTTTAATACCTTGCAGATTATTCCGTTTTTTCGCAAGAAACTATTATGTCTCAAGGCACTTATCCCACGTGTCGGGGTTAAACGTTGTTTCAGACAATGGTGTTGTGCGGGGGCTGTAGATATCTGACTGGGATCAGAGCGTTTCAGGAATGTGTTGCAGCAAGACCCTTCATTAGATTGTAAGGTGGCTGCAGCAGCCATGTCGATTTTGAGGAGATGGTATGATGGGCCGAGATGACAAGTCAAAATCAGCCCAGATAGGGGCTGCCCGGTGCCACAGTGAAAAGGACAATGTGGTATTGGAGGAAGTTGCTGAGAAGAAAAGTGTGGTTCTGGAGAAGATAGAGCACGCGAATTCTCTAATAGACCCAAACAAATATTGGTCGCAGCGGGCCGACGAATTGGTTTCCTGGTTCAAAAGATGGGACCGGGTGCTTGACGGTGATTTTGGTACCCCTGAGATAAAGTGGTTTCCCAAGGCCAAACTGAACGCGTCCTACAACTGTCTTGATCGCCATCTGGTCGACGGCAGACGCAATAAAGCTGCGCTTATCTGGCAGGGCGAAAAAGATAATGAGGTGAAGGTCTTCACCTATCAGATGCTCTTTTCCGAGGTCTGCCGGCTTGCCGGGGTCCTGAAAAAAAAGGGGGTTCGCAAGGGAGATTGTGTGGCCCTTTACCTGCCCATGATACCGGAGCTGGTCATAGCCGTTCTGGCTTGTGCGAGAATCGGCGCAGTTCATTGTGTCGTCTTCTCGGGATTTTCCTCGCTCAGTCTCCAGAGCAGGCTAAAGGACTGCCGGTCAAAGCTCATCATCACCGCCGATGCCGTCGTTCGTGCCGGCAGAACCATCCCCTTAAAGCCCAATGCCGATGAGGCGCTGGAGGAGTGCCGACAGGTTGCGAGCTGTATAGTTGTTCGACGGACCGACCGGGATATCACCATGAAGCCGGACAGGGACAGCTGGTGGCATGAGGAGATGTGCGCTCCGGATATCAAGGGGTATTGTGCAGCGGAGGAAATGGAGGCAAACGATCCCCTGTTTATTCTCTATACCTCGGGCTCGACCGGTAAGCCGAAAGGAGTGGTGCACAATACCGGCGGCTATCTGCTCTATGCCATGCATACCACCGAGGTTGTATTCGAACTGCAGGAGGACGATATCTTCTGGTGCACCGCGGACCTGGGCTGGATCACCGGGCATTCTTATTCCATCTACGGCCCTCTCGGAATGGGTGGCACGAGCCTGATCTACGAAGGCATACCGTTGTATCCCGAACCCGGCAGGTTCTGGCAGCTCGTTGAAAGATACCGGGTCAATGTTTTTTATACGGCCCCAACCGTTATTCGTGCCTTGATGCGATTTGGCTCCGAACCGGTCGAAAAATACGATCTCTCCTCTTTGCGTTTGCTGGCTTCTGTTGGGGAGCCGATAAATCCCGAGGCCTGGACTTGGTATCATGAACATATCGGTAAAAAACGGCTTCCTCTCCTCGATACCTGGTGGCAGACAGAAACAGGTGGCATAATGATTGCCCCCCGGCCCCATACCACCCTATTGAAACCGGGTTCTGCGGCCTTGCCCCTGGCAGGCATTGATGCCATTGTCGTTGATGAAACGGGCCGGGAGGTGGGCGTCAATGAAGGGGGGCGGCTGGTGATCCGCAGCCCGTGGCCGGGGATGTTGAAAGGGCTCCAAGGAGAAGGCGATATCTCTAGCAGCACCTTTCTCGATGTCGGCCAGGGAGGATATGATACGGGGGACGGCGCCCGCCGAGATGAGGACGGTTATTTCTGGATTACGGGCAGGCTCGATGATGTAATCAACGTCAGCGGACGAAGGCTTGGCACGGCGGAAATTGAATCGGCGCTCCTGACCCATCGAAGCGTTGCCGAAGCGGCGGTTGTCGGTATGCCCCACTCGCTCAAAGGGCAGGCAATCTATGCCTATGTAATGCTGAACGCCAATGTAGAACAGACACCGGAACTGCTGCAGGAGCTGCATCTTCATGTCCGGAATCAGATCGGTTCCCTTGCTTCGCCTGATGCTATCCAGTATACATCAGGCCTGCCGAAAACCAAGAGCGGTAAGATTATGCGCAGGGTACTGAAACGAATTGCTGCAGATGATTTTCAAAATTTTGGTGATATCTCGTCACTTGCCGATCCATCAGTCATTGCCGACCTCGTCGAAGGGAAAAAGGCCTTTTCGGTAACAGCCGTCCCCCGGGGAAACAAGGCCGAAGATGCATCAAAACGGTAATACCGGTTGGCTGTGTGTTACATTACGGTTGCCTGAGTATGTCTGGTAGCCCTGGACTGGATTTGATACCCCGATATTCACCAGCTTTGCTATGCCCACTCTTTAGTTTTGATCACACCATCTTTTTTTTGCTGATTAAAGGATATGCTTGAATCTCAAAGGAGAAACGGGTTTATTGTACAGGTTCTTTGACGGGTGGTTTTTTTATGGAGGAGAGACTATGAAAAAGAGACTTCTGACGCCGGATACTGTCTGTCTTCAGATTATCGATGTGCAGCAGAGTCTGATGGCAAAGATTCAAGGGACTGACAAGGTCGCCGCGACCGTAGAATTTATGATTCGTTGTGCCAAAATTCTTGCTATCCCAACCTTGGCCAACTCGCAGTATAAGAAGGGCTTGGGGGCTTATCTGCCGGGCATCGAAGCACTGCTCGACGATATTCCTCAGCTCGATAAGACGGAGTTCAATGCGGCGGCAAACGGTGCAACCGAATCGTTTCTGGACGACTTGCCGAAAGCGGTTTCCACCATTATCCTTGTCGGGGTCGAGACTCATATCTGTATTTACCAGACGGCCATGGGGCTTCTTGGCAGGGGCCTCGATGTCTGGGTTGTCACTGACGGCGTGTCATCGAGGCATATGGACGATCACCGGATTGGGCTCCTGCGGCTGCAGGAGATGGGGGTTGCCCTCGGCTCCTCGGAAATGCTGATCTACGAATTGCTGGGCAAGGCAGGCAGTCCTCAATTCAAACAGGTGCTGCCTCTTATTATTGCTCGGGACAAAGAACTTCTTTAACTCAGGTAAAACCGTCTTCATATCGACATGAAGAATGACAAACCCGTAAAAACCTTTAACAAAGGGATGGCTAAGTAGATAAGCGCAGACTTCGAAAAACCTCAGAAGGTGAAGATTTCTATGCCCTTTGGGTAGTTTTTGCGACGCCATCAAGAATAAAATATTCAATTAATTACGCACCACCGGAAAGTTATGAAAGGAAATGAAATTCGCAGCAGGTTTTTAGATTATTTTAAAAATCAGGGCCATATGGTTGTCGACAGTTCTTCTCTTGTGCCCAAAGATGATCCGACCCTCCTCTTTACCAACGCCGGTATGGTGCAGTTCAAGACGGTCTTCATGGGTGAAGACAAAAGGGAATACAACCGGGCGGTTACCAGCCAGCGCTGTGTTCGAGCCGGCGGCAAACACAATGATCTGGAAAATGTCGGCTATACGGCAAGACACCATACCTTTTTTGAAATGCTGGGTAATTTTTCCTTTGGCGACTATTTCAAAAAAGATGCCATACGTTTCGCCTGGGATTTTCTTACCGTCGAGCTGGGTTTGTCACCGGAAAACCTCTGGGTTTCGATCTTCGATGATGACGACGAAGCCCAGGAGCTGTGGGAGAAAATAGAAGATTTACCCAAAGGTCGCATCGTCAGGATGGGGGAAAAAGACAACTTCTGGGCCATGGGCGACACCGGTCCCTGCGGCCCATGTTCAGAGATCCACATCGATCAGGGACCGGATGCCGGTTGCGGCCGGCCGGATTGCGCGCTCGGCTGCGACTGTGATCGTTTTCTTGAACTCTGGAACCTGGTTTTTATGCAGTTCAACCGTGCTGAAGACGGAACCATGACCCCCCTGCCGAAACCGAGTATCGATACCGGAATGGGCCTGGAACGTGTGGCTGCAGTGCTGCAGGGCAAGTTCAATAATTATGACTCCGATCTTTTCTCCCCGATAATAGCTGCCCTGGAAGGACTCTCCGGCAAAAAATACGGGATAGATGGGCAGGATGATACCGCCATGCGGGTCATCGCCGATCACGCCAGGGCGACGACCTTTCTCGTCGCCGACGGGGTGCTGCCTTCCAACGAAGGACGCGGTTATGTGTTGAGAAGAATCATGCGCCGGGCGGTGCGTTACGGCAAAGCTCTTGGTCTGGATAAGCCTTTCATGGAACAGGTGACTGCAACCGTCTTGGCTGAGATGGACGTTGCCTACCCGCATTTGCTTGATGCGAAGTCACTTCTCGTCAAGGTGGTCAACAATGAGGAGGATCGGTTCAGGGAGACCCTGGAAAACGGTCTTGCCCTTCTCGATGAAGAGATCTCCCGCCTCAAGGCAGAAAAATCGCAGATCATCCCCGGTAGCTTTATCTTCAAACTCTACGACACCTTTGGGTTCCCGTTTGATATAGTCAGAGACATTGCTCTTGAGCGGGGCTTTGGTTTTGATGAAGCCGGCTTCGTTCGTGAGATGGAAAACCAGCGGCAGAAATCGCGGCATTCCCGGAAAGGTGAAGGGGTCAAACTGCTTGGCGAGGGAGTGAAAAACCTTGCATCGGAGGGTATAAAGACGGAATTCCTGGGCTATACCGAGCAGTCGGTTCGCACCAGAGTCCTGGGGCTGCTCAATATGGCCGGGGAGCGGGTCGAGGCGCTCGGCGCCGGACAGAGCGGTCGGCTCTTTGTCGGAAAAACGCCTTTTTACGCTGAAGCCGGTGGTCAGACGGGGGATTGCGGCGAGGTGAGCTGGGCCGGCGGCAGGGCCAAAGTGACCGGGACGACGGCTGAGGGGGAGAAGATCATTCTCCATGCCGTCGATGTTGAACAGGGGGAGCTGGCTGAGAAGACCGAGGTGACCCTCGTCGTGGACAGGGACCGTCGGCGGGCAATAGCCGCCCACCATTCGGCCACTCATCTACTGCAGGCGGCCCTCAGGAGTGTCCTTGGCGATCACGTCAAACAAGCCGGCTCGTTGGTTGAGCCCGATCGGCTGCGATTTGATTTCACTCATTTTTCACCGGTTTCTCCGGAAGAGATAGAGGCGATCGAATATCTGGTCAACGAAAGAATTTGGGAAAATATTCCGGTTGCGACGGAGGTTTTAGCCAGGGATGAGGCCATCAAAGGCGGGGCAACCGCCCTTTTCGGCGAGAAATATGATGAAAACGTCCGCGTTGTGTCTATGGCTGATTTCAGTAAAGAGTTGTGCGGCGGCACCCATGTCCGGGCAGCGGGGGAGATCGGCATTTTCAAGATTATCTCGGAAGGTGGGATCGCCTCCGGAGTAAGGCGAATCGAGGCCCTGGCCGGACGGGCTGCTTTTGCGGAAATTCAAGCCCTTTACCGACGGGAGCACCGGACCGGGGCTCTGCTCAATGTTGGAAGTTCCGAGGAAATTACCGAGAAAGTTGAAGCGCTGGTGAAAAATCTGAGGTCGATGGAAAAGCAGGTCGGAGAACTGTCGAGGCAGCTGGCGAGTTCCGATCTGGACTCTCTGTTCGCCAATGCCCTGCAGATCGACGGCATCAAGGTCATCGCAGCGGAAATACCGCTCGACAGTCCGAAAACGCTGCGCGAGGTTGGCGATAAGGTGCGGGACAGCCTGGGCACCGGGGTTGCTGTGCTGGGCGGCGTTATTAACGGCAAGGCGGCCCTGCTGGCCATTGTCAGCAGTGACTTGACATCAAGGATAAAGGCCGGTGATCTCGTCAGCAGGGTGGCAAAAATTGTTGGCGGCAAGGGCGGTGGGCGGCCGGATATGGCCCAGGCCGGCGGGCCGATGGCTGATAAACTCAGCGAGGCGATACAATCGGTTCCCAAAGTGATGGAAGGTTTATTGCAATAAAGATACCCCCCCCCACCCTTACGAAAAAATAGAGGCCATGTGCGATATGTGCGTGTTCCATTTTGTGATGCTGTGCCTTTCCACTTCACGGAGGTGGAAAAAGATAAATTAGTTGACAGCGCAGCATATTTACAGTAAGAATTTTTTGCTGTTGTGAATGGTCGTTCATTTTCTTCCTGGCAGTTTTGGACCATTTTATACCGTGTTGCGGTCATCATTCATTTAATAAATGAATGTTAATTTTTTCGTTATCTTAGTTAAGCAGGAGCTACTAACATGATTACGACGGATATCACTTTGTTTATTCAGATTGTTAACATGATTGTACTCATGTTTCTCCTCAATGGAGTCCTCTATAAGCCCATTCGGAGGATTCTTAAGGAGAGATCTGGAAAACTGCTGGGAATGCAGGAGGAAATCTCGAAATTCGAGAAGAACGCGAGGCTTCGCCAGGAAGAAGTCGATGCAAAGATGGCGCAGGCTTCAGGGAAGGCCAAAGCGGCTCTCGATGCAGCACGGGCTGAGGCACAGGCAGCCGGTGACGAGAAACTGGCGGCAATAAAGGCTGATGCCGATGAGGCAAAGAATACAAAACTTACCGAGCTGACGGCACAAATCGAAAGCGCCAGGGCCAGTTTGCAGGCGGATTTATCCGGGTTTGCAAACGAAATGGCGGGCAAAATTCTGGGAAGGAGCCTCTGAAAATGAAGAGAATGAGATATTTTGCAAGGCTCTCGAGCCTGCTGGCACTGACCCTTTGGTTCGCCCTTTCCTTCGGAACGGCTTTCGCAGCGGAAGAGGCCACACACGCCCCGGCAGGAGAGCATGCGGTGGCAGCCGAAAGCGGTCATAACGGGGAAGCAGGTGCGGTTGAAGGGCACGAAGAGGGAGCGCATCACGCCTCCAACAGCCTGTCGGCAGCGAAGGTCAAAGATCTCGGCTGGCGGGTGGTCAACTTCATCGCTCTGATGATCATCCTGGTGAAATTTGGTGCCAAGCCGATTGGCGCTGGACTTTCAGCCCGTCAGAAGAAAATCAAGGATGAGATTGAGACCCTGGAGCAGAAGCGCACGGATGCGGAAAAATCCTACAACGAATTTCAAGCCAAGCTGGCAACTGTTGAGTCCGACATTGACCAGATTGTTGAGCGGGCCATCGCCCAGGCGGAAGTAGAAAAAACCAAGATTCTTGAAAAAGCTGAGCAGGGAGCAGCTGATTTGATGCGTGCCGCTGAAATGGCGGTGCAGAATCAAGTCATTGAAGCCCGTCGAACCCTGAAAAATGAGGTTGCAGATCAGGCTGCAGTTATAGCCGAAGAACTCATCGTGAAGAATCTCACTGCGGATGACCAGGTGAAGATAATTGAAACCTATTTAGAGAAAGTGGGGGCCGTACAGTGAAACAGACAATCCTCGCCAAAAGATATGCCAAAGCAATTTTCGCCGTCGGTCAGGAGCAAAAAAAATATGAAGAGTACCACGAGGTCCTTCAGGGCTTAGCTAATCTGTATGTCAGCCACCCGGAGGTCGTCGATGCTCTGACCAATCCCCTCTATCCAATGGATGTCAAAGAGAAAGTAATGCAAGGGATAGTAGGCTCCATGAAAGTTGACAAAATCATGGGGAACTTCCTGAATCTTTTAGTTCAGAAAAAGCGCGCGGAAATATTGCCGGAAATAGCCAGTGCCTATAAGACCATGGTTGATGAAGCGAAAAACATCAGTCATGGCAATGTTATTTCAGCAATCGAGCTGAGCAGCGAATTAAAAGGGAATGTTCAAAAAGTTTTAGAAAAGTTAACAGGCAAGAAAGTTGAACTCACTACCAGTGTCGATCCAACAATCGTTGGCGGTATCATTGCCCAGGTTGGTGATCTGGTTTTGGACGGGAGTATAAAAACCCAGCTTGCAGGTTTAAAAGATTCCATTAAGGGGAGAGAATAGATGCAGATTAAAGCCGCAGAAATTAGTCAGATTATCAAAGACCAGATTGGGGCCTACGAGACCAGTGTTGATCTGAACGAGACCGGTACCGTTATCTCCGTAGGTGATGGTATTGCCCGTGTGTACGGCGTTCAGAACTGTATGGCCATGGAGTTGCTGGAGTTTCCCGGCGGCATCATGGGCCTTGCCCTGAACCTTGAGGCCGATAACGTTGGTTGTGCCGTCCTCGGTAATGTCACGAACATCAAGGAAGGCGACATCGTCAAAAGAACCGGCAAGATCGCTGAAGTTCCGGTAGGACCGGCCATGGCAGGTCGTGTTGTCGATGGTATCGGTCAGCCTATTGATGGACTTGGGCCGATTAATTCAGAGCTCAGCTCGAAAATCGAAGTACTCGCCCCCGGTGTTATCGCCAGAAAGGGTGTGCATGAGCCCTGCTACACCGGTGCCAAGGCAGTTGACGCCATGACCCCGGTTGGCCGCGGTCAGCGTGAACTGGTCATCGGCGATCGGCAGATCGGTAAAACCGCTCTCTGCGTTGATGCCATTATAGCCCAGAAAAACACCGACGTTCATTGCATCTATGTAGCCGTTGGTCAGAAAAAGTCGACGGTTGCCCTGGTTGTCGAGGCTCTTCGTAAGCATGGGGCCATGGAATACACTACCGTCGTTTCCGCCTGTGCTTCCGATCCCGCACCGATGCAGTACATCGCACCGTTTGCCGGTTGTTCCATGGGTGAATACTACCGCGACAACGGTCAACACGCTTTGATCATTTACGATGATCTCTCCAAACAGGCCGTTGCTTACCGTGAGTTGTCCCTCTTGCTCAGACGTCCACCGGGCCGCGAGGCATACCCCGGTGATATTTTCTTCAACCATTCACGTCTTCTTGAGCGCGCTTCGAAGGTAAATGACGAACTCGGTGCCGGATCACTGACCGCTCTGCCGATCATTGAGACTCAGGCCGGTGACGTATCCGCATTTATTCCGACCAACGTTATTTCCATCACCGACGGTCAGGTGTACCTTGAGCCGAACCTGTTCTTCTCCGGTATTCGACCGGCGATCAACGTAGGTCTCTCCGTTTCTCGTGTCGGTGGGTCCGCTCAGGTCAAAGCCATGAAGCAGGTTGCCGGTACCCTTCGTCTGGATCTCGCACAATATCGAGAACTTGCTGCTTTTGCTGCCTTCGGTTCCGATCTTGATGCATCCACCCAGGCTAAGCTGACCCGAGGTGAGAGACTTGTGGAAATCTTAAAGCAGCCCCAGTACCAGCCACTGCCGATGGAAAAGCAGGTTTCCATCCTCTACGCCGGTTCCAATGGCTATCTTGATAAACTGCCTGTGGATACCCTGGCTGACTATGAAGCGGAACTGTATAACTACATCGAGTCCAATGAGCCAAGTATCTTTACCGATCTGGTTGAAGAAAAGCAGTTTACCGATGCGATCAAGGAGAAACTGAACAAAGTACTGACCAGCTTTGGTGATACTTTCAAGGCGACAAAAGGTCTTAACTAATCACGCAAAGGTCAAGATATGGCGACTCTAAAGGAAGTAAAAACCAAGATCACGGGCGTGAAAAAGACTGCCCAGATCACCAAAGCCATGAATATGGTGGCTGCGGCGAAACTGCGCGGCGCCCAGGAAAAAATGGAGGACTTCAGACCTTACACGTCAAAGTTCAATGATGCGATGTCTAACCTGTCCGGTGGTGCCAACACCAATGCTTTTCCTTTAATGGAAAACCGGGATGTTAAAACGGTGGAACTGGTTATTGTCACCTCTGACAGGGGGCTGTGTGGTTCGTTTAATGCCAATATCATTAAACTGGCTTTAAAAAAGATTGACGAATACGAAGCTGCTGGCAAAAAGGTCTCTCTCGTCTGTGTCGGTAAAAAGGGGCATCAAATGCTGAGGAAGACCGGCAAGGTCAGAAAAAGCTATAATGATGTGATGGGTAATTTCCAAATGTTTAATGCCAGGGAAATTGCCACCGATCTTGCAGACAGTTTTCTTAACGGCACCTCTGATAAGGTTGAAATTCTTTACAATCAGTTCCAGTCTGTTGCCAGACAAACTCCGACGGTTGGATCGTTTCTTCCCGTTCAGCCTGTTGAAGCTGAAGAGGGTACCGAGAAAAAAATCTCCGGCGACTACATCTATGAGCCATCCAGTGAAGAAATCATGGATGTGCTGCAGCCCCTGTATCTCAATGTTCTCGTCTATCATGCCATGCTTGAGGTCGGTGCAGGTGAACATGCCGCCCGTATGACGGCGATGGATAATGCAACCAGTGCATGCAAGGATATAGTCAAGAACTTGACCGTCATTTACAACAAGGCCAGACAGGCTGCGGTAACGGGTGAGCTGATGGACATCGTTGGCGGTGCAGAAGCCCTTAAATAATAATTTATCATTTTGATAATCAAAGACTTTTGAGGAGGGGTAAAGCCCAATGAGTGAACAAAAAATAGGAAAAATAACCCAGGTTATCGGCCCTGTAGTAGACGTTGAGTTTGAGCCTGGCAAACTGCCTTCCATCATGAATGCATGTTTCGTCAGCAATCCCGGCATCAACGATGAGGCAGACAATCTGGTTGTCGAGGTTGCCCAGCATCTTGGCGACAACGCCTGCCGCTGCATCGCCATGGATCAAACCGACGGGCTCGTACGTGGCATGGAGGTCAGAGACTCCGGTTTGCCGATTACCATTCCGGTTGGCCCTGCTTCACTTGGTCGTATCATGAACGTCGTCGGCAGACCTGTTGACGGTCTCGGCCCGATCACCTCGGATAAAACCCTGCCGATTCATCGCGACGCACCAGAATTTACCGAGCAGGATACTGAGGTCCGTGTTCTCGCCACCGGTATCAAGGTTATCGATCTTCTTGTTCCCTTCCCGCTCGGCGGCAAAATGGGACTGTTCGGCGGCGCCGGTTGCGGCAAGACTGTCATCATGATGGAAATGGTTAATAACATCGCCATGCATCATGGTGGTATTTCCGTCTTTTGCGGCGTCGGTGAGCGTACCCGTGAGGGTAATGATCTATATCATGAGATGAAGGATTCCGGGGTTCTGCCGAAAGCGGCACTCGTATACGGTCAGATGACCGAACCTCCGGGAGCCCGTGCCCGTGTCGCCCTGACCGGCCTCACAGCTGCTGAGTATTTCCGTGATGTAGAAGGCCAGGACGTGCTCTTCTTCGTTGATAACATTTTCCGTTTCACCCAGGCAGGATCCGAGGTTTCCGCCCTTCTTGGCCGTATTCCTTCCGCCGTTGGTTACCAACCGACGCTGGCAACCGATCTTGGTGCCCTGCAGGAACGTATTACCTCCACCACCAAGGGTTCTATTACTGCCGTACAGTGTGTTTATGTACCTGCGGATGACTTGACAGACCCTGCTCCGGCAACTACTTTCGCGCATCTCGACGGTACCGTTGTTCTTTCCCGGCAGATTTCCGAGCTGGGAATTTACCCTGCGGTGGATCCTCTCGACTCAACTTCCAGGATTCTCGATCCGAACGTTATCGGCGAAGAGCATTACCAAGTGGCCCGTGGTGTTCAGGTAACCCTGCAGAAGTACAAAGACCTTCAGGATATCATCGCCATCCTCGGGATGGACGAACTTTCTGAAGAAGATCAGCAGCTGGTTTCCCGGGCACGTAAAATCCAGAGATATCTTTCGCAGCCGTTCACCGTTGCCGAGGTATTCACCGGCATGCCTGGTAAATTCGTAAAAGTTGCCGATACGGTACAGGGATTCAAAGAAATCCTTGAAGGCAAGCACGATGATCTCAATGAAAACTCCTTCTATATGGTCGGATCGATTGACGAGGCTGTAGCCAAAGACGCCAAATCCAAGGAATAATCGATTGATTTTAGAAGGGATAAGTACCTCGACGAAGTCATTCTTCTACTACGGGGAATGACTTCCTGGGTCAGGGTACTAAAAATTTGCTCAAGAGGACAATTCGATGGGACAACAGATTAGACTTGAAGTCGTTACGCCAAGCGGTGCGAAGGTTAACGAAGATGTAGATATCGTTAATGCGCCCGGTTACGGTGGTGACTTCGGTGTACTTGCCAATCATGCACCTTTTCTGTCGACAATCAAAATTGGTACTCTGACATATGAGAAGGGCAATAAACGTGAGTCTCTGATGGTCAGTGGGGGATTCTGCGAGGTTTCAAACAATAAGATAACCTTTCTCGTTGAGAGTGCTGAAGTCGGCAATGAAATTGATGTAGAACGGGCAATGAGAGCAAAAGAGAGAGCAGAAAAACGACTTGCTCAGGCTGCTCAGCAGACGGATAATTTCAACCGGAGAAGGGCGGAAGTAGCTCTGCAGCGTGCTCTGGCCAGGTTGAAGGTGGCTGGACGGTAGCCGAATTGCAACACGGAGTACATAGGGTCGTTCTCTTTCCAAGAGAACGACCCTTTTTTTATGCCTGCGTACAGGGTGAATTTATTCGAACACTTTTGCTCGGATTTGTCATCAGTTCAGGCGGCGTCAGGTTCGAAGTTTTTTCCAGATAAACTATAGTCTTCTCTGCTTGGTTGCAAAATACTGATACTGAAGGAGATGATGCCGTATAGACTGACCTTTGGTGAACATTGTGTGTATATTTTGAATAATAAGGAATTTATGTGTATGCCTTATGAAAATTCGATTTTAGATAAAATGACACAATGTTCATGATAACTCCGGGTTAAAGCTGTGCCGTGGTATCGCTTACATATGCCCGGATTCCAAAGGAAATCTCTCGGGTCAGCATCGTCACAAAATTAGGATCCTTCAGATTTTTGACATCCTTTGCGTTACTGATAAAGGCTATCTCGATCAGGATCGCCGGCATTTGGGCGCCAATTAAAACATAGAAGGGCGCCTGTTTGACGCCTAGATTTTTCATATCGGTGTAGCCGCCATTCTGGGCCTCGGTGACAATGGAGTTATGGACCTGTTGGGCCAGACGCGAGGATTCATTGATCTTGGAATTCTTCAGTATATCGGAAAGAATATCCTGAAGATCGCTCATCTGGTGGGTGGAAGTGGCGTTTTCTCTTGCGGCTACCCGCATGGCTTCTGCATTGGTGGTCAGGTTAAGGTAATAGGTCTCTACTCCGTGGACCTTGGCTGAAGGGTGAGCATTGATATGTAGAGAAATAAAGAGATCACCATTTTGCGTGTTGGCAATTGCCGTGCGTTCTTCGAGGGGGACAAAAACATCGTGGTCTCTGGTGAGAATGACTTTACAGTGCAGCTCTTTTTCCAGAACGGGAGCGAGTTGTTTGGCAATATTGAGGACAATATCTTTTTCTTTCAGGCCAAAAGCCATAGCGCCTGGATCCTTGCCGCCATGCCCCGGGTCAATAATTATTTTTTTAACCCCAAGTCCTAACTGCTGTGCCAGCGAAAGAGGTGTAGTGGACGGCGGAATCTCATCCCTGCTGTCTTTTTTGGATATTGAGGCCGCCGCCGAAAAGGCAACCTTCTTGGTCTCTCTTAAGACGACAATCTCAGCATTCTTATCAGGTTTTGCCAATGGCAGATTTATTATCTTTTTCTTGCTGCTGACCAGGGCGAGAGGCGGAGCAGCTACGACGGGCTGTTTCTTGCCATGTACATCAATGACAACCCTAAACGGATCAGGGAGGCTGAAAATCTTATAGCTGCCGATCGATTCAATATCAAGAACGACCCGGACCGTATCGGGGCTGAACTGGCCGGTACGGATACTCCGCAGAAGCCCATCTTCAATCGGAACGGGGGCTCGATATTGTGGTTCAATGTAGCTTTTCTTGAAGTCAATATAGAGCCTTCTGGGTGAGTCCTCGGTTTCTTTAAGCAGAATTTCCTTATAATTGACCGGGCTGGAGGCCATGATTACCACCCGGGTATAATCGTCCGAGGACCAGTATTTGACGGGCAGGACATAGCTCAGATTATTCTCATCGGAAGAGGAAGTCATGATTTTGGGCAGAGGTATGTCATGCTCTTTGGAAAGAAGTTTCAATAAATCCTCTGCCATGGGATACATGTCGCCCACGGGGTATTTGGAGATAATTTCGCTGAGATAATCAGCAGCTTTTCGGGGATTGTTCTTTTTATCAAGGGCGATGCGGGCAAGGGCGAAATACGCATCGTCGGCCAGGCGATGCTGCGGGAAGAGTCTTATGACATCTTTAAAATAGGAGGCCGATTCTCCAAGGTCCTTACTTTCCTGAAAGTGGTCATACATATCCCCGTAAACCCGTCCCAACATAAAAAGACAGGTAGGTGAAAGCTTGGATTTCGGACCGGAGAGATATATCCGGCGAAAATTTCTGGTCCCCTTCAACCAGTTTTCGCGGGACCCGGCGAGCGTCTCATCGGTCTGGAGCTGGTTATAATAGAATTTTGCCTCTTCGTATCGCTTGGAGATAGACTCGGAATTCTCTGACTCATTGCCGGCAGCTATGAGTCCGAACGGCAAAAGGAGCAGCTGCAAAATTACTATACAGTAGATAAAGATGGGTTTACTGCGCATGGTAAATAAAAAAGGTCCCCCGTCTGAAATCATCCTGGCCAATATGTTTCCTTTTTGTCAACAATGAACAGGAACCATTATCAGTATACTCAAAAAAATCGGCCAAGGTAAAGTAAATAATGACATAATTCATCGGAGTTACAACCATTAATGCTGATTATGTCATAAAAAACTATATTGTAACGTTAGGAATCGACAGTCCAATCGGATTTTCGCTGAAAGATTGAGGAAAAAAAGGGAGTGGATCAATCTCCGGTCGAGCAAGATTCTCAGTTTTTCAGCATGTCCTTGAGAGCGTACAGGGTGTTCAGGGCATCAAGTGGGGCACATTGATCAAGGTTTATTTCCTGGAGCAGGTCTCGTATCGGGTCGGCTGGCGGGGTGAAAAGTGACAGCTGATCCGGGTGCTTTTTGATTTTCGCTGATGTCTTTCGACCTGAAAGTGGAGTTGTCGTATGGCCGAATTTACCAAGCTCAATGTCCCGCAGGATTTCTTCCGCGCGGCGGACAACGGTATCCGGCACTCCGGCGAGCCCGGCAACCTGAATTCCGTAACTTCGACTGGTTCCGCCTTTCACCAGTTTATGGAGAAAAATTATATTGTCCTGCCATTCCCGGACGGCAATAGAGTAGTTTTGCACCCGCCTGTTGGTCTTGGCCAGCTCAGTAAGTTCGTGGTAATGGGTGGCAAAAAGTGTTTTTACCCCTTTGCCGTTTTTTTGGACCAGGTCTTCGGCGACGGACCAGGCAATGGATAAGCCATCGTAGGTCGATGTACCTCTGCCGATCTCATCTAAGATTACCAGGCTTTTTTCCGTTGCGTTGTTGAGGATATTGGCGGTTTCGCTCATCTCCACCATAAAAGTCGACTGGCCGCGGCGTAAATCGTCCATGGCCCCGACCCGGGTAAAGATTCGATCAACGATCCCTATAGTTGCACTTTGGGCCGGGACATAACAGCCCATCTGGGCCATGAGGACAATGAGCGCAGTCTGGCGCAGTACGGTAGATTTTCCGGCCATGTTCGGACCGGTTATGATGAGGACTTCATTGGCGGTCTGGTCTAGATGTACATCGTTTGGAACAAATTTACCCGACGGCAGGGTCCGTTCGATGACCGGATGCCTGCCTTCGACAATCAAGATTTCATCGCCGTTGTTCATTTCCGGTCGGCGATAATTATATTTATGGGCCATCTCACCGTTGGCTGAGAGAAAATCTATCTGGGCGAGCAGATGAGCGGTTTTCAGTATACGACTGCTGCTGGCAGCCAGTTGTTCGCGAATGGCCAGAAAGAGCTGATATTCCAGCTCTACGCGCCTGTCTTCTGCCCCGAGGACCTTGCTCTCAAACTCTTTCAGTTCCGGCGTAATGAACCGT